>Ga0224502_10000591_pt1 | contig 12211 bp, 9 predicted proteins | sample SF_Oct11_sed_USG_5_FD_169104 | JGI IMG/M metagenome (GOLD analysis project Ga0224502, IMG submission 169104) | Sediment microbial communities from San Francisco Bay, California, United States - SF_Oct11_sed_USGS_13 | ecosystem: Environmental > Aquatic > Marine > Sediment | place: USA: California... | reverse complement strand
GCTGCGGGTTTCGCGGCTGCACTGGAGCAGCTATACGGCCTTCGACGACCGCGAAGCGACGCACCCCGACTTTCCGGTGGGGTGGACGTCCAGTGCCTACTTCGCGGGCAGGGACCCTGCCCTGGAATTTGCCATCTCCCCGGGCCGAATCGATCTCAAGCGGCTCTTGCGTAATTCGATCCCGCGCGGCGACCTGGTGCAGGCCGGGCGTTACCTGCTCGACTCCAAGCGGGCACCGGACACGATGGACAATGATTTCTCGGAAGACCTGCTCGAACTCGGCATCGAGTTCGAGCAAACCGGAGACCGGGACAGCGCCAGGCTCGCCTACCGGCTGGGCCTCTATTTCTATCCGGAGCACGAGGACTTGAGCAGGGCCCTCATGGAACTGGATTCTTCGTGACGCCGACGCGAATCGCGATCACGGTGTTGTCGAATCCGGTCGGAACCAGCGCCAGGCCGAGCTTCGCCGCGTAACCGTGGTTGGCGCTGCTGACAGCGTCACCGCCGAGCACCTCGACAGGCTCACCGAGCCGAATCAGCGGTCCACCTACCGGCGTAACCTGCAGTGTACCGTCCGGCTCCAGTTCGATGCCGTCGATGTTCGAGAGCCAGTCGGGCCCGATCCTCGTGACCGTGTCGTCTTCGAGATCCACGTGCCAGAGGTTTTCGCCGCCGACGTACAGGTCGTTACCCCTGATCTCGATTCCGTTGGCGCCCTTGAACTGTGCCTTGCCGGTCAGAACGGATTGCCGCGCGCCGTCCCTGACAACGACGACCTCGTGCCGTGCCGTGTCCGTGATGTACATCGTGTGGTCCCGCGAAACTGCGATGTCATTGGCCACCGTCGTCTCGAGTGCCAGCTTCGATCGCAGGTCGAAGCCGGGCCAGGCGAAGACCTTGACCTGGTTGTTGTCGATGACATACAGCAGGTCGTCAACGAGCGCCATGCCGAGCGGCGCGTCGAGGTTGTCGACGACACGCCAGTCGATCACCTGGCCGTCTGCGTCCAGCAACGTCAGAAAGCCGTTGCCCGAGGTGCGAAAGTCACAGACGTTCGAGACCAGCAGCGTGTCGTCCGGAAGGGGCAGTACCGTTTCCGGTTCGCAGAATTCGCCTTCGGCCACCCAGGCGATCTCTGCCTGTGCAGGTTCGGGCATGCCGGCCGCAAGCTGAGCGGCGATTACCAGCGGTATTGAGCTGTGCATGCAGTAATCGTAGCAGACGGACGGGCGACCCAATCGCGCATCCATCAGCGCGTCCGCGACCGAAGTCATGCGATGGGAGTAACGGAGTCAAAGATGTCCTGGTTGAAAAACGCAATAGAATACGTGAAATCCCGGCTGGTCAAAGGGCCTCCCTGACGGTCTAATAACAATCGAAATTGCGAGGCGCAATAGGGAGCGAGACAGTGACCAAATGGGAAGAATGGGAACGCGTGCACGCCGAGGAAGACGCCAGGGATCTGAATATCATCATTTTGATAGTGACGATGATTGCGGTGCTGGTGCTTGTGGCGAGTCTGACGGCGTCCTAGCAATCGAAAGTCAGCGCGGGAGAGGCGCATCCCGCGATCCAGGTACCGCCTGAATTCACTGGAAATCGCGCCATGGCGAGACCTCACCAGTGCTCGCCACGAAACGTGCAATTTGCGCTACGGCCCTGGCGCCGACCGCGATCGATACCGGCGAGGCCGCCGATTTCAGCCCGCTCGAGACGTATCAAACACCGATATTCGAATCCCTCGTATCCGAGCAGCACTGCGGCGAAGCGGGGTGGCGGGAGGCTCATGCCCGGAGCTTCCGCCTTGTTTCCGCGGTGCCACGACAAGAGTATCATCGCGTCGATTTGGCTACCGGACACCGAACATTAATAAACAGGAACACGACTGGCTGGACGACCTGCCCGAGGCGTTCAAAGCCTATAGCGGCGGTGGCGACATCGACGAGGTGGAGTGCATCGTTCCGGATCTCGCCGGCATGTCTCGCGGCAAGGCCATGCCGGCAAAGAAATTCAGCCCCGACCACATCATCCACCTGCCTGTCTCGATCTTCTACCAGACGATTTCGGGCGCGGACGTCGAAATGGACATCGACAACCAGTGGGCGGAGGGCGATCTCGTACTTCGGCCGGACATGTCCACGGCGAAAGCCGTGCCCTGGGCGAAGGAACCGACGCTGCAGGTGATCCACGACCTCTACAGCCAGGACGGCGCACCAGTCAGTATTGCTCCGCGCCAGGTTCTGAAGAACGTCGTTCGACTCTATACCGAGCGGGGTTGGGCACCCGTGGTTTCTCCGGAACTCGAGTTCTACCTGATCAAACCCAACACCGACCCGAACGAGCCGATCGAGGCGCCCATGGGCCGGACCGGGCGTCGCCGCACGAGCAGGCAGTCCTACTCGATGTCGGCGGTGGATGATTACGGGCCGGTCATCGACACGATCTACCAGTTCGCGGAGGACGCGGGCCTCGCTATCGACACGGTCATCCAGGAAGACGGCGCCGGACAGGTCGAGATCAACCTCAGCCACGGCGATCCGCTGCTGCTCGCGGACCAGGTGTTCTACTTCAAGCGGATCATCCGCGAAGCCGCGCTCAACCACGACATGTTCGCGACATTCATGGCCAAGCCGATGCGCGACCAGCCGGGTTCGGCCATGCACGTGCACCAGAGCGTCGTCGACGTCGCGACAGGCAAAAACCTGTTCAGCAACGCGGATGGCACCCAGAGCGAGTTCTTTCGCCATTTCATCGGCGGCAGCCAGCACTTCCTTCCGCAGTCGATGCCGCTGATCGCGCCTTACGTGAACAGCTACCGGCGGTTCCTCGACGAAGAATCCAGTGCACCGACAAATTTCGCGTGGGGCTACGACAACCGTGCGACCGGCCTTCGTGTACCGAACGCGCGCCCGAAGGACCGGCGACTCGAGAACCGCGTCGTCGGCGTGGATGGGAACCCGTATCTCGCGATCGCGGTCGGCCTCACCTGCGGCTACCTGGGCGTCGTGCAGGGGGTCGAGCCGGGTCCGCCCGAGGCGGGCGAGCCGGACAAGGACGCCTACCCGATCCCGCTGACGCTGGACGAGGCACTGACGATCTTCGAGGAGGCCAGCGACATCCACAAGATCCTCGGCGAGCATTTCTGCATGATCTTCGATGAGGTCAAGCGCGAGGAGATGCGGCTGTTCCACCGCGAGATCAGCCCGTGGGAGCGCGAGCACCTGTTGCTGAACGTCTGATGCAATGGACCGGGATGCGCGCCGGCCTGCCCGGCGGGCTATCGGCATCTACGTGACTGTATGAAGGAGCCGGCAAGAGAATCGGCAGCAGCGAAAACCACCGAAGGTTCGCTGCAGCATTCCCTGAAAGATGCAGCGGCCTATGCCGTGATGATGGGCATCGGCGAGACCTACCTGTCCGCGTTCGCCCTGTTCCTGAAAGCATCGACGCCGCAGATAGGGCTGCTCGCCTCGTTGCCGCCGCTGCTCGGCTCGCTCGCGCAGCTCGTCTCGGCGTGGCTGGGCCGCCTGGCCGGGCGGCGCAGGCCGATCATCCTCGCCGGCGCCGGCCTGCAGACTCTGGCGTGGCTGCCGATTACGGTGCTGCCATTGCTTTTCCCCTCGGCGGCAGTACCACTCCTGATCGCCTCCGTGGTCGTCTACCACGGCGGTGCTCATCTAGCCGCGCCGCAGTGGGCCAGCCTGATGGGCGACCTGGTGCCGATGAAACGGCGGGGCCGTTTCTTTGCGCGCCGGACGAGCATCGTGTCACTGGTGACTTTCCTTTCGCTCGCGGCCGGCGGCCTGATCCTGCATGGGACTACAACGGCGGGTCAGACACTCGCGGGTTTCCTGGTGCTGTTCGGCGTCGCAATGTTCGCGCGCGGCATCAGCACCTACCACCTGGCGCAGATGCGCGACCCGGCCGGCGAGGTGGCCGTGCTCCGGCTGCCGGCGCGGGAGTCCTGGTGGCGGCAGCTCGGCAAGTCGAACTTCGCCCGGTTTTCGCTGTTCTATGCGTTGATGCAGTTCTCGGTCGCGATCGCCTCGCCGTTCTTCGCCGTCTACATGTTGCGGGACCTGCAGTTCAGCTATGCACAATTCATGGCCAATACCGGTATTTCGGTCCTGGCGCAGTTCCTGACGCTCAACCAGTGGGGCCGCATCAGTGATGCGTTCGGCAACCGCCGCGTGCTGTCGGTAACCGGACTGATGCTGCCCCTGATGCCGCTCCTGTGGATCGTGTCGCCGAATTTCTGGTACCTGCTTCTGGTGCAGGTGCTGAGCGGCCTCTGCTGGGCTGGCTTCACGCTGGGTGCAAGCAACTTTCTCTACGACCTTGTCGCAAGGGAGAACCGCGCGACCTATCTCGCCATCCACAACGTGGTCGCGAGCACGGGGATCTTCTGCGGCGCTCTGCTCGGCGGTTTTCTCGGGATAGCGCTGCCGGCGCGGCTCGACATCCCGGGATTGTCGCTGGCGTGGCTGAGCCCCCTGCTGGGCGTGTTTGCGATTTCAGCGTTAGCGCGAACGATTGTCCTCGCCGTCCTGCTGCCGGGAATCCGCGAAGTCCGGCGGGTACGCCCGATCTCGTTTTCCAGGGTGATATTCCGGGTGACACGCATGCACGCGCTTGCCGGGCTGGTATTCGAGGTCGTCGGCACCAGGCCGAAGCGTGCCGGGGAAGCTCAGGGAGAGGATCGCGGATGAGCGATGCTCAACCCGGCTCGAGGTCCTTCACGATGCCGGGCATGAGCATGCCGTTCTTGAGGATGACAGCACCCGCGGCCGGGTCGTCGAGAAGGTCCAGGTGGCCGTCGAGGTCGGCGTACTCGACGGCCGGATGCGCCAGCGCAAAATGCAATGCCGCGGCGATGCCCAGGGCGCTCTCGTCCATGCAGCCAACCATCACCTCGATCTGGGCCGAGCGCGCGACGCTGGCGATTTCCATGGCGGGCCCGATGCCGCCGCACTTCATGAGCTTCACGTTGATCATGTCGGCGAGGCCGCCGCGTGCGATACGAAAGGCATCGCGCAGGCCCATCAGGCTCTCGTCCGCCATGATCGGCAACGGCGCTTCCCGCGTGATCCCGGCCAGCTCATCCAGCGCATGGCGCGGCGTCGGCTGTTCGACCAGTTCGAGACGGGCCCGGCGCGTGGCGTCGATGAAACGCAATGAGTCGTCCACGCCGTACCCCTGGTTGGCGTCGAACCTGAGGGCGATCCTGCCGCCGACCGCATCGCGCACCGCGAGCACACGGGCGATATCGTCATCAACGTCGATCCCGCCTTTCAGTTTCAGTGCACGAAATCCCTGCGTCACGAAGTCACGGGCGCGCCGTACGGTGTCGGCCTCGTCCAGGATGCCTACGGTCACGCTGGTGGCAATGCGGTCGCGAAAGCCGCCGAGCAGCTGGTAGACGGGCAGGCCCGCGAGCTTCGCCAGGATGCCATAGAGCGCCATGTCGATGCCGGCGCGTGCACCGGGCGCGTCGGGTAACAGGTGCTTGACCCGCTCGCGCAGCCGGGTCACGAAGCGCGGGTCGGCGCCGGTCAGCGCATCCCGTGCCGGTCCGTCGATCGCAGCGAGTACGCTTTGCGGCGTTTCGCCGCAAACAGGCTCATCCGGGTTGACGCAGCCGAGGCCGACCGCTCCCTTGTCGGTTTCGATCCGCAGGAAGATGTTGGGTGCGCAGTCAATGTGTTCGTACGCAACCGTGTAGGGCTCCGCGAGCCGCAGGTTGATGAGCCAGGCCTCTAGTCGGGTGATACGCAAGCTAGTAACGGCGCTGATGGATCTCGTCGAGCGACATGCCTCGCAGGTCTTCGACGAATTCGACGAGATTTTCGACCATGATGCGCCACATCTGCCGGCCTTTTTCCGCGGTGGCGAGCGTCGGATCGCCAAGCACGCCCGACTCCGAGATCTTCTTCGTGTGCGCATACCAGCCGACGCTTCGCTTGGACGTAAAGTCGAGGTAGTGACTGGAGAAGCGCGGGATCGCCGCTTTCGCCAGATCCATCCTCACCAGTTCCGGCCGCAGTGCGAGGGTCGTCGACGTCTCGACCTCGCCGGCGTGTACGTCGTTGGGCGTTTCGGTCAGCTTGTCGATGTCGGTGTCGCTCGATTCGCCGGTGTCCACGGCTGTGAAGATCCCTGTATCGCGGTTGATCATTTGCGCCGCGAAATGCAGAGCCGCCGAATTGCCGCCGTGCCCGTTGATGATCAGCAGCTTCGTGATGCCGCTGCGCGCGGCGGCGATCCCGATCTCGTAAACCATGCGTGACAGCGTGTCGGGGCTGATGCTCAGCGTGCCCGGAAAATCGTCGTGGTGATAGGACACGCCATAAGCGATCAGCGGCAGGACTATCGGGCGCGGGTGGCTGCAGGCCGCGGCTACGTCGTCGCAGATCCGCTCCGCATCCCAGGCATCGGTATCGAGGGGCAGGTGCGGGCCGTGCTGTTCGATCGCGCCCACCGGCAATAGCGCCACGTCCATGTCCTTGAAGCGCTTCTCCGCCTCCGGCCAGGTCAGCGGGCCGAGCCGGACGTGATTGGCGTCGCCCGGCGACACGTCGACACTCCGCCGGTCGAATGCGTGCGGCCGGCCCATGGCCTCGTCCGACAGCGGGTCGGTCCTGGCCCAGGTGCGTCCCCGCCGCTCGACTGCGCCCTCGGCATGCTCGAGGAAGATACGGTACAGCCGCATGCGCAGGTCCGCCGGTACACTGTCGTGCGGGGAGCGCTCCGGGTCGAAGCGCAGTGCCAGCACTTCGGGGTGCGCTTTGGCCGGCGCTTTCGGTTGTACGAGCTGCTTCTCGGCAAGCAGGTGCAGGAGGTGCTGCGCGGCGGCACGCTCCTGGTGGATCCCTTGCTCGGGAAGTGTTTCCAGGCAGGACGCGACCTGCGATGGCGAATACCCGCAATGCTCGGGATCGGCGCCCAGCGCCGTCAGCATCGACACGACGCGGCGGCATTTCTCGCACTTGCCACAGGGACGGACCCGCTCGCCGTCGACGTGCGCGGAGTGGCAGGAGACCTGCAGTCTCAGGAGTTCCGGGTAACGCTCCGCCAGTACTTTCTCGATCAAAAGCTCGGAGAGCGGACGCAGAATGGAAAACTGCACGACGTTCCACTTCTTGCGCTGGTAGTAGCGGGTCATTGCTTCGTCGAACCAGCGGCTTTGATCATAGACAGCTGCATAGTGGGTGATGCCGCTGTGGCTTTGCCGCGACGACGTATCGAACTCGTTGCCGAGGACGACGCGGCCGATGCCGCGACGGTGGATGAGGGGCAGTGTGCCGAAAATGAACACCGCGACCGTCCACAGCCGGATCGGGTAGATGTCGGCGCGCACGCGTGCATGGTCTTTCCTGACGAACGGCAGGTGCGACAGCATCCAGACGAACAGGCGATCCGAATTCGTCCAGACGCGCGCGGAACGAGGAACGTGTTCCTCGAAGTGGCGCCACGCATTCAGCGCCGTGAACCAGTGGCGGCCCGACTCGTTGACGAATACCGGGTGTACCTCGGTGCCGATTTCGTGCAGCAAACCATAACTCAACAGGCTGTCCTTGCCGCCGCTCGAGAGTACCGCGGCCCTGTCCGGTGACGTATCCCAGGGAGCAACGGCCTTGCCTTCCTCATCCGGAAACAGCAGCTTCGCCTGCAGGTAGGTCTCCAGGCGCACCGCAGGGAGGCTTGCCGCCGGGCCGGTAAGGAACGGATTGGCCACCAGGAATTTGTCGACGTAGATCTCGCGGGCCGTGTGCGCCGCGTAATTGGCCAGGAAGCGGCGGTCGTGCCTGTCCAGCACCCCGTGCAGGACGATCTCGCGGCAGAAGAGCCCGTAGTTCAACGCCGGCTGCGCCATCATCATGGCGGCGAGATTGCGATCGGCTGGGTCCGCCGGGTCGAAGACGGCTTCGTTGTAGTGGTATTCGAGCTCGGTTGCGTGAGTCTCTCTACCGACAGTGACGCGGTACGTTGCCGTGACCCGGTCTTTTTCCACCTGCGGCGCTCCGACTTCGAGCCGGTCGATGACGAGCAACTCCCGAAGGGGTCCCGGTTTCGCAGCGGTACTGGCTTTCATGGTTTCGTTTCCAGGCCCAGCCGCGATGCGAGCGTCTCCGCGAGCGCGTCCGCGCCGCCAGCGAGAACGTCGAACGCGGGCAAGCCGGTTTCGACGGAAATCTCCGCGAGGACCCCGGGTATCTCGTCACGGGCCAGGCCTTCATGGTTTAGCGTAATTGCCGCCACTGGTCTGTCGGACACCATTTCGATGGCCGCGATTTGCCGCGCCAGCGGATGCAGAGGGTAGGCGGGGAAGCCGTCGTAGCTACTGCGTGTCGGCGCGTGTTGCAGCACGACGAGATGCGGCCGGCCCGCAGCCAGCAGTTCGTAACCGCCGGGATAGGCGGGGTTCATCAGGCTGCCCTGGCCTTCGAGGACGATCACATCCGGGTGCTTTTCGTGCCACCCGGACCACACCGCATGCTCGATCTCGCCGGCCATGAAATCGCTGACCAATGCATCCTCGACGATGCAGTAGCGGACGCCCTGCAGCCAGGACGTCTGGCCGGTGCCGATCAGCTCCGCGCTGAGGCCCGCCGCTTCGAAAGCTTCGACCAGGCGCACCGCCGTCGTACGCTTGCCGATTGCCGAGTCGGTGCCGAGGACGGCGACGATCTTCGAGGTGACTTCCTCGATCTTGCCCGTGAAGCCGTGGAGCTCGTTGCGCGGCGGACCCTGCCGGATGTCCCGGATGGTGACACCCGATTCCCGCGCCGCCGCAACGAGTTCGGCATCGTCGGACAGGAAGTCGTGCAGCCCGGCGTCGACGTTGAGGCCCGAGCGCAGGGCGGTCAGCAGGTCTTCGCGGGCGAAGCCGGGCAGACGACCGCCGTCGGGAGCCAGGCCGAATACGAGGTGCGTGGCCGGGGCGCCGGAAGCCTGCGCAGCCTGCACCGCTTCCGCGATGTTCGCGACGACGGGTATGCCGTTCGGCTGGCCATCGAGGCATTCGCCGGCATCGCGGCCGGCGAGGGTGGAGTCGACGACCGCGCGCACGCGGTAGCGGCGCGAGAAGCGCACGAGGCCGTGCGCCGTCTTGCCGTAGGTATTGCCGAAACCGCCTTCGCAGTAGACGATGGCGTCGCCTTCGCACGGTACGTAGGAACTCATACCCGGCGCCCGGTGAGGATCGCGACGTAGCGGTCGCCGGGTAACGGCTGCTTCGCGTGCCAGGTCAAGAGCGCGTGCAGTCCGGCGGTCGACGCCGGGAGCACGCTCAGGCCCTGAACGTCCCGGAGCAGCCGCGAATAACGGCTGAGTGCACGGTCGGTGGCATAGTCGGCCCAGCCGCCGCTATCCCGGACGGCAGCCAGCGCGAGGTCGCCGTCGATCGAGTGCCAGTTGACCAGCGGCTCGTTGATCTCGGTTTCGCGAATCTGCGCGGGGTCGAGGTCCGCGCAATGGTCGGCGCCGCTCAGGAATGCGGCGATGATCGGGTTCTGCTTGTAGGTGCTGCCGGCGACCATGTGCGGTACTCGCGAGATCTTGTCGCGCCGGTAGAGGCTAAGGAAGCCGCGGTGGATGCCGGCCAGCAGCGTGCCGTTGGACACCGGCACGGCGACCGCGGCGGGCGCGTCGCGCATGTCGTCGTAGATCTCGCGCGCGATCTCGCCGTAAGCCTCGAGTTGCAGGGCCGTGTTGTTGCCGCCCGGGTTAGCGTCGTACCAGTCATTCTTGCTTGCGGCGTCGCTCGATGCCTGCACGGCCGCCTCGTAGCCGCCGGACACGCGCATAACTTCGGCGTTATAGCGAGTCATCTCCGGCAACCGCTTGGCGTTGTACTCCTCCGGGATGTAGACGATGCAGCGAATTCCCGCGAGGCTGGCGGCGAGCGCGGTTGCCGCGCCGTAGTTGCCGCAGGTCGCGAGCGTCATGCAGTCGAAACCGCGGCGCAGCGCGTCCTTTGCCTGCGCGAAGGCAATGCGGTCTTTCTGGGTGCCGGACGGATTGCCGCCCTCGAACTTGACATACAGCTGGCGGAGGTTCGTCTCGCGTTCGAGGTTGCGGACCCGGGTCAGGTCCGTGTCGCCGACCTCCGCATCGATCAGGTCTTCGAACGCCGCTACGCGCTCGAGCAGCGGGTAATGGGTATCGGTGGCAATGCGCTGCAGGGCAGCCGCTTCCGCCGGGACGGTTGTCCACGCGGCTTCGGCTTGCTCGAAATCCGGCCGCGGTGAAGCAGTCTCGCCATCAGGCTCTTGGCGGACTTGTCTCGAATCTGTCTGCAACGTGTCCTCAATGCAGGAGCAGCGCACACTGCGCCGACTGCGACACCGAATAACGGGTTAATGTCGCCCAAGAGGGCAACCGGCGCAATACGAATCTTCGCCTATCCGCATAATTTGGGGACAGTGACTTTAAGTGCCAGGCGATTATCGCCCGGCACTTAAAGTCACTGTCCCCTTATTGAGCGCCAGCCGAGCCAGAGGAAAAACGCCAGGGTGGCGAGCAGCACGACGACGGTCGCCGGGCGGTTGCGGAAGCGCTCGCCGACCCAGTCGGCTCGGCCGTTCAGTACCAGCAGCGCGAGGGCGAGTAACGGGACGATGGTGGCGCCGATGACAGCGTAAAGTTTCTGGATCTCCTGGAAGCGCCAGAAGAGACCTGCCATCGGGACGATCGCGAGGGCCAGGAGATAGCCGCGGTAGGCTTTCGAGCGGGTGTCGATCACGGTATCCGCCGACGCACGTCCGTCCTCGCGCAGCAGGCCGAGGGTATCGGCGAACAGGTAGGGTACCGCCTGCCACACGCCGAGCAGGCTGCTGAACACGGCGCCGGCCGCGCCGACCAGGAACAGCCATTTGCCGGCCTGGCCCAGCGGCTCGACCAGTTGCTCGGACAACTGCACGAGCAGACTCGCGCCGCGGCCTTCGATCTCGATCGTGCTGCCGATGATGACCATCGCGACGCCGAACAGTGCCGTGATCGCGTAACCGGCGGCGAGATCGATGCGGCAGGTCTTGAGGAAGCCCTCTCCCGTGCGGCCTTCCTCCCGGATCCAGTAGCCGTAGCAAAGCACGGTGAGGGTGCCGCCGATGCCGCCCATGAGCGCCACGGTCCAGCTCAGCCCCTGGCCGTCTGCGTCGGGTATTGCGGGCACGACGAGGCCCTTCAGGACCGGGCCGGTACCGGGCCAGAGCAGGGCGGCCGTCACGATCACCGTGACGAACATGACTCCGATGCAAACACGCATGATCTTGTCGAACAGGTCGTAGCCGCCGACCAGCACGAGGCCGAGGCCGACAAGGCTCGACAGTGCGCCGAACACGACCTTGCCGTGCGCGGGATCGTCGAACAGCGGGATCATCGCGTGCAGCGTCACGCCGCAGGCGCTCATCAACGCCGACGCAACGAAGAACGACCAGATGACGAGGTAGGGCATGAACAACCAGCCCACCGGACGGCCGATACGGTGCACGAGACCCTCGAGCAGGGTATCGCCCGTTGCCAGCTGCCAGCGTGCGAGGCCTTCCGTCACCACGTACTTCAGGAACGCGCCGACGACCGCGGCCCACAGCACCGCCGTGCCGAGGATGCTGCCGGTGAAACTCGCGGTTGCGAGATCACCCGCGCCGATGCCCGTCGCCGCCACCAGCAGGCCCGGGCCGAGTATAGCCAGCAGGCTGGTCTTGTCATTCCCGGAGTTCATCTGCCTCGCTTCAGCGCTGCATCATCGCTTCGAGTTTTTCCCTTGCCGCCGCAAAGCGCGCATCGAGTCGTGGCGTCGGTGTTTCGCCGTAGGCCTCGCGTGCCCGCGCCCGGGAGAAATCGATCGCCTTGACCAGGTCGGTCGCTGCCTGGCTCGCGACCTGCGGATCCCTGCTGCCCACCGCGCCGATCCAGACCGGGCTGCTGTGCGCGAATTGGTCGACCGCCATGCCCGGCCATTCGCCGCCGCCGCCGTGCGCCCGCGCCGCGACCCAGCCGTTGTCGGGAAGCGCGACGGTGCCCTCGTAAACCTTTGTCTCGCCGCCACGGATACCGTCCAGTACCTCGACCACCTCACCGTTGACCACGATCTCGACGGTTGCGACGGGTTCGCTACTGATCAACGTCAACTCCCATGGCTGCTCGCCGGAGCTGGTGACGTCACCTGGGCGTGCACCGTCGCCGATGGTGAAGAGCAGCACCGGGC
>Ga0224502_10000586_pt1 | contig 12256 bp, 10 predicted proteins | sample SF_Oct11_sed_USG_5_FD_169104 | JGI IMG/M metagenome (GOLD analysis project Ga0224502, IMG submission 169104) | Sediment microbial communities from San Francisco Bay, California, United States - SF_Oct11_sed_USGS_13 | ecosystem: Environmental > Aquatic > Marine > Sediment | place: USA... | reverse complement strand
CCGTAACCTGATCATGGGCATCCAGAATGTGCAGGATCACGTGATTCACTTCTATCACCTGCATGCACTCGACTGGGTCGATATCACCAGTGCCCTGGCTGCCGATCCGGCCGCTACGGCCAAATTCGCTCAGTCGATCTCCAACTGGCCGAAATCGAGTGCCACCTACTTTAAGGGTGTCAAGGACAAGCTGGCAGCTTTTGCCGGCACCGGTCGCCTTGGTCCTTTCCAGAACGCTTACTGGGGGCATAGCGCTTACAAGCTGCCGCCCGAAGCGAACCTGATGGCCGTTGCTCATTACCTCGAGGCACTCGAGTGGCAAAAGGATGTCATCAAGATCCACGCGATTCTCGGCTCCAAGAACCCGCATCCGCAGACCTTCCTGGTCGGCGGTATGTCGATGCCAGTCGATCCGGATAGCCAGAATGCCATCAACGCGGACAAGATCGCTCATATCCGCAAACTGCTGCATAAGGCCCGTGCCTTTGTTGAGCAGGTCTACATTCCCGACCTCCTGGCCGTTGCTCCAGCTTATCTCGATTGGGCCGGCATTGGCGGTGGGGTCGGTAACTATATGTCCTTCGGTGATTTCCCGATGGATAACAGCCCCGGCACCGGCAGCCTCTTCTTCCCCCGTGGTGTTATCATGGGTAAAGATCTCGCCAATGTCATGGAGATGGATGAGAAGAAGATTACTGAATATGTCACCCACTCCTGGTACAACTACTCTTCGGGCGACGATAAAGGGTTGCACCCCTACAAGGGTGAGACCAGCCACAACTACACCGGGCCGAAACCCCCTTATGACTTCCTCGACACCGATGGTAAGTACTCCTGGGTCAAGTCGCCTCGCTACATGGATCAGCCGATGGAAGTCGGCCCTCTGGCACGCATCCTGGTCGCTTACGCATCTGGCGTAACGGACGTTGTCGACACAGTCAACTTTGTCCTGAAAACCCTCGGCGCTCCGGCTTCTGCACTCTTTTCAACCCTCGGCCGTACCGCCGCTCGCGGCGTCGACTGTCTGCTGCTCGCCCAGAAGAACGAACTCTGGCTTGATCAACTGGCCGACAACATGGGCCGGGGCATCCTTGATACGTTCAACAAGGAGAAGTGGGATCCGGCGACCTGGCCGAAGGAAGCACAAGGCTTCGGTTACCACGAAGCACCTCGCGGCGCCCTCGGTCACTTTATCCGCATCGAGAACCAGAAGATCGCCAATTACCAGGCGGTGGTTCCCTCGACCTGGAACGCAGGCCCTCGTGATGCTGCCGGTCAGATGGGGCCCTACGAGTCGGCCCTAATCGGCACTCCGATTGCCGATCCGGAGAAGCCGTTGGAAATCTTGCGAACCATTCACTCTTTCGATCCCTGCTTGGCCTGTGCCGTACACGTTATGGATGGCAAAGGAACAGAGATTGTCAAGGTTCGAGCCCTCTAAAGGAAGGAGGCGCACACCATGCTGAAAATTTATTACGTATGGGAATTGCCGGTTCGCATCTGCCACTGGATCAACGTGCTCTCCGTGATCATGTTGTCGATCACCGGCTTCTTTATCGGCAGCCCGTTCATAACAGCCCCGGAGACCTCGATGTACGTCATGGGCTGGATGAGGTTTTTGCACTTCTCGTTCGCCTACCTCTTCACGGTGTCGGTGGCTGCGCGCATCGCCTGGATGTTCCTCGGCAACCACCACGCGTCCTGGAAGGCGTTTATCCCTTGGATAACAGCCGAGGGACGGCGCAACTTTATCAAGATGTTCCGTTACTACACCTTCACCGGCAAGAAGATCACCTACGAAGTTGGCCATAACCCGGTTGCGGCTACGGCCTATCTTGGCATTTTCGCGCTCTTTATTTTTCAGATCATCTCAGGCTTCGCCATGTACGGGCAGTTTGAACCGGGTGGCTTCTGGAATGGTTTGCTCGGCGGCATCAATGTGCTGGTGGGCAATCAGTGGCTACGACTCTTGCACCATGGAGTCATGTGGCTTCTGGCCGGCTTCATCATTAACCACATCTACAGCGGCTGGCTGATGGATGTCAAGATGCGTAACGGCACTATGAGCGGTATCTTTAGCGGCTATCGTTACATCGAACCGGAGGATCTTTAATGTCAACCCTGGTCCTTGGACTGGGCAATACGATCATGACTGATGACGGTTTCGGGGTGAAAGTGGTCACTACACTTTCATCCCGTTACAATTTTCAGGGTCAGGTGAAGCTGATTGACGGCGGCACCCTGGGCCTTGATCTGCTGCCCGAGCTTGAAGAGCTTGACTCCCTTCTGATTATTGACGCCCTCGATATGCGAGCAGAGCCCGGTGGTATCTTCCGCCTCGAAGGCGAGGAGGTCCCACGTGCGTTTGCCAGTAAGCTCTCAGTCCATCAGATGGGGCTGCAGGACTTGCTCGCTGTCGCCGAATTCCAGGGCCACGCTCCGCGCAACCTGGTTGTCTGGGGCGTCCAGCCCGAATGCATTGAAATGGGTACCGAGTTAACGGCAGCAGTGGAGCAAACGGTTGAGCCTGTGGTTGAAAAAGTACTCGAAGAGCTCCGCGGTTGGGGGGTTCAGTACGAAGAAAAGGATCAGGAGTAAGCGTTGAGAGAGAGAACAATAAAAAATCACGTCTTATTTTTCTTTGTCCTGCTGATAGTTTTTGCCCTCTGCGGCTGTGCTGAAGAGATCGTTGATTACCCCGCTCGTACCATGCCCGACGGCATCCTTAAGGATGAGATACAGTTGAGTCGTGGCAAAGCACTCTTTATGGCTAAATGCGCTTCTTGTCATGGTAAGCCCGGAGAAGGGCGCTCCGGTCGAGCGGCCTTCTTTGAGCCGCCCGCTCCTGATTTCACCGATGCACACTACCAACGCATGGATCCTGCTTATCTTTACTGGCGCATCGAAGTCGGCAAATCAATCGAGCCGTTTCGTTCACAAGGATCTGTTATGCCCGCCTGGGGGATGCATTTAACTGAACAACAGCTCTGGCAAATTGTCGCTTACCTGCAAGTTCGAGCGCACTAGCAGCCTGTCTGACAATCAGGGCTGAAGCGAAACCTTTAACCTTTGAGGCCAGATTTTGACTCATTGGAGAGGAACAGCCGTAGCTATTGGTCGAAAAGGGTCTGAGATATGGACCACATTGACGAATTTGCAGCCAGCCTATTGATTGTCCGACAGGTTGCTAGATAGTAGAATTAATCCAAGTAAAACAGCATAGATAGAACACCTTCTCTTTTTAGCCAAAAAAACTCTTTTTTATTCTCACTAAATTTGATAAAGTGCCGCAGTCGCGGCCTTTTGATCAAGGCCATAACTCTAGCCTCTGCAGTCGGTATTCAGCCAATAATGAACCCGTTGATTTTCAGACAAAGACGTCTTCGAGTTAATCGCAGTGGTCGTAAACGCAGCGACTGAAAAGAGCACTAATGTCTGGCTTGTACTGAAATGATTCAGTGACAGGCCTCTTCTTTTTTAAACGTATGAGTCAGGAATAAATCAGTGGAAGAGTCACTCTTTCACGCACATTAAGGGGAGCCTCACCATGTCAAACCTTACCGCCCAGGATCTCGGACTGAAGAATGTCGGTACAGTTCGTCACAATCTCGGCTATGACGAGCTGTTCGCATTGGAAAGCAGTAATGCAGAAGGTACTGTTTCTGAGAATGGCACCATGATGATCGACACAGGCAAATTCACAGGCCGCTCACCGAAGGACAAGTATTTTGTTCATCAGAAGCCGTCTTTTGAGAATATTGCCTGGGGCAAGATTAATCAGGCGATGGCCCCTGAAGTTTTTGACGTGCTTTACAGCGAAGTCATCGAGCATCTCGACGGCAAGGACCTTTTTGTGACGGACGGTTTCTGTGGTGCCAACGAAAAAACTCGCACCTCGGCCCGTTTTGTTACCGAGTTCGCCTGGCAGTCGCACTTCGTCAAGAACATGTTCATCCGCCCGACAGAAGATGAACTCAGCGCTTTTGCTCCTCAGTTTACCGTTTACAACGCCTGCAGCCTGACCAACAAGAACTGGGAGAAGCACGGTCTCAACTCCGAAGTTTTCGTGGTCTTCAACATCGAGAAGAATATTGCGATCATCGGCGGCACCTGGTACGGCGGCGAGATGAAAAAAGGCATCTTCACCATGATGAACTACTGGCTGCCGTTGCAGGGGATCCTCTCCATGCACTGTTCGGCCAACGTAGGTAAAGACGGCGATGTTGCGCTTTTCTTCGGTCTCTCAGGTACCGGTAAAACCACTCTCTCCACTGACCCCAAGCGCAAGCTGATCGGTGATGATGAGCACGGCTGGGATGATGACGGCATTTTCAACTTTGAAGGTGGTTGCTATGCCAAGACGATCAACCTGAGCGAAGAGAATGAGCCTGAGATTTACAGAGCGATTCAGCGTAACGCGCTTCTGGAGAATGTAATCGCCGATGATAATGGCGTCATCGATTTCGACAGCGATGCCAAAACCGAGAACACCCGCGTCTCCTATCCGATCGACCATATCGAAAACCATGACCCGAGTCTTAAGGGTGGCCATCCAAAGAACATCATCTTCCTTACCTGTGATGCATTTGGTGTTCTGCCTCCAGTCTCGAAATTGAGCAAAGAGCAGGCGATGTACTACTTTCTCTCTGGCTATACAGCCAAGGTTGCCGGTACCGAGCGCGGAGTTACTGAGCCTCAGGCGACTTTCTCTGCCTGCTTTGGTGAGGCTTTCTTGCCCCTGCATCCAACAGCCTACGCAAAGCTGCTCGGTGAGAAGATGGAAGGTCACAATGTCAACGCCTACCTGGTCAACACCGGTTGGGTTGGCGGTGGTTACGGCGTCGGTAGCCGTATGAGCATCAAGGCAACTCGCGCATGTATCAACTCTATTCTCGATGGCAGTATCAACAATGTCGAGTTTGACGAAACCCGTTGGTTCCGCCTCAGCATTCCCAAGACGCTGCCCGGTGTCGAAACGAACCTGCTCAACCCAAGGAACGCTTGGGAAAACAAGGAATCTTTCGATGCTACTGCAAACAAGCTTGCTGGAATGTTTATCGAAAACTTCAAAAAGTACACGTCTGAGAATGATGACTTTGATTACACTCAGGCTGGCCCTAAAGTCTGATCCTGACATCATCATGTAACAGACAAAGGGCGTCCATTTGGGCGCCCTTTGTTTTTTGCCAAGAGACTGCATTTCACTGCAAAGAGGCAGAGATAAAAAAAAGACACAAGGAAAGAATTGTTCCCTTAGCATCTTTGCGTTAATCTTGTCACCTGTTTGTAGCCTTGACAGGCCTCACCATAGGTATAGATTGAACATGCTGCTCAAATTGACTGAGGAAGACTCATTATGCAACTTGAAATATTCACGACTGGTGGCACGATTGACAAGGTCTATTTTGACGCCAAAAGCAAGTTCGAGGTTGGCGAGCCGCAAATTCTCGAGGTGTTGCGTGAGGCCAACCTGAGCATTGCTTACCAGGTCACGCCCCTGATGCGTAAGGACAGCCTTGAGTTAACCGATCAGGACAGGGAGTTGGTTCGGAAGGCCGTTGAGGCTTCAACCGCGACCCGGATAGTTATTACGCACGGTACGGATACGATGACGGAAACCGCCAGGGCCCTTACCGGGGTCACCGGAAAAACGATTGTTCTGACCGGAGCCATGCAACCGGCCCGTTTTCGTTTCACCGACGCCGTGTTCAACATAGCCAGCGCCATGATGGCCGCACAAACGCTTGCCGCAGGGGTTTACATCGCTATGAACGGGCAGGTCTTTGACCCGGAAACAACACGCAAGAACGTGGAGCTGAATCGCTTTGAAGCTATCTGACAGGAAGGAAATCATTCTGTCAGACACTGTGGGACAAAAAGAAAAGGCGCAAAGGATTTACTCCTTTGCGCCTTTTTCATATTCGTTGAATTCTCGTTAAAGGATCTGACTTAAGAACAGCTTGGTCCTCTCGTTTTGCGGATTGTCAAAGAAGTCGTGCGGATTGTTCTCTTCCACAACCTGTCCTTCGTCCATGAACATGACGCGATCGGCAACGCTCTTGGCAAAGCCCATCTCGTGTGTGACAACAAGCATCGTCATGCCTTCTTCGGCTAAGTCGATCATAACGTCGAGGACTTCCTTGATCATTTCCGGATCCAAGGCCGAGGTCGGCTCGTCAAAGAGCATCACTTCTGGCTTCATGCAAAGGCTTCGAGCGATAGCGACACGTTGCTGCTGTCCACCGGAGAGCTGCCCTGGAAATTTCAGTGCCTGCTCGGCAATATGGACCTTCTCAAGGTACATCATCGCCATTTCGTCCGCATCCTTCTTCGGAGTCTTGCGCACCCAGATCGGTCCAAGGGTCAGATTCTCGAGAATCGTCAGATGCGGGAAGAGGTTGAAATGCTGGAAGACCATGCCGACTTCTGCGCGAACTTTCTCAATGTTTTTAATGTCATTGGTCAGTTCCGTACCATTGACGATGATCTGCCCGCGCTGATGTTCCTCCAGTCGGTTGATACAACGAATCAGGGTTGATTTTCCGGAACCCGAAGGTCCGCAGATAACAATCCGTTCACCCAGCGCTACTTTCAGGTTGATGTCGCTTAAAACATGGAAGTCCCCATACCACTTGTGCATGCTGTTGACTTCAATGATCGGAGCGTTCTCCGGTTTTGCTGCAGTTTGCTTTTCAGTCTCGTTCATAAATCTCTCGCAAGTTTTGGCCTGCTGAATAGTCAGCGGCCCATTGAATCATCGCCCGGTATGCAGTGATTTTTCCAGTTTACGACTGTAGCTCGACATGGCGTAGCAACAGATGAAGTAAAGAACCGCCAGGAAAATGTAGGCTTCGGTCGAATAGCCGGTCCACTTCGGATTCGACAGGGTAACCTTGGTCGTCTTCAAGACATCGTAAAGTGCGATGATGACAACCAGCGATGTATCTTTAAAAGCTGACAGCAAGATACCCAAGGACGGCGGAATGACGATCTTCAGCGCCTGCGGTAGAATAATCAGCCGCATTGTTTGATTGTAGTTGAGGCCGAGCGAGTCGGCGGCTTCAAACTGGCCGCGTGACATCGCCTGCAAGCCGCCACGAACGACCTCGGCTATATAAGCAGCCGTGAACATGATGATAGCAACCTGGGCACGCAACACCTTATCGATGGTTACGCCTTCGGGCAGGAAGAGCGGGAACATGATTGAGGACATGAAGAGCAGACTGATCAGCGGCACGCCACGAATCATTTCGATGTATACCACGCAGAGGGTTTTGATTGCCGGCATCTTTGATTGACGACCAAGCGCCAGCAAGACCCCAAGGGGATAAGCTGCGACCATGCCAAAGAAGGAGAGCATAAACGTCAGTGGCAGTCCGCTCCACTGGGCCGTTTCAACGACCTGCATGCCGAAGACACCGCCATACATCAGGGTGCCCATAACAACCAGGCCAATTAACCAGTAAACACCGAGTGATTTCTTCCAGTGATTACTGTTCTTGGAAAAGAACACCAGGCCAAGGAGAATCAGCATGGCACTTCCGGGACGCCACTGCTCACCATCCGGGAAAAAGCCGAAAATGATGAAGCTAATGTTCTGTGGAATGATCGACCAACAGGCTCCTTCGATGTCGCGACAAGCTTCTGAGGGAGTGTTCCAGACGCTGTCGATGAATGCCCAGCTGATGAATGGCGGGACAACCTTCCAGAGGACCACCGCGAACAGGATAGTCAGCACCGAGTTGTACCAGGTGTTGAACAGGTTGCCATGCAGCCAGCCGAGCACACCAACTTCGGTGACAGGCGGCTTGAGATATTCGCGGGTGGGAGTTGTGTTTGGCGCGCTCATATAATCATCTCTCCACCAGGGCCATTTTTTTGTTGTACCAGTTCATAAATAAAGATGTCGACAGACTGAAGAACAGGTAGATGATCATGATTAGAGCCACGCCCTCGATCGCCTGTCCCGTCTGATTGATCGTCGTGTTGGTTACGGCCACGAAATCCGCGTAGCCAATGGCGATCGCCAAGGAGCTGTTTTTGGTCAGGTTGAGCATCTGGCTGGTCAGGGGCGGAATGATCACGCGCAGCGCCTGAGGTAGGACCACCAGGTGCAGGACCTGTCCGGAGCGCAAGCCAACGGCTTTGGCTGCTTCAACCTGGCCATGGCCAACCGACTGGATGCCGGCCCGTACGATTTCGGCGACGAACGCCGCAGTGTAAAAGACCAGACCTAGCAACAGGGCGCTGAATTCAGGGCTCACTGTTACCCCGCCGGTGAAATTGAATCCTCTCAGTGCCGGTATGTCCATAGCGGTTGGGGAACCGGCGAAAACCCATGCCAGCAGAGGCAAACCTACACAGAGTGCCAGGGTGACTCTTATCGCAGGGAAAATCTGCCCGGTTTGTGCTTGTCTGCGTTTACCCCAGCGGTTGAGAAACCAGCCAATCGCCAGTGCGGCAACGAAAGCCCAGCCCATCGTTGCGTGCACGGCATGTGCTTCGGGGACGCCGAAAATAAGCCCGCGATTACAGAGGAAAACGCCCTCAAAGGGATTCAGTGCCTGGCGAGGCGAGGGAAAAGACTCGTAAAAAATTGCGTACCAGAAGAATAGTTGCAGCAACACCGGAATGTTTTGCATCACTTCTATGTAGCCCGCGGCAATTTTCGAAACCAGCCAGTTGCTGGAGAGCCGGGCAACGCCGACAATGGTGCCAAGAATAAGCGTGAAGATGATGCCGATGAAGGAGACCTTCACCGTGTTCAACGCGCCTACCAGGAGGGCATCGGCATAGCTGTCTGCAGCCGAATACTCAATGACCGACTCACCGATTTCGAAGCTGGCTTCCTTGTCGAGGAAACCGAAGCCTGTCGCGATCGACTGCCGCTCAAGATTGGCCTGCGTGTTGGAATAGAGGTAGTAGCTGACGACTGCGACCAGCAACAGGGCGACGACCTGGAAGACGATCGCCCGCTTCTCAGGATTTCGCCAGAAAGGCACCTCGCTCGGCAGCAACTCTGCTTCTGTTGTAATGGCTGGATCTTTCTTCACAGGTAATCCTGTACTTTTGCGTTAAGCAAGTTTCTGAAGGGAGTTGGCTCGTAACAAACAACCGGGGAGACGCCGCATGCGACATCTCCCCGGGTTTACTGCAAATATTTACTTGAATGGAGGCGAGTACATCAGGCCGCCATTGGTCCAGAGAGCGTTCAGACCACGTTCGATACCGAGAGTGGTGTTTACGCCGACATTGCGCTCAAAAACTTCACCGTAGTTACCGACTTGCTTGATGATGTTGTAAGCCCATTTTTCGTCGAGTCCGAGGGACTTGCCGTTACCTTCGATAACGCCGAGGAAACGCTGGACCATAGGATCCGTGCTCTTCATCTTCTCGTCGATGTTTTTCGAGGTAATGCCCATCTCCTCAGCGTTGATCATCGCCAGTACGGCAAAGTCAACGATGTCGCGGAACTGGTCATCGCCATGGCGAACGGCAGGGGCCAGAGGCTCTTTAGAGATGATCTCAGGAAGAATGGAGTAGTCTTTTGGGTTCGGAGCAACAGCGCGGGTTCCTGCCAACTGGGAAGCGTCGGACGTCAGAACGTCACAACGACCGGCGAAGAAGGTCTTGGCCAGTTCTGATGTGGACTCGATAACAACCGGGTTCCACTTCAAGTTGTTGGAGCGGAAATAGTCGGCGGCGTTCTGCTCGGTGGTCGTCCCCGGCAGGACACAAACGGTCGCGCCGTCCAGCTCCTTGGCACTCTTGATACCAAGCTTGTTCGGTACCATAAAGCCCTGACCGTCATAATAGTTGACAGTAACAAAGTTCAGGCCGAGCTGGGTTTCACGACTCAGGGTGCGAGTTGCGTTACGGGTCAATACGTCAATTTCGCCAGATTGCAGAGCGGTGAAGCGCTGCTGGGCGGTCAGAGGGGTAAACTTGACTTTGCTGGCATCACCGAAAATGGCTGCGGCAACAGCACGCGCGGTGTCAACGTCGAGACCTTTCCAGACACCTTTCGAATCAGGCATGCCAAAGCCGAAAACACCACCATTGACACCCGCCTGGACAAAACCTTTTTTCTTGACTGCGTCCAAGTCTTTACCGGCGAAAGCTACGCCTGCGGCCAGCAAGGAAAGAATCATTACCAGTACTGTTAATCTGCTCAGTTTCATCTGTGGACCTCCTCATTGATTGTAGGGTTGATGAACATATCGGGCAAAATACTTTTAATACCCATAAAATGCCTATTAAATATACGTTGTGACTACCAGTATGTCAAATGTGTATGTTGCATATTTAGTGGATATCCTTACTAATTTACTGGGAATTAGCAAGTGTTTGCAGCGCTTCATACCAGATATCAATTTGATTGGACGATAGCCATCATTGTCATGAGTGGACATTTCTGCCAGAATCAGGCGTAGCTCTTGTTGACATGAAAGGGACTCTCACCTTATGTGCCTGATTCTTATTGCCCATCGTCCGGAAGAACCGATTCCCTTACTGGTTCTCGCCAATCGTGATGAATTCTACGACCGGTCCTCCGGGGCTGCCGACTACTGGCAGGAGTTTCCGGAAATGATCGCCGGTCGGGACCTTGTCTCCGGGGGAGCCTGGTTCGGTGTCAAGAATCAGCGTTGGGCGACGGTAACCAATATCCGTGAAGGCGTCAGAGACAAGGATCCACATCTCAGGTCAAGGGGTTGGCTGGTACGAGATTATCTTCAAGAGGATCTTTCGCCTGCAGACTTTCTGACCAGTATTCAGGCAACCAAGACTGAGTATGCCGGCTTCAACCTGTTGCTGGGAGACGGCAGAGAGCTCTGGTACGCAACGAACCGTAACGTCCGCAGCAAACGACTGGAGCCGGCAATCTATGGCTTAAGCAACCATCTTCTCGATACCCCCTGGCCGAAAGTCGTGCAAGGGAAAGAAGCCCTTGAATGTCTGCTCAAGAGACCGTTCTTCGATTACGATGCGGCCTTTGCTTTGCTGGCCGATACCACCCGGGCGCCGGACACCGAGCTTCCGGACACCGCTATCCCGCTTGAGTGGGAGCGCGCCCTTTCGGCCATTTTTATAACGATGCCAAGCTACGGTACGCGCTGCTCGACACTTTTCATGATCGGCGCAGATGGTCAAAAGAGTTTTCTTGAGCGCCGCTATAACCGTGACCCGCAAGAGTGGCAGCAAAGCGAATTCACCTGGAAGTCGTAGGGGAGTTTGCTTGACAGATAAAAGTTCTCGCATGACAATGCGATTTTACTCTCCTAAGTTCAGGATGCAGGGACGAAAAACTTTGAAACTGAAAGCGCTGGGTGAATTTAAACTGATCGACCGCATCCGCGAGCAAGCCAGCGAGGGTGAAGGGGTAGATCGTGGTATCGGTGACGATGCCGCAGTACTCAATCTGCCGGAGGGGCATCAGCTCCTGACTTCGACGGACCTGTTGATCGAAGGCGTTCACTTCCGTCACGACTGGACTGACTGTGAAGCTCTTGGCCACAAGGCTGTTGCCGTAAACCTCAGTGATATCGCAGCTATGGGTGGGTCTCCTCGCTATCTTTACCTGGGGCTGGCCTGTCCTGATGAGGCGGAAATCAGCGACATCGATGCTTTTTTACGTGGCGTCCTCGACGAAACTGCCAAATACGGTGTCTCCCTGGTCGGTGGAGATACCTGCAGAAGCCCCGGCCCATGGATGATCTCGGTGACCGTTGAAGGGAGCGCCCCCAGAGATCAGGCGATCGGCCGTGATGGCGCGCAGCCGGGTGACCTGATCATGGTCTCCGGCACCCTTGGTGACAGCGCCCTTGCCCTGCGATTGATCGAGGAAGACAAGGACGCACACACAAGCTTATTGAAACGTCATCATCAACCTGTTGCCCAGGTTGAACTTGGGCGACTGCTCGGCGAAAATCATTTGGCCAGCGCAATGATTGACGTTTCCGATGGTCTGGCGGGCGACTTGGAGCATATCCTGCAAGCATCTCAGGTTGATGGACTTATCGAAGAGGCCGAACTGCCTTTGTCAGAAGAGTTTCAGGTTCATCTTGGCAAAGCCCCTGCCTTGCAGGAACTGGCACTCTACGGAGGCGAAGATTACGAGCTGCTCTTTACCGTAACCCCAGATCAAGCGCCTTCAGTAAGAGAGCTCTGTGCAGCCAGACAGTTTCCGGTAACCACAATCGGTTACATCAGCAAGGGTTCCGGTCTGCTTTCACTCAAGGAAAAGACGGGAGAAGCG
>Ga0224502_10000584_pt1 | contig 12267 bp, 8 predicted proteins | sample SF_Oct11_sed_USG_5_FD_169104 | JGI IMG/M metagenome (GOLD analysis project Ga0224502, IMG submission 169104) | Sediment microbial communities from San Francisco Bay, California, United States - SF_Oct11_sed_USGS_13 | ecosystem: Environmental > Aquatic > Marine > Sediment | place: USA: California... | reverse complement strand
CTCGAACGCGTGGGCTTGCCGGCTTCGCGCTTTCCGCTGGGCCGCTATCCGCACAGCCTGTCCGGCGGTCAGCGGCAACGGGTGGCGATCGCGATGGCGATGGTGCTTGAGCCGAAATTGCTGATTGCCGACGAACCGACTACCGCGCTCGACGTAACGACCCAGGCCGGGATCCTCGCCTTGTTTCGCGAGCTGGTCGACGAGTCCGGCGTGGGCCTGATGCTGGTCAGCCACGACCTGGCCGTGCTGGCCGAAACGGCCGACCGGGTCGTGATCATGAAGAACGGTGCAATCGTCGAGCAGGGACAGGTCGGGCAGGTCTTGCGGACGCCGCAGACGAGTTATACCGCGAAGCTGCTCGCGGACACACGGCACGTGCCGCAGCGCGATGACGGCCGCAGGCTCGGCCAAGAACCGGTGCTCGAAACACGGAACATCGTCCGCGAGTATCCCGGCCCGGCCAGACTCTTGCGCAAGCGGGAAGCGTTTCGCGCGATCGATGATGTCAGCCTGCAGGTCTTTGCCAACGAAAATGTCGGCCTGGTCGGCGAGTCTGGCTGCGGCAAATCGACGTTACTGCGCACGATCCTCGGACTCGATGCGGCGCAGAGAGGCGAAGTGCGCGTTTTCGGCCAGGCCTTTCCACCGCGGGACCAGCACGAGATGCGGCGCTTGCGGCAGAGCATCCAGGTCGTTTTCCAGGATCCCTTTGGCACGTTCGACCCCCGCTGGCGGGTGCACAAGATCGTCGCCGAGAACTTCCACCTGGTCGACGAGCCGCTGACCCGCGCAGAGTCGCGCCACAGGGTCGACAGGATTCTCGAGCGCGTGGGCCTGAGTGCGGCAGACGCCGACCGTTATCCCCATGAGTTCTCCGGCGGCCAGCGCCAGCGCATCGCCATCGCCCGGGCGCTGGTGACCGAGCCTGCCATCGTTGCACTGGACGAGGCGGTGTCGGCGCTCGACGTCACGGTCAGGGCGCGCATCCTCGACCTCCTGGCCGAGCTTTCCGATCGCATGGGCACGTCTTGGCTGTTCGTTTCCCACGACCTGTCGGTGATGCGCGCGATCACCGACAGGGTGATGGTCATGAAGGACGGCCGCATCGTCGAGGAAGGAGCTACCGAAGATGTCTTCGCACACCCGCTGCACCCCTATACGGTGGAGCTGCTGAAAGCCGCGCCGGACCTCGACGGAACCCTGTCTGCCGACGATGCCTGATCGACTTAGCGCCGCAACTCGAATAATGTGACGCCATGAATAAAGGGATGAGTCGCAGACAATGGCTGGCCGCGTTCGCGGCGGTTGCCACGACCGGCGTGGCGGGAATGGCGCCGAGGCGGGCGTCCGCACAAGAATTGCCATCCGGACTCCGCAGCGGGCCCAGGAACCTGATCACCGACGTCGAGGGACTGAAGATAGGTCTGGCTGAGGACAGGGAGGTTGCCACCGGCGTCACCGTCATCCTGCCGGACGAAGCCGCAGTCGCCGCCTGCGACGTTCGCGGCGGCGGCCCGGCCAGCCGGGAGACCGACGTGCTGATGGCCGAGAACCTGGTGCAGGTGGTCGACGGTATCGTTCTCTCCGGCGGTTCGGTGTATGGCCTCGGCGCCGCCGACGGTATCGCCGCCTGGATGGGGGCCCGCAATCGCGGCTTCGCGCTGCGCGAGACGGCTGGTATTCCGCCGTCGCCGATCCTGCCGACCGCCTGTCTCTACGACCTGGCCAACGGCGGCAACAAGGGCTGGGGCGAGGAGCCGCCGTATCGGCGCCTGGGCATTGAGGCGGTCGAAGCCGCGGCGCAAGAATTCCCGCTGGGCACCGCCGGCGCCGGTTATGGCGCCAACTCCGGCGGCATCAAGGGCGGCCTGGGTTCGGCTTCCGCCGTCGCCGCCGACGGCAGCATCGTCGGGGCATTGGTTGCCGTCAACAGCCTGGGTTCGGCAATAGCACCGGGCAGCAAGCAATTCTGGGCGGCGCCCTGGGAATTGAATGACGAATTCGGCGGCCTCGGCAGCGACGAACTGGCCGCGGGTCCGGAGGACTACGGCCGGGCGATGCGGCCCCGAACGAACACGACCCTCGCCTGCATTGCGACCGACATGGCTTTGAGCCGCGTCGAGCTGCAACGCATCGCCATCATGGCGCAGGACGGTATGGCACGTGCATTGAGGCCGTCGCACGCACCGTTCGATGGCGACATTGTCTTTGCCTTGTCGACGGCAAAACGCGAAGCGCCGCCTGCCATGCTGCGCGCGGTGCTGGTGACCCGACTCGGCGCGCTGGCGGCCGACGTGCTCGCCCGAGCGATTGCCCGTGGCGTCTACGAGGCGAGCGCCTTGCCCGCATCCGCCGTGCCGGCCTGGCGAGATCTCTAAGGAGCTCGGTTTGCCCTGCCGGTGTCATCTTGACCGCCGCCCATGCCTCGCGCATCCTACTGTTATCTGGCGCTTTTTAATTCACGACCCGAGTCTAGATGGCGAGGCTCTCCTGTCCACGGTGCATAACAGCTGATGAGAAACCTGCTGCTCCTGTTGTTGCTGGCGAACATCCTGTACTTCCTGTGGGGACGCTTCGTCGAGGAGCCGCCGCCGACTGGCGTCGTGGTTGTCAATGAGTCCGAGCTCGGGCCGCCGCTGAACGTGTCACGCACCGAGGTAGCCGAGGCTGCTACCAGCGTTGGCGCCGTGCTCGGTTCCGGCAAGCCGGCGGATCTTGCCGCCGTGGTTGGCCGTTCCTGCGTAACGATTGGGCCGTTGACGACCCAGGAAGAGGCTGATCAGGCAGTGGCGGAGTATGAGCGCCAGGGCATGCGTGCCAGGGCGCGCATGACACCCGGCCAGGTTTTCGTTGGCCACTGGGTGCAGATTCGCGACATCCCCGACCGCCAGGTCGGCAACGCGATGCTGGAAAAGCTGCATAACGGCGGGCTAGGCGATGCCTACCTCGTGTCGACCGAGGAGGAGGGGCTGAAAATCTCTCTCGGCCTGTTCGGCGAAAAGAGCCGCGCCGAGCGGATTGAACTGCAAGCCAGGTCGCTGGAAATGGCCGCCGAGATTACGCCGCGCATGCGTGATGCTATGGTGTACTTCGTCGACATCGGCCTGCCACCGGGCAAAGGGGCCGGCGCGATCATCGAAGAGTACGGCGAGCAGAACGTGTTGCTGCGCGACAAGGCGACCTGTCCACGGACGGATTAATGGGTATAATCCGCGCGCTGCCGATGGAGCAGACCTCTCAAATTATTGCCGGTATAGCTCAGCTGGTAGAGCAACTGATTTGTAATCAGTAGGTCCCGGGTTCGACTCCTGGTGCCGGCACCAATCTTGCCGTGTCTTGGCATTGTGACTTTCTTGCCTTCAATCATGGCCGGTGGCACCGGAGGAAACGCACGATCTCATGTCGAGAGCCAGGGCGGCGGCCGAGCCGCGGCAGCCCAGAGCCAAACGAACTTTTGAGTCTTCTGGCCCAAAACTTGCCCAATCTGCAATAATAAAACCAATTTTTCCCGCCCCAGACTAGCTTAGGGAGTGATCTCCGCATGAGAAAAGCGCCCTCCAGGCCAAAGCAGAGCTCCGCCCACGTCATTCGCGGCATGCTCGGGCTGTTGGCTGCGCTTGTTCTGATTGGCTGTTCGCCGCGCGAACCTGAAACGGTTGGCACAGAGCCGCGTCTAAGGCTCGTTACCGCGGACCAGTACCTGAATTCGCTGCATTACATTTTCGGGCACGGTATCGAACTGCAGCTGGAATTTCCGCCGTTCGAACGAACCGATGGATTGCTTGGCAACAGCGCCGGCATCGCCGGCATCAGCAGCTCGCAACTCGAACAGTTTCAGCGTGCGGCGCTTAGCGTGGCAAGTCAGGTGGTGAGTTCCGCGCACCGGGAGTTTCTGATTCCGTGTCAGCCAGCTGCGGAGGATGCGGCCGACGAGACTTGTGCTACCGAGTTCCTGTCAAATACGGGACGCCTCTTGTACCGGCGACCGCTGGAAGACGCCGAGCTAGCGCTGTTCGTCGACAGCGCCGTGTCGGGGGCCGACACACTGGAGGATTTCTACGCCGGCCTCGAGATCGCGCTGGAGGCAATGTTGCTCAGCCCCGATGTGCTGTTCGTCGTGGAACGCACCGAGCCGGATCCGGATAACCCTGGACGCCTGCGCCTCGATGCCTACTCGCTTGCCTCGCGATTGAGCTACTTTCTATGGAATTCGGGTCCGGACGCCGGGCTGCTTGACGCGGCCGCAAGCGGGGAGCTGCAGACTGAAGACGGTCGAGAGCGCGCCGTCGAACGCATGCTGGCGAGCCCGCGGCTCGTCGACGGAATGCGCGCATTCTTCGACGACATGTTCCATTTCAATGAATTCAGGTCGGTCTCGAAGGATTCGTCGATTTACCCGCAGTTCCAGAGTGCGACGGCGGTGGCTGCCCGTGAGCAGACGCTGCGTACCGTGATCAATCACCTGATCGTGGAGAACAAGGATTATCGCGACCTGTTCACGACGCGGTCCACGTTCATGAACCCGGACCTGGCGGTCCTTGAAGAGACTGCGACGCCACCTGGATGGGTGCCTTACGCGCTCCCGTCCGACAGCCAACGCGCCGGTTTGCTGACCCAAGTGAGCTTTCTCTCATTGCATGCGCATCCCGGGCGTGGTTCGCCGACGTTGCGTGGCAAGGCGTTGCGCGAGATCCTGTTGTGCCAGAAGGTGCCGACGCCGCCACCCAACGTCGACTTTTCGATCGTGAATAATCCCGATTCGAGATACCCGACGCAGCGCGACCGCGTGATGGCGCACAACGAGAATCCCTCCTGTGCCGGTTGCCACAAGATCATGGATCCGATCGGCCTGGGGCTTGAGAACTTTGACGGCGCGGGCAGTTTTCGGGCGACGGAGAACGGGGTGCAGATTGACGCGAGCGGCACGCTGGACGGCGTCGATTTCAATGATGCTCTCGGCCTGGCAGAGGCACTGCGAAACAATCCGGCGTTGCCTGAATGCCTTGTGCAACGACTTTATCATTACAGCGTTGGCGGACCGCCAGCCGCCGAAAGCCAGCACCGCGCATTTCTGGATTACGTGAACGAGGAATTCGTTGTCGACGAGTATCGGTTGCGCGACTTGCTGCGGACGATCGCTTTGAGCGATGCTTTTACTCGAATCCGGGAACCGCAAATTCCAGACCCGGACGCCCGGGCGCCGGACGGCGAAGACGTGCGGGCGGCAACCCCGCCGGGTGGTGATCGGCAGGAATTGGCGCTAAAAGAGTAAGGTTGGCGTAGTAAGCTGTAATCGGGCAGTGGCGAGGAGAGATTGAATGAAGAAGCTGAGCAGGCGCCGCGTCTTGAAGGGCATGCTGAACGGGAGTGCAGTGACAGTTGCACTTCCCTTGCTCGACTGCTTTCTGAACGAGAACGGCACCGCACTCGCGTCCGGGCTCCAGATGCCCGTGCGGTTCGGTACCTGGGGATACGGGCTCGGCGGGACGACGAGCGTCTTCGTGCCGAAGAAGTATGGGCCAAACTACGACTTGCCGCCCGAGATCCAGTCATGGGCCAGGGTGCGCGAGCACATCAATCTTTTTACGAATTCGAAAGGCTACCTGGACGGCACCTCGAACCGCTGCCACTACTCGGGCTGGGTGATCGCGAGGACTGGTATTGCACCAACCGATCGCATCCCCGGCGAGACCATCGACGTCACCCTGACCCGGCAGCTCGGCAAGGCCACGCGCTACAGCTCGCTGACGGCAACCGCAAACGCCGACGTAACGACGACCTACAGTTACATTAATGCAGACACGCCCAATCCCGCGGAGTGGTCGCCGCTCAAGTTCTACACGCGGCTGTTCGGGCCGGAATTTCAGGATCCGAATGCCTCGGCATTTACCCCGGACCCACGCGTCATGGTTCGCAAGAGTGTGCTGTCGGGCATCATGGACCAGACTCACGCGCTGGAGAAGACGGTTGGCGCGGCGGACCAGGCCCGCATCGACCAGTATTTCACTGGGCTGCGCGAGCTCGAGAGGCAGTTCGAGCACCGTTTGACCAAGCCGGAGCCGATTGCGGGCTGTCAGCCCCACGACCCACCTGTCGAACCGCCAATGACCACCGAAGTCGAGGCCGTGAAGTTGCGTCATCGCATGATGACCGACCTGATGGTCATGGCCCTGGCCTGCGATCAGACCCGAATCTTCAATATGGCGTTCTCGCCCGCGTCCTCCGATCTAATCAAACCGGGCTACGAGAAGCCACACCACACCTGCACGCACGAAGAACCCGTGGACGCAGAGCTGGGCTACCAGCCTAACGCTTCCTGGTTCACGCGGCGCTCGATGGAGGCCTGGGCGGATTTCGTCGAGGCGTTCACAAGAGTCAGGGAAGGCGACGGTACGCTGCTCGACAACGTCCTGATCTACGCTACGACCGATGTCGGTTACGCGCGTACGCATACCCTGGACGAAATGGTCGTGTTTACCGCCGGCCGCGCAGGCGGCAAGGTGAAAACCGGTTTGCACATCGACCTGCAGAAGAAGTCGCCCACGTCGGTTGGTTACACGGCAATGCAGGTCATGGGCGCGGACCTGCCTTCGTGGGGCGCGCTGAATAACAAGTCCTCCGAAGTGCTCCACGAAATACTCGTGTGATAGCGACGGATGCTGACGTGCTGCGGGCGTGGCATTGCAAAACGGAATTTTCCATGCGGCGACTGCTGACCCTGGTTGGTGTACCGGTGATGATGTCCGTGATCTGCGGGCCGGCTGTTGCCGATCCGGCCGATCCGGGCAACGCAGGCGTCAAACCTGAATTTCTGAAGTACTGGCAGGCGCCCGGCAGTGCCGAGCAGGAAGCCTACATCGAGGAACCCCTGCCGCCCGGCTTCCAGGTAATGATTGCGCCACTGGAAGGGCCGGTGTTCGCGGACGCCCGCAGGCGGACCCTGTACACGTGGCCGCTGGCTTCACAGCGCAATGGGCAGGTTGGAGACCGGCCGGGCAGGCCGTCGACTTGCACGGATGAGGTTCTGCGGGTTTCGGTTGGCTACATGAGTCCGTATCCGCCCGGACTGCTGCTGCCGGACCTCGACCGGCGCGTGAGCTGCGCCAGCATCTGGCCGCCGGTGCTCGCAGCGGAAAGCGCTAAACCCGTGGGCAAGTGGACAATCATCGAGCGAAATGACGGCGCCGCGCAGTGGGCCTACGACGGTCAACCGCTGTATACGTCAATTCTGGATCGGCAACCGGGAGACGTTCTGGGCGGCACGAAAATGCCGATCGGCTTCGATGCAGGCGCGGGACGCGAACCCGTGGCCCCGAGGTCGCTGCTGCCACCGGCATTCGATGTTGTCCAGTCCGTGACAGGACGAATGATTACTTTGAAGAACGGCTATTCGGTTTACAGCTGGGATGGCGACGAACCGAACAAATCGAATTGTCATGGCGAATGCCTGATGGACTGGACCCCGGTGCCGGCGCCGGAAAACGTGACGGAAAAGGGAGGCTGGACGGTCTTCGAGCACACGCCCGGAGTGAATCAGTGGGCCTTTAGGGGCAAGCCACTCTATACCAGTAATTTCGACACCTACGAACTCGCCTTCACGGGTGCCGACGTGCCCGGCTGGCATAACGTGTATACGCAGCGTGAACCGGCCCCGCCCGAAGAGTTCACGGTGCAGGACGCCATCTTCGGCGGACAGGTGCTGGCGGATTCTCGTGGCAGGACAATCTATCTGTACAACTGTATCGAGGATACTCTGGACCAACTGGCCTGCAACAATCCCGGTACGACTCAGGCGTATCGCCTGGCGATATGCGGTAACGGGGACCCGGAGCTTTGCCGGGAAACCTTCCCGTACATCGAAGCGCCATCCGGTGCCAGCGCCGCAAGCCCTCTGTGGAGTGTAATAGCGATCGATCCGAACAGCGGACACAGCGCTACCGAGGGACAAACGGATGCGCTCCATGTCTGGGCCTACCAGGGGCGGCCGGTGTACACCTACGCCGGCGATCCGGAGCCCGGGGTTCTGAACGGCCAGGGGATCGGTGAATTTGCAGGAACGCGCAACGGCTTCCGGGCCTTCATATTGCGGGACATTTTCCAGGACAGCGAGTTTCGCCGACCGTGATCGCGGTGCCGGTCCGTGAAGCGAGCTATTGGGTGACCTATGACATTTGAACGAACAGTCAGGACGAAGTCGCTGCAGCGCTTGCTTTTAGGCGCCATAGCGCCGTTCGTGGCAGGAATGGCAATAGCGGACGCTCCCCGGGATGGTCGAATCGGCTACGTCATGGTCGAACGGCGCTGGGCTGTCTACAGCGACGACGACCTGGAGACGACGTGCCCGAATGGTTTCAATGGCGGGCCGCGCGACCAGTTCTCGGAGCTGTTTCCCATGGATAACGGCCAGCAATATACCGAGCTGGAGTCACGGCTCATGCGCGAGGGTCGCCAGGCGCATCCAAATACTTCCGAAGACCCGTTCCCTTACTATGACGCACAAGGGTCGATTTCGTACGGGTTGAATCTCGACGGCAAGGTCGGCCCGAATGACCTGCGAAGCCCGGAGGGGGGCGAGGGGATCGACAACCAGGTATACCGTGCAGTCGGTTGTATCGACGGCTACCGCTACAAGGGAGCTGTCTGGCAGTTCGATACCACCGACCTGTGGGACAACCCGGCCAACCGCCTGGTCATCGAGTTGACGGGTGTCGATGACCTCCAGAACGATGACGATGTGACGGTGACTACCTATCGCGGACTCGACGGATTGCACAGGGACGCAACGGGAACATTCGCCGCGGGCGGCATGCAACGCGTCGACATGCGCTGGGGCCGGCCGTTTTATTATCGAATCGAGGGCAAGATCGTCAATGGAGTACTGATCACAGAGCCTGTGGACGATTTCAGGATGATCTGGTCGATGGCGCAGAATATCGGCAGCTATCAGCTGTTTCAGGGCTTTCGCATGCAGATCGAGTTGAGTCCGAAGTCCGCGCAAGGGCTGTTCGCAGGGTACGTTGACATCGACCAGTGGGATCTGAACCTCAACACGAACTGGACGACACACTTCCAGTCTTACGGCCACGTCTCCGAACCCTCGCTGTATCGTGCATTGCGTCGCCTGGCAGATGGCTATCCCGACCCGGTCACGGGTGAGAACACGGCGATTTCATCGGCCGTGGAGGTGGCGTTCGTACAGGTGTACGTCATTCGTCCTGAAGAAGAAACCGGGGTGGCTCCTACCGATTGAGTTTCCCGGTTAGCGGGCGGGAACAGATTACCTGGACTGCGTCCGGAACCGTTAGTCGGGCGAACGCTCGAGCTGCAATAGAATCTCCGCGGCGAGTCGCTCCTCGATTTCGCCCGGGCGAGCGGGCGAAATGCCCGGAAGGACGACGGATATTCCGAAGCTAACGTCATCCATTCGCACCGCCAGGCCATCTCCCCACCACAGAGCTGCATCGCCATAATTCCGCGGAACGGGTTCACGAGGGATTTCTCCACGGTGCGCTGCGTCGCGAAACGCTTGTAGAAAACTGTCCGCCAGACCACTGCCTGCGGGCCAGCGCATGGCGTTCAATATTACGAAGCTTCTGCCACCAAGGGCTGCGTTCTGACCGGCGTCGGAGATTTCCCGCTCGAGCAGCCACACGCAGCTCGAGGAATAGGAACCGTTCGGCTCATAGCCGGCATCGCGGCGGATCCCGGCGTTGGCGGGAAAACCCGTCGCTTCCGAGACCGCGGCAGGGGAGAGTAGCGCGCACGCGTCGATCTGAGCGGGCCTCTCCTCGGGGAGGGTGATTGGTACGCCCTGCGCGTCTCCAGAGGCCGACCAGCTTCCCAAAATGCAGCAGGCTGCCAGGAGCATGCATGCTTCGCGCATCTGGGATTTCACCTCGACAGCCATTGGCCCAAACACTCTACGTCCTCGCCGGTACCAGCCTGGATATTGCACCTATGTGACGTGCTCTCGCTGATGCTTTGGTCGCCTGAAGAATTTTCCTCGCTTGGAAACAGACACTGTTATTCCGCTCACTCGGGAAATTCTTCAGTCAATCAACGCATTGAAAGATCTTACACGCCTCGTTAGGAGAGACCTCGTTACGTAAGGGGTAGCACTTGGTCAATCCGCGCCGGATGCCATATCCAGGCTAGCGTTGATCCGCGACCTGTCGGGGCGTTACTTCGCCCGCGGAATTTCCCCAGGTGTTGCGAATGAAGCTCAATAAGGCAGCGGCTTCTTCGTCATCCAGGACAGAGGCATAGGGTTCCATGCGCTTCCAGGCGCGCGATTCCCATTCCGCGGACGGTGCCGTTCGCGGCGGGTGTGGCCCGTAGAGCGTGATATTGATCAGCGATGCAGGATCCGCTGCGAGGGTGACTGGACTGCCAAGTAATGGTGGGCCCGTGGTATCGGAACCGAGGCCCGTCGGCAGGTGGCAGGTTCCACAGTGGATGTCGTACAGGAGCGACCCCTGCTGCATCGTATCCTCGTCGGGTTGCGATCCGTCCCGCTCTTCGTTTGCCGCCAGGCTCTTCAGGTAAACCGCCATTGCCCGGAGATCCTGCTCTTCCAGGTGCCGGGTGCCGTCGACGATGACCTCGTTCATCGGACCGAATACACCGGCCCGGGAACTGACTCCCAACTGCAGGTAAGAAACGATGTCTTGCTCTGACCAGAGGCCAAGTCCGCTGTTTGCCGATGTGAGGTTAGTCGCGGACCAGGTCAGTGTTTTCCCGTCGATCGTGTCTGTGTAAGAGCTACCGGTCAGCGCCAGATCATCGTCTCCGGCGCCGAGAAAATTTCTCGGCGTATGACACATGCCGCAGTGCGCCGGGCCGTTGACCAGGTAGGCGCCACGATTCCATGCATCGGTCTGAGCCGGATCTGGCACGAAACGGCCCTCATCGAAATACAGTGTCTTCCACATTCCCAGCGCCCAGCGCTGGCTGTACGGAAACCCCAGATCGTTTTCCGGCGGCTGGTATTTGACGGGAGGCAAGGACTGAAAGTAGGCAAATAATGCAGCGACCTCTGTATCGCTCATCATCGTATAGGACGTATACGGAAACACCGGGTACAGGTGCTTGCCGTCGGGGTTCTCACCTTCGCGAAGCGCGGTTGTGAAATCCTCCAGCGTCCACCCACCGATGCCGGTCTCGGCATCGGGAGTGATATTCGTCGAGTAGATTGTCCCGAACTCGGTCTGAAATGCTACGCCCCCGGCATAGGCGTCGCCGTTCTCACGGGTATGGCAACTCGTGCAATTGCCTGCCTTTGACAGGTACATGCCATACTCGATTTCAGCCGGGCTCGCGGCAGCGGCTGTCGAGACCTGCACGTTGCTAGCCAGTAACAGGAAAAGAGCCAACATCGGCATCGTGCAGCGGGCGCTGCTGGCTTGACGAAGTGATCTCATATCTGGCGTGACTGCGGGGAAGTGTGAAAGTGCATTACGATCTATTCGACGGTCTGTCGATCACGGCTAGGATTCTGCACTCCAGGAATTACACCGCCCTTCGCTGCTCACCTGGCCTGGCAGAAATTGACAGGATCCACAGCCTGTAGCGGATCCCTCCGCTGTGAAGTACTGGCATCCGCCACAGGTCTCCCCCGGATTGGGCGATAAATCCACATAGCCCAGCGACGAGCGCATGCCCAAATCGCTGTCGCTGAGCTGACCTGGCTCGTTGCACGCGGACTGCGGACTAGCGGATTTCCCACATGCGCTGAGACCCAGGATCATGGCGCCTCCCAATGAGACGTGCATGCCATGTCGCAGAACAGCTCGTCGAGTGATTTTTCTGGACACCATCTTCTTTTGCTCCTTGCCAGCGGATCAGGGGCGCAATTGCACTGATAATTCACCCGATCTGAGTGAATGGTAGTTTATATCGGCTGACATTTTTTCGTCCACAAAGCTCTGATTCGTTTGTTGGCGTGCTTTGCCTTGTCAGTCACGGGCGAATTACCTGGTTATTGCAAGTCAGTTGTTTGCCTTTTGCAGCTCGCGCACCTGTTTGATCCCGGTGTTCACCAGTGCTTCGGAAAGCCCCATCTGCGTCGCGAATCGTCCCTGAGGATGATCGAAGAACCAGACATGCAGCATCTCTGGCGAACGGATGTTGTGAAACCCCTTGTCACAATTTCCAGCTTCATCGACCGTTCCGATCGGCAACACGCCCCGCTCGTAACACATACGTCGGTCGATATGATAGTGCCATTTGCTCAATGGTCCGGCCACCTGTGGCCCACGTTGGCCGATG
>Ga0224502_10000578_pt1 | contig 12331 bp, 10 predicted proteins | sample SF_Oct11_sed_USG_5_FD_169104 | JGI IMG/M metagenome (GOLD analysis project Ga0224502, IMG submission 169104) | Sediment microbial communities from San Francisco Bay, California, United States - SF_Oct11_sed_USGS_13 | ecosystem: Environmental > Aquatic > Marine > Sediment | place: USA... | reverse complement strand
GGGCGCCGGTAATCTCGCCGGCAAGACCAAATCCCTTGAAATAGCCAAGGTGGCCAATGATGCGATGGCCGAACTGGTGCTCAAATATCCGGACCGGTTCGTTGCGGCCATTGCGTGTGTGCCCCTGGACGATATGGAGTCGTCATTGCAAGAGGTTGACAGGGCGATCAATGACCTGAAATGCAGGGGGCTGGAAATCACCACACCCATGAATGACAAACCGCTGGATTCACCGGAATTCATGCCGCTTTATGAAAAAATGCAAGGCTATAACTTACCGATTTATATTCATCCTTCCCGGCTGGTCACACAAGCGGATTACAAAAACGAGGACAAATCAAAATACTTCATCTACAGCTTGTGGGGCTGGATCTATGAAACCACCGTTGCCATGACGCGGCTGGTTTGCAGTGGTGTTCTGGAAAAATATCCCGATTTGAAATTCGTAACCCATCATTGCGGTGCCATGGTGCCTTATTTCGAGGAAAGAATCATCGGCTTTTACGACCTGTTTCAATTGCGGGCCGGGCTTGAATTACCCCTGTGCAGAGCGCCGATCGAATATTTCAGGAAGTTTTATCTTGATACGGCGCTTTACGGCAATACATCTGCTTTAATGTGCGGTTATAATTTCTGTGGTCCCGATCAAATGCTGTTTGCGGCGGACATGCCGCTGGGAGACAGCCAAATGGGATACCGCAATTATCGACAAACCATAAACGCCATCGAGCAAATGGATATTGGGGATGACGCCAGAAAAAAGATCTTTGAGGATAATATCAGAAACCTATTGCGATTACCTGTTTAAAAAACGATGACGGGGTAACTCGGAAGTATTTTATTCTTATCCTTTTTCCTAAAAACCGGGTGTGTTAGTCGACAGGTAAGGAGGTATGCATGTCTGTAAAACTCGGTATTATCGGAGCAGCCGGCACCCTGGGTTCGTGCGCTGCATTCGCGATTGCCGCTCAAGGACTTGTCGATGAACTGGTGCTTATGGATCTCAATACAAAGCTGCTCAAAAGCCACCAGATGGATTTGGAGACGGCCGTAACCCCCATCAAAAAGATGACGGTCCGAACCGGCAGCGCGGAAGATTTAGGCGGATGTCAGGTGGTGGTTCAAACGGCCGGTGCCCCCTGGCGTCAGATTTCTGCCCGGGTCGAGCTGCTTGAAGATAATTTGCCCATCATCCGTGAGACAGCGGAACTATTAAAAAGATACTGTCCCGATGCGGTTGTGATCACGGCGACCAACCCGGTGGATCCCCTTAACTATGCCCTCTATCGCACGACCGGAATGGATCGCAAACAATTAATCGGCTATACCCTCAACGATTCTATTCGCTTACGAATGCTGACCGCCGGCGCTCTGGGTGTTGATAGCATAGAGGTGGAAGGCACCGTGATCGGCGAACACGGGGAGCACCAGGTGCTGCTTTTCAGCTCGGTCAGGGTAAACGGAGAGCCGGTCCTCCTTAGCGAAGATGCCAAGGCGCAGATAAGAGCTGAAATCCCAAAAATTCTGCATGCATATGAAAGCCTGGGCACCGGACGCACCTCGGGCTGGACATCGGCGGTGGGTCTTGCAGATATGGTTCGCGCCATTGTGGAAGATACCGGGCAGATCTTTCCCTGCTCGGTCATTTTGGCAGGTGAATACGGTCAAGAGGAGATCAGCATCAGCGTACCGGTGCGTTTAGGCCGCGGCGGAGTGAAAGAAATTCCGATTATAGATATGTCAGCCGCAGAAAAGGCTGACTTTGAGGAAGCCTTTGTGTATCTGAATCAAATGAAGGAGGCGTTGGGAGATATCATAAAACTATAAGCAATCTCAAAAATAGCAGTTTATCTTCGAAGGCAGAGAAAAAAAGTTTAAAAGATGCTCTAAAGTTAGAAGTGCCTAAAATGCCTAAAATGAACTAAAGTGCCTAAAGTTATGGTGTCGCTGCGCTCCATCTTTTAATAAAAATGATCGTTCGACCCCGTCTTCAGACCCTGAGGCTCTCGAAGGGGGGCTCTCGACGGGTTGAATTCCTCAATTTTAGGCATTTTAGATCATTTTTAATTTTAGCTCATTTATAGTTATAAGCACTTTTTAATTGATAAAATCAATCCGTGTTTTGTTAAAAAAATAATAGGTTTTCGAGGAAATCGATGGTTGAAATTCTGGTTTTGATTGCCGTCGTTGCGCTGATTGTCCACATATTTGTTTGTCTGGCTTATTTTGTTTCGAGCATCTGGGAGAAAGAAAAAAGGGCCGGTATATTTGCCGGGCTGCAACTGGTCATCCCGCTGGGTTTACTGGGCTTTGTTTTTTACCTGAGCGGGTCGGGTTTTTTTGATACGATCGGCGGTATGGTTTTTCTGGGCGCAGGGGTGATTTTAGTCGTCCTGGCCCCTTTGCTTCTAATGATAAAAACGCATCCGAATAACAAGGCCCTGGAGGGAACCAAAGGTTTCATTGTAGGCAGCGTGCAACGATTTGACGAAAGGGCTACGGTTTTTTCGCGAAATCGGTCCCTGCGACCCGGTTCGCAACAATTTGAGCAGTTTTACGCCCAACATCCGGAATATGCGGAATACGATGCCGCCCGGCGGAAATTGGGTGGGCCGGTGGGAAAGCCGGGTTCGATTGATGAGCCTCATGAAAAACCGAACCTGGCGGCATCGGTTGCTTCGACAAGCTTTGCGCTGCATCTGTCTGTTCCGGAAGTCGTCACTCCGCCGGCGTTTTCAGCATTTAAAGGCGAGCGCATCTCGCTTAGCCCGCAAAAGGCAACCGAGAGGGTTAAAGGCTTTGCACGGCATCTTGGCGCCGGCCTGGTGGGGATAACCGAGCTTAATCCCTTATGGACCTATTCCCACCGGGGCGAAATTTTCCGCGAGAACTGGGAAGACTGGGGCCAGGAAATCCAGGTCGGCCATAAATATGCGATTGTCTTCACCACCGAAATGTCATTTGAAATGATCGCCTCAGCCCCCCATACACCCACTTCCATTGAAAGCCGGCTTCAGTATGCCAAAGGGGCATTTATTTCGACCCAACTGGCGGCCTATATCGCTAATCTGGGCTATGCGGCCACGGCCAATCATTTCCGGCATTATAACCTGCTCCTGGTTCCCCTGGCCGTGGATGCCGGCCTGGGCGAGCTGGGGCGCTTCGGGTATCTGATCACCCGAAAATTCGGGCCCCGGGTCAGGCTGGCCGCCGTGACCACCGATATGCCGCTGATCGCCGACCAACCGGTGGACATCGGGGTTGAAGATTTTTGCAGGGATTGTAAAAAATGCGCGGTATGCTGTCCCTCCAATTCCATTGCCATGGAGGATCAAATCGAGGTCAACGGTACGCGGCGCTGGAAGCTGGATGAGCAGAGCTGTTTTGAATACTGGGGCAAGGTCGGAACGGGCTGTAACATCTGTATGCGCGTTTGTCCATGGAGCCACGCCAGCTCCCTCCCCCATCAGCTCATAAAGAACCTGGTGTCGCGAAACTGGATGGCGCGGCGCGTGTTCACCCTCATGGATGATATCTTTTATGGAAACAAACCCAGAGCAAAGGCGCCGCCGAAATGGGCGAAATATGATTAGAACCCATCTCAAAAATGCGTCTAAGTGCCCAGGGCTGCGTTGTCCCGCGAATTGAAATACTCACGTACTGCGTGTACGCTCCGTTTTCGATTCACGGGACGCCTTGCCCTGAACCCTGATCCACATTTTTGAGATGGGTTCTAGAAGCTGAATCATAAAAGTTGACAAATGACAGTTTTAATTTAAATATATCTGTTCAATTTAATACTGTTTCCTCAAATTGCCACATGGCTGCCGCTTACCATGCGTTAACCCATTTGAATTATCAAGGAGAACCGATACTATGGAGGATCCAAAGCAAAGACTGACGACCTGTATTTCTGACACTGAGCTTGAACGAAGATGGAATGCCGCCCGGGAGATGATGCGTGAGCGCAAAATCGATTATCTGATTATGCGAAACGAGGACGAGTTTCTGGGCGGATATGTGAAATGGTTCACTGATTTGCCGGCACGGAACGGTTATCCTTTTACGGTCATATTCCCTGTCGATGAAGAGATGACGCTCATTTCCTGCGGCGCCAAACCGCCGGCCGATCCCGGACCGCCGCCATGGGCGGTACGCGGGGTAAAAAACAGGCTGGGGTCGCCCTATTTCCCCTCGGCGCATTACACCAACTCGGACGACGCCGAGCTGGCGGTCGGGGTTCTCCAAGAGAAAAAGGGGGCCACAATCGGTCTGGTCGGAAAAGCCTTCATACCGGTTAGCTTTTTCGAATACCTCGCCGGTCATCTGAACGGGGTAACATTTGTAGATGCAACCGATCCAATCGACCAGATCAAGGTTATTAAAAGTGCGGAAGAACTTGAGCTGATTCAAGGTACCGCCACGCTTCAGGACGAGGTCGTGGAACACCTCAAAAAGTCGATCAGGCCGGGATTGAAGGATTTTGAGATCTATGCCGAAGCCCTGTATCACAGCGCTTTGAACGGCAGCGAACGCGAGCTGGTCCTGGTCGCTTCAGGACCTTCCGGCACTCCCGTGCCGTTTCAACAGCGGCATTTCCAGAACAGAGTCGTCAAAGAGGGAGATCAGGTATCGGTGCTGATCGAGGTCAATGGACCCGGCGGGTTTTACGCCGAGCTGGGCAGGATTTTTACCATCGGGAAACCGCCCCAGGAATTGCAGGATGCCTTCGGCGTCGCCCTGGAGGCTCAGGAAAGATCACTCAGTCTGCTGGTGCCGGGTGCGGACCCCAAAGAGATTTGGGATGCGCATAACGCGTTTCTCGAGAAAAAAGGGTATTTACCTGAAACGCGGCTATTTGCGCATGGTCAGGGATACGACCTCGTGGAGCGGCCGCTGATTCGATATGACGAGCCCATGAAAATAAGTGCCGGCATGAATCTCACGGTTCACCCCACCGCAACCACCAAAACGGTCTGGATCGGGGTAACCGACAATTACATTGTCACAGATTCGGGAGTCAGTCCTTGTCTTCATCAGACGCCCAAGGAAATCATTGTTATTTAACGCTGCAGGAGGAAGGATTTGAGATGCAATTGCTTATACTGAATCACGACGCCGAATATATCCAAAGGATTTTAGCGCCCAAGTTTCCGGAGTTAACCATCCATACCGCCATCAACGAAGAAGAAGCTGTCGATATCATTGAGGAAGCGGATATCCTCCTGGCCATCCGAATTTCCGATGGGCTGATCAAAAAAGCTTCAAAATTGAAGTGGATTCAGTGCATGATTACCGGGGTGAACTACATCACCGAGCTGCCTTCTTTCAGAAAGGAGGTTCTGCTTACCTCCAGCCGCGGAATTCATGGTCCCCAGGTGTCTGAGCTTGTCTTTCTTCATATGCTGGCCTTGAACCGCAATTTTCCCATGCTTGTTCGAAACCAGGACCGGCGGGTCTGGGATTCCCGGCCGTCACCGCTGCTCTACAAGAAGAATGTGGGGATTTTGGGTTTGGGCGTCATCGGGCAGGAGATTGCCCGCAAGTGCAAGGCATTCGGGATGACGGTCTATGGCATCGATCTCCTCGAAATAAAAATTGATTCGGTGGATTATGCCTATGGACCGCAGGCGCTTATCGAGGTGCTCCGCGAGGTGGACTACTTTATCAGTGTCGTGCCCTCAACCGCTGAAACCCAGAATATGATCGGAGCCCGGGAGTTTGCCGCCATGAAGCCGACGGCTTTTTTTATCAATGTCGGAAGGGGCGAGGCGGTTGACGAGGACGCCTTGATCCAGGCCCTGAAAGCCGAAAAAATTGCCGGCGCCGCCTTAGATGTTTTTTGTCAGGAACCTTTACCTGAAGATCATCCGTTGTGGGGGGTGCCAAACGTGATCATTACACCTCACGTGGCCGGAAAATCTGACATTTATTCGGACCAGGTGCTGCCCATTTTTGAAGAAAACCTGCAACGATACCTTCAGGGCGAGCGGCGGGACCTCATAAATTTCATCGAGTTGTAGGAAAATACGGATTTTATTTAAGCCCAACACCCAAAATAAAAGGAGGTGATGATGCATTTAAAGGTTTGGTGTACCTAGTCACATACCGTTGGAATTCACTATCAATGAATTTTTAATAAAAAGGAGGCTGTCATGTACCGAAAAATATTATCTGCGGCAATTATGATTTTGAGTCTAAGTGTTATCATGATGGCGGTGTCCGCACCCATCAGCCAGGCTGCTTCAGAAAAAATAACCATTGAGGCAATCACCGCCTGGCCCAAAACCACATTCATGGTTCAGAACTTTATGCGGTTTTTGGATAACACCAATGCCAAAGCGGCCAAGATGTATCCGGGACAGTTTGAAATCAAATACAAGGGCGGTCCTGAAGTCATATCCTTTAAAGAACAGGTGGAGGCCGTACGCACCGGTCTGGTGGACATGGTATTTACTGCCACCAGTTACTACACGTCCATCATCCCCGTCGGAGACGGTTTTAGCGCCAGTGCCCTGACTCCCTGGGAAGAACGTGAAAAAGGGGTCTTCGACTTTATGCAAAAAATTCATGCCGATAAAGCCAACGCCTATTTCCTCTCGCGGATGGGATCGGGGATTCCCTTCCAGTTTTATGTCAACAAACCGGTTAAGGGCCTTGACGATCTAAAAGGTATGAAACTGCGAGGCTCACCGACGCTGATTCCCTTCCTTAAAAAGATCGGCGCAAGTCCTGTCATGATGCCGCCGGGTGATATTTACACCGGAATGGAGCGCGGCGTGGTTCAGGGTTATGTGTGGCCGGCTGCTCAGATTCGGGAATGGGGCTGGGAAAAGGTAACAAAATTTGTTTTGGAACCCGCCACTCCCTATCAGGCCATAGACGTGGTGCTGGTCAACCTGGATGTCTGGAAAAAGCTTCCCAAACAGATTCAAGAATTGCTTATTGAATCGGCCAAAGTGGAGGAACACCTTACCATCGAGCGTGCCAACGCGTATATACCGCGCGAGAATGCGGAGTTGCAAAAGATGGGTATCCAGTTCATCAACCTGCCGAAAGCAGACGCCAAAAAATTCTCAGATGCGGCCATCTCCGCGCTATGGGACGCCGTCATTAAGAGAGACCCGCAAAACGGGCCAACATTAAAGGCCATGATATCCAAGTGAGGACTTAAAAAAGGCGTTTCCGTCAGACATAAAGGAGGAGAGGGATCAATGGACAGGTTTTTGGATAAGATATTGGCAGTCTTAGCTGTACTATCCGGCCTCCTCCTCCTTTTTATCACTTTTGCGATCTTTTATACCATATTTGTCCGATTTCTGGATATCTCCGGGCCCGTTTGGGCGATTCAATTTACGGAGTACGCCTTGCTTTGGATGACCCTTTTGGGAACGGCCTGGGTCCTTAAAAAGCAAAGACACGTTTCGGTAGATCTGCTCACAAGTCGTTTGAGCGCTCAAACCAAGTTGTATTTTAACCTGGCCCACAGTGTCATGGGGGTTGCGGTCTCCGGTGTACTTTGCTGGTACGGCACAGTCGTCACCTGGGGGCAGTATCAAAGAGGCGTGATGGATATTCAGGTCGTGGATTTGCCCAAGTACCTGATCCTCATCGTTATCCCCATAGGCTTTCTTTTCCTGGTTGGACAGTTCCTTCGTAATTTTTTAACAGACCTGAAGCGGGTCAAGGACTTCCCGGGCTCGATTTCAAACGGAGTCGATTCTCCAGGTCACAATGAGCCTGAAGTCCAGGAAAAAAATGCAGAGGGAGGAGCAGCCTGATATGGAATGGTGGGCGGTTTTAATTTTTTTCATTACAGGTCTGATTCTTTTACTGCTTTCGGGATTTCCGATCGCCTTTGCCTTCCTTTTAATGGACCTTCTGAGTATCATAATCTTCATGGGGCCGCTCGGGCTAAAACAAATCCCGCTGCATGTTCTCAGCTCCATATCCACCTTTGTTCTGGCACCGATTCCCATGTTCATTTTTATGGGTGAACTGATGTTCCACTCGGGAATTGCCTATAATACCATTGACGTTATCGATCGCTGGCTGGCACGCCTACCGGGCCGATTGGGCTTGCTGGCGGCTGCCAGCGGCACCCTCTTTGCCGCCACCAGCGGCTCTACCATTGCAAACACAGCGATGCTGGGAACCGTCCTTTTACCGGAAATGAAAAAGCGTGGCTACCATACCTCCATGGCCGTAGGGCCCATTGTGGGCGTGGGAGGGCTGGCCATGCTGATCCCCCCTTCGGCCCTGGCGGTGGTTTTGGCCAGCATCGGTCACATCTCCGTAAGTGAGATCCTGGTGGGGGGGGTTATGCCCGGTTTGATCCTGGGTGTTTTTTTTGGGGTGTATATTGTCCTGCGATGCTGGTTAAATCCTTCCCTGGCGCCCCCCTACGAAATCTCAAGCGTCTCGTTTTGGTCTAACGTTGCGGCATCCATTAAGTATGTGCTGCCGATGGGCTTTATCATTTTTATGGTTTTGGGAATGATACTTTTGGGATTGGCCACGCCCTCAGAAGCGGCCTCCTCCGGTGTGGTCGCGACCCTACTGGTGACCCTTATTTACAAACGGTTCACCTGGAAAATGTTCAGGACCTCTATCAGAGGGACCCTGGAAATTTCCGTAATGATTTTTATGATCATTGCGGCCTCAAAAACCTTTAGCAGCATCCTGGCCTACACCGGGGCCACGCGAGGGCTTTTATCCCTGGTCGAGGGCGCGGAGCTCCACCCGCTCATCATTTTGATAAGCATGCAGGTGTTGGTCTTTATCATGGGCACCTTTATGGAGACAATTTCCATCATGATGATTTGCCTGCCGATTTTCATGCCCATTATCAAGGTGCTCGGTTTTGATCCTGTTTGGTTTGGCGTTCTGATGCTGATTAACCTCGAAATGGGACAGATAACACCGCCGTTTGGGATGCTGCTGTTTGTCATGAAAGGGGTGGCACCGTCCGAAGTTACCATGCAAGAGATTTGCTGGGCAGCCTTTCCCTATATTGTATTTGATATTATTGTCATGGCCATGATCATTATCTGGCCTTCACTGGTTTTGTGGTTGCCCGGTTTGATTCGCTGATGTTTAACGGGGGCTCTATTTAACCACACCGCAACCTTGGGGTCTAATCAGAAATCGGCTTTATTTTGCCGGCACGGCCCGCAGCATGTCCCCGGCATTTTCGGCGCTGAAAGGAGGTGATTTCAATATTGGCACCGGCGGGGTGCCGTGAAATAATATAAGGAGTTGTTCTTAATAAAATCGATCAAGAAAAGGAGGGACGCATGTCTCGGAAATATATACATACGGTAGCGCTGGTGCTTTGTGTTAGCCTGGCGATTATTTTTTCACTCGGAACGGTTGGCGAGGCTGCCGCAAAAACAACTATTAAAGCCATTAGCGCCTGGGGCAAAAATCATAGCGGCGTTACCAAAGATTATCTGCCCTACATCAAGCGGGCCAATGAAATGCTTGAAGCAAAATATCCCGGTGAGGTTGAGATCAAATATATCGGGGGGCCTGAAGCCATTCCAATCCCGGATCAGCCCGAAGCCCTTAGAAAGGGTCAGGTTGATATGTACTATGGTACGGCGGCGTATTACGCTGGAATTGCAGCGGCTGCCAATACCACCAAGCTGTCCCAACTGACCTCGCAGGAAGAAAAAGATGTCGGGGCGGATGCCATTTATGATGAAATTCATCGCAAGAAATTAAACGCCGCCTATCTGGGCGCCCTCGGCAGCCAGAACCCCTTCCAGCTTTACACCCTTAAGAAGGTTACGGCACCGGGCCAGATAAAAGGTCTGCGGATTCGCACATCGCCCATGTATATCGATTTTTTAAAAGCGCTGGGTGCCAATCCCGTTGCGACAAAACCGGGTGACGTCTATCAGGCCCTGGAGCGGGGCGTTGTGGATGGTTTAATGTGGCCATTGGACAGTATCAGACCCTGGGGCTGGCATGAGGTTGTAAAATTCGTTACGGGCCCTCCCTTTTATAAAGTGTCCCACCCGCTGCTGATGAATGCTAAAAAATGGGACGCACTGCCCAAGCATATCCAGGAAGTGCTCATGGAAGCTTTACGGCTGGAGGTTATCGTCATCGATGCCAGAACCGCCGATGATATCAACAATGAGTTTAAAGAGATGAAAAAAGCCGGCATGCAAGTTATCGAGTTCTCACCGGCAGACACCCAAAAATATCTTGATATGGCCTATGCGGAAGGGTGGAAGGGCCAGCTCAAGATGGAGTCTGAGTATACGCCAAAATTACGTAAACTGCTAACCAAATAAAAAACCGGTTGGTGAAATTCCCCGCAAACGATTCGGGGAATTTCACCGGGCAGCACGCCCCGCATTGTTCTTTTCAGCTGAGCGTCGAGGGATGGAATATTTCGGGGGATTTGAGAACTATTGGGAGTAAGGCGTCGCCACAGGGGATGGTAAAATGCGCAAGAATGGTTTTGATTTTATCATTGAGTTCCTGGCTTATTTGGCGGGTATTATCCTTCTGATGATAACATTTGCTGTCACCGGTTCGGCTTTGGTGCGGTATCTGGGTTTCCGGGCGCCCATCTGGACGCTCCAGTATACCGAGTACGGCCTGCTGTGGTTCACCTTCCTGGGGGCCGCATGGCTTCTGAGAGAAGAGGGACACATCCGGATCGATACCGTTATTTCACGACTTTATGCAAAGATCCGCCGCAAAGTGGAAATCATTGATGATATCTTAGGATTTATTGTTTCCATCATCATTTTTTGGTTCGGCAGCCTTCACACAATCGATCTTTATCAACGCGGAATCATGGAAGTGAAAGGCGTCATCGTCCCAAAATTTCCGTTTTTTCTGATTATCCCTTTAGGGGGTCTGGCCCTTTCCCTTCAGTTTGTTCGCAATTTCTTAAAAAAAATCAGATCCAAACCCGGCCGTGGAGAAGATTAATTGATAGTCTCTGTTTGGGTTAATTAAACCGGAGGCACAGGTACGGATATGGAGTGGTGGGCGACATTGATGTTTTTAATCGGGGGCTTGATATTTTTCCTTGCCCTGGGTGTCCCCATCGCTTTTGCATTTCTGCTGATTAATTTCATCGGGGCGTACATTTTTATGGGAGGGCTGGATGGCGTAAGCCTTTCCGTACAGCAGATATTTACATCCCTGGTCAGCTTCGCATTGGCCCCCATCCCGCTTTTTGTTTTTATGGGTGAGCTGATGCTGCATTCCGGCATGGCCAAGCGCACTCTGGATGTGTTTGATAAACTGATCGGAAGGCTGCCGGGCCGGCTGAGCCTGATTGTCATCACCGGCGGCGCCCTGTTTTCGACCTTGAGCGGGTCCACCATTGCCAATACAGCCATGCTGGGGCAGATCATGGTGCCTGAAATGCGGGCGCGCGGGTATAAAAACCCGATGATCTTAGGCCCTATTGTGGGAGTAGGCGGACTGGCGATGCTCATTCCGCCCAGCGCTCTGGCAGTGGTTTATGCGAGTCTGGCGCAGATATCAGTGGGAAAGGTCCTGATCGCGGGGGCCGTACCCGGTTTCATGCTGGCGGTGCTGTATGCCCTCTATGTATTTGGAAGATCGCGCCTAAACCCTTCAATCGCACCTGCTTATGAGGTTGAACATCACACGCTTTCGGAAAAGCTTTCGGAATTTACGAAATACGTCCTGCCGCTGGGGTTCATTTTTTTTCTGGTCCTCGGTTTTATTTTTCTCGGTATTGCGACGCCCACCGAAGCCGCATCCACGGGGGCGATTGGTTCGATTATTCTGGCATGTTGCTACAAAAAGTTTAATTTAGCAATTTTGAAAAAGTCCCTTCAGGGCACCCTGCAGGTCTCGGTGATGGCTTTTATGATTATTGCCGCCTCCAAGACCTATAGCTCTATTCTCGCTTTTACCGGGAGCACACAGGGACTTGTCAGTCTTATCAGCGACATCCAAATGTCGCGAGTTGTGGTTCTGATCGGGATGATGTTGATACTGATGATACTGGGCACCTTCATGGAACAGGTATCCATGATGATGATCACGATTCCGATTTACATGCCGATCATCGAGGGCCTCGGGTATGACCCGATCTGGTTTGCCATTCTGATGCTCCTGAATCTGGAGATGGCCATGTCGACACCGCCCTTTGGGATCCTTCTTTTTGTGATGAAAGCGTCGGCGCCGCCGGGTACGAAACTGGGAGAGATATGCCTGGCAGCCGCGCCGTTTCTCGTCTGCGACCTGATCGTCATGATCATCCTGATTGCGTTTCCTTCAATTGTCCTGTTTTTGCCTGCATTAATGCATTAACCTTTTTATGTTATCA
>Ga0224502_10000574_pt1 | contig 12377 bp, 17 predicted proteins | sample SF_Oct11_sed_USG_5_FD_169104 | JGI IMG/M metagenome (GOLD analysis project Ga0224502, IMG submission 169104) | Sediment microbial communities from San Francisco Bay, California, United States - SF_Oct11_sed_USGS_13 | ecosystem: Environmental > Aquatic > Marine > Sediment | place: USA... | reverse complement strand
TTTAGCCACTATCGCCCCTATGGCCATATTTGGTCATCAGTTCACGTTCTCAAGGCGCCGCGCGCTATTTTCGGCCCGATTATGTGAACTAATTGGCAGCGTAAGCCCTTCATCCGGCGCACTATTTGTACTTGGCCACTGACCGTGCGGAGATAGTCGCGTGCGGCGGCGAGGTTACAGGACGAGTATGACACTCAAACTGGAAATCATCAGCGAACACCGCGACATCGTCGGAGACGATGCGGTGCGTGAGTTCCGGGCAGAGGGCGGCACTATCGGCCGTTCCCTGAACAACGACTGGATACTCCCCGACCCGGACAAGTTCATCTCCGGCAAGCACGCCACGATCGACTGCAAAGGCGGGATCTACTATATCGTCGATATAAGTACCAACGGCGTGTACGCCAACGACGAGCGCAAACCGATCGGCAAAGGCAACCCGCGCCGCTTGTTCAACGGCGACCATCTCCACCTGGGCGACTTCGATATCCTCGTCTCCATCGACGAAGGCGAAGACCTGGACATGCCCGCGGACCCCAAACCCACCGTGGTGCCGGATCACATCGAACAGCTCGTAGAGGAAGACCGGATCAAGACCGGCGTTCAGCTGCTCGACGAAGATGAAATCACAGGCGATGTGGCATTCGAGTCGGTCCTCTATACCGGCGACGACGATGCATTGCCTGCTGAAGCGGCCGATGAACAGGGAGATCCCGTGCCGCCGGTGCTGGAACCGGAGATGCCCGAGCCTTCACGGGTCAGCGTTTCACAAGACGATCTTTTCGACGCATTCCTCGACGGTCTGCAAATCAGCCGCGCGGAACTGCATCCGTCGATCGACGTCGCCGAGGCCATGAGCAACGCGGGTGAGATTCTGCGCGAATTTATTAGCGGCATCGAAAAGATGCTACACAACCGGGCCGAGCTGAAATCGACATTCCGTCTCGACCAGACGACGATTCTTCCGAGGCAAAATAACCCGATCAAGCTGTCACAGAATACCGGCGACCTGGTAAAACAGCTGCTGGTCGGACGCGACGGCGAGTACCTGGGCCCCCGCGACGCCGTCCGGGAGGTCTGCCAGGACCTGCTGGCACACCAGGAAGCCTTCCTTGACGCAATGACCGAAGCGTTCATCGAGTTTTCAGAGCGTTTTGACCCGGAAGAACTCACCGCGAGCTTCGAGCGGTCCCTGGGCCGCAAACCATTGTTCCAGATCCTGAATCAACTCAAGTACTGGGGCCTTTACAAGGACCTCTACCCGATCATGACGGAGAGAGGCGGCGGCCGCTTCCCGCAAATGTTTGCAGAAGAATTCGTCAAAGCCTACGAGCGCCATATTATCGAATCGTTGCGCGAGCACCGCCTGAGCCACCCGCTTCCCAAGTTGAAACTAGAGCCGCTAAGCGAGGAAGCATTCATGGCCGAGCAGGCGGGGGCCGACGAAAGCCCCGAAGAGCCCTCCGACCAGATCGAGCACGCAACCGACAAGGCGCCTGGCGAGGTACTCGAGGACATCGGCGACCTGAGCGGACTCAACGAACTGGTCGACTTCGACGACCTCGAGGCGCAATCCGACACCGTCGTCTTCGACGACGATGCCGATCAGGCCAAGGCCTGATTCTCCCGCTAACGACGCTCGATTCCGGCGATTCTTGATCAGGTTGTCTGTGCAGGCAGGTTCGGCCAGCGGCCGGGTGTCGCCGATACAGATAACTATCGGTGCTTGCCTCAGCCTTCTTGCCTTGTTCTTAGCCTTGTCGCGAGGGCAATCGTGCGCCTTGCCTGCACGAGGTGCGGTTTGTCGATCATCTCGCCATCGAGCGCCAGCGCCCCGGCCCCGGGGTTGTCCCGAAACAGCGCGACGATGCGCTCCGCCCGTATGACTTCATCCTCGCTCGGCGTAAATGCGTCGTTTATCGTCGCCACCTGCGCAGGATGGATGGCGAGCATTCCCGTAAAACCGTCACGCGCCGCCCGTCTGGCAAAGGACGCCAGCCCCTCCGCGTCGCGGAAATCCGTGTAAACCGTATCGATGGCAGGGACCTCGGCAGCCGCGGCCGCGAACAGGCACAGCGAGCGCGCCAGCTCGTAAGGCGACAGCCAGTTGCCATCCTCGTCGCGGTTGGCTCTCGCACCCAACGCAGCGCTCAGGTCCTCGGCACCCCAGGTCAGGCCGGCGAGCCGCGGGGTGGAGCCGACGTAGCTTTCCAGGGAAAACAGCGCCCGGGGCCGCTCGGTGCCGATGGGAAGAATCCTGGTCGTTCCGGCCGCGACGTCGTAACGGCTTTCGAGCTCATCCAGCTTGGCCGCCAGCCGCGCCGCGTCGTCAGCACTCCTGGCCTTCGGCAAGACAATGCCGCTCGGCGCCGCCGGCATCACGGCCTGCAGGTCGGCCAATGCTTCGCCGGAGTCGACCGGGTTGATTCGCAGCCAGACGTCGTCACGACCGTCGATGAACTCGCGGGCAAGCTCGCGTGCCCGCGGCCGGCTTTCCGCGGTTACCGAATCTTCCAGGTCCACGATGATGGCGTCCGACCCGGCGCCCGACGCTTTCTCGAGCTTGCGCTCGCTGTCACCCGGCACAAACAGGAAACTTCGAATCATTTCGACTTCTTCAACATCAGTGCAATCCGCTTGCATTCGCCGACGAGTTCGTCGTGCTGATTGTAGGCGCGGTGGACGAAAGTAACGATGCCGTTGTCGGGGCGCGACTTGCTCTCGCGAACCTCGAGCACCTCGGTCTGCACATGGATCGTATCCCCGTGAAACAGCGGCCTGGGAAAACGCACTTCGTCCCAGCCGAGATTGGCGACCGTTGTCCCGTGAGTGGTGTCGTTGACCGAGATGCCGACCATGAATCCCAGCGTCAGGCCGCTGTTTACCAAAGGCTTGCCGAACTCCGTGTTTTTCATGTACTCGGCGTCGAGGTGGAGGGACGCCGGGTTGTGCGTCATCGTCGTGAACAGCACATTGTCTGCTTCGGTGATCGTGCGTCGAATCGGGTGGTCGAATATCTGTCCGACCGAGAATTCTTCGAAATACAGTCCTGCCATCACGGTCTCTCGGTTTGCTGCCCGCCTCTCATGATACGGTATTATCGAGGCGTTACGGGAGACAACAGTGGGCCGAATCAGTCGCCGCGACTTCACGAAAACGGCGCTCGCCGCCGGCAGCATAATTGCTGCGGCTACTCCCATTTCGCTGGCAGCTCCCGCGAGCATCATCAAGCGCAAGATCCCGTCCACGGGTGAGGCAATCCCGATCATGGGCCTCGGCACGAATCGATACGGCGTAGGAGACTCGGCCGAGGCACGAGCAACTCTCCGGGATGCCCTCGCGCGTTTCCAAGAGCTGGGCGGGGCCGTTATCGATACCGCACCGGGCTATCGCACGTCGGAGAGCGTACTCGGTGACCTCATGCACGAACTCGGCATTCGGGAAGATCTTTTCATTGCAACCAAGGTCGACCGCGACAGCGGGCCTGACGACAGCCTGGCTCAGACACGCGAGTCGGCCCGTAAACTGCGTACCGATACCATCGACCTGATGCAGGTGCATAGCCTCCGGGACTGGAAGAACAACATTCCCCTGCTGCATGAACTCAAACGGGACGGCAAATTTCGCTATGTCGGCCTGACGACATCGCGGTCCAGCCAGTACCAGGAGATGGAAAAGGCCATGTTGCGGCACGACCTCGATTTCATCCAGGTTGACTACTCCGTGGAGCAACGGGCAGCCGCCGAACGTCTGCTGCCATTAGCGGCCGACCGAGGCATGGCGGTCATGCTGAACCGGACCTTTGGTGGCGGACGGATCTTCGACGCGGTGGGCGACAGACCGCTGCCCGCGTGGACGGCCGAACTGCAAATCTCATCCTGGGCGCAATTCCTGCTCAAGTATGCGCTGTCGCACCCGGCCACCACGGTGGCGATCCCGGGCATGACGAAGGCGCGACACGTGGACGACAACTTCGGGGCCGCGCAGGGCCCCATGCCCGATGCCGGGCAACGCAAACAGATGGAGACCTTCTTCGACGCTCTGTAGCTACTTTGCGCGCTCTATAGCCTCAACGATCATGCGCCTGGCGTCATCCGAGCCATGCCAATCACCGATGCGGACCCATTTTCCCGGCTCGAGGTCCTTGTAGTGCTCGAAGAAATGCACGACCTGGCGTAGCGTAATCTCCGGCAGATCGGAGTACTCCTTGATGTGATCGTAGCGCTGTGTCAACGATGGTGAAGGCACGGCGATGATCTTCTCGTCCTGCCCAGCGTTGTCCTCCATGACGAGCACGCCGATCGGGCGCACGTTGATCAGGCAGCCGGGCACGAGTTCGCGGGAGTTGGCTACCAGCACGTCGATGGGGTCGCCGTCTTCCGACAATGTATGCGGCACGAACCCGTAATTGCCGGGATAAGACATCGGCGTATGCAGGAAACGGTCGACGACCAGCGTGCCTGCTTCCTTGTCCATTTCATACTTGATGGGCTGACCGCCGTGAGGTACCTCGATAATAACGTTGACGTCCTGCGGGGGATTGTGGCCAATGGCGATCGCATCGATTCTCATGATTTGTGTATTCGTTTGTAACGGCAACGGGCGCGGGATTGTCCTCAATACTACACTTATAAATTCTATCCAAGTACCGGTAACCGCCGTGTCCCGATTCCTGCTTGCCCTGTCCACTGTCTTGATTGCCGGTTGCGCAAACGCGGATGCGCAAAAACCCTTCGCTGTAGAAGCAATTGCAGAATTCGACGAGCCCTGGGCGATGGCGTTTCTGCCGGACGGGCGCCTGCTGGTCACCGAGAAAGCCGGGCGCCTGCTGGTCGTTGACGGGGCCGGCATCAGGTCGCAGCCGGTGGACGGCGTTCCCGATGTCGACTATGGCGGCCAGGGCGGTCTCGGCGACGTTGCCCTGCATCCCGAGTTCGCTGCGCCGGTGGTCTGGTGGACGCCTGTCATCTCGCCGGGCGGCTTTATGGTTTACGACGGCGAACTGTTTTCAGACTGGTACGGCGACGGCTTTATCGCCGGTCTGTCGTCGAAGTCCCTCGTGCGCATCGAATTCGAAGGAGACGTTGCGCGTGAAGCGGAGCGCTTCGACATGGGCAGACGCATGCGCGCCGTCGTGCAGGGACCGGACGGCGCGATCTGGATGTTAGAGGACAAGAAGGGCGGTCGATTGCTGCGATTGACCCCGAAAAAGGCAGGCACCAACTAGCGCCCGCTTCTCATTCGAGTAACGTCGATTGGCATATTTACGGATATCGGCGCGCAGGAATCGATTCTACGATGGCCTTCGGAGGTGATTTCGATGACAGATTCAGACCCGAGGAACATGCCCCCCGAGGTGGCCGCGATCGCGGAATGCGGTTTCGCGATATGGGCCGGGGGCGATGTCGACGAGAAACTGCGCGTGCGTTTTGACGCGGAGCGCATACCGGTTGCCGGTGTGCGCCACGTCCGCATCTGGGGGCTGCAGGTCGACGACGAACGTGAATTGCCGGGGCTGGAACGAACCCAGATACCGGACGAAGAAGTCTGGGAGATCAATCTCGAAGCGCTGGACGGCTCGAAATTCGAAGTCGATTCAAGGCTGCTGAAAGCGGCCCGATAGCCCGGCACGTCCGTACTGAATTACCAGCTCATCTGCAGCTGCAGGCCGTAAGTGTAATCGCTGTCTGCAGCATTCGGCGGTCCGGCAACGCCGCGAGGTTCCCCCTCAACGCGAGCACGGTAGGGACGGAGCTGGACTTCCGTGTCCCAGCCGAACCATTTGTCGAATTGCCGGTTCAATGAGCCCAGCGGATCGGTGAGCACCCAAACCCACTTGTCGCCGGTCGAGCGGTAGCCGCGCTCGATATCGCGGGCACGCACGTTCCCCCGCAGGTGCATAAAGTACATCCCGACCATCGAGCCGATAACCGGGGTCACCCAGAGATCCTGTTTCGACGGCTCCTCGGCCATTGCCTCGATACCGAACTCGAAAATACTCGACAGCAGCGTGGAGTACCCGAATGACTGCCAGTTGTTGTAGCCACGCTCGCGCGCGCGAACGAAGTACGCGGCGCCCCAGTACGGGTGCAATATGTAATTGATGTAGAAGACGTCGGAGTCGTTCTCGGGGTGGGTCGTCTTCTCCCACCAGACAGAAAAGCTGTAGTCCTTCTTCTGCTCGGAGCTCCAGCCGCTCACGCTCTCCGGCATTGCATAGAGAATCGCGATCGCCCCGAACTGGTAGCCCAGGAAGTACTTGGTATCGCGCCATAGCCCGGCGCCGTCGCGGTAAAATTCCACCTCGTCCGCCGGGTCGCGCGTTACAACCTCGATTTCGTCGGCCCATGCAAGGCCCGACACGACGCTGAGTGCCAGAATCAATGCGGCCAACAACCTCGTCGTCACTCCGCCAAGCGTTGATATTCCTTTCATCAACGGCCACCTGAAACATGAATGGCAAGGTGAACCGCGAAATCAGGGGTTGCGTCTGAAATAACGTCCTCCACCAGTGCAAATTTAAATGTTATGCCGTGACGCAGCAATCTGTAAACGCCACCCACGGTCAGCTGTATGGAACTGCCGCCCAGTTCGTCCAGCTCGCTGTCGATGTAAGCCCCTTGGGCCTGTAGCTGCCCTGTAATCCCGAACTGTTCCGTCGCATGCCAGGTCGCGGCGACTCCTCCGTAGGGCACGGCACTGTGTTGCATTTCAGTGAGCACGTCCCCGTCCCCCAGCGCCAGCACGCCCGCGAATCCGAGGTAGGCAAAATCCTTGCCCAGCAGCGTCCCGGAATCCTGGGCATAGAGACCCAGCGCCGCGTCCGCCGCGCCGCTGCCGTGCAGATCAGCGGAATCGCCGGTCGGTAATTTCACGCTGAATCGCATCGTCACGTGCCTCGAACCCTCTGCGCCGCCTGCGACAAACGGCACGGCGGCAGAGAGCTGCACGTCACCGATCCCGGAACTCGACGACGTTATCTGCTGCTCGACCGAGCCATTGTTAAAGTAGCGATAATTGAGCTCGTTGCTCGGGCCGTCACGCTTCGAGTTGGACATGCCCCACAAATCGTGCCAGTCAAATATTGGGTCGTCGAGAACGCCATTCGAGTGCTTTACGAACGGTACGTCAATACCGATCTCGAGGCGCTCGTGTACCCGTCGACGCAGCCTGAAATCAGCAAAATAGGTCTCACCATCGAGCCTGATCGACTCTGCTTCCGTGTCCTTGACCTCGGCGTTGTTTACGACGGTGAATGTGATTCCGTAGTCGTTCTTTCCGTATTCGCCGAGTGCCGCGTCCTGCAGGGGCGGCAATCCATAAATATGCAGGAACGGATGCTGGTTTCGAAGCGCAAAACCGTCCACGCCGCTGCCCCACCCCGGTACACTGATCACCAGCAGCGGCAACGCTATAATCGTTCGTGTGAAATCTATCCTGCGCATCTGACCTATTTTGACCCGGACGAGGAACGCCGTGAAATACCCAAAAGTACGTAGCCTAAGGGACTCTGCCGCCCTTTGCATCACCTTGATTTCGGTGTTGTTTCTGGCTACCGCTGCCTGCGGGCAACCCGTACCGCTGTTCAGCGCGACTTACAAGGTCAGCTACGGCATCCTGCGCGGCGAGATGACCCTGGAACTCCGACAGGCCGAAGAGACAGCCTACATCTACGAAACGTCCTTGACTCCACGCGGAATCGTTTCGGTTTTCAGGCGAGGCAGCATCGTGGAAACCACGTCGCTGAAAATCGAAGATGGCGAGCTCAGGCCGATCGATTACCGCAGCACCGACACGATTGCGAACCCGACACGCAACACCGAATACCTGTTTGGTACCCCCCCGGACCGCGTGACCGGTGTCTACAAAGAGAGAGCGGTGGACGAACCGTTGCTCCCGAACGGGCACAATCGCATCTCGGCGCATGTTGCGGTGATGCTTGCGATGAATACGGGTGCCAGCATGACCGGAATCTCGGTTTTTGACCGGGCTCGTTGGCGCGACTTCGAGTTCGAGGTATTCCCCGGCCAGGTCGTGAAAACGAAGCTGGGGGAATACGAGACGGTTGAGATTCGCTATTCGTCTCAGAAGAAGAACAAGAGCTGGTCACTGCACTGCGCAGAAGCGCTGGACTATGCGCCGGTCATGATCGTTTACCGCGAAGACGACGACATCAAGTCGAAAGCGCAACTGGTCGAATACCGGCCACTCGGCGACCCGGACCCGGATCAGCCCCAGCCGATCTCGTCGAGATGATCGTCGTCGATACCGAAATAATGGGCAACTTCGTGGATTAGCGTCCGGACGATCTCCTCGCGAAGTTCGTCCGGAGGCAGTCCGAGTTCCAGGTGCGGCTGGCGAAAAACGTAAATAACGTCCGGTAACTCCCCCGCGTAATCAACGCCGCGCTCTGTCAGCGGCAGTCCGAGGTACAGTCCGAGCAGACCCTCCCCGTCCGGATCCAGGTCTTCATCGGCTTTCTCGAGAACGAGGATCTCGATGTTGTCGAGCGAATTCTGCACCCATTCCGGGAGTCCGCCCATGGTCTCCCGGATGACGGCTTCGAACTGGCTGAGATTCATATTGCGCGCGTCAGGAACTACGAGACCTCGAGTTTAGCGTAGTCTCGGGAACGGCAGCGGCATCGTGGCTGCTGCCGCCTGATCGCGCCGCGGCGCGCTGGATCAGGCGTTCAGCAGGATGGTCGCCGCGATCAACAGAATGACGACCAGGGATTGCAGTGCGATGCGCTCCCACATGAATTTCTCGGCATGCTGCGCATCGTAGGCGCCGCCTTTCGCCATCGAGCGCAGACCGAGCGTCAAAACCACCACGGTCGCAATTAATGCCGCGATTATCAGCAGGTTGATGGCAGCCATACGTGCCTCCTTCACCCGTTCGGGCGTACAGGAACTCACGGTTCACTTTGAGGCCAGACGGGCGCCGGCGCAATTGAGGCAAATACGGACCCCGTAACCGTGCCTGCAATGGCCCGATTGGCGACTGGCAATACCCGGGACACCTTGTCACGATAGAATCCTCCTCAGCTTGCGGCTCCAGCAAACGCACTGGTGCCAGAGAGGGCTTACTACCGGATTAGAAACATGCAAGTTGACCGCTGCCCCATCTTCAGGGTTTTCGCGCTCGCCATTGCGGCCAGCCTTCTGCTGGTCGGCTGCGTTTCGATGCCCACCAAGGACGAACTCCGTCGTGCGCCGTCTCCTCACCTGACCTCGCAGGCGCCGGCTGGAATCGCCGACGGCAGGCCCGGTTTCCGGCGACTTTTTTGCGAGTCGCTCGAGGAACATCCTGGGGATGCCCAATCGAGGGTTTCGTGTGAATTCTGGCTGCATCGCCTCGATGACGAGCCGCCCGGGCCCGAGACATGGCAGCCTGCTGTCTCGTCTCCGCTGCAGGTACTCCTGGTAACGGGCGCCTTCAGTGAGTGCTTCGGTGAAGACGCCAGGCCGTTCGGATCGGCAATCGGTCCGCTCCGTGACCGCGGTCACCGTATCGATACGATTGTCGTCGGCGGGCGATCCGGAACGGCGCACAATGCTCGCGAGATCGCCGAATTCTTCGAGCAATGGCCTGTCCAGCCCGACATTCCGCTCGTCCTCGTCGGCTACTCGAAAGGCACGAGTGACATATTGCAGTTTCTCGTGGATTTTCCCGGCCACGCGAGCAAGGTGGCCGCGATTGTCAGCGTTGCCGGATCCGTCGCTGGCTCACCGCTGGCCGAAACCTTCGACGGACTTTACGATTTCCTGTTTTCGCACTTGCCGTCAGGCCACTGCCCGCCGGGCGATGGCGAAGTCGTGGACAGCCTGCGCACAGACGTCCGTGACCAGTGGTTGCACGACAATGAACTGCCCTCGCACGTTCGATATTACTCGCTTGGGGCTTTCACAACGCACGACCGGATTGCAAGAGCACTCGTCCCGTCCTGGAAGTCGTTGCTCAAGCACGGCCGGCGAAACGACGGCCAGCTGTTGGTACACGATGCCCTGATCCCGGGCTCGACGTTGCTAGGCTACCTTGATGCAGACCACTGGGCCGTCGCCCTCGATATCGAAGACGAGTCACCGCTGCTCGCGCACCGGAAAACGGATGCGCAGTTCCCGCACCTGGCACTGCTGCAGGCTGTCCTGCAACAAGTTGCGATCGACACCACCGGATCGGTCGCCGGCGCTAGTCCCTAGCGTCAAGGACTCCGGACCACGTTCCCGCCCGGTCATCGAGGAGCGAGCGTATCGCGATCGACCGCCGCGAGATCGATGCCCTGCCGCCGCTTCCCGAGGAAATCCTGTACCGCGGTTTCCTGATCGAGCGGCTGGTGATTGTCTTTGGCGGCGCAAAGGGCGCTGCCGTCTACGCGGTTCTCGTGCAGACACTGATATTCGGATCCGTGCACTTCCAATGGGGACTTGGGGGCATTTTCGTCACCGCGATCATGGGCGCCGTCTGGGGGTTCGCCTGCCTGCTGTGCGGCCGCAACCTCTGAATCGTAATCCTCGCTCACTCCATGGCGCACATAGCCTTGGTCACGCAGCTCTATTTCTCACCACCCGCATAGGATCTAGAACTCGTCCATCAGGCGACGCACACGATCCCGCAGGTCTTCGGGCGCCTTGCTGGTGCCGCTCTCTCGCATGCGTTCGTTGAGCAGCCTTTCAACCTCGGCTCTCGAAAAACAGCTCCGGCAATGACCCATGTGGTGCTCGAAATCCTCGATAGCCTTCGGATTGGACAATTCACCATCGAGATAGGAATAGAACGCCTCGATGGCTGCGAGGCAGCCGATATCGTCATGACTGTGAGATTCTTTGTCGCTATTCATGCTTTGTGCCTGCTGTTTTCGGTTGGACCCGCAAAGCCCGCATCGCGCGCCTGTTGCCAGAGTGCTTTTTGCAGCAAGGTTCTGCCGCGTTTCATTCGCGACCGAACCGTACCTGGTGGTACGCCGAGCGCCTCCGCCGCTTCGTCGTAGGTCAGACCTTCGACGTTGATCAGGATAATCGTCGTACGGAAAGCATCGGGGAGATCGTCGATGGCCGCCATGATCGCAGAACCAAGCATATTGTTGAAATACTGCCGCTCGGGATTCGCCCACCAGATCAGGAACTCGTCCGGCTGGGTATTGAGTAGCGCCACGAGACCGCCATCGTCATTTTCTTCGTAAGCCGATTCCCTCGGACGAACGGCCTCGCGGCGATAATTGCTGATAAAGCAATTGTGCAAGATTCGGAATATCCATGGCCGGAATCGTTGCCTGTCCTGCAAGGTATCGATCGCCGACCACGCTTTGGTGACCGTTTCCGCGACGAGATCCTCGGCGTCTGCGCCTGTCCGCGTCAGGCGCAGCGCCGTACCGTACAGCGGGTCCATGGTTTCCTCTATCCCGCGACTGAAGAAGGTCTTTGTGTCTTCTTTTTCAGTCATCGGTCTCGCGGCAACCACCATGGTCAGAACGTAAGCGTGGACGCGCCCTGCTGGACTTCGTCCAGCATCGCCACCGAACCCGCAAGGGTTACGCCATCGATAAGATCGTCCTTGTCGTACCCTCGTACGCCGGCACAGGGCGGGCATACGAGAATCCTACCGCCATTGTCGATCACTGTCTGGATCATGTCCTTGAGCGGCGGGTCCAGGGGATTGAGCCGCGCCTGATCGGCCGCGCCCTTTCTCACCCAGTCGACGCCCGAGCTAACCAGGAACATCGTTACCTGCATGTCGCTGCCGATCGCGCCGTTCGCAACGCTCCAGGCCACCGAAGAGCGCTCGTCGTTGAATCCGTTCGTGACCACTACCACCAGTTTCTTTTTATCGGACATCGTCTTTGCTCCTTTCCTTTTTCGATTTCAGATCGTGTGTGACTGCATGGTTCGCAGTGCAGTTACGGGCAAAGACGCATTGATAGGGAAAACAGGTCCCGAATATTCTCCTGATTAATGTAACTTATTGACAACAATAACTTTTTAGAGTCCGATGGTCATCGGCTGGGGCTCGAGGACTAAGTCCCGAGATCGCGGTTTACGATCTGGTCGATGGCGAAATACGCTGACCGGATCGCACCTTCCTGCCAGCCCTGGAGAATGCTCAGGTGTTCGCCCGCAAAGAAGATATTGTCGTCTGCCGTCAGCAGTACCGACGGAATCGACGTTCCCCAGCCACCACGTTGAAACGGTATCTTGTTCCAGGCCACGCTGATGCCGTGGCTCGCCTGGTCCCGGAATTGCGGATGCACGCCAGAGGCCTGCGTTCTCACCGTGTCGATACGTGCCTGCGGCGCCATATCCGTGAACCTGCCGCCGGCCGGACCGTCGAATATATAGGCGCCAACGATAATGCCGCTCGCATTCTGGAATCCATGGTTG
>Ga0224502_10000573_pt1 | contig 12379 bp, 11 predicted proteins | sample SF_Oct11_sed_USG_5_FD_169104 | JGI IMG/M metagenome (GOLD analysis project Ga0224502, IMG submission 169104) | Sediment microbial communities from San Francisco Bay, California, United States - SF_Oct11_sed_USGS_13 | ecosystem: Environmental > Aquatic > Marine > Sediment | place: USA... | reverse complement strand
ACCGCGTGCCTGTAACGACGTCGCCAGGAGATCGCCAAAGTATCCGTCGCTGCACGGACTGGTCGGCGTGACCACCAGGATATCGCCCTCGCGGCATTGCTCGACGGCCACGTGGATCATCCAGTTGTCGCCCGGCGCAACCTCGCAGGTTACCGCGCTGCCGGCAATACAGACCGGTCGGTAAATTGGTCGCAGTCGGTGGTCGAGCAGACCCTTGCGGCCCTGGGCCTCATGGACGGTGGCGACGCCGTAGCGAACGAACTCGTCGGCCAGCGATACGGACACGCGGGGAACATTGGTGACGACTTTGGCCATGTGGGCGCGGCTCCGGGAAATTCCATGCCTGACCTTGGAATTGTCCCATCTTCACGGCTCACGGAACCGTGAAAATCACGTTCAATGGCATGCGTTTTTTTATTCGCCTTTTGCCTGGCGCTTCATTCGCCGATAGCCGGCAGATCGTCGAGGCCCAGCAGGCGGATGGCGTTCAGCCGGCCGATTTTACGGCGTTGCTCCGCGTCGATGGCATCGGTCGCGTCGAACCAGTCCGAGGCGTCCTGCATGCGCTCGAACGGATAATCCGAACTGTAGTAGACCTTGTCATTGTCGAATACGTCGAGCGTGCAGCGAAACGGCGCGTCGTCGAAATTGCCGCTGACTGTGAGGTGGAAATTCTCCCGAAAGTAGTCGCCGAGTGGACGCTCACCACGATAGCCGCGCGGCGAGAAACGCATGCGTGCGTCGATGCGCCACAGCCCGAAAGGAATACCCTCGCCAAGGTGGCCGAGGCAGATCTTCAGCCCGGGATAATCGTCAAACATGCCGGAGCCACATAGCCTCAATGCGTGGATCGAGGTCTCGACGGCGAAGCCCCATGGCGCACTCATCAGCCAGGGATGGTCCTCGTAGTTCTGGGCTCGCGACGGGATCTGCATGCGGGGATGCAGGTAGAACGGAACATCCAGTTCCTCGACGGTCGCCCAGAAACTACGGTACTCGGGCAGGTCGTAGTATTTGACCGTGTCGGCATCACCGGCCTGCTGGAAGCCGTTGATCATGCAGCCACGAAAGCCGAGCTCCCTTACGCAGCGAGTCAGTTCTTCGGCCGCGACCTCCGGGTCGTGCATGGGTAACGCCGCAAAAGCCGCATAGCGTCGGGGGTAACGCGATACGGCTTCCGCGGCGTGGTCGTTCGCCTTGCGGGCCACTGCGAGTGCCCGCCCGGCATCGGGGATACCCTGCAGACCGGGAGAATTCAGCGATAGCACGGCCAGGTCAATTCCGGCCCGATCCATATAGTCCAGCCGCCGGCCATCGAGGTCGAGGATGTCGCCTGTAAATTCGTCCCATTTGCCGGAGTCACCGGCAAAGCTGCGCGTCTCTTCGAGCGTGTCCTCGATCGCGTAGTGCTCTTCGAAACCGATCTTGCCTTGCGACATGGGGCTTTCAGTAGGCTATCGGCTGATTTTCGAGCACCAGCACGCCGGCGCCGGTATTGGAGATCGGCACGTGATAGTGCTTGTGAATAACGTTGACCTCCGGATCCAGGGCGCCCCTCATGACCAGCCACATGATGATCTCGACGCCCTCGGTGCCGGCCTTCTCCATGATCTCGGTCGTGCTCTTGCTGGCCAGCCAGTCCGGGTCGCTTATCACGCTCTCCATGCATTGCATGTCAAAGTCGACGTCGATGATACCGGCGCGCTCGCCCTGCAATTGGTGGGACATTCCGCCCGTGCCAAAGATCACGACTTTTTTGTCTTCCGGGTAGGATCGAATGGCCTTACCAAGCGCCTTGCCGAGGTCGTAGCAGCGACGGGCACTCGGCAGCGGGTGCTGCACGGTGTTGACGGCGAATGGTATGCCCTTGACTGGCCACTCCGCCAGGTGCCGCCACATCAGCGCCATCGGCACAATGAAACCGTGGTCGACCAGCATCTCCTGGCAGGTGCAGAGATCGAAGTCCTGGCGGATGATCGACTCGGCGAGGTGCCAGGAAAACTGGGCGTCGCCGTCAAAAGAGGCCATGGTATTGAGTCCCCAGCCCTCATCCGCGTTGTGGTAGACGTCCGCGCAGCCCAGCGCGAACGTCGGCACTTTGTCGAGGAAGAAATTCAGGCCGTGATCGTTGTAGACCACGATCGCAATGTCGGGATCGACGTCGGCAAGCCACTCTTTGACCGGTTCATAACCCTCGAAAAAGCGCTTCCAGTAGGGCTCATTTTCCAACTTGTTGGTCATCGCGTTACCGATGGCCGGGATATGCGACGTTGTTACGCCGCCGACGATTCTAGCCATTCCAGTATCCTGCCTTTTCCAGTTTCTCTTCCAGGCCTTCGCCTTTGGCGGTCAATTTGGCCTGGAATTCTTCGGTGGTAATGCCCTGGAATGCCGCGCCGGCATCCTGGACCGAAAAGCCCCGTGGGACAGCGAGCTTGGCGAGGTAGTAAATGTTCGCCCCCATCTGCAACATCTTCAGGAACTCGAAATTGACGAGCGCCTCCTTCTGCTCGTCATTGAGCCCGTACTTGCCGGCATAGGCGGCCGGGTCCTTCGCGAATTCCTGCCGGTTCTCTTCGTGATTGAACGAAAACAGCAATTTGTTGAGCGCATATGCTTTGTGGGACGTCTTGCCGTCGAAGACGTAGGTCCCGGGGATCTTCTCGTATTCGTGTTTATTCCAGGCCATTATCGATCTCCGCTGTAGCGGTGCACAGGAAATAGTATTTTTAGTGAAGAAAAGGGCTTGTTAAAGGGATATATCGGGCCGCTTATGGTACTTTTCGAAGATTCTGTGGTATCGATAAAACGTAATGAATGACGCGAGCGAAAAGCGCGGGTTCCTGATTCCCAGTGTAGACTTCTACGGCAAGGATGAGGCCTGGCCCACTTCCGAACGCCTGCACAGCGAGCCCCTCGTCGATCGCAGCGCTCACCACAACTGGATCATCAGGGCTCACCGGCACAGCAACCAGGTGCAGATCTTCCTGTTGCTTGCGGGGCGTGGCGTTGCACATCTCGATTCGGTCCGATACGAGGCCGAGGCGCCGGGCGTGATCGTCATTCCCGAAAGGTGCGTGCACGAGTTCGAGTGGTCCAGCGACTGCGATGGCTTCGTGCTCTCTATCGCGTCCTCTCGGCTCGCCGAATTGAAGACCCGCAGCAGTCGTTTCGCCAAGGTTCTGGCGCGACCGGCAGTCTATCAACTGGCGACGGGCACAGGCCTCGGCGACACGTTTGCTCGAATCCACCGTGAGTACGAGGAAGATCAACCATTTCGGGAGCTGGCGCTCGAAGCGCTGCTCGTGGAAATGGCGATCAGTCTCTCGCGGACCGCCGGGCGGGACGTGGAACCGACAACACGCACCGGCCCTGGTCGCCGGCACTTTCAGCGCTTCCAGGAGTTGCTCGAAGTGCATCACAAGGATCAGTGGTCAGCCGGCCGCTATGCCGGCGCGCTGGGCATATCGGCACCGCACCTGAACGCAATCTGCAAGCGCTATGACGGCCGCTCGGCGCTGCAAATCGTGCACGAGAGGCTCATGCTGGCAGCGAAACGAGGTCTGGCCTACACCGACGTCAGTGTCGCTGGCATCGCACGCAACCTGGGCTTTGCGGATCCGTCCTATTTCACTCGCTTTTTTCGCAGGAGCGAGGGAATGACGCCGAGCGAATTTAGGCGACAGACCGGAACGCAGGCCGCCAGCCGCCCCTGACGCGGGCGTGCGTGACAAGCCGGAGACCTGCGCTGAGTGACGCGCGCGACTATTCGCCGAGCAGCGCCGAAAGGGCAGCCTTGTCTTCGTCGCTCGGCGTGTGGTTCAGGTGCAAGAGAATGCCGGCCAGCGCGCGCACCGGCTCCTCGACCATGTCGTCTGCAACCAGCTGATCGAGGCGCTGGGCGTCACCGGCGCCGACCGTGTGTTGCATGTTCAGAATGGCCAGCGCGATCGTTACCTCTTCGTCCGTCGTCTCGTCGCTTTCGATGATCGCATTGAGCGCTTCCTTGTCCGTATCCGACGGGTAATGATTCAGGTTCATAGTGATCCGAGCGAGGGTGCCAAAGGCGTCTTCCGCCGAAACGGCCATGGTGACCGTCATAAAGACGCCCAGCATTGCCAGCGCTAGGCCGCGAATGATCTTCTGCATGGTGACTCCTGATGCGTTCAAACCGGGTTGGATCGCGGAGTTTACGCAGGAAATTCACCGCCGCAATACACCCCATCGATATTTCCGACAAACCAGTGGAATTGGTGGGGCAGTGCCAGCTGCCCAGGCGGAAGCCGTCCAGCTGGGTTCCGGCACTGGGAACTGAAGATAGTTAAAGCCCTTCCCGGGTCTCCGTGGCGCAGGTATACGGCTGAGAACGCGCAAGGCCACGCGCCATTACATGCTAATTAACTTGAATTTACAGTGTTAACCATTTGTTTTACAAATAATAATCTACCTCTGATCCGAATTATCTCCAGACCAGCGCGAAGTATCATGATGCGCCTCCAGCTCCCCACGGGTAATCCACCCCTTGAGCATCGAGCGTGTCAGGTAGCGCTTTTCGGGTCGAACAGCGAAGTAGACGTGCACCATGATCATCGAAACGCTGGCAAGCCCGGCAAGGCCGTGCAGAACGAACACCAGGCCGCGCGTCTTTTCGCTCATGAACAGCGGGTTGCGCTCCCAGAATGGCGAATCCACTCCAACCATCATCATGACACCGGTGACCGATGCCGTGATGACCACCAGCGCTACACCATGGTGGTAGAGCACCTGGCCGACCGAGTACTTGCCCTGCCGGCGGTTTACGCGCTCACCGCCCGCGACTTCGCGGGTGGTCGCCGCGGCGGCGGCTATGAATTCGCGGGGACCCACCCACATGTCCCGAAGACGCAGCAAAATGACGGCACGGAGGATGTGGAAAAAGACCAGGACAATCAGGATCACACCCGCGATCCAGTGGATATCGACCCAGGCAAACTTCACGCCGAGGATCGGCAGGAAGCTCGTAAACAGCAGCGTGAGCATCGCCGCCGCCATCAGCCAGTGATAGAGCCGATCGAGCAGGCGGTGGCGGACGACCCGGGTCGACTCAGTCATCGCCCTTCTGCCCCTTCAGCTTGCGGTGCGTATAGATCGCATGAAAGACGATGAAGGCGACCGCTGCTCCGACGAACACCCACAGCAGATCCCAGGAGACGCCCTCCAGCACTCTTTGACCCCAAGCATCTGATCGGTAACGAAAAATATCCATTGCTTAGTGCTAACCTCGGGTCCAGTCAGAACCTTCGCGAAATGGTATAGTTGCTGCGCTCACTTTGAATCGCAATGCGCTTCCCGCATGGTGGATTATTTTCCATCGTGCGCAAGCGATAATTCATAATGAATCGCATTTACGGGTCAATTCAAAGTTCCTAGCATCCTTTCAGACATCAGCCACGGTGCATATCGATGAAAGATCCAGTTATCTACCAACCCGATGGCGAAGCGACAGCCGGTGAGCCTGCCGGCACGGCCTCGTCTGTACTGAAAAAGAAAGCGTCGCGGCGCGCCTTTATCAAGGGCGTCATTGCGTCCGGCGCGGTGGCCGGCTCGTCGGCCTTCCTGTTCAGCGGCTGCGCACCTGATAAACCGGCGGCCGGGTCCGTCGAACGGCTGCTGTCGCTGACCGTGAACGGCCAGGTGCGGCGCGTTGACGTATTGCCGAACGAGACGTTGGCAATGACGCTGCGCTACAAGCTCGGTCTGACGGGCACCAAGCTTTCCTGCGATCGCGGCGAATGCGGCGCCTGCACCGTCGTCATCGACGGCCGCACGGTTTACGCCTGCTCGACGCTCACGCATATGGTCGGCGATCGCAACGTGCGAACGATCGAGGGTCTCGAGGGACCCAACGGCGAGCTGCATCCAATCCAGCAGGCTTTCATCGATGAACTCGGCCCACAATGCGGCTTCTGCACCCCGGGACAGATCATGTCGACCGTTGCCCTGCTGGAAGCCAACCCGAATCCGTCCAGGGATGAGGCGCGGCATGCTCTGTCAGGCAACCTTTGCCGCTGCGGTGCCTACGATCACTACCTCAATTCCGTGATGCGCGCGGCGCAGGAGGCTTGAAATGGCTTACAAACTGCTTGGAAAAAATTTCACGCCGCCGGATATTCGCGCGAAGGTAACCGGCAAGGCCAAGTACGCAGAGGATTTCCGTGCCGAAGGCATGGTCTTCGCCAAGATGCTGCTGTCGCCGATGCCTCATGCGAGGGTCACCAGCATCGATACCAGCGAAGCCGAGGCGATGGAGGGTGTTGTCGGCGTCCTGACCGCCGAAGACGTACCGCCGGGCCAGGGCGCGAATGAGGTCATCCTCACCAATAACCCCCACTTCATCGGCGAGCCGATCCTGGCTATTGCCGCAGTCGACGAGCAGACCGCCTCCGATGCCCTGGAAAAGGTCAGGGTCGAGTACGAGCCCCTGCCCTTCGTTATCGATCCGCTGGAGAGCCTTTATCCCGGGGGCCCGGATGCCCGCGACGGTGGCAACGTCGCCAATGCGACGGTACCGCTGCAGACCATCAAGTGGACTGCCCGTGACTTTGCCGCGGTCGAGGAGAACCAGCTGCCGATGGGCGGTACCCCGGCGGCGGAATGGTCATACGGCAACATCGAAGAGGAATTCGCCAGATCGGCCGTCGTCTACGATGAGACCTTCGTGACGGCGAGCAACTCGCACCACTCGATGGAACCGCGTTCCTGCCTTTCCTACTGGGAGAACGGCAAGTGCTTCGTGTACGGGTCCACGCAAAGCCAGACCTTCGTTGTCCCGGGGCTGGCGGGGCTGATCGGCATCGAGCCGAAGGACCTCGTCTACATCGCGGAATTCTGCGGTGGCGGTTTCGGCTCCAAGGGTGCCGCGTATGCGACGATGGCATTGCCGGCGCACTTCTCCAAGAAGATCGGCCGGCCGGTGATGCTCCGCGTCACGCGTGCCGAGGAGTACTACCTGGGCTCCAACCGCGCTGGCTTCCAGGGTCGCGCAAAAATCGGCTTCGCGGCAGACGGTAAGATCACGGCCATCGACATGTACGTCGTGCAGTCCAACGGTCCGAACACCGGTTTCTGGGACTTCACCGAGGCAGGCGCTGCCGTGTCGATCTGTTACCAGCCGAACGCGATGCAGTACAAGGGCATCCCGGTGCTGACCAACACGCCGCCCGGCGGTCCGCAACGCGGTCCGGGCGAGAACCAGATCGCTTGTGCCTTCGAGCCCTTCCTTGATCGCGCCGCCAAGGAACTCGGCATCGATCGTGTCGAGATCCGCAAGATGAACGCCCCGGACAACGAGGCGATTTTCGACGGCCACCAGAACAGGGTGACCAGCGCCTACCAGCGAGAAGCCCTGGAGATGGGTGCCGAAAAATTCGGCTGGGCCGAAAAAGTCAAGCGCAGCGGTGAACGCAACGGCTCCAAGGTCATTGGTGTCGGCGTCGGACAGGCCTACCACTCGGCAGGCGCCGGCGGCTTCGACGGACTGGTCAGGATCACGCCGGACGGCATCCTGCATATTCATTCCGGCGTCGGTAACCTCGGGACCTACTCGTACGCCGCCACGTCGCGGATCGTCGCCGAGGCTCTCAACTACAACTGGGATAATTGCGTCATCGAACGCGGCGACACACGGAAACACTTGCCCTGGAACTTCGGCCAGTTCGGCAGTAACACCTCGTTCACGATGAGCCGCAGCAATCATGCTGCCGCGATGGATCTCAAGCAGAAACTGCTGGAAGTTGCCGCGGCAACGCACGGCGGAGAAGCGGCAGACTACGAACTCGGCGACGAAGTCGTCCGCGCCAGGGCCGACGCCTCGGTTCAGATGACCTATGCCGAGGCCGCGGAGAAGGCCATCGAGATGGGCGGCCGTTACTCCGGCCAGGAGTTACCGGACGACATCAGCCCGCTGACGCAGGGAGCGGCCGCCGGTGTCGCCGGCTCGGGCCTCGTCGGTGTCGCCAAGGACAACTACGAACTGAGCGCGGTACCGCCGGCGCTTGCCGCAGGCTTCATGATGATCGAACTCGACACCGAGACCGGCATGATCGAGATCCTCGACTATTCGGGCTCGATCGATTGCGGCACCGTCATTCACCCGCTGGGACTGTCCAACCAGGTCAAGGGCGGCGCCGTGATGGGTATCGGCATGGCAACCAAGGAACGCATCGTTTACGACCCGCAGAACGGCGTGGCGGCCAATGTGGGCTTCTACCAGGCCAAGCCGCCCTCCTACCTCGACGTTCCGTCGACCATGGAGTGGGCCGCCGTCGACATTGCCGACCCACAGAGTCCGCTCGGTACTCGCGGCATGGGTGAGCCGGTCATGGGCAGCGCCGCGTCCGCGCTGGTCTCGGCCATCTCCGACGCCCTGGGCGGGCATTATTTCAATCGCACACCGATTGTGACGGACATGATTGTCAACGCCGTAGCCGGCCGCGAGCAGTCACACAAACCGTTGCAAGTCGCCACGTTCTGAGCAGGAGACAACGATGGCTAAAGACATGATGCCAATGTTCGAGCTGTACCAGCCGACGGATATCGATTCTGCCGTTGATCTGCTCGACCGATTGGGCGCTGACAGCTGGAAGATCGCCGGCGGACAGGACAGCCTGGACTGGATGAAGGACCGCGCCAAGCGGCGCAGCGCCGTCGTCGACCTGACGCGAATCGCCTCCCTCAAGGGGATTCGCGAGACGGCCGACGGCATCGAGATCGGCGCCCTGACCACGCTGACCGAGATCGAGGAGAGCCCGCTCGTTCGGGAAAACTTCGGCGTGCTCGCCGAGGCGGCCTCGAAAGTCGCGAGTCCGCAGATTCGCAACGTCGGCACGATCGGCGGCAACGTCGCGCAGGATGCTCGCTGCTGGTATTACCGCAGCGGACTGGATTGTTACCGTGCCGGCGGCAGTACCTGCTATGCGGATACGCCGGAAGGCATGAATCGCGAGCACTGCCTGTTCGAAGCCGATCGATGCGTCGCCGTCTCACCGTCGGATACGGCCCCCGCACTCGTCGCGCTGGACGCCAGCATGGTCATCCGTAATGCCGACGGCGAGCGTGTCGTGCCTGCCGAGGAGTTCTTCATCGGCCCGCAGATCGATATCGAGCGGATGACGGTTATGCAGCCGCAGGACGTGCTCACGGCGATTCGCATCCCCAACACCTGGGCCGGCGCCAACTTCTATTTCGAGAAGGTTGCCGATCGCAAGACCTGGGACTTTGCGCTGGTCAATATCGCGGCGGCCATCAAGACCTCCGGGGACACGATCGATGACATCCGCATCGCCGCCGGCGGCGTGCAGTGCACTCCACGCCGGATGACGGTCGTCGAAGACGTCGTCAAGGGCAGCGCCAGGGACGAAGAAACGGCGAAGCTCGCCGGCGGCACCGCAGCTCGCGGCGCTACGCCGTTGAACTACAACCATTTCAAGATCCCGCTCCTCGAAAACCTGGTGATGCGCGCCATTCGCGATGCCTGACACAGGTATCCGCCGCGGAGCCGGCAGTCTATGCTTGCTGGTACTGATCGCCGGATCGGTGCCGGCCGACGAGATTCGGCCGGCACCGGCATTCTCCGCAGCCGAACTGACGGCGCCGCCACGCGACGCGTGGCCGACGAACGGCGGCAACCTCTATAACCAGCGCTATTCACCGCTCGACCAGATCGACCGGGACAACGTTGACGGCCTGAAAGCCGTCTGGCGGGCCCGGCTGGACGGCTCCGGGACCGAAGTCCGGCACTCCGGAGAGGCGCAGCCGATCATCCACAACGGCGTGGTCTACGTCATTACGGGCGATGACGATGTCTTTGCGCTCGATGCCGCGACCGGCGAGCGCCTGTGGAAATACAGCGCCTTCCTGGACCCCGAGATTTCGGTCGTCTGCTGCGGGTGGACGAGTCGCGGCGTGGGACTCGGCGACGGCAAGGTGTTCGTCGGCCAGCTGGACGGGCGCCTGGTGGCCCTGGACCAGCAATCCGGAGAAATCGAGTGGTCGATCGAGGCAGAGCGCTGGCAGGACGGCTACTCCATCACCAGCGCCCCGCTCTATTTTGACGGCATGGTCATCACCGGATTTGCCGGGGCCGAGTACGGCACCCGTGGTCGGGTCAAGGCCTACGACGCGGCCAACGGCGATCACCTCTGGACCTTTTATACCGTTCCCGAGCCCGGCCAACCCGGCTCCGAAACCTGGCCCGACAGCGATGCCTGGGAAAACGGCGGCGGCACGGTCTGGCAAACCCCGGCCGTCGATGCCGAACTTGGACTCCTGTATTTCTACACGGCCAACGCCGGTCCCGATTTCAACGGCTCTCGCCGGCCCGGCGATAACCTGTTCACCTCCTCCGTGGTCGCGCTCGACGCGGCGACCGGCAAGCTGGCCTGGCATTACCAGACCGTGCACCATGACATCTGGGATTACGACGGCACCAACCCCGTTATCCTGTTCGATGCCGAGATCGACGGTGCGATGCGCAAGGGCATTGCCGCGGCCGGCAAGACGTCGTTCGTTTACATCCTCGACCGGACGAATGGTGAGCCCCTGATCGGCATCGAGGAGCGACCGGTGCCGCAGGAACCCCGGCAGCACACCGCGGCGACCCAGCCGTTCCCGATCGGCGATGCCATTACGCCACAGCAGATTGACGTTGCGCCGGAAGGCTTCAAACTGGTCAACCGCGGGCGGATCTTTACCCCGTACTGGGACGAACCAATCGTCGCCAAGCCTAGCGCGCTGGGCGGCGTGAACTGGCCGCCCTCTTCCTACGATCCGACCACGCAGCGGATGTACATCTGCGCCAACGACCAGATCCAGATCTACAAGGCCGAGGACGTCGGCGAAGCGGTTCCCGGCGAAGAATTCCTCGGCGGAGGCTTCAATTTCACCCGTATTCCGACGATTGGCTACTTCGCGGCACTGGACGTGACGACGAACCGGCTCGTCTGGCGCCAGCAGTGGGCCGAGATGTGTTACAGCGGCTCGGCAGTCACTGCCGGCGGCCTCGTCTTTGTCGGCCGCGGCGACGGCCGCCTCCTGGCGCTGGATTCGGCGGATGGCTCCTGGCTGTGGGAATTCCAGACCGGCGCCGGCGTCAATGCGCCGCCCAGTGTTTTCGAGGTCGACGGCCAGCAGTACGTGGTCGTCTACAGCGCAGGCAACCTGTTCGCCGGTAGCCCGAAGGGCGACAGCGTCTGGGCTTTCGGCCTGCATGGCACGCTCGATCCGGTCCCGCCCGCGCTGGCCGGAGCGCCGGGCGCGAGCGACCCCGACACGGCGCTCGCAGGCCTCTCCGCCGAAGACGCTGACCTGGCCAGTGGTAAAAGCATATTCAACCAGGTCTGCGCGTTGTGCCACGCGAGTACCGGCGCCGGCGGACACGACGGCGCCCCGCTCCACCAGGCTACCAATGCAATGGCCAACGCACGCATCATCTATGCCGGCCTGAACGATATGCCGGCCTTCGGCTCGGTTTATACGGCAGAGGAAATCCGCGATCTCGGCGCCTGGGTAGCGAATCTCGCGCGCCGGCTCAACGAGCAATAGGGTCCGGAACCCGGATCAGGCCCCGGGCATCAGCAGAACCGGCTTGACCACGTCGCCCGCCTCGGCATCCGCCAGTGCGTCATTGATATTCCGGAACGGGTACGTCCTGACCAGCCTGTCGACCGGAAATTCACCGGCCAGGTGTAAATCGATCAGCTTCGGCAGAAATTCTCCCGGAACGGACGAGCCCTGGGTGATAGCGATCAAACGCCCCACCCTGGCGAACAGCGTCTGCGTGGAGAACGGGAACGGCCTGCCGTCATCCGGATAACTGACAATGCCTACGGCGCCGCCTTTGCCGATAACCTCGATGGCATTTTCGAGCCCCGCCACCGTCGCCGACGTGTCCAGCGCGAAACGGACGCCACCGGGCACCGCCGCCCTAACCTGCTCGACGAGGTCAGGATCGCCCGGATCGAACACCCCAGTCGCCCCCAGTTCGGTGGCGAGCGCACGCCGCCCGGCATGCGGCTCGGCGCAAAGAATCGGCGCAATGCCAAGAACCCGCGCGGCCATGATTGCACTCATGCCGACCGCTCCTGCACCAAAAACCATCAGGCTGTCGCCAGGCCTCGCGTCGAAGGTATTCATCACCGCGCCGGCACCCGTCTGCACGCCGCAGGGCAAAGCGGCAAGGGTCCCCGCAGGCAGCTGATCCGAGACCGGGACTACGGACTGTTCGAGCGTGATCGCGTGTGTTGCAAACGACGACTGCTGGAAGAACGCGCTGGTGATGCCTGCGCCCTGCAAGGATACCGGCTGAGAACCGTCGAGCCGGCGACCGCCAAACTTGAGTTCC
>Ga0224502_10000571_pt1 | contig 12385 bp, 12 predicted proteins | sample SF_Oct11_sed_USG_5_FD_169104 | JGI IMG/M metagenome (GOLD analysis project Ga0224502, IMG submission 169104) | Sediment microbial communities from San Francisco Bay, California, United States - SF_Oct11_sed_USGS_13 | ecosystem: Environmental > Aquatic > Marine > Sediment | place: USA... | reverse complement strand
CACGGACTTTATCCCAGTGCGCACGGAGGCCGGCATTGCCCCCGGGCTCGTGCCAGCCCGTTCTGCCGGTCTGCCAGCGCTCAATCCATACCTTTGACATCAGCGCATGGTAACACCGAGCCGGAGCTTGCTCGCGGTTTACGATGCCGGACACAGCCGGTAATATCGGCGCCCTCTCGGACCGCCATCGATGGCGGTTGTTCACATTGGGGACGGGCAATGGCGGAAGCAAAGATCATCGACGGCAAGGCAAAAGCGGCGGCACTTTCAGAGGAAATCACGAAAAAGTCGGCCGAACTGCTGGAGCGCACCGGGAAGAAACCGGGGCTTGCCGTGGTGATCGTCGGCGAAGATCCGGCCAGCCAGGTTTATGTACGCAACAAGAAACGGACGGCGGAGTCCTGCGGCTTCCACTCGGTCCAGCATACGCTTCCCGACGACGCCACACAGGAGGCAGTGCTCGCGTTGGTTGACGAACTGAACGGCGACCCGGCCATTCACGGCATACTCGTCCAGTTGCCACTACCGGCACAGATCGACGAACAGGCGGTTACCCAGGCGATCCTGCCCGAAAAGGACGTCGACGGCTTCCATTTCCAGAATATCGGGATGCTGTCAGCCGGCCAGCTCGAGCGCGCCTTTGTACCCTGCACGCCAGCCGGCTGCATGTTGATGATCGAAGATGAACGCGGTAAGGATCTTTCCGGGCTAAATGCCGTCGTCATCGGTCGATCGAATATCGTCGGCAAACCCATGGCCGCCCTGTTGCTGCGCGCCAATGCAACAGTGACCGTCTGCCATAGCCGCACCGCGGACCTGCCGGCGGTGGCGCGTTCCGCCGACATCCTCGTCGCCGCTGTCGGGCGTGCGCAAATGGTCAGGGGCGACTGGATCAAACCGGGCGCCACGGTGATCGACGTTGGCATAAACCGCATCCAGGTCGAAGTCGACGGCGAGACGAAGAACAGGCTGGTTGGCGACGTCGACTACGACGAAGCCTGTAAAGTTGCCGGGGCCGTTACGCCGGTGCCCGGCGGCGTCGGGCCGATGACCATCGTCATGCTGATGGCCAATACGCTTTTGTCCGCGGAGCGGGCACTGGCCTGACGTCCTGCAGGAATATCGCTTTCCGCACCCCTATCCGTCCTGGGGAACACGCCATACGATCGCAGAATCCGGCCTAGAAGCTGCGCTTGGATTCAATCAGGAACTGCACGTTGTCGATGGAATCGTCGCCGTCCAACGGAAACGCAACATCGATGTGAATGACTTCCCGTCCACTCGCTCTTGTTGGCGCCAAACGCAAGCCCAGCCCCACATCCCGGAGCCAGCCCACGGGTTGGCTTCCCAGCGGGCTTTCGCCCCAGACCCTTCCGACATCGGCGAAGATTGCGCCGCCGACCCGGAACAGTCGAAACGGATACCAGTCCGTGAAATAGCGCTGTTCCAGCGTCAGTAATATCTTGGAGGGCGCCGTCTGGTATCGCAGCGGATACCCTCGGAGCCCGTTGTCTCCACCTAGATCAACGTAATCATCGAGATCCGGGTCCCAACCGCGAATCGCCTCGAGAGTCAGGAAGAAGAGCCGCTTGTCGGTTATCTGGTTGTAATAGCGCGCATTGAATGCCAGCTGGGCGTCAACTACCTGACCGCTTTCGACTCGCCCGTCGAGCCCAGCCGACAGGAGCAGGGCCTTCGCCTGAATCGATCCGAAACCCTGGCTCGCCTCCATGCGAAACAGCGCAGCATCCTGGCTGGAGCCGAGGCTTTCGGTTGCGTAGCCCAGACTGGCGACAAGACGCCTGCCCATATAGAAGTCCTCGGTTCGATCGATCTGGTCACGGTTGGCCGTCGATTCGAAGCGATCCTCGAGGAGCTCAATGGAAAGGTATGGGTAGACAAACAGCCTGTCTTCCGGGATCAGCGCCGGCAAAGTGCCGTCAACGACCGGCGAGAAACGTCGGTCGTCGTAGACGAATCCGGCAGTCCAGCGTTTCACCCAGCCGTCCCTCAGTCCGTCGGACCAGCCGAAGAATAACGTGTGCCGTTCTGTCTCGGAGCGATATTCGGCAGCCTCATTACCGAGTTCGTAGAACGAAGTCTCCCTGGTGTCATCGTAAAACGTTCCACCTGCCGACCAGCGCGCGTCCAGGGCGTAGAACGGCCGGATTATTCTCAAGTCGGCCGTGTCGCCGTCGGACTTGTCCGCCAGTGAAAGGCGCAGCGACGTCCAGGTCCTGCCGAGGTTCTTGTCATAGTATTCGAAGCTCGTGGACTCCCGGTCCACGTTATCTCTGTAGCTAAGGCTTAAACTTACACCGCGCCCCAGGAGATTGCGTTCCGAGAGACTGACGCGAGTGCGATTTTCGCCGCCCGACCGCGACACCGAGAATCCCGGCATCAGCGTCCACAGGTCACGCGTACGGACGCGAATGTCGACGATTCCGTCTGCGTAGCTCAGCGGTTCGATCTTCGCGTCGTAAAGAAAGGAGTTCTGACGCAATAACCTTTCCGACTCCTCCAGGAGCCGCGCTTCGAATTTGTCGCCCGGCCTGAACAAAAGCTGGTTTCGCAACACGGAGTCGCGGGTAATGACGTGCCAACGATTGGCGAGTCGGTACAGCGAATTGTTTTCTTTGGGGTTGCTGGTGTCGAAGACGTTGGCTTTTTCGTAGACGATCTCGCCAACAACAGCCCCAATCGCCTCGAGTTCGGCCGGGCTCGGTAACTCGTCGGCCACGGCGGCCACACCCCAGGCCATGAGCAGTACAAGGAATCTCGAAACACGTCTCACACCTGCAATTTACACCTAATTCCACCGTCCGTGGCAGATTATGGGAGACTGTCCCGGACTAATAGAATACGGCAAGCGAACCGGGAGTTGGCACGTGAGGAAGAGCGGCGACGAATTCAGGACGATCTGGCAGAAACCGGATGACAGCGCTATCGTGCAGATCATCGACCAGCGGCGTCTGCCGCACGAATACGTGGTCGTCGACCTGGTCGAGTGGCGTGATGGAGCCACCGCGATCAGCGACATGCTGGTGCGCGGCGCGCCGCTGATTGGCGCGACGGCGGCGTGGAGCCTTTACCTGGCGGCGCTGGAATACCGGGATCGCGGTGACTGCGTGGCACGGGTCCTGGCAGCCGCCGATGCGCTGGCCGAAACGCGCCCGACGGCGGTGAATCTGCGCTGGGCGCTAGAACGCATGCGTGTCGTGATCGCCAATACCGATGGCGATCTGGCCGCAAGCCTCGCGGCGGAGGCCGCCCGCATTTGCGAGGAGGACGTCGAGATCTCGCGCGGAATCGGCCGGCACGGACTGACCCTGATCGAAGAGTTCGCGGCGCGGAAATCAGGGGAACCCGTCAATATCCTTACCCACTGCAATGCCGGATCGCTGGCGACGATCAACTACGGCACGGCAACCGCGCCCGTGTATTTCGCTCACGCGAAAGGCATTCCCGTCCACGTCTGGGTCGACGAAACCCGCCCCAGGAACCAGGGCTCGCAACTGACCGCCTGGGAACTGGCGGAGAACGGCGTGCCGCATACCCTGGTCGTCGACAACGCCGGCGGTCACCTGATGCAACACGGACTGGTCGATATCTGCATCACCGGCACGGACCGCACTACGCGCACCGGCGATGTGGCCAACAAGATCGGCACCTACCTCAAGGCGCTTGCAGCCAGGGACAATGGAATCCCCTTCTACGTCGCCCTGCCGTCAACGACGATCGACTGGACGATCGCCGACGGCCTGCGCGACATCCCCATCGAGGAGCGCGACCCCGACGAAGTGCGCAAGGTCTACGGACGTTCCGGCGACGGCCTCTGTTTTGTCGATACGCTGGCCTCGGATACCGCCGTCAGCAACTACGCCTTCGACGTAACGCCGGCCCGGCTGGTCACGGGCCTGATCACGGAAAGGGGCATCTGTGACGCCAGTGAGGAAGGGCTCTCCGACCTGTTCCCCGATGCCCGCGCGACAACGATATGATCGATGAAGGCTATATCAAGTTCGAATCTGACTGGCAACGAGGTCCGGCTCTCGAGCGCGCCGACGTCGATGAGCTGATTGCCTGGCGTCGGTCGCTATTCGCCGCCGGCCTGATCGGCCAATACGAGGAACTCGGGATTGGCTTCGGCAACCTGAGCAAGCGCAGTAACGGTGCTGGCCTGTTCGTCATCAGCGGCACCCAGACGGGACACCTGCCTGAACTGGGTCCCGAACATTTCGCGCTGGTGACAGCCTTCGATGTGGCTCTAAATCGCGTGAGTAGCCGGGGTGCGGCCGAGGCGAGTTCAGAGTCGATGACACACGCCGTGCTTTACGACATCGACGCAGCCATCGGCGCCGTCGCTCATGTCCACAGCCGCGAGCTATGGTTGTCGCTGCTGGGGAACCTGCCGACCACGGATGCCGAGGTCGCATATGGCACACCTGAAATGGCCGAGGAGTTTCGTCGCCTGTACCGAGAGACAGACTTCCCGTTCGGAGGGGTTGCTATCATGGCCGGCCACGATTCCGGTCTTATCGGCATTGGTAAGACTGTCGAACAGGCGTGTCGACGGCTCCTCGACCTGCTGCCAGACTGAGGTTCAGTTATTGCGGGTCGCGGTCGTCGCTATCGCGATTGTCGACGAGTATCGGGTCCAGCCTGAATCGATAGATTCGGCAGCTTCTGGCCGAATCCAGCACCTGGCCCGGACCCAGGGCCTCGAAGCTCGATTTCTTGATCGCCCGCAGCGCGGGCTTGGAAAAGATGCGGTGCGTAGACTCGGTAACCACCGGCCGGGAGATCCGGCCGTCGGCCTTTATCTTGAAGCAGACCGTCGCCTCTCCCTCGATCCTGTCGCGCCTGGCGACGCGCGGATATTTCGGGAACGCAGTGAGCGCCGGCACACGGTCGGTCGAAGTGTCTATAAAGTGGGTAACATCGGTGGTCTCCTCCTGCCCGGCCGTTGCCCATGCGGCCGGCACGACCAGCAGACTGCAGAGAAGACTGATTCGGCTAGTTGTTGTCATTTTCGCCCGGCTTACGGTCGTCGATTTCGACCTCCGGCCGAACCGGGTGCACGGCGTCCATATACATCGCCCGGGCCATTTTCAACGTGCGAGCGCCAGGATTCAGCGCCTCGCCCTTCAGCAAATCCTGGTTGGCCCTCTCCCACTGCTTCTGCATGATGTAAACGACCGCCCGGTTGTTGTAGCCGCGCCAGTTCTTGTCGTTACGCGTCAACAGAATATTGCAGTACTTCAGGGCTTCCTCGTAGTTACCCTGCTTTACGTAACCAGCACAGAGGTTCGACAGCGCTGCTTCCTCTTCCCGGCGGCCGACAGCGATTTCGAGCCCTTCCTGCGTCAGCTTGATGCCCGTTTCGTTGTCACCGGCCAGGAGCGCCTGCGCGCCCTCGTACAGCGGCACGTTACGGGGACCGATCACCGTTGTCGGATTCTGCGGCGTATCGAGCCTATCCCTGATCTGTCCCCAGGCCAGGGGTGACGCCAGAACGACCGTCAACAAAAATAAAAGACGATTACGCATGTATCAGAAACTCCTGCTTCCCGGCCAATTCTAACAAACCAGTGCCAGCCAGACTGCCATACGGGAGCAACAAATCTATTGGTGGTTTACGCAGTATAGGGCTTACCCCTCCGGCTTTAACACCGAGGCGCGAACGCCGATTGCAGCCCGTCGAAATATAGTCGATATGACCTGAATTTCGCGAAATAATTCACTGCCAGAGGCCACCCCGAGCCGAATTTCCGCGGCCCGGGACGCCTTCCTGGCGATTGTTATCGCAATTCTGAGGTCGGTGCAGGAGCGCAACCACCGCGCGTAATCACCGGTGGTCCGGGAATCCTGCGTATCCCGAACCCACGACCTTCTGCCTTTACAGGCAGCGGCAATCGGGACTAATCGTCCGTCTGTACCCGCCCACCGATATTGGCGTAATCGACGCCGCCGCTCCCGTCATCGACGATTATCAGGTCCTCAGTGACATCGCTGACGTCGATAGAACCGGAGCCGTCGTCGATAACGACGCTGCCGGCGACGCCCCTGATGTCGATGGTCCCGGAGCCGTCGTCTATCTCGAGATCGCCGCCGACGCCGCGGATCGTTATCGTGCCGGAGCCGTCCTCGACCGCCACGTTGCCCCCAACCTCCTGCATGTTGAGCGAGCCCGAGCCATCGTCGACGGAAATGTCTCCGCGGACATTCGTGATGTCGATGGAACCCGATCCGTCATCGATAACCAGGTGCATGCCTTCCGGCATCCTGACGTCGAGGGATATCGTCGGGCTGCCGCCGAAACCCCAGCCGTTGCCGTCGAAGTAGCTCCTGAGACGCGCGGTATCGCTGTCTTTTTCCAGCGTCAGGATCATGTCAGAGGCAATCTTGTCACGAGCTTTGGATTCACTGCGCCCTGGCACGCGAATCGTTGCCGTGACCAGGATTTCGGAGCTGCCCGACATGCCGACGACTTCGAGACTGCCGGCGCCGGCGTCGATATTGAGGAGATCGATGCCCCGTGTATCAAGCTTGAACTCGCGAACCTCCTCGTAGTCTGCCGCGGCTGTCGCGGCGAAGACTATGGATAGCCCGAAAATGGCCGCGGCCTGCATTGCTTTGACCGGCTGCAATATCTGTTTGCGCATTTGCCCCCTCCCAATATGGTGGACGGAAAGAACTCTTTTATTCGATGCCGCCCGCAGCCTGTTGGTTGCAAGACCTTATTGCTGCGCTGCCCTAGCGTTTGTAGCGGGCCAGGAGCACGTCGAGTTCCTCTCGCGACAGCCAGCGGCCGCGCAACATTACCCCGTGAATGCGACGGCTGTTAGCGATGTCAATCAGGGGATTGGCATCGAGCAGGAGGAGATCGGCTTCCTTGCCGGGGGTGATCGTGCCGAACGCATCGCTGCCGAAATACTCTGCCGGGCCTGCCGTACCAGCCTTGAGTGCCTCATAAGGCGTCAGTCCTGCCTGCACCATGTACTGCAACTCGTGGTGCAGTGCGAATCCCGGCACGTTGAAAATTTGCGGCGAGTCCGAGCCGAGGAGCAGGCCGGCCCCGGCGTTACGCAGCGCGAGTATCAGTTCCTTTCGCAATTCGATGGCGCGCCGGGCCGTGGCCGGGTCGTAGTTGGCGTCGTTCAGGAGTTCGTCGCGCGCCGCCCGCCAGCGATCCACCGTGGCAACCGGCATATATTTCATTTCCGGCCGGTCGACAAGTTGTCCGGTGTCGAGGTCCGGCGAAGTCACATGGGCAAACAGGGACTCGGTTGGCACGTTCCAGGTGCCAGCCGCGGCGGTCAGCGCAACGATCTCGGGAATCCGTTCCGGCTTCGCCTGGTCGGCGATAAACACGCCGAAAAAGCCACCCAGCCCACCGGAGGGATCTTCGTTGGCCGGCAACAGGCTCTCCATGTAGCCATCGAGATGATCGATGGTAGCTATGCCGGCGTCGAGCGCCCGCTCGACGCCAACGTCCTCAGGGACGTGTCCGGCGAACGGGATGCCCAGTTCCTCGGCGGTGGCGGCAATGGCATCGAACTCCGCCCAGCTCAGGCCTGGATGAATCTTCAGAAAATCGTAGCCGGCCGCTTGCTGGGCACGAACCATAGCAACACCGGCCTGAGCGTCAGCGACGCTGCGTCCGTTGAATGAGGGCCCGGACGTGATCAGCCGAGGCCCGAGTTCGGCACCCGAGCGGATTCGTTCGCGGAGTTCGAGGTGTGCGGGCTGGCCCAGCATTCCCCGGACCGTCGTTACACCGTTGGCCACGAAGAGCGCGAGCGTTCGCTGCAAGTCGACTGAATCGGCTCCTGGCACGTGCCCATGCATCTCCGTCAACCCGGGAACGAGAAAACGGTCGGTGCCGTCGACGACGGTGGCCACGATGGGAACGGGAGTGGCATCGACATCGCCGATCGTGGCGATACGCCCGTCAGCAACGATCACCGTCTGCGCTTCCCGGACCCGCTCGTCCTCCATCGATATAACATCGACATTGACGATGGCAATCGTATCCGCGAAGACTGAGTCGACAGCGATGAACAGCAGGAGGAGGGTCAGAATGCGTATCGTCATTGTCCTGTCACCGAATAGAAGTGTCCCGCATATTGGAGGACCGGGGAGGCTGGCAGTTCCCGAAGCCGACTGGTCGCCGCCGGTCAATCAGATGATCTTGCGAAGCGTGGCCCTGCTGATGTTGCCGCCGCAGATGATGACGACCACGTTCTTGCCCCGATAATCCGCGGCTGTTTCGAGGAAAGCCGCGAGCGCCACGCCGGCCGCACCCTCGAGGAGCATGTGTTGGTTGTCGATGAACTGGCACATTGCGGCGGCGATCTGCGTCTCGGAAACGGCAACGAAGCGATCGACCAGGTCGCGGCAAATTTCGAAAGTAATGGCCCCCTGCTCTATGCCGCCGGCGGTTCCGTCCGACAACGTCGGTTCGCTCGGCAGATCGAGGATCTTTCCGGCCTTCACGGATTCGGTCATAACGGCAGACGCCGCCGGCTGGCAGCCGACGAGTTCGACTCGCGGATTGACCGACTTGAGGAATGCGCCGACCCCACTGATCAGGCCGCCGCCGCCGACGGCAACGAAGACGGCGTCGACAGGCGCAAGCTGTCGGGCGATTTCCACACCGCAGGAGCCCTGGCCGGCGATGACGTCGATATCGTTGTACGGAGACAGGTAAGCCATGCCCTGATCCAGCGCGTAATCGCGCGCATGTGTCTCGGTGTCGAGACCGTCGGTGCCGAAAAAGCGAACCTCTGCACCGGCGAGGCGAATTGCCTCAACCTTGGTGGGAGACGTCTGCTCGGGCACGAACACGCAGCCGGTGACGCCAAGCCGTTTCATCGCGTAGGCCACCGCGGCACCGTGATTGCCGCTCGACGCCGCCACACAGCCGGCACGGCGCTCGTCGGGTGTCAGCGACAACAGCTTGTTAAAGGCCCCACGGAGTTTGAAAGAACAGGTGTACTGCAGGTTCTCCAGTTTCAGGTAGACCGACGCGCCGCTTTCCCGACTGAAGAACGGGGAATAATCGAGGGGCGTCTCGCGGATATGATCCGAGATGCGATTGGCGGCGAGGACAATGTCGGCTGGCAAACGCTCGCGGTTCACCGTCCGGATCCTCGCCGGAAGTAAAGACCCTCGAAGAAATCGCGCCAGAGCGACCGGGACTCCGTCGCGACGGGCCGTCGCTCCCTTTCGGTCGAGGGCTTTGGCGTCCGCGGCTCGCGGGACGAGAGGAACTCGCGACCGTCGTCACTACCGAAACGCATGCACATGGACTTGACTCCGGACCCCACCGACACTGTCGGGAGCTTAGCGAGGATCCTCCCAGCCAACAAGCGCTGGCGATCTCCCGGTAAGTCCGGCGTGGCTGCATCGCATGCGTCCGATAATTCTGTCAGAGTACGGAACCACGATTAACGGCTGGCGGCACCGCGTATGAAATCAGTCAGGACTCATTACGAAGAGTTCCTCGCCTCGATCTACTCCTGGATCATCGGCGATTTCGATAGCGCGTATCGCAAATATGCGAGGTATTTCGACACCGTCGGACTGCGCCCGGCCGAAGGCGCCCTTGCGGTCGACCTCGGCTGCGGACCGGGCTGCCAGTCACTGCCACTGGCCGAAATCGGGTACCGGGTGCTCGCCGTCGATTTCAGCCCGACACTATTGGAAGAACTTTCCACGCGGACGGGCAGCTTGCCGATCACGGCGGTTCAGGGCGATATCGTCAATTTCAGCGAATACCTCGACGACAGCGCGGACTTGATCGTCTGCATGGGTGATACGCTGGTACACCTGCCCGATATGGAAGCGGTCAGCTCGCTGATCGACAGCGTCGCAACCGCTCTCAAGCCAGGAGGGCAGTTTATCTACGCTATCCGCGATTACGTCGATGCGGTGCCCGAGGGAGCGGACCGCTTCGTGCCCATTCGCAGCGACGAGGAGCGGATTTTCACCTGCTTTCTCGACTATCACGAAGACACGGTCCACGTGCACGACCTGTTGCACCGCAAAACCGCCGACGGCTGGCAGCTCAGGATCAGCGATTATCTCAAGCTGCGGCTCGATACGGCGGAAATCGATCGCCGTCTTGTTGCCAAGGGCTTTTCGATGGAAGACCGGAGAGTTGAAGCCGACATGATTACGGTCGTCGCCCGAAAGCCTTGGTAGCGAGTTAACCGCCCCGAAACACGCCTGTTTGCGCTCGAGCTCCCTCCCGGGGACGCCATCCGGCCGCTTTTTTCCGCCCGATAAATTTCTAACTTGTTGTTTTAACTGCTTATAACAACTAGTTACAAATACTTACACTCGCACACTGGTTTTTATATATCAGATTGATACTATGCATCGCCCCGATATATAGCCGGACCTCCGATCTGGCGGACATGAATGCGATGGATGTAAAAACTGTGTGCCTCGGAATGCTGACCGACGGTCCGGCTTCCGGCTATGACATGAAGAAGTGTTTCGAGTCGTCTTTCGGCCATTTCTTTCCGGCCGGCTACGGCTCCATCTACCCCGCACTGGCGACGCTGGCGCGCAACGGCCTGGTGGAATTCGAGGAAATCCCCCAGGAAGGCAAACCCGACCGCAAGGTTTACAACATCACCGAAAAGGGTCGCCGTGCACTGATCGACGGACTTGCAAACTCCAGCGCCAGTCACAAGATCCGCTCCGAGTTCCTGGCGACGCTGTGGTTTGCGCACCTGATGGACGACGGCCAGGTCAATCAACTGATTGACAACAAGCTCGTCGAGATCGAGGCATTTATCAAGCAGATCGACGAGTTTTCGAGCTGCGACTGTGACTCAGTCTCCAATGGCGCGCGGTTCGTCGCCGGTTTCGGCCGACACATGGCAAACGAATTCCGCAAGTACCTCGAAAGCAACCGTCACCTGCTGGCCGATGCCGATGAAGGCGATGTGAAGGTCGCCGCCAGCGCCTAGGGCGCTGTTATCGCTGATGAATACGTAAAGACTAAAATCAATGAATCTTGGTAATCTCGAAAAATTCAAATCCTGGCTGATCTCGGCGGCAATCGCTGCGGCGATCGGCCTGTGGCTGCTGACCGGACAGGTCGGCCATGAAGATCACGCGGCGCCGACCGCGCCACGGGACGACGACCAGGCCGATGCGCGGACCAGCGTCCGCGTGCGGACGCAGGCTGCCGAAGAAGTGACGCGAAACATCGTCGTCAACGGCAAGACCGCCCCCGCACGAAAAGTCGAACTGAATGCCGAAACCGATGGGCGCGTCGTCGCCGTCGGCGGAGAGCGCGGCACCCGCCTGAACGGGGGCGACGTTATCGTCAAACTCGATACTCGTGACCGGGAGGCGCGCCTTTCGCAGGCGCGTGCCATCGTCAAGCAGCGCGAACTGGAATTTGCCGCCCGTGACAAGCTGAAAGACCAGAGCTACGTATCCGAGGCGCAGCTACAGGAAGCGGCCGCGTTGCTGGAGGCCGCCAGGGCGGAGCTGGCCAGGGCCGAACTGGACCTGAGGAACATGGTCATCAGCGCGCCTTTCGACGGCGCGCTGCAGGATCGCAGTGTTGAAATCGGCGACTACGTCAAGAACGGGGATCCCGTGGCGTTGTTCGTCGACGACAGGAAGCTCATCGTCAGCGCCGACGTCTCCGAGTTCGACGCAAAATACGTCGTCAAGGGTCAGTCGGGCTCGGCGCGGCTGGCAACCGGCGAAGTCGTCAGCGGCAAGATCCGCTACGTCGCCCCTGTTGCCGACGAGGCTACCAGGACGTTTACCGTGGAGCTGGAAGTGGACAATGCCGACGGCCAGTACCGTGGCGGCGTGACGGCGGAGCTGATGATTCCGGCCGAGACGGTCTTCGCACACCGTGTATCGCCGTCGCTGCTCACGCTCGACGACGAAGGCAATCTGGGCATCAAGACAGTCAACGACTCTGGCAAAGTCGAATTCCATTCTGCGGATATCGCCATATCCTCCAGCGATGGCGTCTGGATTGCCGGCCTGCCGCACAACGCGACGATCATCACGGTCGGCCAGGGTTTCGTGAACGCCGGGTCGCTCGTCGACTCGGTGCCGGAAGTCGAGATCGACACCGCGGTCGCGACCAAGTCGGGCCAGCCCGGTAACTGATCATGGGAATCATCGATTCCGCCATGCGTCGTTCGCGAACCGTCGTCATGTCGCTGGCGGTGATCATCGTTGCGGGCGTGGTGACCTACATCAGCGTACCGAAGGAAGCTGAACCGGATCTCAACATCCCGATGATCTACGTCAGCATGACGCACGACGGTATCTCGCCGGAAGACGCGGAACGCCTGCTGGTGCGGCCGATGGAACAGGAAATTCGCACCATCGAGGG
>Ga0224502_10000570_pt1 | contig 12405 bp, 9 predicted proteins | sample SF_Oct11_sed_USG_5_FD_169104 | JGI IMG/M metagenome (GOLD analysis project Ga0224502, IMG submission 169104) | Sediment microbial communities from San Francisco Bay, California, United States - SF_Oct11_sed_USGS_13 | ecosystem: Environmental > Aquatic > Marine > Sediment | place: USA: California... | reverse complement strand
TTCACCAGCCGCGCCGAGTACCGACTGCTGCTGCGCGAAGACAACGCCGATTTGCGGCTCACGCCGACCGGCCGCAAATTGGGGCTGGTCGACGATCGTCGCTGGCGCGCGTTCGAAGCAACCAGGGAAGCGGTCGCCATCGAGCAGCAACGCCTCGACGATATCCTCGTTCGCCCGGAGACGCTCAGCGAGCGTGACCGCGAAATCCTCGGTGACGGTTTGCGCCGTGAAGCCCGCGCCGCCGAGCTCATTCGTCGCCCCGAATATCGCTATGCGGATATTGCAGCGCTTTCCGCCGTCGGTTCCGGCGCGTGGCGGGAAGCGATGACGGAGGAGCAGCTCGAGCAGGTCGAGTTGCAGCTCGAGGTACAGGCGCGTTACGCGGGCTACATCGAGCGGCAGCAACGGGAAATCGAGAAGCACGCGAAGCAGGAGAAACTGGCCTTGCCGCCGGACATCGATTACGCGGACGTCGTTGGCTTGTCCACTGAGGCGAGGCAGCGTCTGGAGGCCGCACGCCCGGAAACGCTCGGTCAGGCCTCGCGCCTCGAGGGCGTAACGCCGTCGACCGTGTCGCTGCTTCTCATTCACATGAAGAAGCGGCAGCTCCTGCAGAGCGCCTGACACTTCGCGGTCGCGCCGTGGGCGGCGCTCCTACTATGCAACGTAGGAGCGGCCCCCAGGCCGCGATAAACGACGTCAATAGAAGCCCCAATGCCCCCCAGGCCGCGTTAAACGACGTCAAAATAAAATGCCCAAAATGCCTCCAGGCCGCGATAAATGTCGCCAACAAAAACCCGATGCGCCGCGACGACGCGACAAGTCAACCTTCAACAGCGGGTGAATATTTTGACCCGCGACACGGCAGAAATCCCGCAATAGGGTATTCTCGACGCATGAAAATGCGCTTCCTGCTGTTTGTCTGGGTGTTTGTCGCGCTGGCGGCTTGTGGCGGCGGCAATCCTGTCAGCGACGTTTCCGTTCTGCATCGCGGCAACGGCGAGGAACCGGAATCGCTGGACGTTCACAAATCCAGCAGCACTGAAGCCGGCCACGTTTTGCGTGACCTCGGCGAGGGCCTGGTCGGTTACAGCCCAGCAGGAGAATTGGTGCCTGCCGCCGCGGAAAGCTGGTCCGTATCGGAAGACGGTATAGAGTACGTTTTCACGTTGCGAGCAGATGGCCGCTGGTCAAACGGCGATCCCGTTACCGCCGCGGATTTCGTCTATAGCTACCGCCGACTGGTCAACCCCGATACGGCAGCCGTCTACGTGCAATCCGTCGCCGAGGTCGATAATGCAGCGGAAATTATGGCAGGTGACGCCGAGCCGGATATGCTGGCCGTAGAGGCCCTGGGTCCACAGCATCTGAAAATCCGGCTGAGCCGGCCAGTGCCTTATTTCATCAGCCTGCTTAGCCACCCGAGTATGTTCCCCGTTCACCGAGGATCCATCGAGGTCCACGGCACCGCGCACGCGCGGCCGGGCAATCTCGTCACTAACGGGGCCTATCGATTGCTGGAGTGGCAGGTCGGCGGCTATATCGAAATCGACCGCAATACCTTTTACTGGGACAACGCCAAAACCGCCATCGACCGGGTCCGCCATTACGTGACCCCGGAGCCGATGGTTGAGCTGAACCGTTATCGTGCCGGCGAGCTGCACATTACCCGTACGATACCGCCGGAGTCATTCTCGCAGATGAGAGCCGAGCGGCCGGACGAAGTGCGGGTCTCACCGGCACTTGGCATCTACTACTACGGCTTCAATATGACGAAACCGCCGTTTGCGGATAACCCGCGCCTGCGCCAGGCCCTGTCGATGGCAGTCGACCGCGAAACCATCGTGGAGATCGTCGGCCGCGGCGAGCAGGCGGCCTACAGTTTCGTACCCGAGGGCACGGCGAATTACGGGCCCAGCACGTACTCCTGGGCGACGATTACCCAGCCCGAGCGCAATCACACGGCACGACAACTTTACCGTGAAGCCGGATACAGCGATGACAAGGCGGCTGAGTTCGAGATTCGCTACAACACGAACGACACGCATCGGCAGATCGCCGTTGCGATCCAGTCGATGTGGGAGAACGTGCTCGGCGCCAGGGTTACGCTGGTTAACGAAGAGTTCCAGGTGCTGCTCGCCAACATGCAGGCCCGGCAGGTAACGCAGGTCTTTCGGGCAAACTGGAACGGCGATTACAACGACGCGCACACTTTTCTGAGCACGCTCGAAACTGACAACCCCGCGAACTTCACGGGATATGCCAACGAAGATTTCGACGAGCTGATGGAACGTGCAGCAGCGCAGACCGACCTCGGGAGGCGGCGACTGTACCTAGAAGAGGCCGAGCGTGAAATGCTCGACGAGCATCCGCTGATACCGATTTACTTCTACGTCAATAAGAACATGGTGAGCCCGAAGGTCCGGGGCTGGGGCGACAACGTGCTGAATTACCATTACAGTCAGCACCTGAGCTTCGCCACCAACCAGTAACCGGGTGACCCGAGTGCTGCGCTACGCGCTCCTTCGAATTCTCGGCGCAATACCGACAATCCTGTTGGTCATCGCGATCGCCTTCCTCATGGTGCATGCGGCACCGGGTGGTCCTTTCGACGAAGAACGCGTGCTGCCGCCGGAAATCGAACGTAACGTCGAACGCGCCTACCACCTGGACGAGCCACTGCCAAAACAGTTCGTGCGCTACCTTGGGGGTGTGCTGCGCGGCGACCTGGGACCTTCATACCGCTATCGCGACTACACCGTTTCCGAGCTGATCGCCAATGCGTTGCCCGTGTCGATGCGGCTCGGGGCCCTCGCCATGCTGCTCGCGTTGGCATTAGGCATCGCCGCCGGAGTGCTTGCCGCGCTGCGCAAGAACACAGTGCTTGATCGACTGGTAACCGGGTTCGCGATGATTGGTATTTCCGTCCCGGTCTTCGTCGTCGCACCGCTGATGGTGCTGGTCTTCGCTGTGCTGCTCGACTGGCTGCCGGCGAGCTGGACCGGTGGTAGTGGCGGCGGCCGCCTGATCATGCCGGTGATCGCGCTTGCGCTGCCGCAAATTGCCTACATCGCCCGACTAACGCGCGCGAGTATGATCAATGTGATGACCAGCGATTACGTGCGCACTGCGCGGGCGCAAGGTCTCGGCACGGTGGCGATCGTGCGCTATCACGTTCTTAAACCGGCCGTTCTGCCGCTGATGTCCTATATCGGTCCGGCGATTGCCGGTGTGCTGACCGGGTCAGTCGTTGTCGAACAGGTCTTCGGCATTCCCGGTGTCGGTCAGTTCTTCATCCAGGGCGCGCTGAATCGTGACTACACGCTCGTGCTCGGCATAACGATCTTCTACGCGGTGATCGTGATCGCGCTGAACCTCGCTGTCGATCTTGCCTACGGTTTCCTGGATCCGAGGATCCGGGCGCAATGAGGCGCTTTCCCGCCATCAGCTCGGTCATCCGACGGCTCAAGGGCAGCCGCACTGTCATGACTTGCCTGCTGCTCTTATTGTTGATCGCGGTCGTGGGCATCATCGGTCCGCTACTAACGCCGCACGGCTATGCGGATACTGACTTCGCCACCCGCTTCGCCGCACCGACATTCAATGAGCTCCATCTCTTCGGCACGGACGAACTGGGTCGTGACCAGTTTGCGCGGACGCTGCTCGGCGTCAAGGTGACGTTGTTCGTTGCAGTGATCGCGAGCGTCGTGAGCCTCGGAATCGGGGTCCTGTACGGGGCTACCGCGGGCCTCTTTGGCGGCAAGATCGACGCCGTGATGATGCGCGCCGTCGATGCGCTCTACGCCCTGCCGTTCGTCTTCTTCGTCATTCTTCTGATGGTCGTCTTCGACCGCAATTTCCTGTTGATCTTCGTTGCGATCGGCGCGATCAACTGGCTGGACATGGCGCGAATCGTGCGCGGCCAGACGATGAGCCTCAAGAATCGTGCATTCGTCGAGGCGGCGCGCCTCACCGGTGTCTCTACCGCCGGCATCATCTGGCGGCACATCACGCCGAACCTGATCGGCGTCGTGATCGTGTACATCACCCTGACAATCCCCCAGGCGATTCTCGTCGAGTCGTTCCTGAGCTTCCTGGGCCTCGGCGTGCAGGAGCCACAGACTTCACTCGGCGCGCTGGTGAATACGGGCGTCGCTCATATGCACCGCGCGCCCTGGTTGCTGATAATCCCTGCAGGTGTGCTGGCGCTGATTCTCTTCTGTTTCAATTTCCTGGGTGACGGGTTGCGCGACATTGCCGACCCGAAATACAAAGTCTGATGAGCCTGCTGGAAATAAGCTCGCTCTGCATTCGCTACCCGGGCGCGTCCGCGCCGGCGGTCGACAACCTGTCGTTGTCTATCGCAACCGGCGAAGCACTGGGGCTCGTCGGCGAATCCGGGTCGGGCAAGACGCAGACGGCCATGGCGGTCATGGGTCTGCTGCCAGCGAATGCCCGGACGAGTGGCAGCATTCGCTTCGCCGGCACCGAGATGCTGGGGGCACCGCCGACCGTGCTGAACGAGTTTCGTGCCTGTCGCATAGGGATGATCTTCCAGGACCCAAGTGCGGCGCTCAACCCTTACCTGCGCATTGGCGACCAACTCCGCCGTATCCTGCTCGAGCACGACCTTTGCTCGCGCAGAGAGGCCCGCGAGCGAACTGTGCAGATGCTGAACAAGGTGGGGCTGCCGGATCCCGAGCGTCAGTACAGGGCGTTTCCGCACCAACTCTCTGGCGGAATGCGGCAGCGCGCGATGATCGGCGCGGCACTGCTTGCGGAACCGGACCTGATCATCGCCGACGAGCCGACGACGGCGCTCGACGTGACCGTGCAGGCACAGATCCTGCGCCTGATCCGCGAGCTGCGCCGGGAATCCAACACGGCGCTGATTCTGATTACCCACGACCTCGGTGTCATCGCCGGCAATTGCGAGCGGATGCAGGTGCTCGACGGGGGAAGCATGGTCGAGGAAGGCGCCACGACGCATGTCTTCTCCAGTCCGCGAACGGAGCGCACACGGAGGCTCCTGGCAGCGGCGCCGCGGCTCGACTCGATCCCGATGGTCGAAGCTTCCGGCGAGGAACCGGAAACGGTGCTGCAGGTCGAGAATGTCGTGGTCAGCTTTGCGGAGCGCGGCGGCCAGCGCCTGACGGCGGTCAATCGCATGAACGTGCGGTTGAGCCGTGGCGAGACGCTCGCCGTCGTCGGCGAGTCCGGTTCCGGCAAGACCAGCCTCGCACGAGCCGTGCTGGGCCTCATTTCGCCCGACAGCGGCACGGTCAGTTTTCTCGGCCGACCGCTCGAAAGTCACGTTCGCCAACGGCCGAACGACGTGCGTCGTCGCCTGCAAATGGTGTTCCAGGACCCCATGACCTCGTTGAACCCGGCGTTGACCATCAGGGACATCGTTGCCGAACCGCTGCACGTACACGAGCCGCGCATGACCCGCCCCGACATCGCGGACGCCGTGGCGCGCATGCTCGAACGGGTCGGCCTCGGAGCCGAACTGGCCAATCGCTTCCCCCACGAACTGTCCGGCGGCCAGGCACAGCGAGTGGCAATCGCGCGGGCCCTGATTATCAAGCCGTCGGTGCTGGTTTGCGACGAGGCGGTGGCGGCGCTGGACGGCACGGTACGTCAGGAGATCCTCGAGCTGTTGACCTCGGTCCAGGAGCGCTCAGGGTTGTCGCTGATCTTCATCACTCACGATATCGCCGTAGTCCGGCAAATCAGCCATCGCGTCATGGTGATGTACCTGGGCCGCCTGTTCGAACTCGCCGACAACGACGCGTTGTTCAGCAAGCCCGGACACCCTTACACCAAGGCGTTGTTGAATGCGGTGCCGATCCCCGACCCTGCCGCTGTGAGCCGTGACGAGCCGCTGGCAGGCGAAGTTTCGTCGATCCTCAATCCACCGGAGGGCTGCGTGTTCCATCCGCGTTGCCGTCACGCGATCGCCAGTTGCCGGTCGTCGGCGCCTACGCCGAAGGGTGACCGGAATCATCTTGTGGCCTGTCATCGCGCGAGCGAGCTGGACCTGAGTTACTGATCGCCCGCTGGGGTGGGCGCTCCAGCAAAGACCCGTAGGAGCGGGCCCCAGCCCGCGACAAAAACCCGACGGCGACGGTCGCGCCGTGGGCGGCGCTCCTATGGCTCTTTAGTGGTCTCGCAAGAGCCCGCTTCAGCGGGCGATTGATTGGTCGGAAGAGATTAGTAGAGATCGAAGATCCTCTGCAGCTCTTCGCTGTCGGAGGTCATTGTCAACGCCAGCATCAGCAATATTCTTGCCTTGTTGTCCTGTTGGCCGTTGGCGATTATTGCCGGAAACGGGTAGTCCGGTGCGTCGACAATGCGGCCGCCCGGCACGCGCGAGGTTACGACAATTGGCAGGTTGCGATCGGAGACTGCCGCGAGGCCCGCCAGCATGCCCGCGCTCATGCGTCCACCGGCGAAAGTGCGAACGACGAGGCCGTCCATTGCCTGGCGGCAAAAGTTTTCGACGACTGACGGGTCGATGCCGGTGAAATCACTGAGTATCAATACCTCGGGTAGCGCATCGATGTCAGAAACGTCGAATTCCGTAGCGGTCGTGTGTGGCTGTATCACCCGGTGAAGAAACCGAACGCCGTCAGGATCGACCATGCCGACGTGGCCGACGTTTGACGCGCCGAACGTTTGTACACGGCGATTGTCCGTCTTCCAGGCATCCCTCGCGGCAGTAATGTCTTCGTTGAGGACGATGAGCACGCCCTGGTCGATGGCCTGCTCGTCCGCGGCCACGCGTACCGCGGCGACGAGGTTTGCAGGGCCATCCGCCGATACTTCGTTGGAGGCGCGCATGGAGCCGACGAGCACGACTGCCCGGTTTGATTTCACGGTCAGGTTCAGGAAATACGCCGTCTCTTCCATCGTGTCCGTGCCGTGCGTGATGACGATGCCGGCCAGATCCGCGTCTTCGGCAAATATCTCGTTGATGCGTTTCGCCAGTCGCAGCCAGTGGTCGGGCGTCATCTTTGATGAACCGATGACGCTGAACTCCTCGACGCTGATCCGGGCATGCTCGAGCAGCTCCGGCACGGCCTGGACGAGCGCCGGCCCTTCGATCAAAGGCGCATCGGTACGGCTGGCAATAGTGCCACCGGTGGTCAGGATCAATACTCGCGGCATGGTGTCGGCACCGTTTTCCGCCGCCGTCAGTGCGGCGCTCAGCATGAGAATTGCGGTAATCAGTCTCTTCATGGAATTCCGGGCATCCAGTGATTCGCCGACCCATTCCACCCTAAGATATTTTTCGCCAATGAGGCACAAATCGTCCGCCGGGGCGTGCTCCTGGAGTTCGGCGATAAACCTGTTGGAGCCCGCTCCAGCGGGCGATCACCCTCACATGCCCGGTATCGGCAGCGGCATCGGGGCGCCGTTGACGTTAACGAGGCCCTGCTCGTACTCGGCTGCCATGACGTAGTCCTCGCCATCTTTGACGAGAAAGCCCATCGCGACCAGCGCCCCGGCCTGCGGGTTCATCATCGAGGCCATGTCGTAGAGCGCGGCGGGCACGCGGACGTTCAAACTGGCCTTGGCATTAAGGAGTACCGTGCCCCAATTGAATTCGGCATCAGCAGCGCTTTCCGCAACGTCGATACTCAGGTTGGTGGCGACCTTGCCCTGGGGGAGCGTAACGTCGAGCTGCCTGATCTCGAACTGGCCGCCGGCTGAGACCAGGCGCTGCAGGTCGTCCTCGATCTCCAACATCAGTGTCTGCAGGGCGACCTCGGGGTCGTCGGATGCCTGCGCATCGCGGGCCGCCTTTTGGATGGCGCCCAGCGATTCGGCATCGAATCCATTCATCGCCACGTCGATCAGGACGTCGACGTCGCCGAAACCCGGCACCTCGATCGTCTTGATCTCCATGCGGCCACCACCGCTGACGCGGCCATCGTCGACGGACGAATCACCCTCGACTTCGAGCCCGCCTATCGTGAAGGCTGCACTTTCATCCTGGCCGCTTATCTTGCCGATGCTCATCTTCACGGGACCGACGTTAAATCCATAGTCGGTAATCGTCTGATCGGCATCGAGCGAAATCGACCCGATTTCAATGCGGCCTTCCTCTGAAGTAATCGACCAGGGTGCCACCGTGCCGTGCGCCGCCAGCTTGCCGCCGTTGCGGTCGACGAAGAACTTCATGTCGGCGCCCTGCCAGGCCACTGTCGTCCCATCCAGTTCGTAGCTGCCCGCTTCCGCAGCGAAATGCGAATCGGCAGCTCCCGAAAACGAGACGTTACTGGTCAGTTTGCCGGGCAGGTCGATAAGCTGGCCGTTACCGGGGTCCACGTGGAAAGTGGACACGGTGCTGGCAAGACCCGGCTTCATCGAGCCAATAGGAAGCACGCCGTGCTCCACTCGTGTGTCGATAATCAGGGACGGAATTGCTTCGCTGTCGATGGCGTCGCGGAACTGGCCGCCATCCAGGACAACACGATGTCGACCTTCGGAGGAAAACCAGCCGCGGCTGTAGGTTTCCGTATCGATGCTGACCCCGGGGTTTTCTGATTCCGCCCACTCGATACCCTGTTCCAGGTTTCTTTCAGCCAGCCGGCCGACGATGCCGGGTGAGACGAGCACAATCACGGCAAGGAGTACTAGCAGCGCCACCAGCCAACGTTTCATAGGGTCGCTCCGATGTATGTAAAGTCAGCCCGGATGCTAGCATGCGGGTCCAGATAGCGGTGATTCCATATGGAAATACGTGATGATAGTCACTACCATAGCGCCCTCATCTAGCCCGGCGATCCGTTTCCGGACCGCCTTTTTTGACAGTTCTGGCGTGAAATTGAAAATGAACACTCGCTTTGTGGTGGCGATCGCCTCCTTTGTCCTCATGGCCTGGTCGCAGCCCGGTGTTGCCGACGGTGATCCTGAGATCGGCAAACAGCTCGGCTTTACCTGTCTCGGTTGTCACGGCATCGAGGGGCAGCGCAACGCCTATCCGTCATTTCGCGTACCACGGCTTGGCGGCCAGAAGGCCGAGTACCTGACGGCCGCGCTTCAAGCATATCGGGCCGGCACGCGCCCGCACCCGACGATGCGCGCGCAGGCGGTTTCGATCACCGACGAGGACATCGACAACCTCGTAGCCTGGATCGGCACGTTCGGAGAAGCCAGGGACACGGCTACGGGGGAGCAGGTCGCCGGGGTCGCAGCCGCGCAGACCTGCGTTACCTGCCATGGCGCTGATGTCGTGCCCGTGCAACCGGTGCCGCCGACACTGGCCGGACAGCACGCCGACTACATCGAGCACGCGCTCCATGCATACAAGGATGGCACACGGTCGGGCAACGTAATGAATGGATTCGCTGCGGCGCTCAGTGACGCCGACATCAAAATGCTGGCAAAATTCTATTCGTCGCAGGACGGACTGCGCACGCTCAAGTAACCAACCAGGGGCGCTGATGCCCGCAGCAGAACCGCGAACGACCGAACACGGCGATGGCATCACGGCCATCGACACGGCCCTGGTCCGCCCCATATTCGATGCCAGCCACCTGGTTCTGGAAAATGGTCGTGCCGCGTTCGTAGACTGCGGGGCCAATTCGAGCGTGCCCTTGATCCTGGGCGCACTCGCAGAGAAAGACGTCGATCCCGCCGACGTCGATTACCTGTTCCTTACCCACGTGCATCTCGACCACGCTGGCGGCGCGGGCCTTTTGATGCAGTCGCTGCCGAATGCCAAAGCCGTGCTTCATCCGCGGGGCGCGCCGCACATGATCGACCCGGCAAGGCTCATCAAGGGAGCGATGGCGGTCTACGGCGAGGAGTCCTACTTCGAGCAGTACGGCGACGTAGTGCCGATTTCCGAAGAGAGGGTCGTCGTTGCTGACGATCTCGACAGTTTTTCGCTGGCGGGACGCGAGCTCAGCTGCCTGTACACCGAGGGTCATGCCCGCCATCACTATTGCCTCGTCGACCCTCGATCGCGGGCGGTTTTTACGGGCGACAGTTTCGGCCTTTCCTATCGCGAGCTGGATACCGATCGCGGCGAGTTTATCTACCCGACGACGACGCCGATTCATTTCGACCCGCCGGAGGCGCACAAGGCCATCGAGAGGATCATGAGCTACGAGCCGCAGCAGCTATTCCTCACCCATTACAGCAGGGTGTCCGGTCCGGAGCGGCTGGCAACCGATCTGCACCAGCGCATAGACGACTTCGTTGCAATCGCACAAACCCACGCCGGCGATGACGCGCGGACGGCGCGAATGCACGAATCGATGTGCCGCTACTTCATTGCCGAGATTCGCGCCCACGGCTTCGCCGGCAGCGACGACGAGATTCGCGAGATTGTCGGCAAAGACATCTTTTTGAATACCATGGGGCTGGAGTTCTGGCTCGACCACCAATAATCAAAGCGGAGACAACATGAAAGACTTTCGCGCCTACCGAATCGACCAGCAGGACGGCAACATCGTTGCCGGCTTTGCGACTCTCGGCATCGACGACCTTTCCGAGGGCGACGTCGTCGTCAAGGTCAGCCACTCGACCGTCAACTACAAGGACGCGCTGGCCGCGACCGGCGCGGGGCGCATTCTGCGGAGCTTCCCGCTCGTCGGCGGCATCGACCTCGCCGGTACCGTCGTCAGTTCGATCAGCGACGAATTTGCCGAGGGCGATGCGGTACTGGTCAACGGTTGCGGCCTCAGCGAGACGCGCGACGGTGGCTATGCGGAATACGCACGCGTGCCGGCGGATGCCGTCGTCCCGGTACCTGAAGGCATGAGTCCGTTCGAGGCTATGCAAATAGGAACAGCGGGCTTCACCGCCGCGCTGGCGATCCACCGCATGGAGCAGAACGGACAATCGCCGGAGAATGGCCCGATCGTCGTCACCGGCGCGACCGGTGGTGTCGGCAGTATCGCGATCGACATGCTGGCGGCGAGAAGCTACAGGGCGGTAGCGCTTACCGGCAAGGCGGCACAGGCCGATTACCTTAAAAGCATTGGCGCCGAGTCGGTGCTGGTTCGCGGCGATGTGGACTTTGGCAAACGGCCGATGGAAAAGGCCGAGTGGGCCGGCGGTATCGACAACCTGGGCGGCGAAGCGCTGACCTGGCTGACCCGGACTGTAGGTTATGGTGGCAACATCGCCAGCATCGGACTGGCTGCCAGTCACGAGCTGAACACGACGGTATTGCCGTTCATCCTGCGAGCGGTCTGCCTGCTGGGCATCAACTCGGTGGACACGCCGCGGGACCTGAGGCTCGCCGTGTGGCACCGCATCGGCACTGATCTGAGGCCGCGAAATCTCGATAAAATCGCAAAAAATGTAGTTAAATTCGAAGATCTTCCGGGTATTTTCCAGAATTTTGTCGACGGTAAGGTGACTGGCAGAACGGTAATAGAAATCGCCTGAACGAGTTATCCACAGGACTTCAATGGCTAACGTCGTCGGCGCGAGGGGGTAATGATGGACACAAACAGAGGGCTGCGACTGATTGGTGGGATCTGGCTGTCCCTGCTCCTGGCATCCTGCGCGACGGTCCATTCCGACTTCGACCTGAGCTTTTCCGACGCCAGGGGCTTTCGCGAAGAGCGTCTCGACCGCATCGATGCGGTCATCGAAGCCGAGATTGCGGCCGGCCGTATACCAGGTGCGGTGGGCCTGATCGCAAAGGACGGCGAGATTGTCTATCACCGGGCCTTCGGCATGGCGGACATCGATGCCGGCAAGCCGATGCAGAACGACTCGATCTTTCGTATTGCCTCGATGTCGAAGGCCATTACCTCGGTCGGGGTCATGATGCTTTACGAACAGGGGCGCTTTCAGCTGAACGATCCGGTGTCGAAGTACTTGCCGGCCTTCACGAATCCGCGGGTCGTTGTGTCCGTCGACGACAGTGGCACAGTCACCGAAACGCGCGATGCGAAACGGGAAATACGCATTGTCGACCTGCTGTCACATTCTTCCGGGATCGGCTATGCCTTTACGGAGTTCTCGCTGCAGCGCGCCTACAAAGCCGCGGGCGTCATCGACGGATTGACGGCGGCGAACAAGACGCTGGCAGAGGGAATGGCGGTCCTGGCGCCACTGCCCATCGCCTTCGACCCCGGCGAAGAGTTCCTGTACGGGCTGAATACCGATGTGCTCGGCTACCTGATCGAAGTCGTAACGGGCAAAACGCTGGATGCGTTCTTCCGGGATGAAATCTTCACGCCCCTCGGCATGAACGACACCTACTTTTACTTGCCCGAAGCGAAGGCGGATCGGCTGGTTACGCTGTACGCCGATGTCGGTCACCTCAAAGTATCCGACGGCACGGAAGATCCGCTGACGCTCGATAATCCGCGCTACCCGGTCGAGGGCGCAAAACGCTATTTTTCCGGCGGCGCAGGGCTCTCATCGACGGCT
>Ga0224502_10000569_pt1 | contig 12410 bp, 18 predicted proteins | sample SF_Oct11_sed_USG_5_FD_169104 | JGI IMG/M metagenome (GOLD analysis project Ga0224502, IMG submission 169104) | Sediment microbial communities from San Francisco Bay, California, United States - SF_Oct11_sed_USGS_13 | ecosystem: Environmental > Aquatic > Marine > Sediment | place: USA... | reverse complement strand
AGAAGGGCGATCGCGTCGGCATTCGTGTCAACGCCGATGGGTCGAAAGAAAGAATTTTCCGCTCGACGGGTGAGACGGTAGATCTGTAAACAGGAACGATAAGGCATCGTAGTAGCGCCCCTCAGGGCGCGAATTCGATGACGGGAATGGCGGCAAAGAAATGGCAAGACTCAAGGAACAATTCGAAGGCGAGCTTAAGAGCCGGATACAGGAAAAGCTCGCATTGACGAATGCGATGGAAATTCCACGCATAACCAAGATTACGCTGAACATGGGTGTAGGCGAGGCCGTGGCCGACAAGAAAGTGCTCGAGAACGCAATGTCGGATATGGAAAAGATCGCCGGCCAGAAACCGATTCGCACGCTGGCCCGGAAATCCGTGGCGGGTTTCAAGATTCGCGACGGCTACCCTATCGGTTGCAAGGTTACACTGCGTCGCGAGCGGATGTACGAGTTCCTCGATCGCCTCGTGAACATTGCGATCCCTCGAATTCGTGACTTTCGCGGCTTGAACCCGAAGTCGTTCGATCGCCAGGGTAATTACAGCATGGGTGTCGCGGAGCAGATAATTTTTCCGGAGATCAGTTACGACGAGATCGACGCAATTCGCGGTCTCGATATCACGATCTCCACAACGGCGCAGAACGCTGAACAGGGTAGGGCGCTCCTCGAAGCGTTCAATTTCCCCTTCAAGAAGTAGGGATAACTATCAGGCGCCCTCGTCAAGGTCGAGAACTACAGTTTTTGACGGCTGTGCCAACCGAGTAAGAAAGAGAGACTATTAACGTGGCCAAGAAATCAATGATTCAGCGCGAACTCAAGCGGGAGAAGCTCGCCGCCAAGTACGCAGCGAAACGCGCCAAGCTGAAGGAAATTATTCGCAATCCGAACACCGGTGACGCAGAGCGCGCGGCGGCGGTGGCGAAGCTGAGCGAGCTGCCGCGGGACTCGAGTCCTTCGCGCAAGCGCAATCGCTGTGCAATCACGGGGCGTCCGCATGGCGTTTATCGCAAGTTCGGCCTGGGTCGTAACAAGCTCCGCGAAGCAGCCATGAAGGGCGAGATTCCCGGCTTGACGAAGTCGAGCTGGTAAGGGAGATACTGGAATGAGCATGACAGATCCCATTGCCGACATGTTGACGCGCATTCGTAACGGTCAGAAGGCCCGCAAGGTTGGCGTGTCGATGCCGGCTTCGAAGCAGAAGGTCGCCGTAGCCGCGGTCCTTAAGGACGAAGGCTATATCACCGACTTTTCGACCGAAGGCGAAGGCGCAACGAAGACGCTGAATGTCGAGCTTAAATATTTTGAAGGAGCGCCGGTCATCGAGTCAGTGCGCCGTGTGAGCAAGCCTGGCCTGCGTATCTATCGCGGCAAGGAAGACCTGCCGAAGGTGCTCGGTGGTCTCGGTATCGCGATCGTATCGACATCGGCTGGCGTCATGAGCGACCGCCAGGCAAGAGAGAAAGGAATTGGTGGTGAGGTTATCTGCGTCGTTTCTTGACGACGGATGGTTGCCACGAGAGTTGAGACACGACTATGTCCAGAGTTGCAAAAGAACCCGTTGAGCTGCCGAAAGGCGTTGAGTTCACCCTCTCGGGTAGGACCGTTACTGTCAAGGGCAGTAAGGGCACGTTGTCCATGGAGTTGAATTCCGAGGTGGAACTCAAGCAGGAAGACAAGACCTTGACTGTCGGCCCGCGTTCGGGCTCGCGGTTTTCGACCGCGATTTCCGGCACGACGCGCGCTCTGCTCGCCAACATGGTGCAAGGCGTCAACGAGGGTTTCGAGAAGAAGCTCGAGCTGGTCGGCGTCGGATATCGTGCACAGGCACAGGGTAACAAGCTCAACCTGACGCTCGGTTTTTCGCATCCGGTCGTCTACGAAGTTCCCGACGGAATCTCGGTCGAGACGCCGAGCCAGACGGAGGTGCTCGTCAAAGGCGCCGACAAGCAAAAGGTCGGCCAAGTTGCCGCCGAGATTCGGCGCTATCGTCCGCCGGAGCCCTATAAGGGCAAGGGCGTCCGCTATTCCGATGAGCGTGTAATCCTCAAGGAAGCGAAGAAGAAATAAGCAGGTTCGATCATGAAACTCGACAAGAAACAAAATCGTCAGCGCCGTGCGCGGAAGTCGCGGGCAAAGATCAGGGAGCTCGGCGTCAACCGTTTGTCGGTGCATCGCACGCCGCGGCACATCTATGCGCAGATCATCGCGCCAGACGGCGGCACTGTGCTGGCTTCGGCGTCGACGCTGGAAGAGGATATTCGCAAGAACACCAAAGGCACCGGCAACGTGGATGCTGCGGTCATTGTCGGCGCACGTATCGCCGAAAAGGCCAAAGCCGCCGGCATCGACACGGTTGCTTTCGACCGTTCAGGTTTTCGTTACCACGGTCGTGTTAAGGCGCTGGCCGATGCGGCTCGCGAAGCAGGGCTCAAGTTTTAATTAAGGGGCAGCGCTGAGGCGCCAGCCGGGAATTAGATATGGCAAGAATGGATCAACAACAGAACTCCGACGACCTGATCGAAAAGCTGGTCGCCGTCAATCGTGTAGCGAAGGTCGTGAAGGGTGGCCGTCAGTTCGGCTTCACTGCTCTGACCGTCGTGGGCGACGGCAACGGTCACGTCGGCTTCGGCTACGGCAAGGCACGTGAAGTGCCGATTGCCATCCAGAAGGCGATGCAGGCGGCCCGCAAAAGCATGATTAAGGTCAACCTCGACAACGAGACCCTGCAGTACGCAAAGAAAGGCCGCCATGGCGCGACCCACGTGTACATGCAGCCGGCATCGGAAGGTACGGGTGTCATCGCCGGTGGCGCAATGCGCGCTGTGTTCGAATGCGCTGGCGTCAGGAACGTCCTGGCCAAGAGTTATGGCTCGCGTAACCCGATCAACGTGGTTCGCGCGACCATCAACGCACTTAAGGGTATCCATTCACCCCGACATATCGCGGCGAAGCGCGGCAAGAAAATCAAGGAAATCCTGGCTCAGTAAGCTGGCCTCAGGATCGAGAGAGATTGGAACAATGGCGAATCCGAAACAGTTGAAAGTCACCTTGCTGAAGAGTCGTTCTGGCAGGCTCAAGAGCCACAAGGCCTGTATCGCCGGCCTGGGCTTGAGAAAGATCCGCCAGAGCGTGACGGTGCTCGATACGCCCGAGAATCGCGGCATGATCAACAAGGTCTCGTACCTTGTATCGGTAGAGGAAGTCTGAGATGCGTCTCAATGATTTATCGCCCGGCAAGGGTTCGAAGAAGAATGGCAAGCGCCTGGGCCGCGGTCATTCCGCAGGCCAGGGCAAGACCTCTGGCCGTGGTCAGAAGGGCCAGCATGCGCGTTCCGGCGGTTACCACAAGGTCGGCTTCGAGGGCGGCCAGATGCCGTTGCAGCGTCGTCTGCCGAAGATTGGTTTCACGTCGCGGATGTCGAAAAACACTGCCGAGCTACGCTTGCACGAGCTGGCGATTCCGACCGATGAAGTCATCGATATGGACTGCCTTAAGAAGCTGCACCTGGTGCCGGCTAACGTCAGCAAGGTAAAAATCATCAAGTCCGGTGAACTGGACAAGGCCGTAAAGATCAAGGGTCTGGCGGTAACGAAGGGCGCCCGTGCTGCGATAGAAGCGGCCGGCGGCTCAGTCGAATAGAACGCAGAGGTATCGTAGGAGCGCCCCCCAGGGCGCGAAGAGCGAACACAGGAAATAGCACGAAACAATGGCTAAGACGCCCAAAATGAACCCCGCAGATGTCGCCAAGGCTGGCAGCAAGCTGCAGGAACTTAAAGCACGAATCCTGTTCCTGGTAGGAGCATTGGTCGTGTTCCGCGCCGGCACGTTCATTCCCGTGCCCGGCGTCGATCCTGCTGCGCTTGCCAGTTTCTTCGACCAGCAGGCGGGCAACATGCTGGCGCTGTTCAACCTGTTCTCGGGCGGTGCGCTGGCCCGCTTCGGTATCTTTGCCCTGGGCATCATGCCGTATATTTCGGCGTCAATTATCATCCAGATGGCCAGTCATCTTGTCGAGCCCCTGCAGCAGCTCCGGAAAGAGGGTGAGTCGGGCCGTCGCAAGATTATACAGTACACCCGCTATGGCACCGTCGCTCTGGCTTCGTTTCAGTCCATTGCTGCAGCCAACTTCCTGCAGAGCCAGCCGGGAGTGGTCGTGAATCCGGGTCCCGCGTTTATCGTTACTGCCTGCATCACGCTCGTTACGGGCACGATGTTCCTGATGTGGCTGGGTGAGCAGATCACGGAGCGTGGCATCGGCAACGGTATCTCGATGATCATCCTGGCTGGCATCGTTGCCGGTATCCCGGCTGCTGTCGCCGGTACCGCCGAGCTGGTACGTAACGGCGAAATGTCGCCGGCTACAGCCATCCTCCTGCTCCTGGTTGGCATCGCCGCCACGATTTTCGTCGTATACATGGAGCGGGCGCAGCGCCGGATCACAGTCAACTACGCGCGACGGCAACAGGGCCGGCGAATGTATGCCGCACAGAGCACGCACTTGCCTTTCAAAATCAACATGTCGGGTGTGATCCCGCCGATCTTTGCTTCCAGTATCCTGATGTTCCCGGCAACGATAGCCCAGTTTTTCGGTCAATCGGCGCAGCCGACTGGCTTTCAGAGCTTTCTGCAGACGCTGGGCGCCAATCTCGGTCCCGGACAGCCGATCTACGTGATCCTGTATGCCGCGTTGATTATTTTCTTCTGCTTCTTTTACACGGCCATTCAGTTCAACTCGAAGGATACGGCCGACAATCTGAAGCGGTCGGGCGCGTTCGTTCCGGGTATCCGGCCGGGCGCACACACGGCGGAGTATATCGACCGGGTGCTGACAAGGCTGACGTTCTGGGGAGCGTTGTATATCGCCGGCGTCTGTCTGTTGCCGGAGATATTCCGCATGTTTTATCCGAGCGTGCCGTTCAACTTTGGCGGTACCTCGCTGTTGATTCTCGTCGTCGTAACGATGGACTTCATGTCGCAGTTGCAGGCGCATGCGATGAGCCATCAGTACGAGGGCATGATGCAAAAAGCCAACCTGCGCAACTACGGACGCAGCGGCACGATTCGCTAGCGCGAACGCCATCGAGGAGACGACTATGAAAGTCAGGGCATCGGTAAAAAGGATGTGCAGAAACTGCAAAGTCATCCGCCGCAACGGAGTCGTGCGGGTGATTTGTGTGGACAAGCGTCACAAGCAGCGCCAGGGCTGAGGCTCGGTTCGCTGGTAAATAAAGGTAATTGAAGTGGCTCGAATAGCAGGCATAAACATACCGGTAAACAAGCACGTCGTGATCGCGCTTACGTCGATCTATGGTATCGGCAAGACGCGCGCGCAGCAGATCTGCGCGGTGGCGGGTGTTGCACCGGAAACTCTGGTCAAGGATCTCGCCGAACCCGAAGTGGCTGACATCCGTAATGCTGTCGCCAAGTTCGTCGTCGAGGGCGACCTTCGCCGGGAAACGTCGATGAACATCAAGCGACTGATGGATCTAGGTTGTTACCGCGGGATCCGCCACCGCCGTGGTTTGCCGCTTCGCGGGCAGCGTACGCGGACCAACGCGCGTACCCGCAAGGGCCCGCGTCGTCCAATTAAGAGATAACCCTGAGGCCTCGTAGGAGCGGCCCTCGGGCCGCGATAAACGAACACAGGAAGAACTGAGAGAGCATCGTATTAACCCGCAAGAGCGGGTGACAGAGAGACCAGAGAATGGCAGATGTAAAGAAAAAGAAGGTTAAAAAGCTTGTGGTGGACGCGATTGCGCACATCCACGCTTCCTTCAACAACACGATCATTACGATCACCGATCGCCAGGGCAATACGCTGGCCTGGGCGACTGCGGGAGGCTGCGGTTTTCGCGGCTCTCGTAAGTCGACGCCGTTTGCTGCCCAGGTAGCATCGGAAAAGGCCGGGCGCGCTGCCTTGGAGTACGGCGTGAAGAACGTCGACGTGCGTGTCCGTGGGCCGGGGCCCGGCAGGGAATCCGCAGTTCGCGCACTTAATGCGCTCGGATTTCGTATACAGCACATCGAGGACGTAACCCCAATTCCGCACAACGGCTGCCGTCCGCCGAAGAAGCGTCGCGTTTAGCGTCGCAGATGGCCCGTTTTATAGAGAGTAAGTAATGGCAAGATATCTCGGACCAAAATGTAAACTGTCCCGCCGCGAAGGCACGGATCTGTTTCTGAAGAGTGGCGTACGACCGCTCGACTCGAAGTGCAAGCTCGAGGTACCCCCGGGCGGTGCGGCTCAGCGTCGTCCGCGGCTGTCCGACTACGGTTTGCAGCTTCGTGAGAAGCAGAAGCTCCGTCGCATGTACGGAGTTCTGGAGCGGCAGTTCCGCAACTATTACAAGAAGGCCGCACAGCGCAAGGGCTCGACGGGTGAAAACCTGCTGCGTCTGCTGGAAGGTCGTCTTGATAACGTTGTCTATCGCATGGGCTTTGCGTCCACGCGTGCCGAAGCACGGCAGCTCGTCAGCCATAAGGCAATCGTAGTCAATGGAAGTGTGGTGAACATTCCGTCCGCACAGGTCAGCGCAGGCGATTCGGTCGGTGTGCGCGAGAAGGCTCAGAAGCAGCTTCGCATCAAGAGTGCGTTGGAAATTGCCTCACAGGTCGGTTTGCCCGACTGGGTTGACGTCGACTCGAAGAAGATGACAGGTGTACTCAAGTCGTTACCGGATCGAGAAGACATCCTCCCGGATATCAACGAAAACCTCGTCGTCGAGCTGTACTCGAAATAACCAGGAGTTACACCCATGCAGGAATCTGTTAACGAGTTTCTGAAGCCGCGAGTCGTAAAGGTTGCCCCGATCGACGACCTTCATGCCAAGGTCACCATCGAGCCGTTCGAGCGCGGATACGGTCACACCCTGGGCAATGCGCTCCGGCGCATCCTGCTTTCCTCGATGCCCGGCGCGGCAATCACGGAAGCAGAGATCGAGGGCGTACTGCACGAGTACACCAGCATCGAGGGCGTCCAGGAGGATGTCGTTGAAATTCTGCTGAACCTGAAGCAGGTGGCGGTGCGCATGCACAACCGCGACACGGCGGAACTGCGTGTTTCCAAGAAGGGACCCGGTGTCGTTACTGGCGCCGATATCCAGCTGGATCATGACGTTGAAATCATGAACCCGGACATCGTCATTGCAAACCTGACGAAGGACGGCGAACTGAACATGATTCTCAAGGTCGAGCGCGGCCGCGGTTATCGTGCCGCCACGCAGCGCCCGGCCTTCGAAGAGCAGACCGGCCCGATCGGCCGACTGCAGTTGGATGCTTCGTTCAGCCCCGTGCATCGTGTGACCTACGACGTCGAGGCGGCCCGCGTCGAACAGCGCACCGATCTCGACAAACTGATCATCGACATCGAAACCAACGGCACGATCGATCCGGAGGAAGCTATTCGTCGCGCGGGTAGCATTCTGAAGGATCAGCTATCGGTCTTCGTCGATCTGCAAGGTCAGGACGAGGGCGCCGGCGTTGCTGCGGAGCACCAGGTCGATCCGATCCTGCTGCGTCCGGTTGATGAACTCGAGCTTACGGTCCGTTCTGCCAACTGCCTCAAGGCGGAGAACATCATGTACATCGGCGATCTCGTGCAGCGCACGGAAGTCGAGCTTCTGCGTACTCCGAATCTCGGCAAGAAATCACTGACCGAGATCAAGGAAGTACTGGAAAGCCACGGTCTCGGTCTGGGCATGCACCTCGACAACTGGCCGCCGGCCAGCCTGCGTCCGGAGCATGAGCTCGCCATCTGATAAAAATGGGGTCGAACCGAATTTTTTATCGGCGACCCCATATACGATCTTGAGGACGAGCGCGAAAAATTCGGTTCGACCCCATTTTTGAAAGGTAACAACAATGCGTCACAGAAAATCAGGTCGTAAACTCGGCCGCACCAGCTCGCACCGCAAGGCCATGTTTCGCAATATGGCCGCGTCGCTGGTGCAACACGAGACGATCAAGACGACCCTGCCGAAGGCCAAGGAGCTTCGTCGTGTGGTCGAGCCGTTAATCACGCTCGCGAAAGAAGATGGCGTCGCCAATCGCCGCCTGGCTTTCGATCGCCTGCGCGACAAGGCTGCCGTCGGCAAGTTGTTTTCAGAGATCGGTCCGCGTTACAAGGATCGTCCCGGCGGATACCTTCGTATCCTGAAGATGGGTCCTCGTCCGGGTGACGCAGCGCCGATGGCGCTTGTCCAGCTCGTGGAAGGCGGCTCGACCGCGACGAGCGAGAGTGGCGACGAGTAACGAATTCCTCCACTGAGCGAGGTTTGAAAAGCGGGGCTTTAGGCCCCGCTTTTTTGTTGGCGAGGCGAAGGATGCCCTCGGTGCAGTCCCTATTCAAACTGCCGGCCAGACGAGATTTTGGGCCGCCCCGCCCATATGTTGTCGAATGAAATCAGAGCAAATCGACAATTTCAGGCACCCTTGACGTTGGTAAGTGACTGAAAAATTAGCCAAATCTGGCCGATTCGCGGTCTTGTGAGCGGCCTCACAGCCTGATTTGATCGAAGGGCCTACAGTATTCTGGAATTCACAGGGGAGAACGCCGATTAGCAAGGACTCGTCATTCGACGAATGCGTCATTCTGACCAAAGATGCTTTCGACCCCGATGCCGTCTTTCTCGACGATATCGTTGACGAGGATGTGCTTCCCAGGCTCAGCCTGGCAGTCGACGGCCTGACCCAGCACACCCGAAAAGCCCAGCGCGACCTGCAGATGCCTTCGGACGAGACGGCAGCGAATCAGATCATCGACCCTTCCACGACAATGCCTGTCGCCGTCCTCGACCCCGAGGATCTCGAAGTCTACGGCTGGGAATCCAGCCTGTGGAGGAAGATCCGGGGCTACATGGGGTTCTGATCGCCCGGGAAGTCGGGTTCGTTCAATTCTTACGAATATCTATGGCGGCCGATGGGCCACTTCGGCCGTGAGTTGAATTGGTCGCCCGCTCGGGCGGGTTCCTACAACACGTCGGTAGTAGCAATTTGGGATGTTTCGCGCCGTGGGCGGCGCTCCTGCGGGTGCCAGATTTGTACGTGGGAGCGGGCAATCTCCCGCGACTGTTGCGGAGACTTCCAGTTAGCCTAGAATGCGTCGATGGACCTAAAAGACAAGACGGTCGTCATAACCGGCGGCTCGAAAGGTGTGGGCGCTGCGTGTGCACGTGCATTTGCCAGGGCCGGTGCAAACCTGGTGCTCGCGGCCCGTAACAAGAAGGATCTCGAGGCCATCGCCGGGGAGCTGCGTGCAGTCACGAAGGTTGCCATTCTGGCGATGGACGTCGCCGACGAGGAATCCTGCCGCAACCTGCTCAAGAAAGCACAGTTCGAGTTCGGTGCTGTGCACGTCATCGTCAACAACGCCGGCTATCACGCGCGCGGGCTTTTCGAATCCGTCGCCGCCGTTGATATGGCGATGATGGTGGACGTGAACCTGAAAGCACCGATCGTCATGACGCGGCTCGCTCTGCCGTACCTCCGCGAGGCTGGAGAGGGTGCCATCATCAATGTAGGCTCGCTCGCGGGCATGATGGGCGTTCCGAACTCGGCAGTCTATTCGGCAACTAAGTCCGGATTGCGCGCATTGACTTTCGCGCTGCACGAGGAGCTGCGCGACAGCGGTATCAAGGTCGCGGTGGTCTCTCCGGGCCCAATTGACACCGGCTTCATAATGTCCGATATCGATGCGGTGTCGAACCTGACTTTCTCACAGCCGATAAGCACCCAGGACGAGGTCGCAGCGCAGGTCCTGGCACTTTGCGCCGGCAGCAAGCGTGAAAAGGCGATGCCGGTCCTCAGCGGGATACTGGTCACCATTTCGTCTCTGTTCCCGTCGCTGGCGCGGGCTATGCGACCCCTCCTGGAAAACAAGGGCAAGAGGGTCAAGCGCGCCCTGAAGGCAAAAGCCCGGGCCGCCAACAGGGAGTGAACATTCTTCAGGCCGCGAAAGCATCGCGCGTCAGGTTCTCGCAGCCGTCATCCAGCACGCGCACGTTGTCCTCTATGCGAATGCCTCCATAAGGACGCAGCCAGTCCAGCTTTTCCTGGTTGATCATCTGGCGGCCCGGCGTGCCATCGAGATTGTCGATCAGCATGTCGATAACGTAGATGCCCGGCTCGATCGTCAGCACCATGTCGGGCTCCAGAACCCGGGTCAGGCGCAGAAATGGATGTCCGCTCGGTGGATCGACGACGGTGCCGGCCTCGTCGCCCATATGTCCGCCGATGTCGTGCACCTGCAGGCCCAGCAGGTGGCCAAGCCCGTGGGGGTAGAACGCCGTCGTGACCCCCGTACCGATCAGCGCGTCAACACTGCCCGTCGCGAGGCCGATTTCGTTAAGTAGGCCGGCAATCCTGCGATGACAGTTCAGGTGCAGGTCGACGAAGTCGAGACCCGAGCGAACTTCGGCCACCAGCTCGAGCTGCAGCGTGTCGAAGCGTTCGACCAGCTCGGCAAACTCGTCATCTGCCGCTGAATAGCTACGAGTGATGTCGGCGGCGTAGCCGTTCACGCTGGCACCCGCGTCGATCAGGAACGAGAAAGGTTCTGCTGGCGCCTCATGTCCGAGTTGCTGGTGGTGGAGGACGGCGCCGTTGGCGTTGAGCGCCACGATGTTTCCATAGGGCAAATCGCTTTCCTGGTGTCCGGTGGCGCGGCAATAATCGAGATGTATCTCGTATTCCGATTTGCCCGCCCGGAATGCGAGCTCGGCCGCCCGGTGGCCGAGCACGGCCCTTCGCGACGACCGGCGCATGCACTCGAGCTCGTACCCGGTTTTGGTTGCGCGAGCGAAGTGCAGCATGTTGAGCGCTGTGCCCGGATTTGTCCGTTCGATGCCAAATGCATGGGCCTCGTCACCCAGCTCACCGATGAAAATGCAGCGATCGCGATCCTCTGGCAGGTGTACCGGGATTTCATCGAGCGAATGCACGATGCGGATATCGAATTGCCCGGTCCAGAAACCTCCCGGGTCGGCAGGCACCGAATGCCAGTAATCGTGGGGCTGGTAATAAATCAGCACCGGCGACTCGCCGGGCGTGTAAACGACGTAACTGAACGGAGTATTGGTCAGCGGCACCCAGCTAACGAAATGCGGGTTCGGCTTGAATGGATAGTCGTTATCGTCGAGAAAGACACCGATAGGCGCACCGGCGAAAATCACCACGTGATTGGCACCGGCCCGTTCGAGGGCCCGGTCGTGGCGCGCTTTCAGAGTGGCGATATGATCCGGGTATGACCCGGACAGCGTATCGCTGTTGTTATAATCCATGCCTGAATCATAACCGCGGATTTCCCGATCCGCGAGGGCCTGAAACGGTTTAATTCAACCCAATTCCTAGGCATCATTCGTTGTCCGCCAGGGACAGCCCGGAGAACGGCATGAATCGCACAATTCCAGCATTGATGGGGCTTTTTATTTCCATGACAGCAGCAGCACAGGGTTTCGACAGGCCATATGGCAAGAATTTCGCCTCCCGTTCCGAGGTGATTGCGAAACACGGCATGGCTGCGACCAGCCAGCCGCTGGCTACGCAGATTGCCGTCGATATCCTTAAGAAGGGCGGCAGCGCTATCGATGCGGCCATTGCTGCAAACGCGGCCCTGGGACTGATGGAGCCCACCGGCTGCGGCATTGGTGGCGATCTGTTTGCCATTGTCTGGGATGGCGAGAAGCGTGAGCTGACCGGCCTCAATGCCTCCGGCCGCTCGCCGCAGTCGCTGACGCTACAGCATTTCCGTGATCTCGGCATGAAGGGCATTCCCTATCTCGGCCCGCTGACCGTGAGCGTTCCCGGCGCAGTCGACGGCTGGTTCGAGCTTCACGAACGCTACGGGCGCCTGCCGATGTCGGAAATTCTGCAGCCCGCGATCGCCTATGCCGAGGAAGGATTCCCGGTGACCGAATTCATTGCAGGGCTGTGGGCGGAAAATCTCGAGGAGCGCACGGAATATCCCGACGTGATGGCGCTTTACGCACCGGGCGGAAAGGCGCCGCAGACCGGCGATGTCTTCAGGAACCCCGCTCTCGCCGATACCTACCGGCTGATTGCCGAAGGGGGGCGGGACGTGTTTTACAAGGGCGAGATCGCGAAGAAGATCGATGCCTACATGGCTGAGCAGGGCGGTTTTCTGACTTATGAGGATATGGCGGCACATACCTCGGAATGGGTCCAACCGGTATCGAGCAACTATCGTGGATACGATGTCTACGAGCTGCCGCCGAACGGCCAGGGCATCGTCGCGTTGCAGATGCTGAACATTCTAGAGGGTTTCGATCTGCGGAGCATGGGCTTCGGCAGCGTTGATTACCTGCACACGCTGATCGAAGCCAAGAAGCTCGCCTACGAGGACCGCGCGAAGTATTACGCCGACCCCGATTTCTACGATGCGCCTGTCGAC
>Ga0224502_10000567_pt1 | contig 12422 bp, 7 predicted proteins | sample SF_Oct11_sed_USG_5_FD_169104 | JGI IMG/M metagenome (GOLD analysis project Ga0224502, IMG submission 169104) | Sediment microbial communities from San Francisco Bay, California, United States - SF_Oct11_sed_USGS_13 | ecosystem: Environmental > Aquatic > Marine > Sediment | place: USA: California... | reverse complement strand
GACGGTGTCAGAGGGTCTGTGGTAATCGGGGGTCGGACCCGTGAAAAGCTGGATGGCGGGGACTCCCATTTCAATACATGCGACCTGATCGGAAGCGTCGAGGGGCTCCGAAACTACCGTCACCGGCGCGCCCGTCGTGTAGCCGACACCCATGAATATGAAGCGCCACTCGCGGGCGGTGTCGGCGTTGAGCACGTAGAGCTTGCCGTCGGCCAGCCGACCGACCGTGTCGAGGTTGACGCAGGCAAACGGCTTCTCATCAGGCGTCATCGAAGCCAGGAGATGGCGTGAGCCAAGCAGTCCCACCTCCTCGCCGGTGACAATCGCAAAGACCACCGGGCGCGGCCGTGGCGGCTCGGAGGCCATCGCCCGGGCGAGCTCGAGCAGCACCGCCACCCCGGACGCGTTGTCGTCGGCCCCGGGGTGGACTTGGTTCTCGTTGCCCTCGCGCGAATCCGGCCACCCGCGGCCGAGATGGTCGAGGTGAGCGATGACCAAAACCGGCTCGTTGGTGAATTTCGGATCGCGGCCCGGAACCCGCGCGACCAGGTTGACGAGTTCCATTTCTCGTGCCGGCTCTCCCCCAGTCCATCGCCAGCTCTGGCGGATCCCGTTCTCGGCAGCCGATTCGAGGCCCGCGGCTCGTAAACGAGCCTCAACCAGTGCAGTGGCTCTGTGGAGACCTTCGGAACCGAGACCACGACCCTCGAGAGAGGGGTCGGCGAGTTCAGCCACCGTCCGTTTCAAGCTCTGAGCGTCATAGGCCGGAGGCAGCTCTGCCAACGGCACTCTCGCTGGCAACTCCAGGTTCGGCATGTCGCCGTCCGAGAGATTTCTCACCAATGGCGAGGACAGGGGCTGCCACATGCCCTTAGCCATGTTTTCGGGTTCCGGCCCACGAAATCCGAGGTAGGAGTAGCGGGTGTAGTGGGGCAGCTTGCGGGCGAGGCCCGGTATGGCTTCGGTCGGTGCCGCCGTAACCCAGGAAACTGCAGCCGTTGGATCGCCCTTCGCACGCGCCACCACGACCATCGAGTGGTCATGTTTCGGGAGCACATCCCCAGCCAGCGCAACCGAGGCGCCACGCATTGAAATCCCCTGGTCGGCCAGTCGGCCCGCAATCTCTGACCCGAAACGGTTGTCCCAGCCGAGCACCCATGTCGGCGTGTCTGGCAGAACCGAGAGCTCGGAGTCGAGGACGATATTCGGTTTTTCGGGTCTGGCCCAGTCGGCCGCGAGCTCGCGCCAAGCGGCCGTCTCCTCATCCGAGGCCGAGGCGGGAAGCACAAAGAGCTGTTCCTTTGCCCCGAATACGGTGGAGAGCGCTGGCGGCACCTCGAGAGGGTCGAGCCGGCGCATGACGTCGAAGGCGGGATCGACATCGACCCGCAGTGGGCGCGCCGAGCACGCTACCTCGACGATGCAATCTCTTGCGCAGGCTCCAGCTTCAGCCCACACCGGTTCTTCCTGCCCTTCGATGGTCACTGCCACCGGCACGGTGACCGGGAAGGGCTCCTCGTCCTGAACCTGCCGCAAATGAACCGCGACCCGCCATGGCGCCTCGCCCGGAGCGCCCTCCTCGACCCGAGCCTCTCGAATCTCGAATCGAGGCGCCCCCGTTCGCTCGACCCATTCCTCGATGAAGGGGGCCCAGTCGCCACCGGTTTCGTCCGTGAAGGCCTCCGCAATATCGGAAAAAGAGGCGCGGCTGAAACGGTGCTCACGGTCGAACAGCGAAAGCGCCGCAAGAAACGCCTCGTTACCCACGGCGCGGCGCGCCATGTGGAAGAGCATCAGGCTCTTTCCGTAGCCCACGGCTTCCGACGCCGCAGACTGACGAGAGCCAAATTCTGCGAGCGGAAAGTCTTCACCCGCCGATACCATATCCGTGTATTTCTTGAGAGTCGCGCGGCGGTAGGTTGCGCCCTCTCCTCGCTGCTCGGCAAAGAGGTGATCGGCCATGTAAGCGGTCAATCCCTCACACCAGTTGCCGTGTTCGAAATCCACATAGATCGAGTTTCCCCACCAGTTATGGAGCAGCTCGTGGGGATACGAGGACGTGAGAATCCACGGGAAACGAATCACCTGCGGGCCAAGGAGGGTGAAGCCAGGCATACCGTAGCCGGTCTCCCAAAAATTCTCTACCAGGGCAAATGAAGCGAAGGGGAACGGAGGCAGCATCCCCTGGTAAAGGTCGAGGTAGCGGGCGGTAGCGTCCAGGTAGCGCTGAGCGAGGGCGGGATCGTCGTCACGAAGGAAGGCAAATACCTCGACGTCGCCGGCCTCCCGCGTGTATTCGTGCCACGGCCCGGCGATAAGATATATCTCCTCGGTTGGATGCCCCAAACTCCACGAGGTTGAGCGAAAACCCTCACTATCGACTTCGTGGTGGGTGCGGCGACCCTGCGAAACCACGTCCCACGGTGGTGTCAACCCACGCACCACGAGATCAAATGTCATGAGGCCGTCTCCGAAGGTTGGCACCCAGAAGCTGGCGCCGGCAAGAAATACCCCACGATCATCGATGATTCCAGGGGTCTCGGAGAAGCTCCGCTGGTACTCCTCACCCTGGGTTGCGAGTTCGTGGTGGATAACACCTCCATAGACCAACTCCACCGATTCGGGGGACTCACCCTCCGGAATCAGCAGGTATGCGTCGAGCGGCACGTTCTCCGACACCGTGTCTGTGGTCGCGTTGATCCCCAGGAACCCGGCCTCGGCCGGCCCGTCCTGCAGTTGCAACCGCCAACCCGGAGTCGCCACCTTCGGTTCGAGTCCCGTGTGGAGAACGAATCGATAGGCTCCGTTCTCGTCCGGAGTCACCGCATCCAAGAAACTCACCCTGTTCACTACCTGCAGGCTGTTCTGGTCCGGTTGGATGCGGACCTCCAGATCGTGGTGCACCGTGGCCGCAGCCGCCCAGGTGGATGTTATGGACAGGATCAGAACCATGGTCTGGAATCCCGAGTTCTTCAATCTCATGTCGCCTCCGGCGGTCATTCTACAGCCTCAACGGATGAGCGCAGCGCTCGCCACGCTCGCCGGATTGAGAGTTGGCGTAGAATGTGCGCGCCATCAGCATCGGGGGGACCCATGATCACCGTCATATCCGGCACAAACCGTCCCGGTTCGAATACTCGCAAAATCGCCGTTCTGATTCAGAAAATGCTCGAGGGGACCGGCGAAGAGGTCACGCTCCTCGATCTTGCTGAAATGCCAGCCGAAATTTTTGGCGAATCCAGCTATGCCTCGAAGCCCGGGTCATTCGCGGCATTTCAAGACCAGATTCTCAAGACGGACGGCTTGTTGACCGTGGTCCCCGAGTACAACGGCTCCTTCCCGGGTGTTCTCAAATATTTCATCGACATGCTGAGCTTTCCGGAGAGCTTTTACGAGAAGCCCGCGGCATTTGTCGGTATCTCCTCTGGTCGGTGGGGTGGGGTGCGGGCCGTCGAACACCTCGAGATGGTCTTCCAATACCGCCACGCCCACCTGTTCGGACGACGCTGCTTCATCCCAGGCGTCGGAAGCCTCCTCGACGAGAACGGCCGCCTCACCGATCCCGATGTCGCGGAGAGGCTGCAGAAGTCGGCCGTGGATTTCGCTCGCTTTTGCAGAAATCTTCAGTAGACCTGGACACTCGCCCGAGCTACCATGCCACGGTCAACGACAACTGAACTCACTGGAGGTACGTATGCTCGTCCGCAAAACTCTCTCAGTCTTGTTCGTGCTGCTTTTATCCGCCGGCATCGCAGCCGCGGATCTCAAGGTCATCAAGCAAACTCACCAGGATGGTTTCACCATCATGGGGCAGACCCAACCGGCCGAGGACAAACAACAGACCACGTGGATCGGTACGAACATGATGTACATGGACCAGGGCGACAACGTGACCATCGTGCGCCTCGACACCATGAAGCTCTATGTCGTCGATCACACAACTAAGACCTACCATGTCCTCGATCTGCCGATCGATCTCAGCACACTCGTACCACCTGAAATGCAGCCAATGCTGGCGATGATGCAGTTCGAGGTGACGGTGACTCCGACTGACGAGCACAAACAGGTCGGCGAATGGGATGCCCGTCGGTACGACATTTCAATGACCTCGCAGATGTTCTCGATGAAATCGACCATGTGGGCGACAAAGGTGGCGGGATACGACCCGGAGGCCTTCAACTCGATGTACGTCCACCTCAACAGCTTGCAGCCCGGCATGGCCGACGCTGTCAAAGAGATGGGCAAAATTGACGGGCTCGTGGTCGAGCAGCAAGGCCTCATAACCATGATGGGTAATGAGGTCGGGACCTCGGAAAAAACAATCTCCATCGACAATATGGATGCCCCGGCTGGAACCTACGATCCGCCCGCCGGCTATACCGAAAAACCATTCGACTTCATGGCGAGGATGCAGCGGTAGCCTTCCCACGTCAGGCAGAACACAGCATGGAGTTTTGAGTTTTGAGTTCCAGCCCAACCCACCCGGGACTGGGCTTTTAGGGTGAACTCATAACTCAAGAATCAAAACTGATTCGGCACGACCTGTCCCCCACCAATCTCCTGAGGCGGAGAGCGGTCGGAAGCAGATCACGCGATGCTTCCGTCGGGTGACCAGGAGGCGGCAAGCAGGGTGACGTCGTCATACGGCGTATGACCGCAAGTAAAGGCCTCGATCTCTTCGAGGAGGAAGTTGATGGCTTCCTGCGGGTCCGCAGGTGATTCGGCCAGGGCCCCAGCCAAGCGGTCCTCGCCAAAGAAATCGCCCGTCGGTGACTGGGCCTCGACGACCCCGTCAGAGTAGGCAACGATCAGGTCCCCGACCGCGAGCTCGCTCTCCATGATGCGATGGCCGCCAACCCGCATTGCGCCGAGCGGTAGCCGGTGATCCGGCATCTTCAGACACTCGACCATTCCGGACTTTCGGCGCACCATTGGCGGCGGTTGGCCGGCCAGGGTGTAGGAAAAGAGCCCTTCGCCGGCGCGGAACCCGAGATATCCGAGGGCGACAAAGCTGCCGCCTTGAATTGCCGTCCGCTTGCGGGTGCCGCGTAGGGCGTATAGCCGCTCGTTGGCGAGACGAAGCAGTTTCTCGGGCTCAGGATGGGCGAGCGCCACCGAATTGAGAACTTCGTGCGCCGCCATCATCATGAGTGCGCCGGAAATGGACTTGCCGGACACGTCCCCGTAGACGACGACGTGCTCGCCATCATTCCGCCCCGGCAACTCGGTATAGAAATCCCCACCAACCTCCCGGGCCGGTCTACAGACAGCCGCCAGGCGCCATCCGTCGGCGGCACTCAACGATTCAGGCAGCAGCGAGGCCTGAATTGAGGCGGCGATCTTGAGCTCCCGTTCAAGCTCCGCCTGTCGCGCACGTTCGTCGAGCAGGATGCTGGTCTCGAGCGCGATTGATGCCTGGTTGAGGAGGCCGCGAAGGAGCTGCAGCTCTTCTTTTTCGAACGCTGTCTGGCCGGCCTTGCCGGAGAGCAGAATCACGCCCACCGACCGGCGCGTCGTCGCCAGAAGCCCCGCGAGTTCCACGCCTACTCCGCTCAGGGCCGATCCGAGTGTCTCCACTTCGCGCGACAAAAGGCGCAGCGGCGCAAGCTCTTCCAGCCTCACCAGCGAACCCTGGCGCTTGAGCTGATCATGGAGGATTCCGATAATGGGCAGTTCTTCGGGCAGGGCATCCGGTCCCGCCTGGCGCACGAGCTTCCGGTCCGACATCAGATAGAGGGCCGAAAAGTGCAGACCGAGAAGCTCGGGCAGTCGATCAACCAGCTGCGCCACAACCGGACCGATTTCGACCTCCCTGGTGAAGGCCTCCCCCATTTCCACCATCGCCCGCTGCAACTTCAACCTTTCGGCAAAGAAAAACCTGTCGACCGGTCCCTGGAGACGCTGTCGGAGAGGCTCGAAGAGGAGCACGATGGCGAGGGCAAAGATCACGGGGAAATAGGGTGACGCCGCGAGCTTGGTTCCGCTGAAGAGAAGATTGAATGAAGCGATGCCGAGAGCATAGACGGCGGTCACCATGGCTGTGGTCACGGTGTAGAGCAGGCTTTTGCGCAGAATCACGCGGATGTCGAGGAGACCGAAGCGGATAATCGCATAGGCGAAGGTGATCGGTACCAGGATCAAAGGCACGACGCCGTAGAAAAGAAATCGCTCGGTGTTGAAGAGAGTCGGGAAGCCGACCGCGAGCACGATGAAGGGCGCCACACCGAAGAGGGTCCCTACGAAGACCAGTCCCGCACCCCGGCGCTGGGCCGCATCCGGGAGGTGACGGGCGGAGAGGTAGAGGGCACCGAGACCCAGCATCATGTACCCAACCATCACCCACCAGTTGGTCATTGGCGCGCCACTGATCAAAGCCAGCGAGTTGCCCGAATACCGCGTCCAGAGCACCGTTCCCAGATAGACCATCGGCGGCAGCAGATAGAGCGGCAGCATTTTGGAGCTGAGGCGGTTGACCCAACCCAGGAAATCAGCGATTGGGTCCCGCCGCCACTCCCAGATCTCTCGCGGAAAAATCAAAAAGAAATGAAGGAATGCCGCCGGCAGAAAAAGCAGCGCGACGGTGCCGGAATCCAGAACGAGTTCGTCTACGAGCGAGTAGGACGCGGGTCGCAGCCGGCACACCAGGAAGAGCATGAAGAGGACCGACATCGTGAAGAAGACCCGCGCCGCCGGCATCCGGGGCTGCCGAAGAACGACAAAACCCCCGACCCCGAAGAATAGGAATCCGAGGAGTGCGGCGTAGAGATAACTGGTGTCGCCGATCTGCCGCCGACCGAGTTCGACGTCGACCTCGAAGAGGCTGCCGCCGGATTTAACCAGGTACCTCACCGTCTCGCCGATCTCGTGCTGATTGAGGAGCTCCTGAGCGTGGGCCTGCGAGTCTTCGAGGAATTCGCGGTCGATACCGACGATCACATCCGCTGGACGGATGCCCGCGCGGTCGGCGCCGGAACCCGGAACGACCGCACGCACGACCCGCGCACCCGGGACATCCACTTCCAGAATGACGCCGTCGTAGGGGTGCGGAAGAAACATATCCGCAACCGACAGGGCTGCAATCAGAAAAGCGAGAATCCCGGGCGCTAACGTCAGTGTCAGACGCTTCCGTGATCGCTGCATCACCACATCATACGCTCCCAGAGGCCAACTTGTTCGCGACAAGATCGCAATATTTTCGAAGCTTCACACCAGTATGACGCCTGAAGTTGCGATTCTCGTTCACATGGCGGCGTCGAACTCGTCTCGATACTTCGCAACGCCACCGCCATCGGGCATCGCCCCGCGATCGAAGACAGTGACCATGAAAGCCTCGTCGGGAACTCCATCCCACTGACTTCTGAGGCCGAAGGCCGAGGCCAGCTCAAAACCGAAACGCGGATAGTATTCCGGATGCCCCAGCACGACCACGAACGGACAAGACCGCTTCTGCAATACCTCGAGGCCATGCCTCACGAGCTGTGAGCCAACTCCGCACCGATGCCGTGCGGGAGCCACCGCCATCGGCGCCAGGCCCATCCCTTCAGCCCCCCCAGTCCGGCCCACGATCGTGACTGGCGTGAAGAGAATATGTCCAACGACCTCCCCTCCATCTTCGGCCACCAACGACAGGTATTCGGCACAAGATGACCTCAGGATATCTACAAGATCGGCCTCGGGCCCACCTTCAAAAGCGGCCAAATTAATGGCGCGGACTTGGTCGTAGTCCTTTGCTTCCTCGGGCCGAATGGAGAGCATCATGCTCCTCGTGATGAATTGACGGTTACATCGGACGCGGACTCGGACGCGTGCGCGGACGCGGACGCGTATCCCGTCTCCATGAGTGGGCGGACGGAATTCCTAATTCCTAATTCCGAATTCCTACCTCACCCAACTCTGGTTGTATTTCAGATCCTCAACCGCTTCGGCAAACGAAGTCGGCAGAAGCGGCTTGAAGGTGTCAATCATCACCGCCAACTCATCGGTGCGGTCGCTTCCGATCGAGGCTTCGTAGGTCCCCGGGTGCGGCCCGTGCGGCAGGCCTCTCGGGTGCAGGGTCAGAGAGGCCGGTCCAACCCCTTTGCGCGAGGTGAAGTTGCCGTCGACATAGAACAGAATCTCGTCGCAGTCCGGTGAAGAGTGTGGATAAGGGCACGGTATCGCGCCTTCCCCGAAATCCACCACCCGCGGCACGAAGGAGCAAATGACGTATCCGTTGCCAGCAAAAGTGGTGTGAATTGTCGGCGGCAGATGGACGGAGCCGGTCTTGGGCTGGAAGGCGAGGATCGGGAAGGCGAACGGCCACATTTGGCCGTCCCAACCAACAACATCGAAAGGGTCATGGGACATCTCGAATGCGGTCAACATCCCGCCTGACTGGACGATCAGCCTGCGTGGCGCCTCGAGGCTTTCGGCACCACCGTCTGGCCACCTCGGTTCGACAAAGTCGTGGTGGCAAAAGGGCGCATACATGGACAGCTGACCCTCCCGGGCACGGTACTGTTTCGGCACCCGCAGTGGAGAGCGCGTCTCCATCGTCAACAGCAGGGACGGCCCGTCGATCATCCAACGGTGGGGCAGGCTCTGCGGCACGTAGACATAGTCCTTTTCTTGATAAGGAATCACACCAAGCGGAGACTCGACACGGCCCGATCCCTGGTGAACAAAGGTCAATTCGTCACCGTCGGCATTGGCCACCAGCGTTGGCTCGCTTTCAGTCGGGCGACCCACCCACACTCCAATATCCGGGTTGGAAAAAAACAACTGTCGCGCCAGCAACGGGCTTCCACCCCCACCTTCCCTGGCGCTCAGGTAATGGCTTCGACGCAGTGGTTTCGAGCGGACGCCCTCTGCCCAGCCGGGATGTCTACCGAGATCCTCCTCCAACTCAACCCAATGCGGCGGCTTGCGGTGCCAGAGGATGGTGTAGATCGACTCAAACCCTGCTCGGGTGAAGCAATGCTCGTAAGTGAGCTTGCCATCGACCTCGAAAACGGTGTGTGGCTTCTTCGGAATAACGCCCCGTGTCACGCGGTGAATCACTGCTTCGCCCTCCAGACAGAGAATTCCTAATTCCTAATTCCGAATTTGCGGTCATGAGCCCGCTCCTGCCTCGAGCTGCATTTCCGCCGCAATTCGCTCGAGCTGGTCACGTTCGATCGATTCGAAGAGGGCGCGGAAATTACCCTCGCCGAATCCACGAGCACCAAATCGCTGAATGACCTCGTAGAAAAACGGTCCGGCCGCGGAATCGTCGTAGAGCAGGCCGCCCTCGACCATGAAAATCTGGAGCAGGTAGCGATCATCATCACCATCGACCAGGATGCCGAGGCGCTTGAGCCTTTCGACATCGTGGTCGAAGTTGCTTACTTTCTGGCGCACCAAGCGCTCGGGGAGCATGTCGTAGTAGGTGGCCGGGGTATCGAGAAATTCAATCCCCGCACCGCGCAGCCGGCCGACCGCCTCCGATATGTCAGGCACGTGAAATGCGAGGTGCTGGACCCCTGGTCCATGGTTGGTTTCGACGAATTTGAAAATCTGGCTCGTTTCGTAGTGCGGCGTCACGGGCTCGTTGTTGGCGAGTTTGATTCCCGACTCGGCATCCCACATAACGATCGACGCGAGCCCCGAACCGCCCGAATTCGGATTGATATCGGCGGTATGGAAATGGACGCGCCAGTACTCGTCGAATCCCATCACATCACGCAGCCAGGTGATGTGTGGCTCGAGAGTCAGGAAATTGGAGGTGATGTGGTCGATGATCTGGAAGCCGTTGGCGTTTCCCTCCTTACCCGGGTCGTGGGGCGAGAAACCGGGCGGTAAAGCGCCCGACGCCCGCTCGACAAAACGAAAACGGACATCTCCCACCGGGGTGGCGATTTCGAAGAAGCGGTAGGGGCGTCCCTCGCTATCGGTGGTAGTTATCACGTCCGAACTTAGAGTGGCATTGCGCTCGGTCAGGACACCTCGAGTCGCGTCGGCATCACGCACCCTGAAGCCGACGACCCGTATCCCATCCGGGTGGCGCTTGAGCCATCGGTCTGCGGATGACCCGCGCTCCCGGGGAGTCACGCAAATGCACTGCGCCTTACCGGCGCTGAAGATGACCGCATCTTCGCCCCGCCTTGCCGCCTCACGCTCGTCGAGCCGGGCGACCTCGGGCATGTCCATCATCTCGCTATAAAACCTTCTGCTCCGATCGATATCAGCAACCACGAACTCGTAAGCGTCGTAGCCGACGATCCCGAGCCCGGATCCATTACCGTTCTTCTCACCCATGTTGTGCCTCCTCGAAAAGAGGCCCATAGCATAACAAAGCTAAGACTCGGTCGCGTTTGTTCATAGAGGGGATATTCGATGCTCGATGCTAGATGTTTGATTCTGCCAGTTTTCCATCCGTCCACTCGTGAACGATCAACTTTCTGACGCATACGATAGATCTTCCCGCAGATCACGCAGATTGACGCAGATTACATCTCAAATTCCTGGGACTTCATCTGCGTTATCGGCGTCATCTGCGGGCAAATTGGGTGGGCGGGCGGATCGAGAATCGAGTATCCAGGATCGAGTATCCGTTGGTTGGGTGGTCCTTCAATCCTCCCCACCTTCTTCACCGGCCAATGCCAGCCCCATGACCGCGTTCACCGCTCCCGCTAATGCGATGACGACACCCGCGGGGCCGTCGAGGAAGCCACGGCGGAGAAAATAGGAGTAGAAAAACGCCCACGTCGCTCGTACTGCGAGCTCAGGACCATTCGCGTGCCGACCCTGCTCCCGATAGCGGTCAGCCTTGAGTCGGTGGTAGTCCATTCGGACGACCTCGCCAAGGTCGTGGTAGCTGTGGTGGATCAGGCTGCCCGGAAGGGATCGGACTGCACCGGTTGGCGTGACGGATTCGTGGATGGACGCGCTGGTGAAGTCGTGGTGGCCTCGGTGGAAAAGACGTACCACCCAGTCTGGGTTCCAATGTCCAAACTTGACCTCGCGTTGACCGACAAACGGCCGCCGCCTCAAACGCCAGCACAGAGACGGATCCTGTCGATCCCAGTCAACGGCCATCACCGCCGCGCCGGCTTCGTCATCGAGCACCTCATCTGCATCGATGGCCAGGATCCAGTCGTAGCCGGCCCGAACAACGGCGTGGCGCTTCTGCGGCCCATATCCGTCAAACGGTCGCTCATACCAACTCGCCCCGTGCTCGAGGGCTATTTCGCGGGTTCGGTCGGTGGATCCCGAGTCGAGGACCACGATCTCGCCGCAGCATCGAAGCGCTTCCAGGACGCGATCGAGATACTCTTCAGCGTCCCTGGTGATCAGAACCGCAGAAAGCGGTGGCGGCCTCCTCAAACGGTCTCCGACGCCAGGGCGACCGATTGCCCGAGGCCATCGTATGCACCGAGGACCCCGGCCGCCATTGTGCTGGGAAACCACTGCTCATATTGACTCTGGCCAACCGCACCGAGATCAAGGCGGCAATTCGAATCTTGGAGCATCATCACGACCGCGTCCGCTAAAGTGGCGGTATCCGATACAGGGATGGCGACTCCGGCGCCACCGAGCACTTCGGTGTTTCCCGGCAGATCGGATACGACAACCGGCGTACCGAGCATCATGGCCTCTTTGATGACCGCACTCGATCCCTCACCGTCGAGGCTCGGCGCGACAATCACCGTGCACAGACCCATCAGGGAGGGCACGTCTCGGCGGAAGCCGGTGAAGCGGAAGGCGCTCTCGAACCCCCGGCGGCGAACTTCACGCTGCAATCGTGCTCGCAGCCGACCCTCACCAACGCAGAGAAAGACCGTATCGGGAGCTGCCTCCAAAATTGAGGGAGCCGCAGCGATCAGCGCCTCGTGTCCCTTTTGTGGGGCCAAGGCGCCGACCAACCCGACCACCCGCGAACCAGCCCCGATACTGAACTCTGACCTGAGTCGGTCGGCAGTATTCTCGGTCGTCTGCTGTTGCAGCTCCTCGATGTCTACAGCTGAAGGTACGATTCGGAGCTCGTCCACTCCCACGCCTACGTCACGCAGCACCGCGGCTATCTCTGAACTCACGGCTATCCACCGATCGACGTGGCGATACTTCCAGCGGTCGGACAAGACCCCGCTTGGTCGGTATGCGATGCGGCGGTGGCACACCACCGCGAGCTGCGGATTGACGGAACGCGCAACCGCCGCCAGAGCCACCGCATGCGAATCGTGGGCGTGCACGATTTGCGACCGAAGCGTTTTCCGCCAGACCGTGAACACAGCCGGCGGATACCACAGCCGCAAGAACGGGACCGGTTCCACCGGCACCCCGGACTCTTCGCAGCGCAGGTGGAGCGCGCCGTCCTTGCGGGTCAGCAACCGGCTCCCGACACCCAACCGAATCAGCTCTCGATGCAGGAGGAAGACCTGAAGCTGACCGCAAGGACGGCGCGC
>Ga0224502_10000563_pt1 | contig 12449 bp, 9 predicted proteins | sample SF_Oct11_sed_USG_5_FD_169104 | JGI IMG/M metagenome (GOLD analysis project Ga0224502, IMG submission 169104) | Sediment microbial communities from San Francisco Bay, California, United States - SF_Oct11_sed_USGS_13 | ecosystem: Environmental > Aquatic > Marine > Sediment | place: USA: California... | reverse complement strand
TCAGTCTGTGAATCATGCCGCATACTTCATTATCGTAAATCATTTTTTCAATTGAGACGGCGCCGCCGTGATCCAACATGCCCACACCGCGGATCATGTTGATACCCGCAAAGACTCTCGGTCTTTTTTCCATTTCCTCCTTCCCTCCCGCCAGTACGGACAAGAGCTCTATTTCGGCCAGAAGCCCGTCTATTGAAAATGCGCCGCCAAAAACAGGTTTGTTCGAATAGATGATTCTTACCTTGACATCCCACATCCAATTTGCCAGAAGTGATGGAGCTGACAAGAACATAACCAATCATTCGGGAGAGTAACCCATGGAAAGACCCAATATTTGTGTTGTCGGGGCCTGTAATTTGGATTTGATCAGTTATGTCCCCCGACTGCCCAGCATGGGAGAGACACTTCATGGTAACCGTTTTCAGATGGGATTTGGCGGCAAAGGCGCCAACCAGGCAGTTATGGCGGCCAAATTGGGTGGCGAAGTGACCATGGTTTCCAAATTGGGCCAGGACGTATTCGGGGAGAATACGCTGAAAAATTTCAAATCCTGGGGGGTCAACACGCAACACGTTCATTTTACGGATCAAGCTTTTTCAGGGGTTGCTCCCATCGCCGTCGATACGGAAGGTCACAATTCAATCATCGTTGTCACCGGTGCCAATGATCTTTTGACCGCTGAGGAAGTTGAGGCTGCCCGCCCAGCCATCGCGGCCTCCTCAATTCTGGTATGCCAGCTTGAAATACCTCTGGATATCAACCTCACAGCGCTGCGGATCGCCCGTGAAGAAGGGGTAAAAACCATTTTCAATCCGGCACCTGCTCGTTCAGAAATTCCACAAGAATTTTACCAATTAAGTGATATCTTCTGCCCCAACGAGACCGAAACCGAACTGATCACCGGCATGTCAGTCCAATCGATAGTAGAAGCAGAAAGTGCTGCAAAGATGCTGATTGGACGCGGCGCTGCCTCTGTGATTCTAACTTTGGGTGAACGCGGCAGTTTATTGGTAACGGACGCAACCACTGAGCACGTGCCGGTGGCGCCGGTCAAAGCACTGGATACCACCGGTGCCGGTGACGCATTTGTTGGAAGCCTGGCCTTTTTTCTGGCAGCTGGAAAATCATTGTCGGATTCCATCAAACGAGCCAACCGGATTGCAGCCGTCAGCGTCCAATCATCCGGCACCCAGACCAGTTTTCCGGAAGCCAAGGACCTGCCACCGGAACTGATGAAATGAAGGGAAAGCAAATGGACCCGGACAGCGTTTCTAAAATGACAGGCGCCGAAATGGCCCAATATATCGACCATACCCTGCTTAAACCGGAAGCAAATCGTACGGCACTGAATCAGCTTTGTGAGGAGGCAATTTTGCATGGATTTAAAGCCGTGTGTGTTAATTCCGGCTGGGTTGCCTATGTGGCCGAAAAGCTCAAGGAGACAAATATTGCGGTATGCTCCGTGATCGGCTTTCCGTTGGGTGCAATGTGTTTTGCGGCCAAAGCTTTTGAAGCCCGGCAGGCTGTTGAAGACGGCGCACAAGAGCTGGATATGGTGCTCAATATTGGCGCCTTGAAGTCTGGTGATTTTAAAGCGGTGGAACAAGACATCCAGGCTGTACGACTTGCAGCCAATCGTCCGGTTGTCTTGAAAGTGATCATCGAAACCTGCCTGTTGACCGATGATGAAAAAGCCAAGGCCTGTGAAATTGCCCAATTTGCAGGGGCCGATTTTGTCAAAACCAGTACCGGTTTCTCTACAGGCGGCGCCACTCCGGAGGATGTCATCCTGATGCGCAAAGCAGTCGGTCCTCGGATGGGCGTAAAGGCCAGCGGCGGTATTAAAGATTTTGAGACGGCTGCTGCAATGATTGCAGCCGGTGCCACCAGGATCGGTGCCGGAGCCGGGGTGGCGATTGTGAACGGCGCTGAAAAACTGCCTTGACTTAATAAACCGATTTAGTAGACGCGGCGTCGAAGATATGGAGATGATTGAGATTGAACGCCAATTTTATCTTCTCATTGGGGTGCACCACCCTTCTTCCTTCGCATTTTCCGGTTATCTTCAAGCCTCCGACATCAAGGTGCATATAGGTTTCGCTACCTAAAGGCTCGGTAACTATTATTTCGGCGTCAAACTTCCAGTCTTCCGGTATATCGTTGCTACCTTCCTTTAAAAAACTATCCTCCGGGCGTAATCCCATCACGATTTTTTGTCCCTCGCTAATTTTAGCGTCAGGTTTATCAGGAATCGGTAGTTGAAATCCATCCGGGAAGCTGATGTATAATTTTTCGCCGTTTTTGGTAATTGTCCCATCGATCTGGTTCATAGGCGGATTTCCAATAAATCCCGCCACAAACTTATTCACTGGATTCTGGAAAAGCTCGATAGGATCCCCGACCTGCTCAATACAACCATCTTTTAAAACAACAATTCGGTCGCCTAATGTCATGGCTTCCACCTGATCGTGCGTTACATATACGATAGTGTTTTTCACTCGTTGATGGAGCTCTTTGATCTCCACTCGCATTTGGGTTCTTAATTTAGCATCAAGATTTGACAGAGGTTCATCAAACAGAAAAATATCCGGATTTCGAACGATGGCTCTTCCCATCGCCACTCTTTGTCGTTGACCACCGGAGAGCTCGGATGGCCTTCTGGTAAGGAGATCCTCGATATTTAAAATCCTGGCGGCGTTATTCACCCTCTCCTTGATTTCGGGTTTAGGTACTTTTTGAAGTTTTAAGGCAAACGACATATTGTTAAAAACATTCATGTGAGGATACAAAGCGTAGTTCTGAAATACCATCGCTATGTTGCGGTCTTTGGCCAGGATGTTATTCACCACGCGATTGCCAATCACAATCTCTCCCCCGGTGATTTCCTCTAAACCCGCGATCATGCGAAGCGTAGTAGATTTACCACATCCCGAAGGGCCCACCAAAACAATAAACTCAGCGTCTTTAATCTCGAGATTGATAGAATGTACGACTTCAAGGTCGCCATACTTTTTAACTATGTTTTTTAATGATATGGTTGTCATTATATTTCTCAGGAAGGGTCAAGGAACTTTTTAATTTTATCGTCAATCCCGTCGGTGGCGGAATCATTAAACCAACATTACATTATCCTCTCCGAGGCGTAGGCTCTACCCTCCGGCCTGGGTACCCTATGGAACGGAAGCCAGAACCCATTATTGATGGTTTCGTAAAAAGTCTTAAAACCTCCTTTAGCGTCATTCCCGCGAAGGCGGGAATCCAGTGATATCAAATAGTTCTGGATGCCTGCCTTCGCAGGCATGACGGAATTTCGGACTTTTTACGAGTTTGTCATTATTCCACTATTCCAGTTTTCCATCATTCCCTCCGGGGCGTAGGCGCTAACCTACGGGCCGGAGGCCAATAGTGAGCGAAGCGAACTAACTTCGTTTTGGCTAACAGCGCACAAATTATTATTTTTTGGGGATAAAAGTCAAATGAAATCATTTGTCTCCGGTTTTCCGCAGGAGGCCATATGACTCAGATTGACTTCAATCCTCTTTGCTCTTTTGATTGAGAATCGATAGCTCTAATTTTTCACAAAAAGAGTGACAAAACCCTCTTCATTAGTATATAAGTAAAGAATCCAGGCCCAGAGGACCTGGCTTTGGTTTGCCCCCTGGAAGGGGGCTCTCCACGACTCTGCTCTGTTCAACATACTTATGGAGGGTTGGCCTCCGGCTCGTAGATCCTACGGTTCGGAGAGAGTAATGGAGTATTGGAAAAATAAAACCCAACTCCGATCTTCTGTAACCTTAATCAGAGGTCATTGGGATTCTCTGATGCATAGAGTTCACGAGCGATAGACCCTCACTCCAGTACTCCAATACTCCATCACTCCTTGAAACTGTTTCAGCCAGAGCCGATTATCTCTGACCTGGCTCTCCGAGCCGTAGGGTCTACGAGCCGGAGGCCCAAGGGACCAGATTTGGATACAGAATAGATTCCGATGATAACTCAAAATGACATCAAACTCCGGTTCCTTGCTTTGGACTTCGGAGCCGAAAGCGGGCGCGGTGAGCTCATTACACTGTGTGAAAATAAGATTCAAATTGATGAAATCCATCGTTTTCCCAACAGACCGGTAAATCTTTGTCGAACGCTATTCTGGGATTTCCCTTTTCTCTTTGCGGAATTGCTCACAACCTTGCGTGTGTGCGCGGATAAAAACCTGTCTTTAAACGGAATTGGCATCAATACCTGGGGTGTTGATTTTGGTTTACTGGGCGAAGATGGGAGAATTCTCGCCAATCCCGTTCATTATCGTGATGGGCGTACCCATAAAATCCATGAATATTCGGACTTAATCATGTCCAGAGAGGAGATATTCGCGGCGACGGCCTGCGAACCATGGACTATCAGCTCGTTATTCCAATTATTGGCAATGCAGAGAGACCATTCTCCCATCCTGAAAATGGCCTGTTCATTTTTAAATATGCCTGACCTGTTTAATTACTGCTTGACCGGGAAAAAGGTCTCAGAGCGTTCTATCGCAAGTACCTCTAATTTAATGGGAATAGACGGTGATTGGTGTCATGATATCATTCGCCAATTCCAATTACCCGACATTTTTGAAGAACTGGTAGAACCGGGAACGGTAATTGGCAACATACGCCCTGAAATCGCCCCCCAGCCAAATATGGCAAATGTTCCAGTGATTGCAGCCTGCAGCCATGACACGGCCGCTGTAGCGGCTGCGGTGCCTGCCAGCGGCGACAATTGGGCTTTTATAAGCTCGGGAACCTGGAGCATTCTGGGCAGGCTTCGTTCTGAGCCGGTCACGACCCCGGAATTCCTGGAGAATGGATTTAGTAATGAATATACGCTCGGCGGTTGGTTTTTGTGCCGTAATATTATCGGTCTTTGGTTGATACAGGAGCTTTACCGAAAGTGGGATACAGCGGCTGACCCCTGGAGCTACAATCGGATGATGGAAAAAGCCTCTCAAGCCAAATCCGGACCCATAATCAATGTAGCCGATAAGTGTTTGCTGGCACCGGATGATATGGAAGAATCCCTGTTGGATTTAGCGCATCGTTTGCAACAGCCTTTGCCTGATTCCCGCGGAGAGCTTATTCGGTGTGTACTTGAAAGCCTGGCGCTGGAATATGCTTATCGCTTGGAATTAATATGCGCTCTGAGTAAGGAAAGCGTGGATTCATTATTCTTGGTTGGCGGCGGAAGTGCCAATAAACTACTTTGCCAGATAACGGCCAATGCCTGTCGAATACCCGTATACGCCGGAACACAGCAATGTACTTCACTAGGCAATGCCTTAACCCAGGCCTATGCCCTTGACATCATCAAGGAGCCTGGTGAAATTCGCCGGATTATGCGCAATAGCTTTGAACTTACAACTTATGAACCGATGGAATCTTCCTTTTGGACCGACAAGTTCGGACAGTATAAATTACTGACAGCTTAAAAAACTAAGATCGACGACGGACGATAGAGAATACTTCATGAACTCGAAAAATCACCGATTGGCAAAAGGATATATGAATAAGGTCCTTTATGTTAATCTTAACGAAGCATCTTCTCATTCAGAACCGCTTGATCCAAAAACCGCAGAACTGTTTTTTGGCGGCCGGGGTTTCGGAATCTGCTTTCTTTTTGAACATTTTAAGAAACTGCAACAAACAGGCAAATATGAAAATCCTTTTGGCGAAGTCAACCCGCTTTCAGCCGATAATGTGATCGTCATCGCAACCTCTCCCGCAACGGGAACCCAGATGACGACTTCCGGAAGAGTTCACATGAATTATAAATCTCCCTTAACCGGGGCATTGGGAAGTACCAATGCCGGTGGGCGCTGGGCGGTTGAATTTAAGAAATCAGGTTATGACTTGCTAGTATTGACCGGCAAATCTCCACAGCCGATCTATCTCGTGATTTCAAGTGTCGGCGTTGAGTTTGTTGAGGCCGGGTCCCTTAAAGATCTGAGTTCAATCGAAACCCGGACTGCCATTAAGGATAAGCTTTCCAAGAAGACGCAGGTCCTGACTATCGGAGCAGGGGGAAAAAACCTGTCCTATTTTGCATCCGTATTGAGCGATCGCGGTAAAGCTTTAGGCAGAGGCGGAGGTGGCGCCGTCTTCGGATCAAAAAATCTCTATGCCATCGCTGTTCTTCCTGGCCGGGAAATGACCATCGAAGTTGCCGACGAAAAGAATTTACAGCTTAAAAATAAAAGCGGCGCTTCTTATCAGGCAAGGTTGAAACTTAATTTGGGTAAATTTACTAAAAAGGAAGAACATTTCGGAATATTGTCTTCCATGGGGTCGTTAGGAATTTTGGGAATGGTCGACAATTTTGGTCAGCTTGTTCATAACAATATGCGGGATACCGACCATAATCCGGCCGACATTAGAAAGATCAATGGTGAAGCCCTGAGAAACCACGCTAAAAACGCAAAACCAGGTGAAACCAGGATTGAGGTCAAGAAAGGCTCCTGTTTTAACTGCCCGATTACCTGTAAAAGAGAAACCAGGCTCATCGACGGTAAGGGGGACCTAATCGAGGCCGGCGAAGGGCCGGAATTTGAATCGACCGCCCTGATGGGGGCCAATTTGTCCATATATGATCTGGCAATCATAATCCAGGCCAATTATCTGGCGAATCATTACGGCCTGGATACCATTTCCCTGGGTGCAACCATCGCCTCGTTTTTTGATCTTTATGATGTTATGGTTGGAAAGGCCGAAAATCTTCAACCATTGGAAAAAAAGTTTTTGGAGGAGGTAGCGGAGTTTATTTCGGAATATGACACACCTGGTTTTGGAAAGTCGGAATTACTGATTCCATTGGTGCACTTGATCGGCAAAGCGGAGGGAATCGGCAGGCACCTGGCCAAGGGCTCTTATCGATTCTGTGAACGTTATGGTCATAAAGAACTTTCGATGAGTGTGAAAAAACTGGAGCTGCCGGCCTACGACCCCCGGACGTCATTCAGCCAGGCTTTGTGTTATGAGATGAATAACCGGGGAGGATGCCATTTGCAAGGCGGTTACACGGCGCCGCACGCTTATTGCGCGGGTTATGCCGAATGGCCTGCCGACAGAATAGAAGGCACCCCCTTGATAGCCAAAAACGCCACCCTGAAAAACACGACCCTGGATGTCATCGGTGCTTGTGCTTATGGATCATTCTCTTTAAATCTGGATGAATATGCTGACTTGATCAGCGCAGTTACCGGATTTGAATATCATTCAGGGACGCTTAAAAAACTCGCCAGCCGGGTTATCACGCTGGAAAAACTCTTTAACATTTTGTGTGGATTGACTCAGGAAGATGACTGGCTGCCGGATAGGTTTTATTCGGAAACCATCCAGGTAAAGGGCTCTGCGGCAATCTGCCGTCGAGAAGAATTTCAAAAGATGCACCATGAGTATTATGATTCCCTGGGGTGGGACAGGAATGGCAAACCAACTAAAAAAACCTTGGAGGATCTAGAGCTGATAGAAAGATTGCCAGGGCATTTAAAACAATGAAATTTTGGTTTGACAGGCCCCGCCGCTGGCTTGAAAAACGGCCAGATTGATCGAGAAAAAAAACAGATGAAGTGTCATAAGAGAATTCGGTATTGACTGGTCTGCCGCCGGCAGAAAACCTTTCATTTGAAAAAAAAGCAATTCGAAGAGTCCAGTGGAATCAGATAAAAAGATAGCTGATAATAGACATCGTATATTTAAAAGAATGCAAAAAATCGGAACGGCGATTTCCTTTGTTAACGCCAACAATACCCATAGCGGCAATCTTTCCATGCGTGACCCGATGGATCCTGATTTATTCTATATTACTGCCAGCGGCTCGCAAGGAGGCCATCTGGTCAAACAGGATATCGTGCCCATCCATTTTTCGGGAGTCAGTTGGGGAGATGCACGAGGTTCGACCGAATCAACGATTCATAGAGAGATCCTGAAAATTCCAGGAGTCAATTCTGTAATTCATGCCCACTATATGCATAGCACATTTATCTCATTTGATACCAAAGATAAGCAGTTATTCCTCAGATTTTTAGGAACCGACAGCCATGAGAGAGAAGAATTTCTTTTTTATCCGGTTGATCTGATCGGTGCGTATTCCATTGGAGGCGTCAAGGTCGGAAGTTACGAACAACCTGTCGGATCTTCCGAGATGGAAGAAAGAATTCCTCAATCCTTAGGTGAAAGCATCTTAACAATTGTAAGAGGTCACGGTCCGTTTGCCAGGGGTTCTTCACCTGAAAACGCCTTTCATTACTTGAGCATTTTGGAAAATAGCTCGATGCTGGCGATATTTCTCCGAAGAAGAGGTGTCGACATTGGCCGAATTCAAAAAGCTATCATTGATTTGGGAAAAGATAAGTTTTTTCCGGTCAACCCCGGTATCTCAGAGATAAAGGATTCTCCCAAATGTGGAATCAATGACCCATCCGTACTGGAGGATTTTCGTATCAGACTGAATTATAATTACCGCCAATCCATCGGCGCTTTTGGAACCGGGTCAATGAGCCATAAGATCTCTTCAAAGGAGATGATCTTTTGTTCAATGTCTGCCGTTCCCGAAAATTTCGAGTTCCCTCTATACCGCACCACCATATGTTTTCAAGAGGACGATTCGTTGGATCTAAGGCTGCATAAGCTGATTTATCAAAATACACACCAGTGTTCTTGTATGATTACGTCAAGTCCGTTGGCAACTGCAGAAGGTATGGCGATTTTAGCAGAAGAATATGGTATGGGAGTCTTGTTAGACGGTGGAACTAAAATTCCCTATCTGGCTGAAGACCATCCCGTGGTAAAGCCAATAGACGGCGAGGCTATTTACTTGAATCCCAGGGTCGGACTGGTTGACATGTCGCAATTGGCCGATATGACACCGGACAACCCGATTCTCAATATGCTCCGCTGGTATAAAGGCTGCTGCATCGTTGCCGGGTATGCCGTCATCTCAACAGGCGAAGCGACCCTGGAACAGGCTGCACACAATGCGGCATCCGCCGAAAGAATAGCCAAGTTTCGTTCCGAAGTCTTTATAAATGAAAAACTGCTAAACGGGCCGTCGGTTGCAATGTTCGAGCCCAAATAGCGGTTGTCACATGTTTCGATTGGCCTGGGTTGCTCAAAGGTTCCGGTCTCCATCCGACTGAGTTCGTCGCAGGGGGTCGAATTCGGCGGTTGCGATCAGCGCTTTTGGTAAGTTCGACAGGTCACCTGCCAGAAGGGGGGAAGCATAGGAATTCTGACGCTTCTCAGCCCGGGGAACATACCTGTCAATCAGCCAGTGCATAGCTTCTAAGGTCAACAGGTGGCCTTCCCCAAAATCCCGGTAGGAATCTGTGTCCGGAGAATTGAGGTTCATTATGGGATTGATCAGGATTTGGGAAGATATGTCAACGCCGCCCCGTTTTCTTGCCATCAGGGAAACTGCCGCGGACAGATTTACTCCCGCGCTGTATCCCCACGCCGTGCCAGGCACGAGCGGCGCCGCTGGTCTGAACAGCGACCAGTCTGATCAATAAAGAAACTTTTGGAGCTCGGTTCCGAAATCGGCTGTTGTTGGGTTTCGCATTTGGCAATAATACCGGCAACATGTAGGTTGGGTTGAGTGCAACGAAACCCAACAAAGCCTGCAGTAGGCTCAACCCAACCTACAAAATACAAAGTGGGCAGGATAGAACCAACTCCAACTTTTAAAATGTATTTTCATATGAGGTAGTAGTTGACTCCTTAGCCTATACAATTATAGATATTGTTGACACGATTTTATCCTCCGGATAAAATCGTTTTTACACTTGTTAGAATCTTTACTTTGGCAGCATTGCCGTATGTAAGATTTGCGTCTTTCGCACTGCGCGAATACCATTTATCATCTTTATATTTATCCATATCAACACCTTCCGGACAGAATGCCATCATGAGAGACATCTCCTGCTTACCGGTGTGATCAATCGGAAACTCCTTTTGAATTTCAGCATCAAGCAATGGATGCAAACGGATCCAACTAAAAGGGTCTGTTTGCGCTTCATGATCTGAATAATAGTTTTCCATATCATCTCGACCCCACCAATCTTCACCGCGTTGTTTTTCTAAAAAATCAAAAGTTATCCAAGGGATCTCCCGTACCAGGGACCCCCAGCTTTTGCGTACGCGTCAACCAGAGCGAATAGATTTGAAAGAAGGATGATAACCCGATCTTATTTTTTGGGGTTGACAAAATTATCTGCCTAAACTAATGATTTTATCCGCCAAAGTCCGGTTTATTAAGAATTTTCAATAATTATGGGGGAGACAAGAAACGCGTAAAATCTTTTTTTTCACGAAAGGTACAAAGCTGGGCAACATTTGTTGGATTATTATGCAATGTAATAATTAAAAGGAGGATTTTATGAAGAATGAAAAAAAGATCACCCGCCGTAAATTTATTAAGGATTCAGCAATAGCAGCAGCAGGCGTCAGCGCCCTTGCCGTGGGGGCAACCAGTGGACTGAACCTACTCACCCGGGAAGCCAGGGCTCAGGGCAACCTGAGATCTGAAATCCTGAAAATCCCCGGGGTTGGGAAGGGTTCCCCAACAGACTCAGACTGGCAGAAAGTCGGTGCAATGTGCTTGGAAGCTACAAAGAAAAATGTGTCTGAAGGTGAATTCAAGGGCGTCAAACTTACTTTTATGGGGCTCAACAACCAGAACCTGCACAATTTTTTGTTTCGCGGTTTCCTGAAACCCTGGGAGGCCTACACGGGTGCAAAGATAGATTGGATCGACTTGGCCCAGGCCGATTACAACGCACGGCTGCAGCAGGCCATTGCGACTGGAACGGTTGACTTCGACATCCTTGAAATGGGCGCCCCTTTTGAAGGCGATGTGTGCGGCAAGGGTTTGGCCTCTGAGATGCCCGATTGGGTTAAACAGCAGATCGAGATGGATGACTACGTCCATTATTTGAAAGCCCCTGTCGGAACCTGGGACGGCAAGACCTATCGCATTTCAATCGACGGCGATTGCCATAATTTCAATTATCGCACCGACTATTTTTCTGACCCCGGATTGGCCAAAGCCTGGAAAGCAGAAAGCCACGAGGGCGAATGGGAGGTCCCCAAAACCTGGCAGAAGGTTCAGGAAGTGACCAAGTTTTTGGGCGGTAAGAAATTCCAAGGCATGGATGCATTTGGATATCTCGATCCCGCCAAAGGTTGGGGCGGGTTTGGTTTCTACTTTTTGGGCAGCCGTGCCACCGCTTATGCAAAACATCCTGATGATAAAGCATTTCTATTCGATGCGGAAACGATGAAACCCCGCGTCAATAACCCGGCCTGGGTTCGGGCAATTCAGGATGTGATCGACGCTCTGCCCTCTGAACCCCCCAATCAACTGAATGCCGATCCCGGTACCACAGCCTTTCAGCAGTTTCTGGCCGGCACTGGTTCGATGGTGTCCTGGTGGGGAGATGTCGGATCTATGTGCAAGACCAGTGACTCTTCGGTTGTCGGGGACGTGACCGGGTTCTCCATTTTGCCGGGCTCAGATGATGTTTACAATTCAAAGACCGGCAAATGGGACAAACTGCCAAGCGGACCAAATTTTGCACCGAACATGGCCTACATCGGGTGGGGCGTTTACGTCATGGCAAGGGTTGACGGTGATTCGAAAAAACGCAAGGCTGCCTGGAGTGCGGCCGCCCATATTGGCGGCAAAGACATCTCGCTTTGGACGGCGGCATATCCATCCGGTTTCCAACCATACCGCCAGAGTCACTTCAACATTTCTGAGTGGACCGCAGCCGGTTACGATAAGGCGTTTATTACCTCCTATCTGAAGTCTCAAGCTGATTCATACAACCATCCCAATGCGGCGATTGAACCTCGCATCCCCGGTATCTTCCAGTACTATAGTACGGCAGAGGATGAACTGGCAAAGATTTTTGCCGGTAAATACACGGCGCAGCAAGGGGCCGACAACATTGCGGCTGCATGGGAAAAACTCACCGATCAAATTGGCAGAGAAAAACAGATTAAGCTGTATAAGGATTCGCTTGGTTTATAGTAAAGTAGTAACAATCGGCTGTCGGTTGATGGAAATCACACCGTCAGCCGATTGTTATTAACCCGGAGGCTAAACTCGTCATTCCGAACGCAGCGGAGCGGAGAGCCGGGCACGTAGTGAAGCTTTAGCGCTATCCAGAAAAGATCATGCGGTCGCTGGATTCCCACCTTCGCGGGAATGACGGAATGATGGATATCAGATGGTCTATTTAATTGCCTGGTTAATTTCTTCGATCGTTTTAAGTTTGTCACATTTCGGGAATGGAATGTGAATTCAAAGCGCTGCAATCTCTTCAGTTTTTTTCACTGTAGACATTCAGTGCATCGGTTCAAAAAAGTGGACCTTTTGCCCGATCAGCACCCGCCAAGCGTACTTACTATTCACTT
>Ga0224502_10000561_pt1 | contig 12492 bp, 8 predicted proteins | sample SF_Oct11_sed_USG_5_FD_169104 | JGI IMG/M metagenome (GOLD analysis project Ga0224502, IMG submission 169104) | Sediment microbial communities from San Francisco Bay, California, United States - SF_Oct11_sed_USGS_13 | ecosystem: Environmental > Aquatic > Marine > Sediment | place: USA: California... | reverse complement strand
TGCGTTGCCGGTTGTCGGGCTGGTCGAGACGTATATTGCGATGCCCGCGTTTATCAATATCGATGCACTAAACCGATTGCTGAAAGAACGGCCGAGCACAGAGTACGTGAACATTCTGCTGGATAGTCGGGAGGAGGCCGCTTTCTATGCCGAACTCAAGGAGCTGCCGCTGGTGTCGGCAGTGATGCTGCGCCAGGCCGCCATCGACTCCTTCTACGACACGATCGTCGAGCACATCATGGTGTTCATCACGCTGTTCTCGGGCCTGGCGTGCGCACTTGGATTCGGCGTGGCCTATAACAGCGCTCGGATCGCGCTGTCGGAGCGCGGCCGCGAGCTCGCCACACTCCGCGTGCTGGGTTTCAGCCGTGGTGAAATTTCTTACATTCTGCTGGCCGAGGTCGGGCTCTTGATCGCCATTGCCTTGCCCTGCGGCTGCTTGCTGGGTCGCGGCCTTTCGGAACTCATGGCCGCGGCTTTTAATACCGAACTGTTCCGTGTTCCACTCAAGATCGAGGCATCGACGTACGGGCTGTCAATCATCATCGCGCTTGCGGCGACATTGATATCGGCACTGGTCGTGCGACATCGTGTCGATCATCTCGATCTCATCGAGGTCCTCAAGACCCGGGAGTAGATAGTGACTGCGAACTTCAAACGAATCGTAATCTGGGCAGTGGTCACAGGCATGATTGTGATCGCCCTGGCGATAAGCTTCATGCCGAGGCCCGTCATGGTCGATCTCGTCGATGTCCAGCCGGGCCCACTGGTCGTCACCCTGGACGAGGAAGGTGAGACACGAGTGCATGATGTCTACACGCTGTCGGCGCCGGTCGCCGGTCGCGTGCAGCGCATCGACAGGCACGTCGGCGATCCGGTGGCGGCGAACGAAACCGTTCTCGCGCAAATCGAACCGGGCGACCCCAGCCTTCTCGATCCGCGCAGCGAAGCGCAGGCACGTGCCGCAATTCAGGCGGCGGAGGCCGCGCGAGATCTTGCCGCAGCCGCGGTCAAGGACGCCGAAGCACAATACGAGTTTGCGCGTTCGGAATACGCGCGCATGCAGGAGTTGATCGTCGAAGGCAGTATCTCGAAGCGCGACCTGGACAGTGCGGACCGAGACCACAAGGCACGACGGGCCGGCCTCGACACGGCTCGCGCAGCACTGCAGGTTCGCAATTACGAACTTGAGCTTGCGCGTGCGCAGCTTGTCTCGCCCCGCGAGACGCAGGCATCTCGGGAAGACTGCGACTGTATCCCGATCACATCACCGGTCAGTGGCCGCATTCTTCAAATAGCCGACCGCAGCGAGCGAGTCGTTCGCGAGGGTGACACGCTGATGCAGATCGGCGATCCGAATAACCTCGAGATCGTCGTTGATTACCTGTCGATGGATGCCGTAAGAATCGAGGCGGGACAGCGCGTCATTATCGACAATTGGGGTGGCGACAGATTGCTCGAAGGGCGAGTTCGGCTCGTCGAGCCATTTGGCTTCCTGAAGATTTCCGCGCTCGGCATCGAGGAGCAACGCGTCAACGTGATTATCGATTTCACGACCGACGAGGGCTGGGAGCGTCTCGGGCATGGCTACCAGGTCGAGTCTCGGGTGGTGCTGTCTGAAGCGAGCGACGTCCTTGCCGTGCCATTGACCGCGCTCTTCAGGGACGGCGAGCACTGGGCGGTATTCGTCGACGACGGCGGACGCGCGAGACTTCAGCATGTAGAGACCGGGCAGCGCGACGGCGTCATCGCCGAGATCATCAACGGGCTCGAGAGCGGTGACAGGGTGATCGCACATCCGAGCGATCGGGTAGTCGATGGCGTCAGGATTGCCAGCCGAAGTTAGCCGATGCGGTCCGGCGGGAGTATGATTCGATCGCTCAGGTTTCAGGACACCTATATATGGCCCACAAAAATAACGAATGGATGGACACGCTGCCGGAGGCATTCAAGGCTTACAGTGGCGGCCGTGACGTGGACGAAGTGGAGTGCATCGTCCCGGATCTTGCCGGTATGTCGCGGGGCAAGGCGATGCCGGCGAAGAAGTTCAGTCCCGACCACGAAATCCATCTGCCCGTTTCAATCTTCTACCAGACGATCACGGGTGCCGATGTCCAAATGGACATCGACAATCAGTGGGCGGAGGGTGACCTCGTGCTGCGACCCGACATGACGACGGCGAAAGCCGTGCCCTGGGCGAAGGAGCCAACACTGCAGGTTATCCATGACCTGTACACGCGTGATGGTGCGCCCGTGGATATCGCCCCGCGGCAGGTCCTGAAAAAGGTGGTGCAGCTTTACACGGACAAAGGCTGGGTGCCCGTGGTCGCGCCGGAACTCGAGTTCTACCTGATCAAGCCCAACACCGACCCGAACGAGCCGATCGAGGCGCCCGTGGGGCGAACCGGTCGCCGGCGCTCGAGCAGGCAGTCCTATTCGATGTCCGCCGTGGATGACTACGGCCCGGTCATCGACACGATCTACCAGTTCGCCGAGGATGCCGGTCTCCCGATCGACACGGTGATCCAGGAAGACGGCGCCGGCCAGGTAGAAATCAACCTGAGCCACGGCGATCCGCTGTTACTCGCGGACCAGGCGTTCTATTTCAAGCGGATCATTCGCGAGGCGGCGCTCAACCACGACATGTTTGCGACGTTCATGGCCAAACCCATGCGCGACCAGCCGGGATCGGCTATGCATGTACACCAGAGCATCCTGGACGCGGCGACGGGCACGAACCTGTTCAGCAACAAGGATGGTAGCGAGAGCAAGCACTTCCGCCGTTTCATCGGCGGCAGCCAGCATTACCTGCCGCAGGCGTTGCCATTGATCGCACCCTACGTGAACAGTTACCGGCGCTTCATCGACGAGGAGTCCAGCGCACCGACCAACTTTGCCTGGGGCTATGACAACCGGGCGACCGGCCTGCGCGTGCCGAACTCGGGCGCTGTCGATCGGCGTCTCGAGAACCGCGTGGTCGGCGTGGATGCCAATCCGTACCTGGCGCTGGCCGTTGGTCTTGCCTGCGGTTACCTTGGCATGGTGCACCGCATCGAGCCGGGTCCTGCCGAGAAGGGGGAACCGGACGAGGACGCGTACCCGATCCCGCTGACGATCGACGAGGCCCTGACGATGTTCGAAGAGGCCACTGACATCCACGAGATCCTCGGTGAGCGATTCTGCATGATCTACGACGAGGTGAAGCGCGAGGAGATGCAGCTGTTCCACAAGGAGATCAGTCCCTGGGAGCGCGAGCACCTGTTATTGAACGTCTGAGTTTTGCCACAAGCCAGAAACAATGGGGGTACAGGCGGCGCCGGCGAAGGTGATCAGAGCCGTTATGCTCGATAACTAGTCGATGAACTGCGCCGGCTCGCTCTCAACAAGGAACGGTATGTTGGCGTGTGCTATGCGACCCTGCTCGTCAGAGGCATAAGCGAACAGTCGGTACTTCCCGGGGGCCGGCGTCGTCAGGGTGGTTATGGCCGCGCCCGGATCCGACACGAAACCCTCGAGACTTGTTACAGGCTCTTCGTAATCACCGCCGCCGGACGTGGCCGTACTCTCGTGTTTAAGCGCCCAGCGGTAACTGACCGGGTCGCCATCCGGATCGCGCACGTCGATTCTTGCCTCGACAGTTTCACCGGGCATTAGCCTGACACTCTCCGTGGCAGCCTTGCCGCCCAGCAGCATCGCTTCGACACGCGGCGTGCGGTTTTCCGGCCACTCGCCGGTCCACGCATACTGCATCGCGTCCACGACTTCCGTCAGGTCGCCGTCTTTGGTCAGCATCCCGAACCAGGTCGGTGTGCGCTCCTGCTTCTGCCCCCAGTAAAAGGCGTACGAGCCGAGCAGCTGCCCATCGAGCGGTACCAGTATGTCGCGGTAAGCGCGCAGGAAAGTATCGGCCTTGTCGGAGCTGTGCACCTCGACGGGCGCACCCCAGTCCGTCATTTGCGTCTCCCAGTAGCCGATGGTGCCCCACTCGGTCACCATGAACGGCGCGTCGAAATCGGCTTCGGCGAGACGCTCAGGCAACCCGAAAATGCTGCCGTACATCTGGAAGCTGATGAAGTCGAGCGTGGGCGCCCGCGCCAGGATTTCTGCATTCACGTCCGGTTTGAACCCGGACGTTGCTGTTGTTGTCGGGTGGTACGGGTCCAGCTCTTCGATCATTGCCGCAACATCGTTGACAGCATCGTAGACCCCTGGGTTCTTGTAGCTGTGGTTGAGTTCGTTGCCGATAACCCAGACCAGCACTGCGGGATGATCCCGGTACTTGAGCACCTCCCTGCGCATGAATTCCAGCTGCGCGGCTACTTCGTCCGGGTCGTCGTAGTCAAAACCGTGCCGCTCGGGCCGCATCGGTAAACCGAGCGCAACGCTAACACCATGGGCGTGCGCCTTGTCCAGCAGCGCCCGGGTGTCCTGTTTCTTATGCGCTGTGTTCCAGGTCCGGATCGAATTCCCGCCGGACGCCGCAAAACGTTCGATGTCGTCAACGACCATGCCGGCACCCCTGACCGTGTACGGCTCGCCACCACGCAACAGCTGGTAGCGGCCCGCAGTCTTTTCAATCTCCACCTTGATCGGTGAGAGTGCTTTATCCGGTTTGCTGGAACAGGCAGTCATGAGGCATAGGACGGTGATGGCGAATAGCAAATTGCGCATGTCGGTTACGGATGGGAGGGATCTTCCGTTCTTCAGTGAACGGCGTTTGGTTTCGGGTAGGATACGCATCATAGTGACCGTTGCAATTTCCTGGTTGTTGACAAGCTGACGGCGCACGTGGCCGCGACCACATCAGAACTCTCGAGGATTCACTTATGGCAGTGCAACACAAACGCTTGGGCAATCACGGCGTCCTGGTCAGCAATATCTGTCTCGGCACGATGAACTTCGGCTGGCACACGTCGGAAGAGGACAGCTTCAGGATTATGGACCGTGCTTTGGAGCTCGGCATCAATTTCTTTGATACGGCCGATGTCTATGGCTGGACCGTGGAACACGGGCACACCGAGGAGATCATCGGCCGTTGGCTTGCGCAGGGCGGCGGTCGACGCGATGCGATCGTCCTGGCGACCAAGGTTTACAATCCGGTCGATCGCAAGGCGAACCTGTCCGAAGTAAACAGTGACGGCACCAGCCTGAGCGCCTACAAGATCCGCAAGCACTGCGAGGGCAGCCTGCGAAGGCTGCAGACAGACTGGATCGACCTCTACCAGATGCACCACATCGATCGCGATTGCCCGTGGGACGAGACCTGGCAGAGCTTCGACACACTGGTCAAGCAGGGCAAGGTGGTCTATGTCGGCTCGAGCAACTTTGCCGGCTGGGATATCGCCACGGCGTGCCAGGAAGCGGCAAAGCGTGGCTTCATGGGATTAGTCAGCGAACAAAGCCACTATCATCTCGACAACCGTACGGTCGAACTCGAGGTCATCCCCGCCTGTCGCCACTACGGGCTGGGGTTAATACCGTGGAGCCCTTTGGGCGGTGGGTTGCTCGGGGGCGCGTTGGAGAAGCACGACACCGGGCGTCGTAAGGATGACGAATTTTCCAAACGAGTCGAGGAAAAGCGCGAGCAACTCGAGCAGTACGAGGCCCTGTGCCGTGAGCTTGGCCATCCGCCCGGTGAGGTCGCGCTTGCCTGGCTGCTTCATAATCCGATCGTGACAGCGCCGATCATCGGTCCGCGCACGATCGAGCAACTGGAGAGCGCTGTTCGCGCGGCCGCGATCGAGCTCGACCAGGCCGCGCTCGACAGGCTTGATGAGATCTTCCCCGGCCCCGGCGGCGAAGCCCCAAAGCCTTATGCCTGGTGACCATTCTTTAATGGTACTCAGTCTTTCTCGATGAGCCTGGCGGTCCGAACTGAAAACGACGCGGTACCCAGCTTGCCCGGGCTAGAGATCCGGCGTGTAGCGAAACTCGATAAATGCCTCACGCCCGCGCCCGGGTAAATATCGATAATCTCTCGCCGCGTAATCCGCTCGGTCTGCCGTGTATTCGTCAAAGAGATTGTTGACGCGCAGGATGGCACGCCATTGCGGCGAGAACTGCCGTGCGGCGCGGACATGTGCAAGCGTATGCCCGGAGTAACGAAACCGGTTGCCGGGCTCGAGGTAGTAACTGCCGACACCCGTCAATTGGAGTCCCAGCTGGATCTCATCCGCGGGATCGAAAAGGAGTTCAGCGCTGCCCAACCAGCGCGGCGCGGTATCAATGTCGTTGCCTTTCACAAAACTCTCGCCCCGACCGACAAGATCGAAATCATAAGTATGCCGAGCATAAGCAACATTTGTATTCAGCCGCCAGGTATCGCTGAGCTGCCAATCGACGCGTGCCTCGACACCACGATGCTCGCTGCGCGCGCCATTGACATTGAATCCCTGCGCGTCGCGAAAGACGCTGTCTTTCTTTTTCATATAGAAAGCAACCAGCTCAGACGCAATACGTTCACTGCTCAGCCGTAAACCGAGTTCGTAGCTGTCGATTTGCTCCGATTTGAGATCCGCGACCTGTTGGCCATTCTGTAAACGATAGAGTTCGAGTGATTGCGGCGCCCGAAAGCCCCGGCCCAGGCTGATGAAAACACTCGAGGTCGCGTTCAACTGAACATTGGCCGCCAGGTTTGGCGCAACATTACTGAAGTCATCCGTTCGGTCGTCCGGCCGGGTATACAGGCAGCCACTAAACCCGCAGGGCGTCCCATCGTCACGTGTGTTGCCCGACAACATGTGGTTGCGATAGTCGTAGTGCGCATATTCGAAACGGACGCCGCCGGATACGGTGACACGATCGCTGACCTTGTGTTCGGACTGCACGAATGGCGCAATACCGAGACTCACGACACTGTAGTCATAGTGCTTGCCCACAGGACGGGTTTCCCGCTGGACCGGCGAGCCGGTCGCTGCAACGAGCTGCGTCTGCTCGAGGTCCATGTCACTCCATTCGATATCGAACCCGAGTGTTGTCTGGTTTCTTGGGCCGATGAAGCTGGCGGCTGTAATGACACCGGCACTGACCTGCCCGTTTTCTTCTATCGGCTGGCCGGGCAGCCCATGGTGCATGAACTCCATGGTCGATTGACGCAGGTAGGGGCGAACATCGAGGTTCGTTTTACCCAGCTTGCGATTCCACAGGCCGTAAAGCCGCAGGCTGTTCGCGTCGCGGAACGCGTCAGGGTTCGGGTTAGTACGCCTGAGGTCGGTGTCCTCGTACGCGTTCTGACCGACAATGAAGCCGGCAGTATCCTGCCGCAGACTCGTCGCCGATAATGCCAGCGTGAAGTCACTGTCGGCCGACAACCAGCGGCGCCTGACGTGCAGTTTTCCCTGCTGATATCCCGAATCGTCCCGAAAGCCGCCATCCTCTGCGAGGACCAGGGATGCAAGCCATGGCGAATCTTCAGCAAACGGCAGCGAGGCGCGTGCCCGGACGAAATCGTTCGAACCGAGCTCGACGCTGGCACTGGCAAGGCCCGCTTCTCCGGGGTTCGGCATGATTACGTTGATGATTCCGTGCAGGGCGTTTGAGCCAAACAGTGCATTGCCGGGACCACGCACAACCTCAACCGATCGTGCCTGCTCGGCGTTGACTTCGATCAGCTGGTTGATATTGCAGAAACTCGCGGGTCGCACCGGGATGCCGTCTTCGAGAATCAGCACGGCACCACAGCCGCCGCCACCACCGAGTACCGGTGATCTGAGCGCCGTCTGGTGTTCCTGGCCGCTACCGCGAACAATCCAGGCGCCCGGCACACGGTGCAGTAATTCGCTGATGTGATGATGTTGCATGCGCTGTAGCGTTGCTGCATCGAGCTGATCGATGTTGCCGGCGTGTCCAAGCCGGGACTGCGGGCGGCGCTGGCTCGTGACGACGATCTCGCTGATTACGGCGCCATCGTCGGCCAGCACTGGCGGCGGTAACAGCATCGCCAGGCCGCACGCAATTGCAATAAAAACTTTCAAGTCGGTAGCTCCCCATGCATATTTCGCTACACTACCACCAACAAAACTGACCGTAAGTACAAATGGGGGGTTGATGGGATCAGACGCCGACGACAAGAATAACAACGACTGGCAGCGACGGGATATTCTCAAGCTGGGCGCCACTGGCCTTGTGGCGTCGCTGAGCGGCTGTGCTCCCGCGGTTTTCCGGTTGCCGGACTCGACGCCTGAGGTCGGGGGCCTGGTCGATCCGTCGCGACTGCAATCAGAAACCTGGCAGGAGCCCTGGATCTGGCGACCGGAACAGTGGCCCGGCAACCCACTGGAGCTCACGGTCGTGCGTCGCCAGAACCCCGGCATGTCAACGTCCCCCGGAAACCCGGCACCGTCTTTGTTCAGCTTTAACGGCGCCAGCCCGGGACCGACCGTGCGCGTGCGCAATGATGCTGAGGTCCGGTTTAAGGTGCGTAACACCCTGGGACTCAACGAAGGCAACACCATCGTCGGCCCGGCCCCGGACCCGGTGGATATGACGCCGGCCGTCGAACGGGCTGTGTGCTCGCTGGCAGAAGAGCAGGTGCGCGGCGGGGACCCATCCAACCCAAGACGCTGCAACCCGTTCTTTTTTCCGGAACAAACTCTGCAGGTCACTCGGGCCGAAACGATCCCGAGTTGGGCGATCAGCGGACACATGAACGGACTGCATTCAACGCACGTCACCAACCTTCATACGCATGGTCTGCACGTATTTCCAAACATGAATCCGGACGGCACGCATTCCGACGATGTTCATCTGCGCATCCTTCCCAACGCGGATTGGGAGAAACGCCTGGCTTCGGGCCGGACCGACCTGCAGACGCTGGCGCACAACGAGCACGTGGGTCAGCTCGACTACAAAATGCTGCTTTCGTTCGAACGCGATGGCCAGCGGATGCCACATCCACCGGGCACGCACTGGTATCACCCCCATTCGCACGGCTCGACGCACGATCAGGTCTCGAGCGGCATGGCGGGCTTTCTTGTCGTCGAGGGCGATGTTGACGAGAGCATCAACATGGCGATGACAGGTGAGTCATGGCCCGACCCGGAACTGGCGCAAGGCCCCTACGATTACCGCGAGCGACTGGTCTTTTTTCAGCGCGTCATGGTGCAGTCGCACGACCGCGATGCCGGGGAACGACGAAACGGCCTGCGCTTTCCACAGTTTTCTGCAATCAATGGTGCGCGTGAGCCCAGCATTATGCGCATGCGACCTGGCGCTGTTGAGCGGTGGCGCATCCTGAATGGCAGTGTCGATGGCGCCGGAACGAAGCGCTTCATGGTTCTCGATGGCCAATACGTGCAGCGCGATCAACGCATCTGGAAAGTCGTACACGAAGGTGAGGGCGAGAATGCGACGCGTCGCTTTGAACCGGTGTCTGAACAGGACTACGAAAACGCAAAGCTCGACCTGCAGCAACTGGCATTCGACGGCATCACGCTGGTTAGCGAGGAGGATGGCAGGGCCGTGCATCGCATCAAGGATCTCTCGACGCAAAACGCCGGCACCGAGAATCCGTTCGCAAAACCGGGCGAGCCCGGCCAGGGCTATTACGAAGAACGTCTCGCCGCCCTCGAGTCAGTTTACAGAGATGGCGACTCCTTGCGCCGCGCCTATGTTCGACCCAATGAAATCTACCTGACCAATGCAAACCGTGCGGACGCCTTTTTCAAGGCGCCGCTGGACGCCGCGGGGCGCGTGTTTACGATTTTCGCAAAGGAAGCGCATATCCACACCGACAATCATCAGCGCTTCCTGCAAAAACGCATTAAAGATCCGAATGCGAACGCACGTCGGGACCTGTTCGATGTTGTCATCGCCTACATACATGTTGATGGGGACGCAGTCGAAGGCGGCGATTTCGACATCCAGTCACTGAATGCCCATCTCCCGCCCGTACCGCCACTATTGCTTCCTGTTCGTGAACATGAACTCGAGGTTCCGGCCGACGAGGCTGCAATAACCGGCGTGAAGCCGGGCAGCAAACGCTGCCGGAGCGTCAGCTACTCCGGCGCCGGCGGCGCCGACTTTCCGAGCATTGAGGTTCCAAAGGAATTTGCGGCGCAGCACCCTGAACTCGAAAACCTGACCTGGGGAATGCACGAGGACACGCCGGTGCTGCTGCCGCCGCTGAATACGACGATGGCCATCAACACCGAGTTCGACCTGACAGTGAACCCGGAGCCAGGTGTGCCGCGCAAGTTCATGCCTGACGATGAGCAAGGTTCGCGCATGTTGGTGAACACGGCCGAGGAATGGGCGCTGTTCAACAATTCCATGATGATGTGGGTGCAGGCTGATCGGGAACGCTTCCCGCAGCCGGGCTCTTTCTCAAGTCACTTTCGCTCATTCCCGATCGTGCGAGCGGAAGGACAGCGCCGCTTCGCCATGGACAAGTCGTTCATGATTGCCGGCAAAGCCAACGATCATCCGTTCCACATTCATATCAACCCGATGTGGGTGCTAAGAATTGATGTGCCGGACGAGAATGGAGAGTTGCACAACGTTCTTCCAGAGCCCGTGTGGATGGATACTGTCCCCATTCCACGCAATGGCGGACGCGTCGTGTTTCGTAGCCGCTTTGATGATTTCACGGGCAAGTGGGTCAATCACTGCCACGTGTTACAGCATGAAGACCTCGGCATGATGCAGGAGGTCAAGTGCACAGATGATCCGAAAGAGGTTAACTACCACGTTCGTGACAAAGCCGCAGATCCGTCGATGAGCGGCGCGGAGGTTGATGCCATCTATCCGAAACCGTCGCTCGAAACAATGTATCTGCAGAACATGACCTTCATCGATCCAAACGAGAAGGGCTACCAGGTCTTTCCGGGGTTTGAGCTGGAGGTTCCCAGCCTGGACGACTAGCTGTTTAAGACCCCGCCTGGGTCTCACCGTACATCTGGTCCGGCGTCAGCACATCCGGGAAGCGTTGCCGCAGCGCACGGCGGGCTTCGTAGCAGAGATGACAGTGGTCGGCGTATCCCTCTTCGTGGGAAAGATCGTATCGGCGAACGATTTCCGCGGGGCCCCCGGCAAGCAGAGGACCGACGATCGGGTGCTCGTCCGGGTCATGGCCTGCCATGATTTCTGTCAATGGATGTTCGAGCATATTGCCGATGGAAATGCCCTGGCATACGTGCAGGTTGCCGAACGGGTCGACGTGCACCCGGCCCGGGTGCCGCAGATCCTCCCACGGGCACTCGGTAAATTGCTCCCATTGCTTTGCCTCGACACGCGAGGCGAGCACCTCTGCGGCGCGACCCCGGTAGAGTACGGCTGACTCGTCAATACTGATGAAATCAACCGGGATCCCGAGCTGCCGTGCTGCACGGCGGGCGATATCGGGATAATTCGAACCCTTATCGCTGCCGTGATACGCATCACTGCTAATGGAAAGATCGTCGACCGAGCCAGCGAGGGGCTTCAGCCACTCCATCGCATCGGTGTCCGCGGTCGCCCAATAGGCATTAGTGACGATACCTGTCTTGAAGCCGCGCGCTTTGGCTTTGCGAATGCCGCTGCACAGAATGGGGTAATAAAGAAAGGACTCACCGCCCTCGAAATAGATCCACTTGATGGTCCCGAGCGCCTCGGCCTCGCCGAGGATATGCTCGATGGTCTCGATTGTCATGGTGCCACTCTGAGATGGCGAGCCCCACACGAAGCAGTGGTCGCACTCGAAGTTGCACTGATAGGTCAGCAAAAGGTGAAGACCGGAAAGCGCGTCGGCAGTCATAACCAAGACTATAGCTCAACTGTGAGAAAACTCGAACTCGTCAGGCGCAATTTCACCGTTTGGTGCCAGCACAAAGTTGTGGAACTGCCAGTCAATCCGAAAGCTACCGGTCTCGTCCGGGTTCTCGGAGATGTTGATCTCGTCTTCTGTAACCGGCTGCTCAACGTAGTCGCTCAGCAAGTCTGCAATGCTGGGTTTTTCTGCTGCGTAAACGATGTTCATGGCTTTCTCCTCGTGCATCTTTCCTGATGTACGCTTGCAGAGTAGTCGCCCCGCGCTTAACGAGGGCTGAAATTTTTGTGAATGACGCCTGAATACAGGTGCTTTTTGTGTAAACCTTGCTGCAGACCAGTCCTTCCTGTGGAAACCGCCATGACAACAAAGACAAGCATTCTCCTCAGTCTACTAATCCTGCCGCTGACGCTTGCCGTGGCAAAGGACAACGTCGCCGCCGATCCCGGGCGCATGGAACAGCGTATCAAGGCGCTGTCTGAATACGGCGCCAACGCGGACGGCGGAGTCGATCGCGTTGCCTTTAGTGAGGCAGATATCGCCGGTCGAGCCTACATCATGGAACTGATGAGAGGGGCAGGTCTGGAAACAAGCGTCGATACCGCGGGCAATATCATCGGGCGGCGCGAGGGCAGCGAACCGGATCTGCCGCCCATACTGTTTGGCTCGCATATCGACTCCGTGCCCGGCGGCGGAAACTACGATGGCGACGTCGGCGTCATCGGCGCGATCGAAGTCATCGAGTTGCT
>Ga0224502_10000560_pt1 | contig 12495 bp, 12 predicted proteins | sample SF_Oct11_sed_USG_5_FD_169104 | JGI IMG/M metagenome (GOLD analysis project Ga0224502, IMG submission 169104) | Sediment microbial communities from San Francisco Bay, California, United States - SF_Oct11_sed_USGS_13 | ecosystem: Environmental > Aquatic > Marine > Sediment | place: USA... | reverse complement strand
GCTGACGCCCGTGATCTTGCCGAGAATGCCACCGGCTGTCAGTACTTCATCGCCAACCTTCAGCCCGGCTACGAGTTCCGTGTGCTGCTTTTGTTTTTTCTGTTGCGGCCGGATGAGAAGAAAGTAGAAAGCGGCAAACATCAATACCATCATGATGATGAAACTGGTGCCGTCGCCCTGTTGCGTGTTCTGCGCGTAAGCGTTTTGAATAAAGAAATCCATGAAATGTCCCCAAAAAACAGCGCGGTATTATGGCACAAGCGATCGAGTTGGGGGCGAGAATAACGAACGCAAGCCCTGCCGACCGTTTTGGCCCTATTTTGCGTAGGTCGAACGCAGCTCAGCCACGCAATCCGTAAGCGTGCCTGCAGCGATCGCCTCGCGAATATTCGTCATAAGCTGCTGATAATAATGAAGGTTATGAATGGTCGCGAGGCGCGGACCCAGAATTTCCCCACATTTCTCCAGGTGCCGCAGATACGCGAGGCTGTAATTCCGGCAGGTATAGCAGGCACACTCGGGGTCCGGCGCCGACGTATCGTCACGGTAACGGGCGTGCCGGAACTTGACGTTGCCACGTGATGTGAACAGCTGCCCGTTGCGCGCGTGCCGGGTCGGGATAACGCAATCGAACATGTCCACACCGCGCAGGACGGCTTCGGCAATGTCGACCGGGGTACCGACACCCATCAAATAGCGCGGCACATCAGCTGACATTGCGGGCATTAATTCATCGAGGACCTCAAGGCGCTCCGCTTCGGGCTCCCCGACAGCCAGGCCACCAATCGCGTAACCGTCGAAGCCAATTTCCGTAAGGCCGGCCAGGGACTCTTCGCGCAAGGCGCCGTACATACCGCCTTGCACAATGCCGAACAATGCCTCGCCTCGATCCGGCTCCTCGTTCTTCAGTTCGTCAAAGCGCTGCCGGCTGCGCCGCGCCGATCGCAGCGAAAGCTCCATCGACGCGCGTGCTTCCTGCTCGGTCGCCGGGTACGGCGTGCACTCGTCGAAAATCATCGTGACATCGGCATTGAGGTCATGCTGCACCTCCATCGATTTCTCGGGCGTCAGGAAAACCTCGTCGCCGTTGACCGGTGACTGGAATTTGACGCCCTCCTCCGACAGCTTGCGCATCGCTGCGAGCGAAAACACCTGAAAGCCACCGGAGTCGGTCAGAATAGGACCGTGCCAGTTCATGAATTCATGCAGGCCGCCATGCTTGCGAATAACGTCGGTCCCGGGCCGCATCAGCAAATGAAAGGTATTGCCGAGGATGATCTCAGCCCCGTCGGCCGCCACTTCCTCCGGAGTCACGCTTTTCACCGTGCCATACGTGCCCACCGGCATGAATGCCGGAGTTTGTACGTTGCCGCGGCGAAATTCGAGCGTGCCAGTGCGCGCAGCGCCTGTTGTCTTTTTTACCGTCAGTTTCATACGGCGCTTTCCGGCGTGAGGAACATGGCGTCACCGTAACTGAAGAAGCGGTACTTCTCACGTACCGCATGCCGGTAAGCATTGAGTATGCGGTCCTTACCGGCAAATGCGGCAACGAGCATCAACAAGGATGATTGCGGCAGATGAAAATTCGTAATCATTGCGTCGACCGATCGAAATTCGTAGCCGGGCAGGATGAACAGGTCGGTCTCCCCGTTAAATGCTGCAAGGCGGCCGCCCGCGGACGCACATTCAAGCGCCCGCACAGACGTTGTGCCGACGGCAATCACGCGCCCACCGGCCGCTCTTGTTTCTTCCACTGCATCGACGCACGCCTGACCCACTTCAACGCGTTCGCTGTGCAGCCGGTTCTCCTCGATATGCTCGTCGCGTAACGACTGAAACGTCCCTGCGCCGACATGCAAGGTGACGTGGACGTGGCGCGTCCCGGCGGCAAGGGTTTCGTCGAGCATTGCATCGTCGAAGTGCAGGCCCGCGGTCGGCGCCGCCACAGCGCCAGGATCTCTCGCATAAACGGTCTGGTAACGCTCCACGTCTGTTTCGTCCGCCTCGCGCTCGAGATAGGGAGGCAACGGCACATCGCCGTGCTTATCGAGATACGGAAGCAAGTTCGCCGAAAACTCCAGCACAAAAAGATCATCATCGCGGGCCAAGACCACGGCTTCAGCACCGCCCTGGATCATCAGACGACCACCCGGTTTCGGCGACTTGCTGGCGCGAATGTGCGCCAGTGCCACACGTTCACTCTCTATGCGTTCGACAAGAATCTCGGCTTTGCCGCCCGATTCCTTACGCGCCGCGAGGCGTGCCTTGATTACTCGCGTATCGTTGAATACGAGCAGGTCACCCGCCCGGAGCAGCGAGGGGAGCTCCGCAAATCCCAGGTCGGCGATGCGATCGCCAACGGCCAGCAATCTGCTGCCGCGACGGTCCGGTGCCGGATAGCGAGCGATAAGCTCCGGCGGGAGGTCGTAGTCGAAGTCGGAAATAAACATGGGCGCGCATGGTAGCAAAGCCACGCGCGCCCATGTGCTTTCAGTTCGGGTTGATTACGCCCCAACCTCTGCAACTACCGCTGGAGCCGGAGCGGCGGCCGGAGCCGGTTCAATAATCGTCGTTACCGGCGCTGCTGCAGGAATAACCTCGAATTCGAAAACATCCTGCAGGTTGCCATGGTAATCAGTCGGGATTTCGACATCGACTTTGACCCTTTTCTTGTCTCGCATGATGCCCAGTTCGAGCTTCTCACCGGCCTGGTAAGACCCCAGGATACGCAGCGCGTGCCGCACGTCCTTTGGCTCTCGCCCATCAATGCTCTGGATTACGTCACCATCACGCAGTTCGAACGCATCGGACTTAGGCGCCTTCACGACGAGCAATCCCTTGTCGGTACCGAAGTAACGGCCCAGACCTTCGTTCAACTCCACGAGTTCAAGGTCGCCAAGACCCGTCTCGACCCAGGGCAAGCCAAACTGCATGTCAAAGCGGCCTATCATTTCCGGGGGAACCATGGGCGCTGGCATCGCGTGCAGCTCCTTCGGTCCACGATCGTCCATCCAGATGAATGTATTGTCGGCAACTACGCGGGGCTCGACTTCTACGGAACCCACCTTGCCGTCTCGCAGGTATTCAACCTTCAGGACATCGCCCTCCTCGACGCCCTTCATGAAGTCGAGCAGGCGCATGTTGGCTGTTTTGCGGTTGTCGGCACTCAGTGCCTCATCGTTAACCGATGTCAGGACGTCGCCGGATCGCAGTCCCGCATCACTGGCGGCGCTTCCCGGTGACACACCCAGAATCGTCACGCCCTCGACAGGGCCTGAGTCGTCACTACTCTCTATCGTCACACCAAGCCGCGGCTTGTTGGACATCGCGTACCGCTGCTCAATTTCGATCATGCGTGGCAGCCTTTCCTTTGTGATCTCGGCAATTTCGCGTGCGGCGGCTTCCATGCGCTCCTCCGCGGCCCGGAGCTTCTCTTCCATCGCCATCTCCTTGGCCTCCATCGCCATCTCCTTGGCCTCCATCTCGCGCAAACGCTGCTCTTCTTCGGTCTGCGCAGCCGCCTGGCCCGCGAGCAGCAACACCGCTGCCACCGGCACTACAAGTTTCCACATCTTCATTACGTGCTACTCCTCAAACTCAAAATGCTGCCCGTTGCGCCTGCGCATAGCGCAACTGCAGCAGCGACTTCATCAACCTGACGCGCTCGCGCCAGAAAAGTTCGCGATCCGCATCCGACATCTGTACGGAGGGATCATTTAACTGGTAATCAATCGCCGCTATCCGGTCTTCCAGGTCCGAAATCGTGGCCATGGTGCCGGCGCGTTGCACCCGTGGTGCGCTCGGCAGCGCGCGCAGGTTAGTTTCGAGTTCACGCGATTCGGTCATCAGCGTCTGCAGCGTCGTGAGCTGGATCGGCGTACTCGTGCCAACGCTGTCCGGAACGACAGGTAAAGTTTCTACCGGACCGCGCAGCAGGCCGGGCAACATGATCGCCGCAACCAATGCGGCTGCCGCCACTCCAATGCCTGTGTACCAGGTCGAGCGCCTCTGCAGCACCTTCGCCCTGATAAGGCCTTCGGCTTCCGCTTGCTCGCGAATGCGGTGCCACACGTCGCGCGGTGGCATCGTATCCGGAAGCTCGTTGAGCCCCCGTTGTAGTGCAGCACTTTCTTCTGCAGTCAGTGCACAAATCATCTCGTCTTCCTTCTTGTTACCGCTCATTCCTGGTAACTCCTGCCTGATAGTTCGTATTCAATTGTCATTCAGTAACTGATGGCCGCACCTTCTGCTTGCGCGGCATCCTCTTTCAATTCGAGCATCGGTCTCAGCCGCTGGTAGGCGCGCGACAGCTGCGACTTCGAAAAACTCTCGGTCTTGCCCATAAAACCGGCAATTTCCTTGTGCGTGAACCCTTCGACATCGTGCAGCCAGACCACGGCCCGACTGACATCCGACAGGCTCGCCAGGGCCGCATCGAGGTCGATCGCATCATCCGGATGCCGCGAAATGCCGTGGCTCAGGGCATCACCTTCGGTCACCTCGTGCCAGTCGTCGGCCAGAATCTGGCCGCGCTTGGTCCACGCGGAGCGCAGGAACATCAATGCCTTCGTCACAGCTATCCTGCGGATCCAGCTGCCGAGGGCCGCCTCGCCCCTGAATTTTGCTATCGACCGCATGATCTCTATAAAGGTCTCCTGGACCAGATCCTCCGCATGCGCCGGCACTTTCGTAAATCTGAGGCATATCGAGTACACCGGCGCCGAAAATGCTCGATAAATGATCTCATGCGCCCGCGCGTCTCCTGCCGCGGCCCGCCTGACAATCCCCGGATCAATATGTATGTCAGCAAATTTGCTCATATCTGCCATCTTAGATGCTTATCGCCTCCAAAGGGTCGCACGATGGCGAATCCGCGCATATACTGTCCGCCTTTCGGGCGGGGCGCTGCCTCATACAAGGCCCGAACAGGCATGCCGGGATGGCGGAACTGGTAGACGCGCCGGATTCAAAATCCGGTTTCCGAGAGGAAGTGGGGGTTCGATTCCCCCTCCCGGCACCAAACTAAGGAAGCGATGAAATACTGCTCCAGTTGCGGTGGCACAGTGAGCTACCGCGTCCCTAAGGACGATAATCGCGAGCGCGCAATCTGCGATGCTTGTGGCCAGGTTCACTACCGAAACCCGTTGATCGTTGTCGGCTGCGTTGCCGAGCGCGACGGCAAGGTATTGCTGTGCAAACGCGCCATCGAACCACGGTATGGCTACTGGACTGTGCCCGCCGGCTTTATGGAACTCGGTGAATCGGTTGCGGCCGGCGCCGCGCGAGAAACGCTCGAGGAAGCGCTGGCCACAGTCGAGCTCGGGCACCTGTTTGCCATGGTCGATGTGGTCGACGCCGGGCAGGTTCACGTCTTTTACACGGGCAAGCTGGTCAGCGACTATGGCGTCGGCGAGGAAACACTCGAGACCGCGCTATTCAGAGAAGATGAAATCCCCTGGGACGAGATTGCATTCCACAGCGGCAAATACGCGCTGAGAAAGTACTTCGAAGACCGCGGCGAAAATAACGGGGTTCACATACACGAACTCAGGCGCTCGCGTTCCTGATCTCTACTGGTCCGTGGCAGCCATCTCAAGGCGGGCACCAAGGGCGGTCGGCGTAACATATCCCCCGATTAAGGTCCCGTCCTCGAGTACGATCGCCGGCGTTCCGCTCAGGCCGACTTCCTGCCCCAGCGTGTAATGCCGCGTCAGCATCGACGCATCGCATTTTGATGTCTGGAACTCGCGATCGAGCTTGGCCGCAGTCAGCGCGCCGTTGCGATCCCGGGAGCACAGGACATCCTCGGACGTGGTCCAGGCACGAGAAGCCGGCCCGTTCCGCGGGTAAAGCACGTACCGTACGGCAATTCCCTGGCTCATATACTCATCGATCTGGCTGTGCAGCTTGCGGCAATACGTGCAATCGACATCCGTAAATACGGTTACCGAATACTTGGGCTCTGCAGGCGAGAACAGGATAGCGTCTTCGTCATCGAGTGACTCCATCAGCGCACGCCGGGATTCGGAACGGCTTTGCTCGGACAGGTTGACCGAACTTTCGAGGTCGATCAGGTCACCCTGAAGCAGGTAACGGCCATCGTCCGATACATAGGCGACTATCGAACCCTTTTGTATTGTGTACCAGCCATCCATCGGGCTCTGGTTGACGTGCTCTGGGTCAATAAATTCGAACATGCCGGACATCTTGGCGCGGACAGCCTCGAGTTTCGGGTCAACATCGGCAGCATTCACGCCCGCAGCGAGCAACAGCAACAGGGCAGCTGCAATTGTCCGTGCGAATGGTTTGAAAATTTGGCTCATTAGGTCTGTCCCTGCAAAAAGCGCGGCAAGTTTAACAAACAGACCACTGAACAGGGCATTTTGTTGCAGCGACTTTCAATCTGCGCTGAAACTAGCCCCGGGGATGATGCTCGGCGTGCAGCTCTTTCAGGCGCTCCCGGGCAACGTGCGTGTAGATCTGCGTGGTCGAGAGATCACTGTGACCCAGCAACATCTGGACTACGCGCAGATCAGCCCCGCGATTCAACAGATGCGTCGCAAAAGCGTGGCGCAGGCTGTGCGGTGACATTTTCTGGCGCACGCCGGCTTTCTCTGCATAGCGCTTGATGATGTGCCAGAACGCCTGGCGCGTCATGCGGTCGCCGCGGCGGGTCGGGAACAGGTAGTCTGTCTGGCGCTCGAGAAGGATCTCCATGCGCGGGCCGTCAATGAATTCCTTGAGCCAGCGTTGTGCCTCTTCGCCCAATGGAATCAGGCGTTCACGATCACCTTTGCCGACAATACGCAGAACACCCTGATTGAAGTTGACCTGGGACTGTTTGAGATTGATAAGTTCCGAAACCCTGAGGCCCGTGGCGTATAACAACTCCAGCATCGCCCGGTCGCGATGACCCAGCGGCTCGTCCGTGTTCGGCGCGTTCAGCAACGCGTCGACCTCTTCTTCCGACAATGTCTTTGGCAGCGAACGACCAATGCGCGGCATCTCGATTTCTGCGGTCGGATCCGAATTACGCATGCCCTCGCGCATGATGTAGCGGAAGAAACGGCGAAAACTCGAGAGTTGGCGTGCGGTTGAACGCGGTTTGGCGCCGGACTCCACGCGCTTCGCAATAAAGTCCAGGAGGTCGGCCTTGTCAGCCTGCTCGATGGACTTGTCGCTTTCTGACAGCCCCCGGCCCAACGTCATCAGGTCAGCCCGGTACGCGCCGAGCGTGTTCTTCGACAAGCCCCGTTCCATCCAGATAGCATCGAGAAATCGATCGACAAGCTCCTCCGAGCGTTCGACTTTCCTGGCTTCCGCTGTGTCTCGTTTGTTGCTGCTGCCCATAAGCTTTCATCTTCCTTCGTCGCGCAGTCCTTTACCACGGCTGCCGTCTATCAAACCAGCGCATCGTGCTGTTAGCATACCGGCTATCAAACATCGCCAAGCGACGGTTTTTTCAAGGGTTCTGAGTATGCGTGGCAAGTTCGGGGGCGGGCGTGACAGCTGTCACAGATTAGAGAAGGCGTTAACATAAAGTGAACTGGGTCACACGTACCAAGAATATTGCCTGGGGCATGCTCGCCTGGCTGTCTTTCGGTTTCGCTGTCGTATTCACAATGACCGTCGCCCTGATCGTGCCCGGCGCCGAAAGGCGGCAGAAACTGGCCACATGGGCCTGCAGGATGACCTTTGTTCTGCCGATGATCGATGTCCGCATCCGGGGAATCGACAACCTGCCGGCCGGCAACTGTGTCGTTGTCGCCAACCACGCCAGCTATCTCGACGGGGTATTGCTCAAAGGATACCTCCCCTGGCGCTTCAGTTTTGTGATCAAAGGCGAAATGCGGGACTTTGCTCCGGCCCACTTTCTGCTGCGGCGGGCTGGCGCGAAATTCGTCGAACGCTCGGATATCAAAGGCAGCACGCGCGACGCCAGGCACATCGTCAGGGCAGCCCAGGCTGGTGAATCGCTGGCTTTTTTCCCGGAGGGCACCTTTCTCGAGGAGCCTGGCGTCGGTCGTTTCCATCCCGGGGCCTTCGTGGCCGCCGTCAAGGGCGAGATGCCGGTAGTACCGATCGCGATCAGCGGGTCTCGCTACATGTTGCCGGCCAATCATTTCATGCCCAAACGCGGCCCGTTGACCATCGATATCCTACCGCCAATCGCCCCGGGTGACGCCGAATTTGCAAGCAGCCGAGCACTGGCTGAAGCAGCCCGACTGCGCATTCTCGGGGTTCTCGACGAGCCCGATCTACTCGACGAGAAACCTGCCCGGAATGCCTGAATCATAGTATTGCGCCAGACCGGAAATTGGCGGACAGTAGCCGTCCCCCTGACATAAAGACAGCACTCCGGAGCAAGAAAATGAGTTCAGATGCCATTGTCATTGTGGCCGCAAAACGCACGCCGATTGGCGCGTTCCAGGGCACTTTGAGCGGCGCCACGGCCCCGCATCTCGGCGCCGCCGCAATCGAAGGCGCCGTCAGCGCCTGCGGTATCGACGCCAGCGACATCGATCGCGTAATCATGGGCTGTGTCTTGCCGGCCGGTCTCGGCCAGGCCCCGGCTCGCCAGGCAGCCCTCGATGCAGGAGTCCCCGAAGGCGTACCGTGCATTACGGTCAACAAGATGTGTGGCTCCGGCATGGAGTCAATCATCCTCGGGCACGACATGATCAAGGCTGGCAGTGTGGGCGTTGTGGTCGCGGGCGGTCTTGAGTCGATGAGCAATGCACCGTACATGTTGCCGAAAGCCCGCAGCGGCATGCGCATGGGCCACCAGCAAGCACTGGACCATATGTTCTACGATGGCCTGCAAGACCCCTACTCCGGCGAAATGATGGGACATTTTGCACAGGTCACGGCGGACAAATACGGTTTTTCACGCGAGGAAATGGACAACTACGCGATCGAATCGGTAACGCGGGCGCAGCGTGCCGTTGCCGACGGCACGTTTGCAGGTGAGATCTCGCCCGTGACGATCAAGTCGCGGCACGGCGAGACGGTCGTCGATACCGACGAAACACCTGGCACTGTCAGCGTGGAAAAGATTCCGACTTTGCGGCCGGCGTTTGCAAAAGACGGCACGGTGACGGCCGCAACCTCTTCGTCGATCTCCGATGGCGCCGCAGCGGTCGTCATGATGACCGCCGCCGAGGCGGAGAAACGGGGCCTGACGCCGATTGCGAGAATCATCGGCCACTCGGCGTTTGCACACGAGCCCGCGTGGTTCACAACGGCGCCCGTGTTCGCAGTCAAGAAGTTGCACGAGGCGCTCGGCTGGACACCTGATGACGTCGATCTCTATGAAATCAATGAGGCTTTCGCTGTTGTTACGATGGCTGCGATGAAGGACCTCGGCATCAGTCACGACAAGGTCAACGTCAACGGCGGTGCCTGCGCGCTCGGTCACCCGATTGGCGCCACAGGCAGCCGCATATCCGTGACGCTGCTGCACGAACTCGCGGCGCGCGGATTAACGCGTGGTATCGCATCGCAATGCATCGGTGGTGGCGAAGCGACGGCCATCGCCTTCGAAATTATGTAAGGGAGAAACTGGTGAAATTGTCAGAAGCAAAAGCCGTCGTGACGGGCGGCGCATCGGGTCTTGGTTTTGCCACGGCACAACGCGTCATCGACGCTGGTGGCCAGGTGGTGCTGCTCGATATTAACGATGAACTGGGTAGCCGGAGGGCTGCCGAACTTGGCGATCGCGCAAGCTATATCAATACGGACGTGTCGAGCGAAGACTCCGTCAGGGCTGCAATCGAGCAGGCAAAAGCAACGATGGGCGGCATCACGCTGGCCGTGAACTGCGCCGGCATTGCTACGGCCGGCCGCGCACTCGGCCGTGAAGGTCCCTGGCCGACGGAAATGTTCAATCGTGTCATTCAGATTAACCTGGTCGGCACGTTCAACGTGACAAAAGAAGCCGCAGCCGTGATGAACGAGAACGAGCCGACCGAGGACGGCGAGCGAGGCGTGATCATCAGCACGGCATCGATCGCCGCATTCGAAGGCCAGATCGGCCAGGCAGCCTACTCGGCGTCCAAGGGCGGTGTGCACGCGATGATGCTGCCGCTCGCCCGCGAATTCGCGAATTTTGGCATCCGCGTCAACACGGTTGCCCCCGGCATCATGCTGACACCAATGATGTCAGGCATGCCGCAGGAGGTGCAGGATTCGCTGGCTGCACAGGTGCCATTCCCGAAACGCCTTGGCAAGCCCGAGGAGTATGCTGACACGATCGCATTCATCTATGAGACGACCTACGTAAACAGCGAGACAATTCGCTGCGACGGCGCGATCCGGATGCAGGCGAAATAGGGTGCCGGACAGCCCTGATGTGGTGACTGACGCCGTATTTACATGTTTGCGTAGTTGGGTCCGCCCGCGCCTTCCGGCACGGTCCAGACAATATTCTGCTTCGGGTCCTTGATGTCGCAGGTTTTGCAGTGCACACAGTTGGCGGGGTTAATCTGGAACTTCTTCTCGCCGCCCTCTTCCACGATCTCGTAAACACCGGCGGGCAATAGCGCTGCGCGGGCTCATCAAACTCGGGCAGATTGTACGCGACCGGAATTGACTCGTCCTTCAGCTTCAGGTGTGAAGGCTGGTCCTCTTCGTGATTGGTGCTCGACAAAAAAACCGATGACAGCTTGTCAAACGTGATCACGCCATCCGGCTTGGGATAATCGATCACCTTCGCCTCGGACGCCTTGTCCAGCGATTCGTGGTCAGGATCTTTGTTGCGCCAAGTGAACGGTAGCTTGCCGAAGAAGATATTCTGATCGATGAACGCAAAAATAGCCCCGAAGAACATACCCAGCTTGTGCAGACCGGGGCCAAAATTGCGGCCCCGATGCAGTTCCTTGTAGACCCAGGATGCATTCACGCTATCTTCGTAGTCACTGAGTTCCGACTGCCCGGCATCGCCGGAAGACAGCGCCTTGTGGATACTTTCCGCGGCCAGCATGCCGGTCTTGATCGCAGTGTGCGTTCCTTTGATCTTCACACCATTCAGAAACCCGGCGCCGCAGCCGACCAGCATGCCCCCAGGAAACCCGAGTTTGGGCAGTGATTGCAGACCACCTTTGTTGACCGCGCGGGCACCGTAGCCGACTCGCTTGCCGCCTTCGAGATATCGCCGAATTTTCGGATGTGTCTTCCAGCGCTGAAACTCGTCGAATGTCGACAGGTGCGGGTTCCTGTAGTTGAGTGCAATGATCAGGCCCAGGTATACCTTGTTATTCGCGGCGTGATACAGAAAGCCGCCCCCCTCGGTACGATTGTCGAGCGGCCAACCGGTCGTATGGACAACGAGACCTTCCTCGTGACGCTCGGGTTCAACTTCCCAAACTTCCTTGATACCAATGCCGTAGTGTTGCGGATCAGCGTTCTCTCGCAGATTGAACTTGCGCATGACCTCTTCACTGAGATTACCTCGGACGCCTTCCGCAAAAATCGTATATTTTGCGAGCAATTCATACCCCGGTGTGTAAGAGCTCTTTTTAACGCCGTCTTTGCCGACCCCCATATCGCTCGTCGCGACGCCGGTGACGCGCCCGTCGGCGTCATACAAAACTTCGGACGCAGCAAATCCGGGAAAGACGTTTACGCCCATGCCCTCGGCCTGTTCAGCCAGCCACTGACAAAGCTGCCCGAGGCTGATGATGTAGTTGCCGTGGTTGTGCATCGGGCGTGGAAGAAAAATACCGGGCACCGGTGCCGCACCGGTTGCGCTCGTGAGGTAATGCACGCGATCGCCTGTGCACTCGGTTTTCACGGGGGCACCCTTTTCTTTCCAGTCAGGAATCAATTCGCTGAGCCCGCTCGGCTCCATTACGGCCCCGGAAAGGATATGCGCCCCGATCTCGGAGCCTTTTTCCACCACGACCACCGACAAGCCCTCGTCCAGCTGCATCAGGCGAATAGCTGCAGATAACCCGGCAGGACCTCCACCTACGACGACGACATCGAACTCCATCGATTCGCGTTCAGTTTCTTCCGACATTTTCCCAGTGCTCCCGTCTTGTGGCGCCGTATTCTAGCAGTCGCTGTAGCCGCCATAATAGTTGGCATGTAATCTTGCTCTGCCGCAGCAGATCTGCACATACATTAACGAGGGTAGTTTGAAAGTCCGCGAAGCCTACGAATCAAGCCTGCATCGAGAGGGCCACACGCGGGATCCCGCACAACTCGACGTCATCGCTCGTTTCGAGGATCTGCAGGCGCGAATCAACGCGCAGAGGCCTCGAAAGGGGCGATTGCGTACAGTGTTTTTCCGCAGCGAGCCACGCGAGACCGTTCGTGGACTCTATATATGGGGTGGTGTCGGCCGCGGCAAGACGTTTCTGATGGACCTGTTTTTCGAGAGCCTCGAAATCGAGCAGAAGAAACGCGTCCACTTTCATCGCATGATGCGCGACGTGCACGAGCGCATGAAAACCCTGAGCTTCGTCGAGAACCCGCTTGACAAGATTGCAGCCA
>Ga0224502_10000558_pt1 | contig 12500 bp, 12 predicted proteins | sample SF_Oct11_sed_USG_5_FD_169104 | JGI IMG/M metagenome (GOLD analysis project Ga0224502, IMG submission 169104) | Sediment microbial communities from San Francisco Bay, California, United States - SF_Oct11_sed_USGS_13 | ecosystem: Environmental > Aquatic > Marine > Sediment | place: USA... | reverse complement strand
CCATTATTGCTAATGTTGTTTTCATTTGAAGCTTCATATTTTTCCTCCTATCTATTATTCTGAACGTTGTCTGACTTGCGTTGATCTTAAAGTAAGAACGTGTGTTTTGAATGCAATGATAAAAATTTAGTATGGTAATAGTAGTTTTTTACTCTTGAAAGAGGAGACTCAAGGGTGGGATGGGGTGAGAACAGTATCTTCGCCGCACTTGCTCATTGCTTGTCTAAAACTAGATCTTCGGGCCATTTTTACTTAGGAAAGGTCAAGCACTTGCCCTGCCATGGCCACGCCGCTTAGGAATGCTCCTTCAATTCTCGACATGTGGCACCAGTCACCGCACACTCCCAACCACAGCTTTTCGTCCCACAGACATCCAACCTTGAGGGGATTTTCAGCGAGTGCCAAACCCCAGCGGTGGGCCTTGGCAAATGTCGGCTGGATCGATTTGGAGCCGGTAGCTTCGAAAAAAGCCTGGAGAAGGACTGCTGAAACTTCTCGTTCGTCCTCTTCAAGATGTAAAGCGGACCACTCATTGCTGCCGTGCAGCACCCAGCACTCGTGTCTCGGCCTGCCCGGCTTGCTGTTGTTTCTGGCCATCCATGAAAGAGGAGAATTGTGAGCAAACATGCCGTCCAGCTCCAAATTCAGGCTACGGTCGAAGACGGCCATCACCGCCCAAGTTGGCAGCATTTTCACCGATTGCACCTGCTTCATAAGGTTGGCCGATTCCACCAACAGGGCTGCTGCCTGCTCCGGTGGCATGGCGACGATGACCACCTTGAAGGAGCCAAGATCTTTTCCCGCATCTTCTATCAATCTCCAATAATTTGGGGTTCCCTCAATGCTTCTCACTCTGATGTCATAGGTAACATCTAAATGAGAGGCAAGATGTCCCGTTACCGCGCTCATTCCCGGCACACCGACGAATCGGTTTATTCCGTCACTCTTAAGCTGCACCTTGCCCCCTGTAGCAGTGCCGACCTGGCCTTGCCAAGACTGCACCAACCCCTCCTCGACCCACGAGTCCACATAGCGCTGAAAACGATCATCCCGGACGGTGAAATACTGGGCCCCATGATCGAAGGAATACTCACCATCCCGACGGGTCGAGCAGCGTCCCCCGGGGCCGCGACTCTTTTCAAATACCCGAACCTCTAAACCGTGATCAGCCAGAGTTCTGGCAGCAAAGAGACCGGAGATTCCTGCGCCCACCACGGCTACAGAAAGCTGGTCAGAGCGTGCTGGCTTGGTGGTCTTTGCTCGGTACGTATCCAAATTGAGCCTCCGACTTTTATTGCCTAAGGTGGGCGGTAAACAGAAGAGGATAACAGAAAAAATAGTAGTATGAAACTACCATTTACCCCAGTGTTTTATACCATTGAATTGAAGCATTTCAGCTTTATCTTAATAGCAAGTTTTTGGGTAGATAAGCAACATAAGTCGTTCAATATTTTTTAATACACATTGAGGGGAAAGAAAAATGAAGTGGAAAGTTAAGCTTGGTAAATTCGCAGGGATTGATGTCTTTATTCATTTTACATTCGTCCTCTTGATAGGGTGGGTGGGGTTTTTATTTTGGACGAGAGGAAACGGCTTAGTCAGCATGATAGAGGGTATTATATTCATTCTTCTTCTTTTCACTTGCGTGGTTCTACACGAATTTGGTCATGCACTTGCTGCGAAAAAATATGGAATAAAAACCAGAGACATAATCCTTCTGCCCATAGGTGGTGTGGCCCGCCTGGAGAGAATGCCCGAAAATCCAAGACAAGAACTGTGGGTCGCGTTGGCTGGACCGGCGGTGAATGTGGTCATAGCCTCCATTTTGTTTCTTTGGTTACAGATCAGCCAAACTTTCGAACCTTTTCAGAACCTGACTCTGACAACTGGTTCATTCGCTGAGCGTCTGCTGAGTGCAAATGTGTTCCTGGCGCTGTTCAATATGTTACCGGCATTTCCAATGGATGGTGGTCGAGTGTTGCGTGCTTTGTTGGCATATCGTTTGGATTACAGCCGTGCCACACAGTACGCTGCCACTATCGGTCAGGGCATGGCTTTTCTATTTGGGATTCTTGGTTTTTTCTCCAATCCCTTTTTGCTGTTTATCGCCATTTTCATTTATCTGGGAGCTGCTCAAGAAGCGAGCATGGTTCGCATGAAATCTGTCATGAGCGATATTTTTGTTAAGGATGCCATGGTAACAGATTTTGTTACCCTTAACCCTGCCGACCCGCTCAAACGTGCAGTTGAGCTCACCCTAACCACCTCTCAAAGAGACTTTCCTGTTGTCGAGGATGGAGAGCTCAGAGGTATTCTGTTACAGCCTGTTCTCTTTGATGTCTTGCAACGACGTGATCAGGAGGTTTCTGTGGATGAGGTAATGGTAAAGGAATTTGCCTCGGTGGATTCCCTCGATAAGCTGGAAACAGCATTTATTAAGTTGAACTCTTGTAACTGTACAACTATCCCAGTGTTGAGAAATGGTCAACTCATTGGCTTACTCACTACGGAGAATGTGGGAGAGTTTGTAAAAATTCAAACCGCTTTGGGAAAAGTGCAGAATAAAAGAGATTGGGGTGTCGATGCAGCCTGATTTTCCCGAGCTGTACACTTTAGTGAAAGGATTTTGAGGAGAAAATGTTGAGAAATCAGAGAGCGATCAACTACCTTCACGCCGCAGTAATTCTCGTGGCTATGTCCTCACTGCTGAGCCTTTTGGGTTGGTTAGTTGGGGGTACCATGGGTCTGCTCTATGCCCTATTGTTAGGAACCCTTTTATCAGTCTTGAGTGCAAAACTCCCTACCGCTTACATATTAAGGCTTTATGGTGCGGTACCAATATCACAAACTCAATTTGCTGCCCTGCACTCAGCTGTTGAATTTTTGTCTGCCCGGGCTGATTTACCCATAAAGCCGAGGCTTTTCTACATAGCAAGCAAGATTCCCAATGCATTCGCCATCGGCAGTAAGAGACAACCCGCTGTAGTCGTGACCTTTGGTTTGCTGCGCACTTTGAATCTCCGTGAGATTGTGGGGGTTATTGCTCATGAAATTAGTCATATCAGACATAACGATTTATGGTTATTGAGATTAGCTGATATTCTGAGTCGCCTCACAACCTGGTTCAGTATCATGGGTCAACTGCTACTCTTTGTTAATCTACCCTTGCTCTTATGGGGGCAAAAACCAATACCCTGGTTGGCCGTAATACTGCTTATCGTCTCGCCCACCGCAAGCAAGCTGCTTGAACTGGCTCTGACCCGAAATAGAGAGATTGATGCTGATCTCGATGGGGTGGCTATGAGCGGCGATCCTCTGGCTCTGGCTTCCGCATTGAGGAAAATGAGAAAACAAAATAGCAGTTTTGTTGAAAGAGTTTTAGGAAAAGGCAAGAACCATGACCAGCCTTCAGTGTGGCGAACCCACCCTTACACGAGTGATCGAATCAAGAGAATTTTGTCGCTCTTGCGTCGGGGTGAAACAGACGAAATACCCTCTCGGTCATTTCACCTCAATCCTTTGAAAAGAAATGCTTAATGGTATCATAACACCGGGTGTTAGTAGGAAGAGACTGAAGGTGGAGAATATTTTTATAATGTTTCGGGAGGGGTACATGTTTTCTTTAGAATGGAAATTTATAATAGTAGTAATCAGCTACCATTTAATTGCTTATATTCTACCGTTGATTTCCTGACAATTGGAATTATCTTTACGATGACCTCAACAAAATAACGTCTATGGAACTTAGGAGGTAACTATGAGCGACAAAAAAAAGAATAAAAATAGAGACGAATACAACGATGAAATATTAGAATCCGGCTGGGCTGGTCCCGGCATAGAGATTTGGCCTGAGGAGGATGACTACGTGATGTGGCGCTCTATGAAGAAAAATGCGAGAAGGCACCTGGAGTGTAACATTCCGGCGTTGGCCTCAAGCCCTTTCTGCGGAAAAGGTTACCATAACGGCTAATACAGACTTTAACCACTGGAAGATAAACTGTTAAACGCAGGTGCTAGAAGTCGCGTAGACCGAAATTAGCTTAAACAAAGATCGAATTGTTAAAGTAACACCCACAAGGCTCCGCAGACTGTCTGACCGGTCACTGGAGCCTTTTTCTTAGGGGATTGAGATGAGGTTTTTTGCTGATGATTATTTTAAGGATACAAGAGGAATGGAAATGAAAATGGTTAGACGATCCTTATATCGATACGAGCTTTTGCATATTCAAAGAAATTTCGGCTGGCGTCCATTTTGGGACATCTATGAAACTGAAGATGACCTTATTTTATTGGTGGAGATGGCGGGAATTAAGCCAGAAGATGTAGAAATCAACCTGGGCAAAGATCGGGTGCAGTTGCGGGGTAATCGTTGTCGACCCGCTGAGTATGAGGTGACTCGCGTTCACCACATGGAAATAGATTTTGGCCCTTACCATCAGATTATTGCGCTTCCTGAGCGAGTGGATCCTAAGGGTGCATCTTTGACTTATAGCGAAGGATTTGTACTGATTCGCTTGCCGAAAGAAGTGAAAAGTGCCAGCTCTGGTTCGTGACAGGGAAGTGTGAGGGTATGGGAACCTTAGTGAAAATAGATGCGAGGGGCTTTAGGTGCAGTCCAATTTAACAAGGATGAATTATAAATCTCTGCTGAAAAAGCGGACGAAGGAGATATGCAATGGCTGATGCTACTATCATGGAAATGAAAGTTGATGATGAGCTCGAGGTTCCTGATTCATTAGCTGTTCTACCTTTACAGAATGGGGTACTGTTTCCTGACCTTACAGTGCCGCTCTTTTTGAGTAGGCTTGATCACATGAAACTGGTTGATGAGGTGTTAGTTAAGGATCGAATGCTTGCTGCAGTAGCTCAGAGGGATGCAGGTCTCGAGAAACCATCGCTTGCGGATCTTCACCGTGTTGGAGTTGCTGCCTACATTCTGAAAATGATGCGCACGCCCGAGGGTCAGTATGAGATATTGATTCGCACTTTCAAGAAGATAAAACTCGTGGAGGCCGTACAGGATGATCCATATGTGATTGCCCGGGTGGAAGCGCTGGAAGACACCTATCAAGCTGCTAAGCAACTTGATGCCATGGTTGTCAATGTTCGCAGTCTGTTCGACAAGGTGGTGGAGCTGAGCAATTTTCCTGTCGAGCTGGCCATGTTGGCTGCCAATGTGGAAGGGCCTTACCCTCTTGTGCATCTGGTAGCACCCAACCTGGACCTGCAAATAGAACAAGCCCAAGAAATTCTTGAGATAAGAGATGCTCATATAGTACTCGAGAGACTGACGGTTCATCTTAATGAAAGGCTCGAAACCCTGGAGCTCAGTCAAGAAATCCAGAACAAAATAAAAGACGGTATGGATAAGACTCAGCGCGATTACATGCTGCGTCAGCAACTGAAAGCGATTCAACAGGAACTCGGCGAGCAGGATGACGGGACCGTAGAAATCGATGAATTGAGAAAAAAGCTGGTAGAAACAGAAATGGACGACGAGGTACGAAAGGTTGCGGAAAAAGAACTCGACCGTCTCAGCAGGATGTCCCCTGCAGCCGCTGAGTATACTGTATCCAGAACCTATCTTGATTGGCTTTTAGAGTTCCCCTGGAGAATCGACACTGAGGACAATCTGGACATTGAATCTGCCGAGGCAACGCTGGACGCTGATCATTACGGCTTGGAGAAGGTTAAAAAGAGGGTTCTCGAATATCTTGCGGTACGCAAACTCAAACAAGATATGAAAGGGCCCATCCTTTGCTTTGTCGGACCACCTGGAGTAGGCAAGACCTCTCTTGGGCAATCCATTGCTAGAGCTCTTGGGCGCACATTTATGCGAATCTCTCTCGGAGGAGTGAGGGATGAAGCTGAAGTCCGCGGTCACAGACGGACTTACGTTGGTGCTCTACCGGGTCGTATTGTTCAGGGCATGCGTAAGGCAGGAGCTAACAATCCGGTTTTCATGCTAGATGAGATCGACAAAGTCGGCACCGACTATCGGGGTGATCCCTCTTCAGCACTGTTGGAGGTGTTGGACCCCGAGCAGAACCATTCGTTTTCTGACCATTATATGGAGGTGCCAATAGACCTCTCAAAGGTAATGTTTATCACGACAGCCAATATTTTAGATACCATTCCCCCTGCTTTAAGAGATCGGATGGAAGTCATCGAGCTGCCGGGTTACATCGAAGAAGAAAAGTTGATGATTGCCAAACGTCATCTTCTTCCCAACCAACTCGAGGCCCACGGCTTGACGGATGACTCCCTTCAGTTAACTGACGATGCCATCCGTACAATCGTACGATCCTACACTCGTGAGGCGGGAGTTCGCAATCTGGAACGAGAAATTGCCGCGGTCTGCCGCGGCGTGGCCAAGGAAGTGGCTTCTGGGGGAGTGTTGTCAATGCGCGTTCAGGAAGAAGATCTGAAAAACCTCCTTGGCCCGGTGAGATTTATCCCGGATATGGCTGCGCGGATGTGGGGACCTGGATTAGCGACTGGTCTCGCCTGGACTCCGGTCGGTGGGGATCTCATATTCATAGAGGCAGCCCAGATGCCAGGTAAAGGTGGTCTCACTCTTACAGGTCAACTGGGTGATGTGATGAAAGAGTCCGCCACCGCTGCCCTTACCTATGTCCGATCTCATGCAGGGGAACTTGGAATTAACGGCACGTTTTTAAACGGAACGGATGTTCATATCCATGTGCCAGCCGGTGCTATACCCAAAGATGGCCCCTCAGCCGGTGTCACCATGTTGGTGACCCTCGCCTCTCTGGCGACTGGTAGAGAGGTGCGCAAGGACCTGGCCATGACCGGAGAGATCACCTTGCGTGGGGATGTACTCCCCGTTGGAGGCATCAAAGAGAAGGTCCTGGCTGCGCATCGGGCTGGCATTGGTGAGGTCATGCTGCCACACAGCAACGAGAAGGACCTTGCAGATATACCTGAGTCAGTACGGAAATCGATGAGGTTCAAGCTGGTGCGAGCCATGTCGGAGGTCTTGGAAGCGGCCTTTGAGGAACACCCAGATGACCCGCCGGTTTTCGCTACTACGGATGGTTCAGCTCATGCGGAAGGGAAGTTCTAGATTGCTCATAGGTAAGAACATTCAATGCGAAAATCTGAGGAGGATATTTCTATGGCAAATGCGAAGAACGTTCTCGGGGAAAATCTTAAGACCTGTTGTACATCTCCCATGACTGGCTTTTACCGGAACGGGGCTTGTGAAACAGGGCCAGCAGATACTGGAACGCATGTGGTCTGCGCCGAAGTAACAAAAGGTTTCCTTGAGTTTACTAGATCGCGGGGGAACGACTTGATGAGTCCAGCTCCCCACCACGGTTTTCCCGGTCTGAAGCCGGGGGACAGGTGGTGTCTGTGCGTTTCCCGTTGGAAAGAGGCGTTAGATGCTGGAGTAGCGCCGCCTGTGGTTCTGTCAGCAACGCATGAGGCTACCCTTAAGTATGTTTCTCTAGAGGATCTCAAAAAACATGCCGTGACCATACATTAACTTATGTGAGTAAGCTTGCATAAGGTCGAGACGGGTGGTGGAAATTTTGCTTGGCAAAATCGCCACCTGAGAAGGAATTCTACTATGGAAATTAAAAAAAGCGATGAAAGATACTATTCAGTTAAGGTTATGAGTAATTTACCCCTTTCTGAGCAGCTCCACGAGGCAAACGCCTTGCTCTGTACGGAAGCTGCAAAAGATGAAAGCGTTTTCTTAGAGAGATCGGAGACTCAAAACGGCCACCGTGTTTTACTGTATCGCTTGTGGCGCAGGGAAAATGGCAAAGGCAGAAATAAGGAACCGCTTTGAGTGATACCGAGATAAAACGAAAACGGAAATACTGGAAGAGGTTTTCGGCTTTTCAAATCGATGCGTAAGGTTTTACTTATGAACTACTGCAGTAATTGTGGTGAACAATTAGTATCACAAATACCTCAGGGCGATGACCGACCTCGCTTTGTCTGCACTGCCTGTGAAAGTGTCCATTACAGCAATCCGAAAATGGTCGTTGGCTCCATACCCGAATCCAATGGCAAGATTCTTCTCTGCCGCCGGGCCATTGAACCCCGTTTCGGAAAATGGACCTTGCCTGCCGGCTACCTGGAAAATGGTGAAACGGTCTCAGACTGTGCCAAACGTGAAGCTTTTGAGGAGGCTGTGGCAAGGGTTGAAGACTTGAGACCTTATGCCTTATTGAACCTTCCGTTCATCAATCAGGTCTACTTCATATTTCGCGCTCAGCTGACGAATCATGATTATCAGGCCGGCAGCGAAAGCCTCGAGGTCAAGCTCTATCGGCCGGATGATATTCCTTGGTCGGAGTTGGCCTTTCCCGTCATACATGAAGTTCTCAAATTGTATTGTGGGGACCTGGTGAGCGGCGACTTTCCCTTTCGCATGGTGGACGTCGCCCAACAACTAAATTTTGGGGACGTTGTTGACTAGATTGACTTACTCGGCCGATGTCTATACGAAAACCTGGAGGTCACAGCTGATGCTTCAATTATTTTCTCCGCTACTCCCTGATTTATTCAACCTAATCAACAACGTCCCCAAAACTTATTACAGATGATTAAAATCGCCTTTCCAAACATAGAGATCAGTCGTGTCGTTGCTGCTTCGTCAGATAGAGCGTGGGGGTTACTTACAGACACCTTTACCTGGAAGGTCTGGGGACCCACCGTTCTGGATGTGCGATCTTCCGATCGATACATCAAGAAAGGGTCTCATGGCCGGGTCAAAACCGCCCTCCATTTTTGGGTGCCCTTTCAGATCACGGATCTAGACTCTGGCAAGTATTGGTCCTGGCGCGTCTTTGGCATCAATGCCACGGGTCATCGCGTTGAACCACTGGACGAAAGCAGTTGTCGCCTTGTATTTCAGGTACCCCTTTGGGCAGCCCCCTACCTGGTGGTTTGCAAAATTGCCGTAGATCGAATTGTACAGCTGCTAAATAAGTACAATGATAGGGACGTTGTTGACTAGGTTGAATAACTCGGCCGATTTCTATTGGAAAACCCGGAGGTCACAGCTGATGTTTCAATTGTCTTCCCCGTTACTACCTGGTTTAATCAACCTAGTCAACAACGTACCCATACTTACAGATCCTACCTTTGTTCTTTAAAGCGTGAACCACAAGAAAGGTGTTCCACTCCTTCTGTGACCGACCCCAGGTGCCGTCACTCTGTTGCGTTTCATTTAATCTTTGAAAAGCGGATTCAACCTGGGCTTCTGCACAATCAGAGTCCAAATGAGCCAAAGCATTAACCGTCTGATAAAATGGTACGCCCCGGGGCCAGGATCCGGTTGGACTTTGAGTGCGAGCCAGATATTCCACCGCCATGGCTGTCGCCCTGCTCCGAGAGTATATCGGGTGTACAACAAAGGCCCTTAAAATATTGTTGGAACAGGACCAGCCGCACCAGCGCCCTCCTTTCGCAGAAATCTCGTCACTCAGATGATTGTACGCTTCCAAGACCCGATCGTCCTCTCCATACCCAAAAATAGTCGCAAGGAATAACGTGGCTCCGGTGATGAGGTAACCCGATGAGCCTAGGGTGAAGGGAAGTCCATGCAAAGTTTCTTGGCTAAATCGCATGTTCTTGCCATATCCTTTGAACGCTTGACACCTTTTTGCAATAAGCCACTCCACAGCCTTGATAATTTGTTCTGTCTCATATCTAACTGTAAGATGGAGACCAAAGAGCCGTTGCACGGTCTCAACTTCGGAGTGTGCCCAAGATCCATTTGACAATTGCTCTCGCCAGAGCTGCCGTACCGTCTGTTCAAAATCGGCCTGCCATGCGGGTGTGGATTCCTCATCCAGCCATTTCTGTCGTCCGTATAATCCCGCCGGCGTTTTGCTGGACTTAAATATCTGGTAGGGGTCGAATCGGAGAGACACTCTCTTGCTCCGGTGGCGTCAGGGATTTCTTTACTTGCAGTGAGGTTCCGTTTCTACTTATTTGGATGGCTAACTAGATACGTTTTCCGGGTGAATTGCTTTTTTAATTCATCCGCACGAGTTTGAATCTTTCTCCGGTCGCTCGATTCAATTCGATCTAGATTTCGGTATTGCATACGCATACGATGATTCCCCTCGAGTTTGTCCTGGTTGCGGAAGAGAAAATCCCAGTAGAGGCTATTGAATGGACAGGCCAGCTCGCCCAATCTCTCTCGGGGGTTGAAGAAACAGTTTTGGCAATAGTTGCTCATCCGTTGAATGTAGTTACCAGAGGCAGCATACGGTTTGGTGGCAACAAACCCTCCATCAGCATACTGACTCATTCCTAATACATTGGGCAGGGAAACCCAGTCTATGGCGTCCACGTACATGGACAGGTGCCATTGGTGAACCTCATAGGGATTTACGCCCAGAAGAAGTGAAAACAGTCCCATGACCATGAGACGTTGAATGTGGTGCGCATAACCGTGCACGATCAATTGGCTCACACACTGGCGGATGCAGTTCATCTCAGTCTCAGCGGTCCACATAAAGGCCGGCATGGGCAGCTCTGCCTGAAGTTCATTCCTCTGGGCGTATTCTGGCATTTTCAACCAATAGATCCCGCGGATGAACTCTCGCCATCCGAGGACCTGCCGCACAAATCCTTCAACTGAGTTGATCGGTGCCTGACCTTTTTCGTAGGCTTTTACCACCGCTTTAATGACCTCTTGAGGAGTTAGCAGGTGCAGATTCAAAGCGCAAGATAAGCGGGAATGATAAAGGTAGGGGAAGCCTTCGAACATCGCGTCTTGATAGGGACCAAAGTCTGGCAATCGATAATTGATAAAATCCCGCAAAGCCTCCAGGGCTTGCTTGCGACTGACTGGGTAATCGAACTTGTCCAACGAACCGGGACTGTCTGAAAAGCGGTTATTCACCAATTTAAGGACCGCCTCCGTCGATTCGTCGGGGCGAAACGACCGAGGTGCTTTTATCTTGGCAGGACCTTCCTTCCCAAAGCTTTGGCGGTTTTCCTGGTCGAAATTCCACTTGCCGGCGACTGGCTGCCCGTCATCCATTAGAATTCCATACCGGCGGCGCATATGGCGGTAGAAATGTTCAAGCAGTAAGGATTTCTTTCCTCGGGCGAATTCAGAGAACTCTTCCGCGGACACAAGAAAGTGGTTATCGTCTCGTATCTCCAGGCCGAAGTCCAATTCTGCAGCGATTCGTTTTACGGTTTCCTTGACCCTATGGTCTCCGGGAAGGGTACAGACCAGCTTTCGGGGACGGGTCTTGTGAATCCATCTGGTGATCTCCTTCTCGAAACTGCCGCGGTTGTCTTTATCATCAATGTAGGAGTATAGGACGTTGGTTCCCTTATCCCTCAGCCGCTGGGCAAAGTGGCGCATGGCCGCGAAGAAAAGAGCAATCCGAATCTTGTGTTGAGGCACATAAGTGGCCTCCTCCTCCACCTCCATCATGAGGACGGCATCATTTCGGGCGTCAAATCCATTAAACGCCTTTAGATTCTCACTTAACTGGTCACCAAACACCAGGACAAGATTCCTGAGCCTGTCTTTATCTTTTCGAGCCATGGTACATCCCGAAGTGATCTCAATGTGCAGCTCTACAGCGGCCGGCACGGGTAGCGATGTTGAAGCGAAAAGATCAAACAGCGCGGGGCTGCAAACTGAGGGTCCCCACTGACGCCTGCCGGGCAGAGATCTCAAAGAGTTCCGTCCGAAAACCCATTGGAAAGGCACCTTACTTTGCGTCTGACTTTATAATGCTACCCGAATGCCACCTACCTTTCAATCCAACAACGTCCCCAAAAGTTAGACGACCTTGAAGAATCTGAAAGAGTGACTACAATATCATCTTACTATTTGAGGTGAATGAAAAGAGATGGATTGGGTCTTGGCTACAATAGTACTGCTGATGACAGCAACGCTGGGAGCTTTCTTTCTGGAGCTAACCCCTTACCCGGTTGGTGCGGCCCTTCTGGTAGTGCTATTGGTTTTCCGGCTCAAGAAGATGAAGTCAAGACAGAGATAGTTCTGCCACCTCGGCTGTGAGATACCGGTATGCAATGACAGAGGTGAGATGGCATTTCATTTTTAAGGCTAGAAAGCACTTTTTACTGTACCGCCATCTACCCGTAGAGCGGCACCGGTTGTTGCGGATGCTAGCGGACTTACTATATAAGCAACCAGTGAAGCAACCTCTTCTGGTGCGGCGAAGCGTTTGATCAGTGATGTCGGCCGCATCTTTTCAAAGAATTCTTCCTCGAATTCTTCAAATGACTTGCCTTCTTTCTTGGCAAGTTCCTCAACAAAATGACCTACCCCTCGAGACTTGGTAGGTCCGGGCAGAACATTGTTAACGGTAATCCCTGTGCCTGCAACAGACTCCGCAAGTCCTCGCGAAATAGCCAACTGAGCAGTCTTGGTCATACCATAGTGAATCATCTCAGCAGGTATTTGAACTCCGCTTTCACTGGAGATGAAGACGATGCGCCCCCAGTTACGATCTTTCATGGAA
>Ga0224502_10000556_pt1 | contig 12514 bp, 9 predicted proteins | sample SF_Oct11_sed_USG_5_FD_169104 | JGI IMG/M metagenome (GOLD analysis project Ga0224502, IMG submission 169104) | Sediment microbial communities from San Francisco Bay, California, United States - SF_Oct11_sed_USGS_13 | ecosystem: Environmental > Aquatic > Marine > Sediment | place: USA: California... | reverse complement strand
TTCATGGCTCTGGCCATAATTGTTTCTGGATGTGCTCACCATCAGAAATTACCCCCGGAGAAGGTTCATACAATCTACCTAACCGATGGAGAAAAAGGTGAGGTTCTGAATAGATATGCTCCTGTCTTTTTAACCTACGATTACCAGAGAGAGTACAATCGCATTGGTCGGCCGGCGGCGAGGTTTGATGAAAATGGCGAAGAGACGATCTACGTGGATGCCACAAAACCGGTGATCTATTATATGGAACAAGAATTTTCTGCAGAAAACGGCAGATACACTAATCTGATCTACCGGATCCACTTTCCCAAGGTGCCCTTCAGCATAATCCCTTTTAACCTTACCAGCGGCAATAACGTGGGTGTCATAGTTGTCATAACCTTGGATTCCCAACAGCGACCAGCTCTGATCTCTACTGTTGGCACGTGCGGCTGCTATGCTGCAATCGTACCTACAACCTACCTACCCCGGAATTATTTACCCGAGGATTGGAAGGATATGCCTCTCGATGTTTATGGGGAGCAACTGCCTTCTATCCTGGACTACGAAAATAAAGAATACCCTAAGCTGCTTGTACATTTGAGACCAGGCGTACACAGGATCATGGATCTGGAAATAGTTGACCTAGCGGACTTATCACAGCCAGGAAGCTTTTATGCTGTTCAGGCACCGCTGGAGCCAGTGAGTGATCTGGAGAGGATTCCTCTGGACGGCAAGACTACCAGCTTTTATTACGACTATGGACCACAGAAAGGCCATGTGAAGCGTTCGATGAAATTCTGGGAAACAATTTTGTTGAGCTTGATTTCTTGGGACTTCTTTGTGGGAACGGACAAAGTCTATGGTGACAATGATAAGTACGAAAACCCCTTCTATACCAGCCTGAAACCATGGAACAGAAAGGCATCGGACATGTCTGATTTCGCCGGATTTCTTCAGTTTTGGGGCTGGAGATTATAGAGTTAGCGAACAGCCCAAGACCATAGGATGCTGGAATCAGGCGGCCAGCCACTGCTGCACCTTTTCCAAGAATGCTGCCGTATCGAGACCTTCCATTTCACAGTAGGCTTTGAGAAAATCCTCTCCCTTTAACAGATAACATCTATCCGTGTGGAAGATGACTACCGCTACTCCGCGGGCTGTGGCCGGATCGTAGAGCTTGGCCTTGATGTAACGGGCGAACAAAGGATAAACCCGATCCCTGAGGAACCGCCATGGCTTTTCTTCCATAAGAGGGACTTCATAAAACAAGTGAATCGCACCGATTTGCTCGGCTACATCGAGCCGGTACTGGTTGTAAGACTCGCCTGGAATGACCTCGAAGGATTTTGCAAGTAACGTTTCAAGATACGGCAGCATTGGCGATTCTCTCCCCACTGTCCTGCAGATGAAAGAGTTTTTCCACCTCTTTCTTCAACTTTAGCCCATAGCATCATACCAGTCACGGTGAAAAATGGGTGGCGAGACGGGCGAGACAGGCGAGACGAGTATGACCAAATCCCTTTCACACTCGACCTCTCGTCTCGCCGGAAAGCTGTCGGCGAGCCATGGTCTGCCGACAGCTTTCTAACAGGCACAGCATTTGCACTGGTCATCCTTCGAACCAAGCCTCTGTCCTCGTTAAGTGGCTGTTGGTGCGGAACTAAAGCAGCTCGGGTCTGTTGGAGAGCCGAGCGGAGTCTATAAAGCTGAACAGTTGGAGGTATGTTTTTGAATACCCCAGCGGTATCAGAAAAAAGGTCGCATTCCAGAGTCGAAGTTAGTTGGCCTGTTGTCCTTTTGACCTCTCAAGGTGCCACAGTAGCAGAGACAAAAAATATCGGTGCCAGTGGGGCATTTATTCTCTGTCGGGCCCAGCTACGTCCGAAAGAGAAGCTCAGGGTATTTGTCATGGCACCCAATCGTAACTCTCTGAATATTTCTGCCGAGGTGGCCTGGTCAAATCCCCTTTGCTCCGAAGAAGACAGGCCTCCATGTGGGGTGGGCCTCCGGTTCACCAGCATTTCTCCTGCCGACCGCCAGTATCTCCGCGACATAATAGCTGCACACTATGGCAGAAAGATCAAGCGCCTGGCAGAGAAGAAATGAAAACTTCAATCCAGTTCACACCTGGTTCTCAAAAAGCGGACATTAATCTGCTCTGGAAACCCTACGAAAACAGGAAACAGCAGTCCATGGAGTTGGGTATCCTCTAGCCCGCATATTTCATGAATGGCCTACTACGACTGCGGATATGGGTGTCCTTCCGTGCGTCCTCGGGTGTCGGACCCTGCGACGTACTGTTCAAGTACGCCTCGGGTCCAACTCCCTGCGGTTGCCCGGTGGCACACCCATCTTCATGGTCTCGAGACGGTAATTCATGAAATATGCGGGTCAGCTATAAAAGGTGTTTTGATGTTGTTAAGATAGCAAGGCGTGGCAGGTTTGCTCATGTCTCGCCCGGGGGGTACTCTATTCATTGCCTCGTGCCACCGGGCGAGAAAGAAAATAGGGCGTGCGCTGTGCTGCTACTCGGATTGATCCTTGGAGGAGATTAGTTGCTCTGGATTGGCGAGGAAGGCACCAGCAATGAATCCAAGCAGGCCCAGATAGCCAAAGACAACCTGCCAGTTTCCCGAAAGTTGCCAGACGAGACCTGCGCCAACGATTGCTGGAATTCCGAAGACGATGCTGATTCCTGCTTTTCTTTCAGGTTCCATATCTTCACTCCCTAGACAATTACTTGGTTTCACTCTTTAGATGCTCAGCTTATAACGGAAAATAGGTGGCATGTAAAGAGCAAAGGGGATTTCGGATTGCGGATTGGGGATCTCGGATTGCGGATTTTTTAATGTCCCAGAAATCCTTCGGTGTAGAGTTGAAAGATATACCAGTCTAGACCCCTGCTTACAACGATATGGTCTGACTCAACCTGGCAGTCCAAGTCGAAAAAGTTGTCCACATACATGTTGAAATCTCCGCGTGACCGGTCATAGAAAAAGTGTTTTATGCAGGTCCACTTCCTCTCCAGAATACAAAAACAGAACAAGATTGAGATCGGATCGTCACCTAGATTGTCTGAGTGGGTTTTCAGTGAGCCGGTAAGCTTGGCGAAAATATCCTCTAGGGTATCGTGGTCGATGTCTTCAAGGATGTGAAACCAATTCCCGGTTATCTGGTCTCTGACCAATTTTTGGACGTCCTGCCGGATTATTTCTTTTCCGGGATTGTGCGCCTTGAATTCAACCCCAGCGACCTTGTTAAAGCTATCGTTTCTAACCTCGTATAGATTAAGATCGGATGTGGCGCTCATCTCGCTGGGATTTTCAATCAAATAATAGTAATTCAGACCATTCAGCAGGCCGCAATACAAAATCATCGGTTCATATTCGCCAACACGCACGTCCCCGCTTGCTTGGGTTGGCAGTAGCATCCTGGGAGACAACCCGCTGGGTTTCTCATTGATGGTTGTAATGTGCCACAGTTCGAAAGAAAGTCTGCGATTGATTTCCAAAAGGTCGTGAATCAGTTTGTTCATGTGCATCCTCCGGCTAGATGTTAATAAGCAAGAATCATGCTGGAACCCTAACGTTACAAATCCACACCGGTTAAAATCGCTAGGCTCGCGCCATAGCACCCCATCTGCGGCTGTGCTCGCCTCGGCCAGGATCTCACGTACGGTGAAGTACGCTTCGTCCTGACCGAGCCTGTGCGCAACCACATCTGGCGCACTTTAGCGCGTGTTTCCTCGGAGTAGGTCTGCAACGTTAGGGTTAAGATAGGGTCAAAATGCAATTTTAGGATTGCAGTCTATCCATGCCTCGTATTCTATAAAAAGAGCAAACGGGGCGGTTTTGCCAGGAGTAACGCTTGACAAAACGCTTGTGCGGAACAATATTTGGCAGTAGATGTGATGGCCGCTTCTATGAGAACAACGTTGGGATAAGGAACTGGGAATGGCAGAAAAAGAGTGCAAAGATAATAAACCTTGTGAAGCCTGCGAACTTGCGAACAAATGCTCTTCTGGCGAAAAAGCAGAGCATGAAGAGAAAAGGTTACAGGAGAGACTTTTCAGCATTCGCCACAAGATTATGGTCATGAGCGGTAAGGGTGGCGTGGGGAAAAGTACCGTAGCAATCAACTTGGCTGCTTCTCTGGCTCTCAGAGGTCATCAAGTCGGAATTCTTGACGCTGACATTCACGGTCCGGATGTACCGAAAATGCTTGGTATAGAGGGTCAGCGCTTGACTAGCAGTGGTGACGGTGTCAATCCGGTCGAAGTATTCGAAGGTTTTAAAGCAGTGTCCATGGCCCTTCTCTCACCCGAGCCTGACAAGGCTATCATCTGGAGGGGGCCGCTCAAGCATTCCGCTATCAAGCAGTTTCTCGGCAATGTGAATTGGGGTGATCTAGACTTTCTCTTCATTGACCTGCCTCCCGGCACTGGCGATGAACCCCTCAGTGTTGCCCGGCTCATCAAGGAGGTGGATGGTGCCGTGATCGTGACTACCCCGCAGGATGTTGCTCTTCTGGACTCGCGCAAGGCCGTCAGTTTCAGCAGGCTCATAAAAGTGCCGGTGTTGGGCATTGTTGAGAACATGAGTGGTATGGTGTGCCCACACTGCAGTGAAAAGATAGATCTATTTAAGATAGGAGGAGGTGAGCAGGCAGCCGGGGAGCTGGGGGTGGTATTCCTGGGACGCATACCCATCGATCCTCGTGTGGTACACCAGTGTGATGCAGGACGGCCATTTGTAGCCGAACCCAGCGAGTCTGTGGCCAAGACCGCATTTGCTGAGCTGGTTCGGAAGTTCCTCGATAGATTGGAATGGTCAGAGGAGAAGGCAGGTACGGTTCATTGAAAATGCTACAGCGAGCGCATTCCCCGTAGCTTGCTGCGGGGTTAGCGAGCGAACTACAATAAAATGAAATCACTTCCTTACATTTCGAAGATTCCCTGCAGCTTGCTGCAGGGAGCTTCAAACGAAAGCCATTTAGTCCGCCGCATTATGAGGCCTATGACAGGCTGTACGGGCAAATAGTGAAAAATCTCTCTTGAATCCTTGACAATGATCACGTAATATACGCCATGACTTTTTTCGAGCCGAGATACTTTAGATTATTTGGATACTATGGAGGAAAGCGATGAGTGAATTTGAAGAGGTATGCTACACCAGGGAAGGAGCAATTGAGAAAGCAATTGAAATGGAGAAGGAAAGCTTCGATGTGTATCGGAGAGCTTACGAGATGGTCGAAGATAAGCGGGCCAGGGAGTTGGTAAAAGAGCTGGCTCTCGAAGAGTTGGAGCACAAATATACCCTGGAGAAAGCCTTTCTCGAGGAAGAGATCGCCCTACACGAAGCTGGTATGGAAGAGGGCCCAAGCATGGACTTGACCGTGCTGCTGCAGATAAAGCCTCTGGATGGGGATTCCAGCTCCCAGGACGTAATGATATACGCTATCCACGAAGAAAAACGTTCGGTGGATTTCTACGGCAAAATGGCGCAGGCGTGTGTGGGTGCACCCATGGAGGCTATGTTCCGTCGACTGCAACAGGATGAAGGCAAGCATCTTGCCAGCCTGGAAGAACTGTACGAAAGCATTTACATGCCAGAGATGTAGTGAGGATCTAGCGGGACTTGCTCAGTTGTCCGTTGGTTCAACGGACAGCTGACCAAGTTTACCCCCTGGCACATTATTCCTCCAACTTTGGCCGTGCAGCCCCCAATGTGCTTCCTTTCCCTGACAGGACTACCTCCACATATTCTTTCCTCGCGACCGACGAGTCCATCCTTATAAGCCTTCCAGAAGCCGCAGGTACCGTAGTTAGTTGATTTCCCCGAAAGAATTCTTATATTTTTCGCAACACCGTCTTTGACGAAAAAAGGAGATCTGTGGTGATGGCATCTATGCAAAAGATCCGTGTCGCTTTGATTGGTTGCTTGGTAATGGCCGGTGGCCTGTGTTTATCTTCTCTTGGTGCGGCTGCTTCACTACCCCAGCACCGTATAACAATTTCGTTCGACCTCCCAAAGCATCGGATCTATGGAACCGTGGATGCCACCATTCCGCAAAGTGTGCAAACGATATTGGCCGGCAAGGGTCTACGCATCACCAAGTTTTCAATAAACGGTGAAGCCGCGGTGGCAAAGGTGGAAGACGGGCGCATCAAGCTCCCATTCCATCCGGATCGAACCCATGTGCGCCTGGAGTATGAGGGAGTTTTTTCTGATGACGAAGGTAGTAGTGGTGAGAACATAATTGGTGCAAAAGGGGCTTTTCTACTCGATGGCTGGTATCCGGCTGCTGAGGCCGAGCTGGCCCATTTTAGCCTGGAAGCAAGGGTTCCTAAGGGCTTCCATGGAGTGTCTGAAGCTGAGACCATAACAACTCACGAAACTGGCGAGGAGAGGTTGGAGGTCTTTCATTTTCCGCATCCGGTACCACATATTCATTTTGTGATGGCGCCGTACGTCGTAAACAAGGACCGCCATGGGGATGTGGAGGTGGCGACGTACTTGCTGCCTGAGGATAAAGATCTTTCGGGTCGCTACCTTGCTTACATCAAAAAGTATCTGGGGATGTATGAAGATATGCTGGGGCCCTACCCTTTTCGTCGCTTTGCTGTGGTTGAGAACATTCTGCCCACCGGCTACGGCATGCCGACCTTCACCCTGCTGGGCCGCCAGGTACTCAAGCTGCCTTTCATTCCAGAGACCTCACTGGGACATGAAATCCTTCACTCTTGGTTTGGCAATTCTGTCTATGTTGACTACGCAAAGGGCAACTGGTCCGAGGGTTTGACCTCCTATCTGGCCGATCATTATTACGATGTCTTGCAAGAAAAGGGGTGGCAACATCGAAAGAAGATTATCGAGAATTACGAAAGTTACGTCCACCAGGACAACGAAATTCCCATCCGAGAGTTTGTGAGCGGAAATGATCGCGCTTTAGGTGCGGTGGGTTATGGCAAAACGGCCATGTTCTTTCATATGCTCAAGAAGCGTGCCGGTGAAAAAGCATTTGGTGAAGGGCTGAAGCGGCTGGCCCAGGAGCAGCGGTTCCGGATAACCTCGTGGCAGGATCTGGAAGGGATTTTTTCAAACACAGCCGGGGAAGATTTCAGTGGTTTTTTTACATTTTGGCTGAACAACAAAGGTGCGATGGCGGTGAATCTCAGCAAGATCCGGTTGAGTCGGCCAGGAAGTGGTTATAATTTGCAATTTGAAATTCGGGTTGCGAACAGCACAATGCCCGTGTTCATCCCGGTGGTTATCCATACAGAGAACAAACAAGAGAAACATATCTTGCCCGTTTCAGCCGCAGAGCAAACCCTTTCTTTGCCTTTGAAGGAAAGACCGCAGAAGATGGTTGTAGATCCAGACTACGACCTTTTTCGCAGATTGGACCCACCCGAGAGAAGAGCTGTGTTAAGCCGTCTTTTGGGAGATCCGACCCGAACCATTGTCTTGCCTGAAACCAATCAGGAAATATATGAGATCTTGATTCAAGAATTGCAGAGTCAGGGTTTCAAGACCGCGAGCGCTGAAGAGATCGATCACTCCAACTTAGGTGAAAAGAGTTTTCTTTTCTTAGGACCCCAAACTGAGCTCAAATCCTTTTTACCTGAGGCGCCCGAGAATCCAACCGGCTTTTTTCTCCAGATAAGGAAAAATATTCTGAATCCCAAACGCGTCCTTGGTCTGATCTTGGCTGAAGATACTGGTGAGGTGAATGGTGCGGGGCGGAAGCTTTTTCACTATGGTCAGTACAGCAAACTGCAATTTTCTGGAGGCAAAAACGTGGAAAAGGAGACAGAGGCAAGCGACCGAGGAATCCAGCTTGAAGTGGGCCGACCGGCTACCGGTATTGCCCTTGAGGCAGTGCTTCCCCTATCTAAGATTGCTTCCCGGGTAGCCGATAAGACCATCGTCTATGTGGGCGAAAAGCATGACCGCTACGGCGACCACCTCGTTCAGCTTGAAATGATTCAGGCCTTGCACCGGCGCCATCCGAAACTGGCCATAGGCATGGAGATGTTTCAGCGCCGTTATCAAAAATCGTTGGACGACTATATCTCCGGGGCAACCGACACCCAGACCTTTCTCAAGGAGTCCCACTACTTCAATACCTGGAGGTTCAACTATCATTTATATGAAGATATCCTCCAGTATGCCAGGGCCAATAGAATACCTGTTGTCGCTCTCAACCAGGACCATGAGTTGGTTCGCAAGGTTGCGAACGAAGGGCTTGAAAACTTGAGCCCGGAGGAAAAGGGTCGCATACCTGGAGAGCTTATTCTTGATGACGAACCATACAAGAAACGCCTTCGGAGTGTTTTCGAAATGCACCAGACGAACCTGGATGGCGATAGCATTCCACAAGAATTCGAGTACTTTCACCAGGCCCAGATATTGTGGGATGAGACCATGGCGGAGAGCATCGCCAACTTTCTGACAGATCGCCCCGACTATCACATGGTGGTATTAGCAGGCAGTGGCCACCTTGCTTTCGGCGTGGGTATTCCCAAGAGAGTTCATCGCAGGATTGGAAAAGACTATGCTATTATCCTGCCCGATCCGGGAGAACCACTGGAGCTTGGTCTGGCTGACTTCATTATTTTCCCCACTGAAGTTCAGGCTCCGGAGGATGCCAAGCTTGGGATAATGCTGGATTCATCTGATGGTTTGCTCACGGTGGCTGGCTTTTCCCGCGGAAGTGGGGCCGAGAAGGCTGGGATGGAAAAGGGTGATATCGTCCTGGCTGTGGATGGTCAGAAAGTGGAAGACTTTGACGATCTTAGAGTCTTTCTGGCCACCAAGCATGTCGGTGACGTGGTTCGGCTCAAGGTGCGGCGCGACAAATCAACGGTGGAGTTAGATGTAGAGCTCGGGGCTCCAAGCCGGCACGGGCGATAAAGGCAGGATTTTAATTTCTATCCAGGATCTCACGAATCAGTTGCAGCAACTGATTGGTATCGTAGGGTTTGCTGACAAAACCTTTGGCGCCTCTGTCAAGGGCTCCTTTGGTAGGACCATCGGGTGAGTAGCCACTGGCTATCAATACTCGTGTATGTGGATCTATGGTGAGAAGTTCCTCGAGACACTTGCTGCCACCCATGCCAGGCATGATCAAATCCAGAATCACCAAGTCAATCCGAGCCCGCTCCTGACGGTATAGTTCTAAGGCGTTTTCCCCATTGTTGGCAGTGAGAACTGTGTAACCAGCACGTCCGAGTACATCCACCCCCAGTTCCCTAATGAACTCCTCGTCATCCACCAGCAAAATGGTTTCGTTACCTCCTGTGGCGAGACCCTCAGGCTCCGGTACTATCAATACGTCTACAGGCACGGCTTCCGGCTCTATTGTCGGTAGATATATTCTAAAGGTGGTTCCAACCTCGGGGCGGCTATAGCAGGTGATGTAGCCTTCGTGATTTTTTATAATTCCGTAAACTATTGCCAGACCGAGGCCTGTACCCTTTCCAACCTCCTTGGTGGTATAGAAAGGATCGAAGATGTGCTCCAGCGTCTCTTTACCCATGCCATGTCCGGTATCGGAGATCGAAAACAGCACGTAATCCCCTGGCTTTACTTCAGCATATCTCCTGCAAAATTCCTGATCTAAGGTTACGCTTTGCGTCTCAATGAGCAGCTTGCCGCCCTCAGCCATTGCATCTTTAGCGTTGACAGCGAGGTTCACGAGCACTTGCTTCAGGTGCGCCGAGTCAGCGTTGACCATTTTGAGATTGTCAGCGAGTTTAAATTCGACATCTATCATCTTGGGAATGGTGCGCTCGAGCAGTTCTCGTAATTCTCCCACCTCCTGATTGAGATCGAGGGGTCTTCTTTTGCTCTCAACCTTGCGACTGAAGGTGAGCAGTTGCTGAGTCAGTTCCGCTCCTCTTTTGGAGGCACGGATGACTTCCTGTAGTTCTCGCCAATCGGACTCTCCCTCCTTCTTGCGCATTAGTAGGAGTTCCGTATAGCCTTGTATGGCTTGGAGCAGGTTATTGAAATCGTGAGCGATTCCCCCCGCCAGAGTGCCGACGGCCTCCATTTTTTGAGCTTGCTGCAGCTGGCCCTCCAGATTTTTCTGTTCGCTGATGTCTCGTAAATTGATGACACTCCCCACAGGGTTGCCGTCCATATCTCGAAGAACGGCTCCACTGATGCTGACGGGGATGAGCTTTCCTTCCTTGGTGTATCGCCGGGTTTCTATGCCAGAGAAGCTTTCGCCAGCTAACACCCTGTTGATCATCGTTTGGGTCTCTGGCAAGCTCTCCTCAGGTACGAAAACATCCATTTTTTTGCCCAAACGCTCACCCAGGGACCAGCCGAAAACACGGGTGAAGGCAGGGTTATAATAGACAACTTTGCCATCAATGTCGTAGACAACCACAGGATCTGGATTTGCTTCCAGAACCGTGCGGTACTTTTCTTCGCTGGCCCGGAGTGCTTCAATGACTTGTTTGCGCTCGGTGATATCGTGAACGATCGAATACAGAAGCTGTTTGCCGTTCAGTACGATCGGACCACTGAAGACTTCAACATCGACAATCTCGTCTCTTGCCAAACGGTGACGGAACAAAAAGTGCTGGTTTTGTTCTGACTTCGCTTGCTCTATTTCTTGGTAAACTTGCTCGTCAGTGAGTGTATTGATATCGGTAATTTTCTTGCTGGTGAGTTCTTCATGGCCCCAACCATAAAAGGAGCAAGCTGCAGGATTGGCATCTACTATGTCTGCAGTCTCCGGATCAATAAGTAGCATCACCGTGTGATTGTTTTTGAAAAGGCTCCTATAGCGCTCTTCACTTTCACGCAAGGCCTCCTCCGCCCGCTTGCGTTTTGTAACATCGCGGACTACGCCTCGGAAACCAACAGGTTCGCCTGTAGAATTCGCCAGCAAAGATGCAGAGAGCTCCAGGGTTCTAGTGCTGCCATCCTTTCTAAAAATGTCATAGTTTACAATTTTCGCGGGCTCACCGGTCTGATAGGTTTTGCTAAAGACTTGATACATTTCTTTAGCGGTCTCCGGGGTGGTGTAGTCCCGGTTGTTCATATTAATCAGTTCTTCCCGGTTATATCCCGAGATTCGACACAGTGAATCATTTACATAGGTGATATTCCCAGCAAGATCCACTTCGAAGTAGCCTTCCTCGATGTTTTCCAGGATGGTTCTGTACTTTTCATCGCTTTCTCGCAGTTCCTCCTCAGCTCGCTGGCGCTCTTCTATCTCCCGTGTCATTTGCTCGTTTGTTTTTACCAAATCAGTGGCTCTTTCCTCAACGTGGCCTTCCAGCTGAGCCTGGATTTTGAGGAGTTGTATCTCCTGCTGCCACTTTGCACCGAGCGCCACGGCAAATTGTTTAATCTCTTCCGGAGTAAAAGGTTTCCTAATGTAGAGCAGCTTCCCGGCAGGGGGGACGCGAGAGACAATTTCTTCTGGGCCGACATCATTATGGGCTGTGACCATGACAATTTCGATGTTTGGATCCAGAGTTCGGATCTGTTCTGCTGCCCAGACACCGTCCGGACCTGAATCCATACGGATGTCGAGGAAGGCAGCAGCAAAAGGCTCCTCATCCTCGATGGCCATTCGCACCGCTTCAACCGCGGTTTCACTTTGATGGCAAAGCGTTAGATCAAACTGGTAGGTAGAGATTGGTGAAGAAAGAAATTCCTCATAGAGGTCGAGAACGTTTTGGTCGTCATCAACCGCAAGAATTCGTACCCTGTCGGACCAATCTGGATTCATAATTGGAGTTCCTTGATTACAAGGATCTTCAATGCGTTGAGGGGAACACAAATTCTCATGCAAAAAGCTTGCCCGACCCAAGAAAATTAAAATTCCAAATTACAAATCACTACGGCTAAGGTTTCAGTGTTCAGGTCTATCATTTCTGACACCTGCTTGCCACGCCGTAGCTCAACAGAGCGTAGGCGGGACACCTGAAACCTTCAGATTTGGTGCTTGAGATTTGGGATTTAGGAATGCAGCACTAACACCTGACACCTAACAGTTTGTCCAAAGGAGGTTGCAAGTGTACCGTCTCTGTGACTCATCACCGATGAGTCGTCACACGCCTCATGTTCCCCCATAGCCGATTTCTACCTTTTCACCTTCAACAATGACCGGCACTTTCCTCACACCTTTGGACACTTCGAGCATTTCCTCGAGCTTTTCCTCGTCGTTAGCGACGTCTATGTAAGTGGCCTTGTCTCCGTAAGCCGACCTGGCTTTGTTTGTGTAGGGTCAACTGGATTTACCGTAAATGATCACTTTGTCTGCCATTCTTCATCCTCCTTATATTTGACGTTTAAAATTCTTTTATGGAGTAATGGAGTGATGGAGTTTTGGAGTAATGGCAAAAAGACGAGTAGAATTCTTTTCCAATTCTCCAGTACTCCACTGCTCCAATACTCCGATTTATTCAAGTCTAAAGCTCTCCTTGAACTTGGGAACCACCACATCCCATCCCAATCTCTGTTGGATTTCCTCTGCCAATGATGCCGAGGCCTCAGGCTCACCATGA
>Ga0224502_10000555_pt1 | contig 12528 bp, 8 predicted proteins | sample SF_Oct11_sed_USG_5_FD_169104 | JGI IMG/M metagenome (GOLD analysis project Ga0224502, IMG submission 169104) | Sediment microbial communities from San Francisco Bay, California, United States - SF_Oct11_sed_USGS_13 | ecosystem: Environmental > Aquatic > Marine > Sediment | place: USA: California... | reverse complement strand
ATAGCGTCGAACTGCCGCGCCCTCCCACTCAACCAGGGGCTGAGCATCCTCTCGGGCTCTTGGCACGCTGTCCAGCACGGTGGCGAGTCGGGCGGCGCCCGGCGCGGGCAAGCCTGCTTGTCGGACCGCGTATCGCAGCAGGTTGCGTTGCCGGGCGTCGGAGAGCGCCAGCAATCCTGCGATATCGATTCGGGCAGCCCGGCCGCCGACACCCTGCAGGTCGATCGCAGCAAGTTCATCGAGCATGAGCGCTGCTTCGGCGGCAAGGCCCGCACTGCGGGCGAGCCGTTCGACGACGCCCGGCCAGCGCTGATCGAGCTCCGGCAGTACTTCATGCCGCAGGTAATTGCGATCAAAGCGCAGATCCTCATTGGAGGGGTCGTCAATCCAGCACAGCTCGTGCTCCGCCGCGTAGGCTTGCAGCGCGTCGCGCGAGACGTCGATGAGCGGCCGCACCAGCCAGCCTGCCGCAAATCGCGTCAGCAGCCCGATGCCGGCGAGGCCGGCGGGACCGCTGCCCCGCATGAGGTTCAACAACAATGTCTCGGCCTGGTCGTTGCGATGATGCGCGCTCAACAACCAGTCCCCATCAGCTGTGTGCCGCGCGAGCGCACTGTAGCGTGCCGAGCGCGCAGCAGCCTCGAGGCCACCGCCGCCGGCCGGGTCAACCGATACCGTCTCCGCAACGTATTCGATGCCGAGTGTGCCGGCAAGCTTTCGGCAGTAATCGTTCCAGCTGGCGGACTCGGGGTGCAGCTGATGATCGACGTGCACCGCCAGCAGCGACTTGCCATGACGCTCCCGCGAAACCGCCAGGGCGTGCGCGAGCACGGCGGAATCGAGCCCGCCGCTCAATGCGATTACATATCGATCGGGCCTGTTGCCGGCGGTCTCGAGCGCATCGAGACGCTCCAGGAGAACCTCGGGGCCGAACGTCACGCCTCTTTGAATTCGCCGAATCCGGCGAGCCGTCTCTGGCGGTTCTCGAGTAGCTGGTCGGCCGATACGGAGTCGAGTTCGTCCAGCGCCTTGATCAGCGCGTTGCGGATAACTTCCGCGGCCTCGGCCGGATTGCGGTGCGCGCCGCCGAGCGGCTCCCGCAGCACCTCGTCGACGAGACCGAAGTTGTTGAGGCTGGAAGCGGTGATGCGCATGGCTTCGGCCGCCTCCTGTGCTTTCTCCGCGCTTTTCCAGAGGATGGATGCGCAGCCCTCGGGCGAAATAACGGAATAGATGCCGTATTGCAGCATCAGCAGCTTGTCGGCGACGCCGATCGCAAGCGCGCCGCCGGAACCGCCCTCGCCGATGACGACGCTGATGATAGGCGTCTTCAGGCCCGCCATCAGGTACAGGCTGTACGCGATCGCCTCGCTCTGGCCGCGCTCCTCGGCACCGACCCCGGGATAAGCGCCGGGCGTGTCGATGAACGTCACCACCGGCAGCGAAAATTTTTCAGCGAGCCGCATCAGCCTTTGCGCCTTGCGGTAACCCTCCGGTTTCGGCATGCCGTAATTGCGTCGCACCCGCTCCTTGGTATCGCGCCCCTTCTGGTGACCTATGAACATGACAGCTCGCCCGTCGATACGGCCGACACCGCCGATGATGGCCGGGTCGTCCGCATACATGCGATCGCCGTGCAGCTCCTGGAAATCCGGCGACAGGATCTCCAGGTAATCGGCCGTGTAGGGCCGCATGGGATGCCTCGCTACCTGCGCGATCTGCCAGGCGCTCAGCTTCGAGAAGATGCTCTTCGTGAGCGCCTCGCTCTTCGCCCTTAAGCGCGAAACTTCCTCGTTGATATTGATTTCGGAGTCGTCACCGACGAAACGCAATTCCTCGATCTTGGCCTCGAGTTCGGCAATCGGCTGTTCGAAATCCAGGAATTTCAGATCCATAGCGGAGTCTTCGGTAGCGCGTCGTATAGGCGGATTCAAGCCGGCAAAGTGACTCTACATGATTTCTCGGCCGGGTGCGTACAGCAACCGGACGTTGTTACTGCCGAGGAGTTCACTCAGCTTGTCGCGCAGCTCCCGGCTCGGGCGCACCGACCACTCGGCGCCGAGTTCGAGCCGTGCTTTCGCGTCGTCGCCGAAATACTGCACCGCAACCTCGCAGTTTCCTTCCCGGTACGGCAACAGCACGTCGTGCAGTTTCATCAACAGCTGTTCTCCCTGACCGTTCGGCGCCAGCCGCAGCAACATGCTCTTTGCCCGGCTCTCGATGACGCGATCGATATGCAGCACGTTCTTCACGTTTACCGACCATGCGCCGATAAAGTCGTCGTAGCGCAGAGGGCCGCTCACGACCACGATCTCGTCCTTCACCAGCAGGTGCCGGAACTCCTGGAAAGCTTCGCCGAACAGGCTGACTTCCATTCGACCGCTATCGTCATCCAGCACGACGCTGACACGATTGCCGCGTTTGCGAACGTCGACGACCAATCCGGCAATCGTCACCTCGCGTCGTGATTGCGAGTAATCTCGCTCGCCACGAGCCGACTGCGGCGGTGGCTCCGCCGCAAGATCGGCGAGATTGCCATCCACGAAACAGCGCGCGTCGGCGCGCACCGCGTGGAACGGGTGTCCGGTCAGGTAAAGTCCGAGCGCTTCCTTTTCGCTGCTGAGAAGCAGGCGCTCGGGCCATTCGTCCATTTCCAGGGAAGCCTTATCGTCGTCCGGCTCCGGCGGCGCCTCGAGGCCGAACATATCATTCTGGCCGGCCGCCACCGCACGCGCGTACTGATCGGCACTCTTGAGAGCCTCCGGTACCTGGTGCATCAGGGCGCGGCGCGACTGACCGAAATCATCCATCGCGCCGGACTTGATCATTGCCTCGAGCGCACGCCGATTGACCCTGTCATGATCGACCCGGCGACAGAACTCGGACAGGCTGCTGTAATCACCGTTCGCCTCGCGCTCGGCGATCAGGGCTTCTACCGCCGATCGTCCGACTCCCTTGATCGCGCCGAGCCCATAGAGAATCGCCCGGTCGCCGGCCACGCTGAAATGGTAGGTCGAACGATCGACGCTCGGCGCTGCGAGTTCCAGGCCGAGCTTGCGGCAGTCGTCCTTGAGCGTCACCAACCGGTCGGTGTTGTCCAGGTCTGCGCTCATTACCGCCGCCATGAATGCGGCCGGATAGTGCGCCTTCAGGTACGCGGTCTGGTAGGACAGAACCGCGTAAGCAGCAGAATGCGACTTGTTGAACCCGTAACCTGCAAATTTCTCCATCAGGTCGAAAATGCGTGTCGCTGTCGGCTCGGCCACGCCACGCTCCGTCGCGCCCGACATGAAGATCTCCCGCTGTTTCGCCATCTCCTCGGGCTTCTTCTTGCCCATCGCACGCCGCAAGAGATCGGCGCCACCCAGGGTGTAACCGGCCAGCACCTGCGCGATCTGCATGACCTGCTCCTGGTAGAGGATCACGCCGTAGGTTTCTTCGAGTACGGGTTTGAGGTCCGGATGCAGGTAGTCGATCTCTGCCTGATTGGACGAGTGCTTGCGGGCAATGAAATCGTCGACCATGCCTGACTGCAGCGGGCCGGGCCGGAAAAGTGCTACCAGTGCGACAAGATCGCCGAACTGGTCGGGCCGCAGGCGCTTGATGAGATCGCGCATACCGCTCGACTCGAGCTGGAACACCGCGGCAGTCTGCGTGCTTTGCAGCAACCTGAACGTCTCGGCATCGTCCATCGGCACGCGGCTGATGTCGAGCGATTCGTCCGGGTAGGTCGCATTGACGATGCGTTCCGCCCAATCGATGACCGTGAGCGTCTTCAGGCCGAGGAAGTCGAACTTGACGAGGCCAATCGCTTCGACATCGTCCTTGTCGAGTTGCGTGACCAGGCTGCTGCCGCCGTCTTCACAATAGAGCGGCGCGAAATCGGTGAGTTGATCCGGTGCAATCACAACACCACCGGCATGTTTGCCCGCGTTCCTGACCAGTCCCTCGAGCGACTTCGCGAGGTCGATGATGGCGGTCACCTCCTCGTCGTCGCGGTACATGGTCGCCAGTTCATCGGACTGCTCCAGTGCCTTGTCGAGCGTCATGCCGATTTCGAAAGGCACCAGCTTGGCGATGCGATCGACAAAACCGTATGGCTGGCCGAGCACGCGCCCCGTGTCGCGGATGACGGCCCTCGCCGCCATGGTGCCGAACGTGATGATTTGCGCGACGCGATCGCGTCCGTAGCGCTCGGCGACATACTCGATGACGCGATCGCGCCCTTCCATGCAGAAGTCGATGTCGAAATCCGGCATCGAGACGCGCTCCGGGTTCAGGAATCGCTCGAAAAGCAGGTCGTGTTCGAGCGGGTCAAGATCAGTAATGCCGAGCACCCAGGCCACCAGCGAGCCTGCACCGGATCCCCGGCCCGGACCCACGGGAATCTCGCTGTTGCGCGCCCAGCGAATGAAATCGGCGACGATCAGGAAGTAGCCCGGGAAACCCATGCCGCGGATGACCCTGAGTTCGGTCTCCAGGCGCTCGAGGTACGGGGCCCTGAAGGCGTCGCGTTCATTGGTCGCGATATCGCGCGTCGCGCATATCTCCTCAAGTGCCTTTTCGAGTCCACGTCTTGCCTCGGCCTCCAGGAACTGCTCTTCCGTCTGGCCTTCCGGCACGGGGAAGGCAGGCAATACGCTCTCGCCGAGTTTCAGGTCCAGGTTGCAGCGTCTGGCGATCTCCAGCCCGTTTTCGACCGCCTCCGGCACGTCGGAAAATAATTCGATCATCTCGGCCGATGATCGCAGGTACTGCTGGTTGCTGTAGTGATGGGGCCGGTCCGGGTCCGCAAGTCCCCGGCCGTCGTGAATACACACCCGGGCTTCGTGCGCATGAAAATCCTCTTGCTCGATGAAACGCACGTCATTGCTCGCGACGACCGGTACGGCCTGCTCGCTTGCCAGCAGCAGACTCGCCTGTACGCAGCCTTCTTCGTCGCCGCGGCCGGTCCTGGTGAGTTCCAGGTAATAGCGGTCGTCGAATATGTCACGCCAGGCGACGAGCCGCTGCCGCGCTTCATCCAGGTGCCCGACGAGCAGCGAATGGCCGACGTCGCCGTGCAACCCTCCCGACAATGCGATGAGGCCTTCACAGCTATCCCTGTCCAGCCACTCGCGTCGGATCATCGGCTCACCGCGAATCCGGCCCTCGAGGTACGCGCGCGAAATGATGCGGCACAGGTTGCGGTAGCCGTGATTGTCCTGGCAAAGCACGATCAGCGTGAACGCCCGGCCCGGATCGTCCTCATTCGCGATTCGCAGGTCCGCACCGATGATGGGCTTGACGCCCGCCGCTATCGCCCGTCTGTAGAATTTCACCAGCCCGAACAGGTTGTTCCTGTCCGTCATGGCAACCGCTGGCATGCCATCCGCGGCCGCTTTCGTCATCAATGCCGGAATGCGTACCGTGCTGTCCACGAGTGAATACTCGGTGTGGACGTGCAGGTGCACGAACGACGAAGCGCTCACCGCAGCGCCCTCACCGGTGAAAAACTGCGCCGATGCTCGGGGCACGGCCCGTGTTCCCTGAGGCGCGCGCGGTGCAACTCGGTACCGTAGCCCTTGTGACGCGCAAACTCGTAGTTGGGATAACGTGCATGCATCGCAACCATCATCCTGTCGCGCGCGGTTTTCGCAATGATCGAGGCCGCGCTGATCGATTCGATCCGGGCATCGCCTCCGACGATCGCGAGTCCGTCGATGCTGCCATCGCGAAAGCGGAGGTCCGGCAGGCGGTTGCCGTCGACGTGCACCGCTCGCGGCACAACGGCGAGGCCGAGGATGGCACGGCGCATCGCAAGCATGGTTGCGGATAGTATGTTCAGGGCGTCGATTTCCGCGCGGTCCGACCAGGCCACCGACCAGCAAAGGGCGCGGCTCTTGATCACCGCTTCCAGCGCATCCCTGCGGGCTGCGGACAACTTCTTGGAGTCACGCAGACCGGCAATCGGTCGCTGCGCATGCAGAATCACAGCCGCCGCCACGACCGGTCCGGCCAGCGGCCCGCGTCCTGCCTCATCGACGCCTGCGACGAGATCGGGTAAGAAATCTGCTTGCAGTTGCTGCATTGTCGGTGTGTGAGCCCGGCTATCCCTGTGCTGTAAGGCTTATCAGCGCGTCGGCTGCGCGCTCGTTCGAATTCATCGCCAACTCGGTCCGCAGTTTAGCAAATCTCGCCTTGATGACCGCGCAACGTTCGGGATCATCGAGCAGGTCCATAACCGCTCCGGCTATTCTGGCAGGGTCCGCATCACCCTGGATGAACTCGGGAATCAATGACTCGCCCGTCAGCAGGTTGGGCAGCGTGAAATGCTTGACCTTTACCAACCGGAATACCTTCGTGATCAACGCCGTCAATGCGGAAACGCGGTATGCGGCCACCGTCGGCTTGCCGAGCAATGCCGACTCCAGCGCTGCCGTTCCCGATGCCAGCAGCACGAAATCCGACGCCGACATCGCCTCGATCGAACGCCCGTCAATGATCGTGAAGCGGTCGGCAACTGCATGCTGCCGCAGGGATGCCTCGATGACCGGCCGCAATTTCGGTGCGGCGACCGGCGTGACGAAATGCACGTCTTGCTCCCTGGCTGCTATCGTCGCGGCGGTCGCGGCGAAAACCGGCGCAAGCTGTGTCACCTCGCTGCTGCGGCTTCCCGGCAGCATCGCTATGATTCTCGCTTCCACCGGCAGAGCCAGCTCGCGGCGCACGACCGTAACGTCGGCGGAGGGCGAAAGCGCGTCCGCTTTCGGGTGACCGACGAATACGGCATCCATGCCCTGCTCTGCGTAAATCGCCGGCTCGAACGGGAGGATACAGATGACGCGATCGGCCGCCCTGCGGATCTTGTGGATGCGCCCTGCACGCCATGCCCAGATTGACGGACTGACGTAGTGAATCGTGCGAATGCCCGAGGTTTTCAGAGCAGCCTCCAGGCCCAGATTGAAGTCCGGCGCGTCGATTCCGACAAAGACGTCGGGCGGCGTTTCGCGCCAACGCGCTATCAACGAGCGTCGCAACCGCAATAAACGCGGCAGGTGTTTCAATGGCTCCACAACGCCCATGACCGCGAGTTCCTCGGCATCGGCCCAGCGCTCGCAGCCGGTTGCAACCATCTCCGGGCCGGCGACGCCTTCGAACACGGCGTCAGGTATTCGTCGCCGGACAGCCGCTATCAGTCCCGCCCCGAGCAGATCGCCCGACGACTCGCCAGCAACCAGTCCGACGCGCAAGGGCACAGGTTCAGCGGATAATGCCGCGCTCGGACGTGCGCAGCGTATCCAGAAAGACGATGAGTTCGGGTTGCGAATCGATCAGCTTTTCGATTTCGGCAATTGCATCGGCGAGTTTCAGACCTTTGCGGTACACGAGCCTATAGGCGTTCTTGATATTGCGAATCTGCTCCTCGCTGAAATCGCGACGCTTCAGTCCTTCGCCGTTGATTCCGCGCGGGACCGCGGGCTGGCCGGAGACCATCGTATAGGCCGGCACGTCCCGGTTAACGCCTGAATACATGCCGAGAAACGCATGTGGACCTATCTTCGTAAACTGGTGCGCGCCTGAAAAGCCGCCGAAAATAACCCAGTCGCCGACATGCACGTGACCCGCAAGCGTCACGTTGTTGGCCATGATCGTCTTGTTACCCACGACGCAGTCGTGCGCGATATGCACGTACGCCATGATCCAGTTATCGTCGCCGAGGATGGTATCGCCGAGGTCCTGCGTGGTCCCGCGGCTGATGGTGCAGAACTCGCGGATTGTATTGCGGTCGCCGATCTTCAGCCGGGTCGGTTCGCCGCGGTACTTCTTGTCCTGCGGGTCGTCACCGATCGATGCGAACTGGTAGATATGGTTGTCGTGCCCGATCGCAGTGGGGCCGTTGATAACGACGTGGCTATCGATGCGCGTGCCGCTGCCAATGGTCACGTCGTCGCCTATGACCGCATAGGCCCCGATTGCGACGCCCTCGTCGACGTTCGCGCCCTTGGAAATAATCGCCGTCGGATGAATTGTGCTGCTCATCGTTATTTACTTGCCGGCCTTTTCGAGTTTACGCACGCGCTCGACAAGCTGGTCGAGTCGCCGGAAACGGGCGACCTTGCGGCCCCACTCCCTGGCTGGCTCCGCAGTGAAGGTACCGGCATAGACTCCGGGCTCCGTGATGTTTTTGGATATTACGGCTTTGCCGCTGACCACCACATCGTCGCAAACCGTGATATGGCCGACGATCCCTGACTGCCCGGCGAGCATGCAACGTTTTCCGACCGTCGCACTTCCCGAGATACCGCTCATCCCTGCCACCGCGGTATGTGCGCCAACGTGCGCGTTGTGCCCAATATGGCACAGATTGTCGATCCGCACGCCGTCCTCGATAACCGTGTCTTCGATAGCGCCGCAATCAACCGTCGTGTTGGCGCCTATCTCAACGTCGTCGCCGATGCTCACGCCGCCGAGTTGCGGCACCTTGATCCAGCCTGCCGGCGTCATCGCATTGCCGAATCCGTCGGACCCGATCACGGCACCGGGATGAAGAATCCCTCGCAGACCGAGCTTGACGTCGCGAACCAGCGTGACGTTAGCGATCAGCCGACAGTGTTTGGCAACGCTGCAGTCAGGCCCGATGACGGTGCCTGGTCCCACGTAGACATTGTCGCCAATAATTGACCGATCGCCAACGCTGACATTCGCCGCGACGTGTGCTGTCGGCGAGATCTCCGCAGTCGTCGATATAACGGCGGACGCATCGATGCCCGCGGCATAATGCGGCGGTGGGTGGATAACAGCGGCCATTCGAGCGTAATCGGCGTAGGGATTATCGCTCACCAGGAAAGCCGTTGCCGAATCATCGACGTCTTCCGCACGCAAGATGACGGCCGCCGCTCGAGTCGCGGCCAACTGCGTGCGGAACCTGGGATTGGAAAGAAAGCTCAACGAACCCGGACCTGCATTCTGCAGGCCCGCAACATTGTCGATGCTTACGTCGGGATCACCGACGAGCTCGCAGTCGAATTGCGCCGCGAGTTCTCCGAGCTTGATCGGCATCAGCCTGGCAAGCGGTTACGCCGCAGGACGACGCCTCAGCGCGCGCCCTGCGCCTGGAAATTCGCTTCTACCGCACGAAGGACTTCTTCCGTGATATTCACTGCCGTGCTCGCGAACAGAACACCATCGCCAACGATGAGATCGTAACCCTCTGCCTGCGCATAGTCCTGCACTTCCTTGAGAAGCGAGCGTTGCAGATTGCCGAGCTCTTCATTTTGCCGCAGCTCGAGGTCCTCGCGAAATTCCTGCTGCAGCCGCGCAACATCACGTTGCAGATCTCGCAGGTTCTTCTCCGCGTTGCGTCGCTCGGTTTCGCCCATCACGGCAACGTCTTTTTGAATCTTCGCAGTCAAGTCCTCGAGTTCTTTTTGCTTGGCGATAAATTCCCGCTGACGGGGCGCAAATTCTTCCTGAAGCGCGTCCATCACTGCTTTGGTCTGCGGTGAGCGATCCAACAATACGGGGACGTTGACCACACCGATCTTTACTTCCTGCGCGGCAGCTGGCAGTGCAAACACGAAAACGAGACCAATGCCCGCAGCTACTTTAAGCAGGTTTTGCTTCATAAAACTCATAGAGTGTCCATTCCTTAAAACGCTTGACCAATGGAGAATTGGAATCTTTCGATTTCGTCTCCGAAATACCTGTCGTTACCGGCGTAGTTATTGAGCGGATAAGCATAGCTGAACCTGAACAATCCCATCGGCGCAAGCCACTGTACGCCCACGCCGACAGATGTGCGCAGCTCGTTAAACTCTGGCTTGTACTCGATCGGACTGCCGAGCTTATCGGTAAAAGCCACCTCGCCTGAATTGAATACGTTGCCGACGTCGTAAAAAATTGCAGCCCGCGTCTGGCTGGCCCACTTTTCCGGCAGCGGAATTATAAGCTCTAACTGACTGGCAACCAAAACATTACCACCATACGGGTTGCCAAAACTGTCGCGCGGACCGAGCCAGGACTCCCGAAAGCCCCGTACAGAACCGGGTCCACCGCCAAAGAACTGCTTGTAGGGAGGCAGCGCGGTCGTATCCCCGAGGGCCTCTCCCAAGCCTGTTTCGAGGTTGTAGCGCAAAACGAAGCCGCGCCAGAGCGGCCAATACATTGTCGCGTTGTAGCGCGCGGTGAAGAACTCCACCTGGCTGCCGGGAACGGTGCCGGAGAGAAACAGCTGATGCCGCATGCCCCGGGTCGCGAACAGTGCCCGGTTGCGGCTGTCATACGTCCAGCCCGCTATTATTTCATAGGTATCGAACTCGGTGCCGAAGAAAATGGCCCCGCCGCCGATATCCTGGAGGAAAGGGTTGCCGTTATTCGCAACCCAGTCCTGCGACTGCTGAGTGCTCGAGCTGGACGACAACAGTTCCGATCGCTGGTATGACAGGCCGAATGACAGCGTCTGAAATTCGCTGATCGGGTAACCGTAATCAAGCGAGGCGCCTGCGCTGGTGGTGGAGAAGTCCGAGGCGGCAGACGTGAACTGCGTGACATCGCGGTAATTGACACTGACCGTGCGCCGCACGCCGTCTATCGTTCTGTAGGGATCGGTATGTGAGATGCTGTAGAACTTCGAGAAGCGCCCCGTCGACACTTCAAGTGCGACCCGGTTACCGGTTCCCAGGAAGTTGGTATGCACGATGCTGCCATTCAACAACAGCTTTTGCGACTCTGAATAACCAACGCCGCCGGAGAACTGGCCGGGCATGCGGTATTCCATGTTGAAGTAAACGTCCACGAGATCCGGACTGCCCGGCACGGGAACCGTCTCGGACTCGACATTCGGTTCGACATACGGCAGACGCTGCAGGCGGAACTTCGAGCGGTCGATCAATACGTTTGACAGGTATGCGCCTTCCATCTGCCGGAGTTCGCGACGCAATACCTCGTCGTCGACTTCGTCGATACCGTTAAAGTTGATCCGCCGGACATAAACGCGGCTCTTCGGATCCACGTAGAACGTAATCTCGGCTGTCTTTTCTTCGTGATCGAGCTCCGGAACCGGGTCGATTTCCGCGTTGGCATAACCCTGTTCGCCAAGCCGCAGCGACATGAACTCGGCAGATTGCGTCAGCAGGCCAAGATTGAAAATCGACCCCGGCTGAGCCAGTACCATCGCGCGCAGGAAAGCCTCCGGAAGCACCATGTCACCGACAAGCTTGACGTCGGAAATCGTGTACTTGTCGCCCTCGTTGATCGTAATGGTGACGAATATATCTTTCTTGTTCGGAGAAATGGCCACCTGGGTGGACTCGATGTTGAAATTCGCATAGCCGCGGTTCATGTAAAACGACCGCAGCGTTTCAAGGTCACCCTCAAGCCCCTGCTTTTCGTAACGGTCGTCCTGGCGCAGCCACGACAGCCAGTTGGCCGTGTCGAGATTGAAGTCCCCTCGTATTTCGTCCTCGTCGAATGACGTGTTTCCGACGATATTGACCTGCCTGATTTTCGCGCGGTCGCCTTCCTTGACGTCGATCTTGATACGTACCGTGTTATTTGGGCGGTCTTCAACGGTCGAATTGACCTGTACGCCATACTTGCCGCGGTCGTAGTACTGCTCCCGCATGAACATCGCGACGTTGTCGAGCGTGGAACGGTCGAAGGTCCTTCCCTTGGCGAGACCCACACCGCGGAGGGACTCCATGAGATCCTCCGTCTTGATGTCCTTGTTGCCCTCGATCTCGAAGCTCTCGATCGACGGCCGCTCCTTAACTGCAATAATCAGCGCGTCGCCATCCCTGCGAATCTCGATGTCGTCAAAGAGGCCTTGCGTGTAAAGCGCACGTATCGCCTCGCCGATGCGGACATCGTCGATGGTGTCGCCGATGTTGATGGGCAGGTAATTGAATACCGTGCCTTCGGATATTCTCTGCAGGCCTTCGACACGCATATCCCTGACGACGAACGGCTCGAAGTCAGCAAGTGCCGGCAGAGCCGTTAACGCGAGCAGCAGGCCGAAAAGCGAGCCGCGCCGGAAGGTGAACAACGATTTTCTTCTACATCTCATCATTGACTTTCAGGTACCGGCAATCTCAACCGAAGATTCTCGCAAGATCGTTATAGAAAGCGAAGCTCATCAACAGAATTAATGCGAATATGCCGATTTGCTGGCCCAGAATCTGGGAGCGTTCCGACAGCGGACTGCCCTTCAGGCCTTCGATTGACTGGTAGACGATCTGGCCGCCGTCGAGTACCGGAATCGGCAACAGATTGAGAACGCCGAGACTGATGCTGACGATCGCGAGGAACCCGAGAAAGTAATCCAGCCCGCGTTGTGCCGATTCGCCGGCGAACTGCGCGATATTGATTGGGCCACTGATGTTCTTTATGGAAACGTCACCGGTCACCATGCGCCCGAGCATCCGCAGCGTAAAGACGGTCGATGACCAGGTGCGTGCCATGGCCTGGGTCATCGAGTCGATCGGACCGAAACGCCGCTGATAGTAGAAATCGCTGAAATCACCGCTGTGAGCGACCCCCAGACGGCCC
>Ga0224502_10000554_pt1 | contig 12532 bp, 9 predicted proteins | sample SF_Oct11_sed_USG_5_FD_169104 | JGI IMG/M metagenome (GOLD analysis project Ga0224502, IMG submission 169104) | Sediment microbial communities from San Francisco Bay, California, United States - SF_Oct11_sed_USGS_13 | ecosystem: Environmental > Aquatic > Marine > Sediment | place: USA: California... | reverse complement strand
GTAAATTGGCCATGCGTTCAATGATTCGAATACCCGCGCGCGTTGAATTAATGGTTAACCGGAAGGCCCCGGCCGCAACGCCGTTTTGATTCAGGGCTGAAACAATTTGATGGCTGAAGCCTTCGGGCAGCAGGGTATCGGCGTGCAGAAACACCAGTATGTCGCCCGCTGCCGCTTTGGCACCGGTATTCATCTGAAGGGCTTTGCCCGGGTTTGATTGAATCACCGTTGCGCCCCGGAACCCGGCCAGTTCGGCCGTCTCATCAATGCTGCCGCCGTCAATGACGATCACTTCCAGGTTTTCGACACCTTCGAGGTTAGAAAATGTCCGCACAAGGGTTGCCGCCTCGTTCAGCGCCGGGATGATGATGGATATATTTTGCACCGGGGACGGTTTCGCCGCGGTCTTTTTAATTTTTTGCCAGTGATGAAGATCAGCAGGTCGATCCACATCCGCTAACGATTCCAGCAGGATAAAGCTCAACCCCGATTCCCTGGCAGTCTGAAAAGTTTGAGAAAGAACTTCGCCGGTTCCCCAGTTTATGCCCTCAAACAGACGGGCATAGGTTTCAGCCGGGATGGTATTTTTCATGCCGATTAAGTAATACCCGCCGTCGCGCGCCGGGCCGAGCACCAGGTCGTTTTTTTGCAGCCCTTCAAAAGCCTGCTGAATAATATCTGCTGAAATCCCCGGGATATCGCTGCCGACAATAACGGCCGCCTTTTTTGAATCCCGAAATGCTTCTTCGAATGCACGCGCCATCCGCCGGCCAAGATCCCCCGGTCCCTGCGGCCGGTAGCTGAATTGCGACCCCAGCCACTCCTGCATTAAATCGGGATTGCCGCCTTCGTGACGGACTTCAACGGTCAGGCCGGGGCGGGAGCTTCCCTTTGAAGCAGTTGCGAGGATGTGTTCGGTCATCTGCCCCTGCAAGCGGGCGGCACCCTTTGCGCCCAGGGCCGGGATCAGACGGGTTTTGGTTTTTCCGGGCTCGGGGAATCGCGTGAAGACAATCAACCGTTCAGGCATCACTGCCGTCATCTGGTTTCTCCTGCCTGAACTCAGGCTTCGATGACCCCGCCTCAGGTAAAGCCGGATCCGGCCGCACATGTATAACAATGATCGGCGGTAATGATAGGGGTGCCGGGCTGCGGTGGTCCCGGCATCTCGGAGATGTGAATTTTTTTACCGCTCATATAAAGATCTCTTGCGAGATTGAAGTCACAATCATACAGGTATCCGTCCCAGGAAACAGATACCAGGGTTCGGCACATCAACCCTTCAATCGCGCAGGGGTTGAAATTGGAGACAAGCTTTTGCATGTAACCTTCAAAATTGCCGGATTTAATCAACCATTGCTTGAAGCGCCCCAGCGGAACATTGGCAAAACTAAATAGGCTGTTAAAGGTCACGCTCCATTTTTTTTCAAGAATTTGATGGTATCTTTTTTCAGTTTGCTTCTGGGCTGGTGGGAAAAAGGCGCCTGTGGGATTGGATACAAGGTTAAGTTCCAGCCCGGATCCATTGCGGCCGTAGCCCACGGCATTCAACTCTTTGAGCACCGCGATGCTTTCTTCAAAAATTCCTTCGCCACGTTGCGAATCCGTCTGGTTCAGATTCAATGATGGGAATGAGGCCACGATCACCACCCTCTGTGATTTGAGCGGTTCGATCAATCGACTCATTTTAGCCTTCAAGGCCGACAGATTTGAGCGCAACATAATTCTCGGCGCCAGTGGAGAGATTTTCTCAATCAATTCTGTCAGGTGCGGATTTAATTCCGGTGCCCCGCCGGTAATATCCACAGTTTCAAAATGGCCTCTTTGGGCATAGGCCACCACCGCATTGAGGGTATCGGCATTCATGTTTTCATTGCGGCCCGGCCCGGCATTCAGGTGGCAGTGCTGACAGGTCTGGTTGCACAGAAATCCCAGATTGATCTGCAAAGTATGCGTGCGTTGGCGAACTAACTCAAGACGGTGTTTGGCGAGAGTCGACTTGAAAGGAGCGATATCTATCGGGCTCTCCTCCGGTGATTGAATCGGTTTGGATATGGTTGCCTGGACATACATTTTCAAGCCTAAATCTTTATCACATGGATATTTTGTGAGCAATATTGCGCATCTGAACGCCATGAACCAGGGAAGCGCCGCCTCTAATGGCTGTAACGACATGAACCGCTTCTGTCATTTCGGCCAGGTTAGACCCCTTTTCAAGGCAGGCCCGGGTATAGGCATCGATACAATAAGGGCATTGGACGGCATGGGCGACTGCCAGCGCAATGAGGGCTTTTTCGCGTTCGGTCAGTTCGCCTTCAGCAAATACGGCATTATAATACTCGAAGAATTTATGGGCTAATTCCGGTGCTTCTTTTCCGATTTCTTCAAATTTAGGAAGATCTTCCGGTTTGTAGTAAGTTTCCATTCTAATTTGCTCCTCCTTCTGGCTTCTGGTCACTGGCAACTGGATACTGGTCTTTGGCTCATGAAGTTGTCCCGCTTTTAGCCAGAAACAAGCAGCCAGCAGCCTGCCTCTATGCCATCTTGGCTACAATAGCTTCGGAAAATTGTGAACATTTTACTTCCGTGGCGCCTTCGATCTGCCGGGCCAGATCATAGGTGACCGTTTTTGATTGAATAGTGGATTGAAGTGCACCGCGGATGAGTTCGGATGCTTCGCGCCATCCCATATGCTCCAGCATCATGGCCCCGGAAAGGATCAGCGAGCTCGGATTGACTTTGTCCAGACCGGCGTATTTGGGTGCGGTGCCATGAGTGGCCTCGAACACCGCACAGCGGTCGCCGATATTGGCCCCCGGAGCCATACCCAGTCCCCCCACCTGGGCGGCCAGTGCGTCCGACAGATAGTCGCCGTTTAAATTGGGTGTCGCTATCACACCAAATTCAGCCGGTCGCAGCAGTACTTGCTGAAACAGCATATCCGCTATCCGATCTTTGATAACCAGCTTGCCTTCGGGCTGCTTGCCCTGATACGTGTCATATAGTTCGGCTTCGGTAATCGTTTGATCGCTAAATCTCTCCTGCGCAACCTCATAGCCCCACTGAGCGAAAGCCCCTTCGGTAAATTTCATGATGTTGCCCTTATGCATCAGGGTAACGCTGGAAAAGCCGTTTGCCAGGGCATGGGCAACGGCCCTGGCAACCAGCCGTTTGGTCTTGGTTGCACTGATGGGTTTGATACCGATCCCTGCGTCTTCAGGCAACGACGTTCCCATTTGTTCGTTTAAAAATGATCGCACCTTTTCCGCTTCCGCGCTGCCGGATTGATACTCGATGCCGGCATAGAGGTCTTCGGTGTTTTCCCTAAAGATGACCATGTTGATTGCTTCAGGGTGTTTCATGGGGCTGGGTACCGATTCAATGTATTTTACCGGGCGTACGCAGGCGTATAGATCGAGCTTTTGGCGAATGGCCACGTTAATGCTGCGAATTCCCTTACCCACAGGTGTTGTCATGGGGCCCTTAATCGCCACCGCGTGATTTTCTATTTCTTCCAGGGTTTCATCTGAAAGCCAGTTGCCGGTTTTCTCAAATCCCTTTTCACCGGCAAAAACTTCCAGCCAGGAAATCTGCTTTCGGCCGTCGTAGGCTTTTTGAACCGCCTGATCCATCACCATGCGGGCCGCCCGCCAGATATCCGGTCCGATTCCATCACCTTCGATAAACGGAATCTCCGGCGAATCGGGCACCTTCAGCGAACCATCCGCCTGCTTTTCAATGATTTTATCATTTGCCATAATCATATCCTTTATTGCTTATCATCCTGTTATCGATTCTTCCTCAATAAATTTAAAATTCGAATGTCAAAAATGCCTTAACTCAAGTTTTTTCCAATACGCCACCACTCCATTACGCCAGTTTCTAATTTTAAGTTTCCACCTTTAACGCTTCAATTCTGTAGACATATTTAACCCAATCGGAGCCGTAATAATCTTCGGCAACAATGCGCAGTGGGAATCCGTGCTGTTGAGGTAATTTCTCTGCGTTGACCGCATAGGCTAAAAACACTTTATTGGAACGTATATCGGCGATTGGAAATTGTTCTACCTTTTCATAAGGACCTTTCGGCCCGGAGGCCGAAATATGGGTGGTATCTGCTTTCATGCGGGCCAGGTTGAGCACCGTCATCAGGGAGATTCCCTTCCATCTTCCATGATTTGTAAAAACTCCGGGGCAGATCATCAAAACATCGCGTTCAATCAACGGGAGTTCGAGTATCTGTGAATAGCTTAGATTGCGCGGTGCGGCGATATTCCCCTCGATTATCAGTCGCCATGATTTCAGATCGACTTCATGGTCGGTTAGACCCATGGTCTCAAAGTCTTTCAATGGGATAATTTCCAGGTTGCGCGTGTCCAGGGTGGCCGGATTTTCATCCCTTAAAGAAGACAGATCCGTTCCTTTGGGGACGACGATGCGTTTGGTTTGGGCATAGGCCTTTTTCAGCCAGAGTCCAGCACCACTGAAAAATAAGCCAACACCGCTGAGAAGTCGAATCGTGAATTTTATAAATTGTCGTCGTGTTTTCATTAGTCGTTGCGTTTCAGATGGCGGATGTTATCTTCAGCGGCGACGATGACGTCGCTGGCCAGGCCCAGGAAAAGTCCATGTTCCACAATGCCGGCACGTTCGTTCAGCCTTGCAGCCAGATCATTTGGATCCGCCATTGCGCCAAAATTTGCATCAAGGATAAAATTATTTTGATCGGTTTGATAGGGCTGCTCTTTATCATCAAGGCGCAGGGTGACGGCGGCTCCCTGTGATTTGAGAAAGTTTTCTTCGGTTTTAACCGCAAACGGGATGACCTCGACGGGTAAGGCCCAGTGGGTGCCCAGGCAGGCTGAAAGTTTACCTTCATCCACAATAATAATATTTTGCCGGCTGGCCTGTGCCACCACTTTTTCCCGCAGCAGCGCCCCACCGCCGCCTTTAATCAGGTTCAGATCGGGATCGACTTCATCGGCCCCGTCGATGGTTGCATCAATCAGCGGTTGATCATCCAATCCGCATAAGGGAATACCCAACTCACCGGCCAGGGTTTCAGTGCGGATTGAGGTCGGAATGCCGACAATGTTTTTCAAATCACCGGATTTAAGAAGTTCACCGATTCGGATCACGGCAAAGGCAGTCGTGCTGCCGGTACCCAGGCCCACCACCATGCCGGAATCAATGAATTCGACGGCGCGATGGGCCGCTTTCTGTTTTAATTCGTCCTGTTTTTCCAACCCCGTGGTTCCCCTTCATTTGTTTGTCCAGGTGCTCAATACATCCGCAGATTTAAAGGATTCACACAGATTATTTTTCAATTTCATAACCCCTTCTATCTATTTTTAATCTGCGTAATCTGTGGATAATAATGTCTTCAAATTCATTGACGGCCTATGCGGCTTTGAAAAGCTTACATTTTTCAGCGATACTTTCCAGCAACTTTTTAAAGGGCTGGGCAAAGGCAACAACGCCGTCATCTTGCAGTTTCTGGGTTACGGTTTGCAGATCGATTCCCAGATCCGCCAGTTTGGTTAGCTGGTTTTGAGCTTCCGCCAGATCCTGGGTAAGGGTTTGGGCTACCCGGCCGTGATCCATAAAGCTTTCCAGGGTTGACGGCGGCAATGTGTTTACCGTATCGGGCCCGATCAGTTCATCCACATACAGGTTGTCAGGGTACGCCGGGTTTTTAGTACTCGTGCTGGCCCACAAAACGCGCTGCACGCCTGCGCCCTTATCGGCCAGTTGCTGCCAGCGGGACTGCTCCAGTATTTTTTTATATTCCACGTAGGCAATCTTTGAATTGGCAACCGCGATTTTACCCAGCAGTTCGCCGGCCCCCATCTTTTCCAATTCTGTATCCACTGCCGTATCCACCCGGCTGATAAAAAATGAAGCCACCGATGCGACTTTGTCAATCGGATGTCCCCCTTTGACCCCCGGTCCGGTGGCCGCCAGCTTCTCCAGCCCGGACTGGTAGGCATCGGCGACGGCTTTATAATTTTGCAGCCCAAAGATCAGGGTAACATTTACATTTACGCCGCAACCGATCAATTCGGTAATGGCCGGGAGCCCCTCCTGGGTGGCCGGCACCTTGATCATTACGTTGGGTCGGTTTACGGCTTCAAACAACCGTTTGGCATCGGCGATGGTTTGTTCGGTTTCATAGGCCAGCTCAGGGCTGACTTCCAGGCTGACATAGCCGTCTTTGCCGCCGGATGAATCATAAACACCGCTAAGCTGATCGGCGGCCAGGGAGATATCTTTAATGGCCAGCGCCTCATAAATTTGCACGATGGACAGATCTGTTTTGATCAGCTGTTTTAAATCCTCATCATAGTCATTGCTGCCGGCAATGGCTTTTTCAAATATCGCCGGATTTGACGTTACCCCCCTGAGACCGATGTCGATCAGCTGTTTTAGTTCACCCGAGGTGATCATGGAGCGTTGAATGTAGTCCAGCCATATGGATTGACCCATTTTTTCAAGTTCGATCAGTTTTGACATTACATTCTCCTTTACCTGAATTGATCAAACAGGTCTGCCGATGGTTTTCATTATCATCTTCATTCCCAACAAATCAATTTCATTTTTCATACCAGCGCCAGGGCACTTTCAACCACCTGACTTGCCGTCAGACCGAATTTTTCATACAGCGTCTTGTAGGGCGCTGAGGCACCGAAATGATCCAGCGCGATGATCCGGCCGAATTCACCGACATAGCGGTGCCATCCCTGGGGGCTGCCGGCCTCGATGGCAATTTTTGCTTTTACCTCCGGCGGCAGGACCTGGCGACGATAGTCTTGCGGTTGCGCATCAAACAATTCCCATGAGGGCATGCTCACCACCCGCACAGCCGACCCCTTGGCTTTGATCATTTCAGCAGCTTCAAGGGCAATTTGGACTTCCGAGCCGCTGCCGATCAGGATCACATCGGGTTTTTTGTTGTCGGCCTCACTCAGAATATAGGCCCCCTGGTGCAGGCCCTCTGCCGATGCATATGTCGAATTACGGTCCAGGGTGGGAAGATTTTGGCGTGACAGTGCCAGGGCCACCGGTCCGCCCCGGTGGCTGATCGCAGCGCGCCAGGCCTGGGCGGTTTCATTCGCATCGCAGGGCCGGATGACAATGAGGTTCGGAATTGCCCGCAGTGCGGCCAGCTGTTCGATGGGTTGATGCGTGGGGCCGTCTTCGCCCAGACCGATGCTGTCATGGGTAAACACATAAATGACTTTCAGGTCTGTCAATGCTGCCAGACGGATCGCCGGCCTCATGTAATCGGAAAAAACTAAAAACGTGGCCCCATAGGGAATCAAGCCGCCGTGCAGCGCCATGCCGTTTAAAATGCCGCCCATGGCATGCTCGCGTACGCCGAAACGTAAATTACGACCGCCATAATCGGGCGCCTGGAAGTCGGCCTCACCGTCAATGAGGGTTTTGGTGGAAGGCGCCAGGTCGGCGGAACCGCCAATCAGATTGGCAATTTTCGGCGCCACGGCATTTAGCACCTTGCCGGATGCAACCCGCGTTGCCATTCCTTTTTCATCAGGTTCGAAGATCGGAATCTCATTTTCCCAGGTATCCGGAAGTTGGCCGTTTATCCAGCTACGCCATTCAGCTGCCGGCTCCTTAAAATTTTCCTGATAGGCATCCAGAGCAGCCTGCCAGCGGTCATCCAGCCGCTGGCCTTTATCAATTGCCTGGCGGAAATGCGTCAAGGCTTCATCCGGGATAAGGAAGGTCGGCTCCTGGGGCCATCCCAGATTTTGCTTGGTAAGTTTGAGCTCTTCTGCGCCTAAGGGTTCCCCGTGTACGCCGGCGGTATCCTGTTTGTTGGGGCTTCCGTAACCGATGTGGGTTCGCACCGCAATCAAAGACGGCCGGGTCGTTTCTTTTTGGGCCTCAATGAGCGCTTGCTCAAGCGCTTCTATATCATTGCCGTCATCTACACGCTGAACATGCCAGTCGTAGCAGACAAAACGGCCGGTGCGGTTTTCGGTAAATGCAATATCGGTATGACCCTCGATAGAGATGTGGTTGTCATCATAGAAATATATCAGCTTGCCCAAACCTAAATGCCCGGCCAGCGAGGCCGCTTCATGCGAGATGCCCTCCATAAGATCCCCGTCGCTGACAATGCCATAGGTAAAATGGTCGACAATGTGATGACCGGGCCGATTAAAACGAACAGCCAGGTAGCGTTCGGCAAGCGCCATGCCGACGCCATTGGAAAATCCTTGCCCCAAAGGGCCGGTGGTGGTCTCCACGCCCGGTGTGAGACCGTGTTCGGGATGACCGGGGGTTTTACTGCCCCATTGGCGAAAATTTTGAAGCGCTTCCAGGGGCAAATCATAGCCGGTCAAATGCAAAAGACTGTAAAGCAGCATCGAGCCGTGACCGGCCGATAGCACAAAGCGGTCCCGGTTGGGCCAATTTGGATTGTTGGGATTATGTCGCAAAAAGCGCGTCCAGAGAACATAGGCCATAGCGGCAGCGCCCATCGGCATGCCGGGATGACCCGATTTGGCTTTTTCGACACCATCGGCAGAAAGCATACGAATCGTGTTTAGACAGAGTTGGTCCAATTTTGTCGGCATTTGCTCCCCCCTTTGTTAATAGATACCCAATTAAATTAAATAACGTAAATTCCTCAGCACCAGGCTCTTGTGCTGCTTAAACATGAGTTAAATCCGAATATCGAAGCACGAAATACGAAACAAATCTTAAATCCAAATGTTCCAATGACCAAAACAAGTTCACAAGGATACTTTTCTTAAGCCAAGTCCCTTATAATAAGGTGTTTTTGTTTTGGTCATTTGAAAGTAGGGTTTCGAATTTGTTTCGGCCAATTTTATAAAATCAGACGATATTCGGATTTCGAGTTTTAATGCGATGTCTCTTCACCTTTGATCTTTTTGATGATTTTAGGGATGAATAACGAAAAGACAAACAACCCGATCGAGAAAAATACTTTAAACGAAATCAGTTCGGCCCAGTTTTCCGAGACCCAGACCTCTTTTAGAGTTCCGACAAAAAACGTGAAAATAAAAGTGCCGGCGATAATACCCAGGCCGGTACCGGAGAAGTAGTCCCAAAAATGGACTTTCGTTAGGCCCATCCCGAAATTCATGGGGGTAAATGGGAAGTACACCAGCCGCAGGTATAATACAGTGGCAAAACCATTACGCTCGATGGCATCATCATATTTTTTTAGTTTGTCGCCGATCAGGGATGCAGCAAATTCTCTGCCCAGCGTGCGACCGATGAAGAAGGCCGCACTGGCACCGATCATGGCTCCGATCCAAACCACCACAAATCCCCAGTAGGGACCAAATAGGGCTGCTCCCACGCCGGTAAGCAGTGTGCCCGGTATAAATAGACAGACCCCGGCAGCATATATCAGGATGAATATCACCGGCGCCCACATTCCGACCGTATCCAAATAACGGCCCAGCGCCTCGGGCGTAAGATATTGCTTCACCGGTGTAAAGCGCACCAGCAGGATCGCTCCGAAGATAAATGCTGCCAGGATTAGCGCTTTTATGACCGCTTTTTTGCGGTTATTAACTGTTGGTTGCATCACGTCTTCCATATCGGGTTCCTTGTCACTGGCTGCTGGCAGCTGGCTTCTGGTCGCTGGCTGCTTGTGTCTGGTTACTGGCTTTTTCTGAATGTCGTCCGGATCGCTTTAGCCAGTCTCCAGTTGCCAGAAGCAAGTAGCCGATAAGTGGCCATGATTAATCCGGAGCGTGTGAAAATTGAATACCTATTTTATTTTTTCAATCGCTTTGGGGCCCCTGCTGCCGGCTTCATAAAAGTGAAGCAATTCGGCTTGATCATCACAGGCTTCACAGCGATCTAAAATGGGCGTTAGAAACTTCCAGCAAAGTTCAACATCGTCCTGCCGCCAGAATAACATTTGATCGCCCAGCATACAATCAATCAAAGCTTTAGCATAGGCGTCCAGGGTCGGACCGCTGTAATTTTGTTGATAATGAAAATCCATGGTTACGGTGCGCAGGCAAACCACGGCACCGGGATTTTTAGTTTGAAACGTCAGTGTTATTTTTTCTTCAGGATAAATTCCCAGGATGAGCCGGTTGGCCGCGATCTTGTCTCCCAGGGTATGGCGAAACATTGAATGGGGAACGTTCTTGAACTGGATGGCGATCTCGGTTAATTTTTGGTCCAGGCGCTTGCCGGAGGTCAGGTAAAAGGGGACCCCCTGCCAGCGCCAATTATCCAGGTAAGCTTTCATCATGGCAAATGTCGGCGTAAGAGAGTCCGCATCCACCCCTGATTCCTCGCGGTAGGCCGGGACCGGTTTGCCGTTAACCGTTCCGGCTGCATATTGCCCCAGAACCAGATATTCCTCGAGTTGGTCCACCTGAAAAGGCCTTAAGGCCCGAAACACTTTGACCTTTTCGTCTCTGACCTGATCGGCTTCAAAGCGTGACGGAGGCTCCATGGCGGTGAGGGACAGAAGCTGCATCATATGGTTCTGGAACATATCTTTTAACACACCGGACTGTTCATAATACCCGGCGCGATGTTCAATTCCCAGCTGTTCGATGGCGGTGATGGCGATATACTCGATATAGCGCCGATTCCAGATGGGCTCAAACAGGGAGTTGGCGAAACGCAGCATCAACACATTTTGAACCGTTTCTTTTGCGAGGTAATGATCGATCCTGAAAATTTGGTTTTCTCCGAAATCCCGCTGAAGGCTCTTATCCAGATCCCGGGCTGTTTTCAGATCCGTACCGAAAGGTTTTTCCACGACAATGCGTGACCAACCGTTGCCGTTTTGATTTTCATTCGCCAGGCCGACCTGACCGATTATCCCGGCAGCTGTTTTGTAAATCGACGGCGGCAGCGCCATATAAAAGATCCTGTTTCCGCCGGTGTTAAATTTTTCGTCCAGATCCCGCAGCAACTGGGCCAGATTTTTAAATGAATCCAGATCTTCAAAATCCGTATAGCAATGATAGAGCATTTCGGCAAAAGACGGCCATCTGGTTTCGTCATAACCGCCGGCCTTTTTCAAGGCCGACTGCATCTTCGCTTTGAATTCCTGTTCATCGATTTCCCTCCGGCTGGCGCCCACGATCAAAAAACGATCCGGCAGCCCCGCGTTAAGGTAAAGATCAAATAAAGCCGGCATCAGCTTTCGTTTCGCTAAATCACCGTTTGCCCCCATAATGACGATAGTGCAGGGATCACTGCGCCTGGGGGCCACGCATGCCAGCGCATCGAGTCCCAGATCCGGTGCGATCACAGACGCCATGGTATCTTCGGTGATATTTGTGTCAGCGGTATTATTTCCCATGCCGATCTCCTTATGATGGGCTTTTAACTTCTGTTTTGAATTCAAATTCGGAATCGTCGCGATTTATTCTAACATTGAAAACTTATTGCTTTGGGCCAGGAATCTTTTCTCGCTATCAGCTGTCAGGATTCAACTTCGCAGGCCCGGCCTTTCAGATGAAAGAAAAACTTTAATCCCTTCTGAACTTTATCAGAGAATAGTTTCGGTGAAAAGAAATTCCCGGCTACGCGTTTGTTGATTTCAGCGATGGTCGGGTAAGGGTGTACGGCCGCCGCCAGGGTGGCCAATTTTACTTTTCCGTTTAACACGGCGACCCATTCTGCGAGCAGATCCCCCGCGTGGGGTCCTAAAATCTGCACGCCGACAGGTTTTTCTTTTTCATTCAGCAGCATCTTGATTTTTCCGATTTTTTCGCCTTCGGCCAGACTTCTGTCATTGTCTTTGAATTCTTCGGTCCAGATCCTATAATCGATGCCGGCCTTTTTGGCCATGGTTTCGTTCATGCCGATATTGCCCAGGGGCGGGTCCGTGAAGGTACACCACGGCAGATAGGTATAATCCGCCTTGCGGGGGATGCGAAAAATGGCATTGCCGACCACAATGCCGCCTTCATATCCGGCCGCATGCGTGAACTGAAAGCCGCCGGTGACGTCACCCACCGCATAAATATGTTTATGGTTGGTGCGCATTCGATTGTCAACCTTGATCCCGCTCCGATCGTGTTCAACTCCGATGGTTTCAAGCCCCATTCCTTCAACATTAGCAGCCCTCCCCAGGGCGACCAGGAGCGTTTCAGCTTTAAGGCTCGCCGTGCTGCCGTCTTTGTGTTTTATGGTGATTTTTCTTTGGTTACCAAGATCGTTTACGGTTTCAATGGTGTGGTTAAGATAGAATTTTACGCCCTCAGAACTCAGGGTCTGCATGACCGCATCGGCAAGATCTTGATCATCTTTTGATAGAATTTGAGGTCCCCTATCGACTATCGTTACGGCAGTGCCAAACCGGTTGAATGCCTGAGCCATTTCAATACCGATCGGCCCGGCGCCCAGTATAATCATGGATTCGGGCAGATGATCGAGATAAAAGATTTCTCTGTTGGTAATATACGGTGTTTTCTCAAGGCCGTTGATGGGGGGGATGAAGGCCGAAGATCCTGAAGCAATCACCCAGGCTTTGGCCGTGTAGCTTTTTGCGTTT
>Ga0224502_10000553_pt1 | contig 12535 bp, 13 predicted proteins | sample SF_Oct11_sed_USG_5_FD_169104 | JGI IMG/M metagenome (GOLD analysis project Ga0224502, IMG submission 169104) | Sediment microbial communities from San Francisco Bay, California, United States - SF_Oct11_sed_USGS_13 | ecosystem: Environmental > Aquatic > Marine > Sediment | place: USA... | reverse complement strand
GTCCTGAAATTTCTGGGTGAATGAAATCGATAAATCCGGCGGCAAAAAAAACCCCACAATCCTGTTGGGTTGCGGGGCTGGTCTCTTTGGAAAATTCCTCAGTCTCGGCTACCCGCCTTATCTCCCTATAAGGAGTACAAGCAGTAGCAGGAGCAGGCCGCTCGGTGCGCCGGCAATCCCGAAAGACTTGTACTGGCCGATGAATTCCATAAGCGCGGATCATGTTTGATGCTCTTGTTGATGTCAACACTAACGAAATCAGTTGCTTGTGATACCAATGAGTGGCTGGCAGGTATCGACACCTAGATCGCCAAGCGCTGGAAGAAACTTACGTTGAAGGTTCAACTATTGGAAGCAAGCAGATGATTGCTAACGGAAAAGAAGGTCCAGGTTATCCTCTCGCGCTATCCGCCAAACGCCTGCACAGGTGGCCGTGATCACAATGGCACTTAGTGCAGCTGGACATGCCTGGCTTCGGAACGTTTTAAATGACGCTGGCTTGCTGTCGTAGATATAGGTATTCTCTCGCGCCTCGCTCACCTTCAGGTGAACGGGAAGGGGCAGGATATCGCGGTTTCGGGGAACCGGTCCGGTCGCGCGACTCTTTGGCAGCACAGCGCGTCAACGGGCTCTTCGGGGGCCACGATGTTATGTCGATGTCGGGCTGGCGATAAATAGAGCATATGGTATTCTTGTTGCCAACGAGGCGGGACCAGTGAAATGGCCGAAGTAACAGGGGAGTTGCGCAGGCCGGGTAGACCTCGAATTAAAGCTAAAAGGACAAAGACAGAATTGATCGCCGCGGCGGTTGTGGAGAGGGTCGCGAGCGCAAGGGGGATTGCATGCACAAGGGTGCAGTCCACCCGTTTATTGTGCATGTCATCGCCTGATTACTGCGCATCCCTCTCCCGAAATCCTATAAACATTAAAACTCGATGCATTAAGGAGTATCAATGAAACGGTGCAAATACAGCAGCCGGCACCTGGCAAGTGCAGCAGTCGCTGCAACTGTCGTTATTGCAGGCAGCGTCTTCGCCCAGTCCGTGACCGTTGATCAGGTTCTCGAGGCTGACTTGCGACGTCTCGAACTCGCTCAGGAGTCTCAGGAACGCATCAACGGGATCGTCGAAGGGACACGCTCCCTTGCCGACGACTATCGGGCTATCAACAAGGAGATCGACGGCCTCAAGGTCTACAACCGTCTGATGACCGCGCAAACCAATGGCCAGCAGGCAACGCTGGACGACATCGCGCTGTCGATGCAGCAGGTTGACGTGATCAACCGCCAGATCTTCCCGCTGATGGAGCGCATGATCGACGGCATCGAGCAGTCTATATCTCTCGATATTCCTTTCCTGATCGAAGAGCGCAGCAAGCGTGTCAGTGATCTGAAAGACATCATGGAGCGTTCGGACGTCAGCGTGGCCGAGAAATTCCGCAAAGTGATGGAGGCCTATCAGATTGAGATGGACTACGGCACCTCGAGCGAGTGGTACCGGGAGTCGCTGAACGTCGACGGTGCTGTCCGCGAATACAACATGCTTCGTGTTGGTCGCATCGGCCTGTACTTCCAGTCTGACGACACCAATATCACCGGTTGGTACAACCCGATTTCGGGTCAGTATGAAACGCTGGGTAGCGAGCATCGTAATGAAGTGCGCAAGGGCATCCGCGTAGCCCGCCAGTTGATTGCGCCTGAACTGATATTGTTGCCAATGCCCGGTGCCGAGCAGGCGGGGGGAGCTTAAGTCATGAAACGTATTGCTATTTTTGTCGCGAGCGCCCTCTTGTTCACGGGCGCGGCACAGGCGCAGGAAGACGCGGCCTCAATGGACCAGCTCCTGCAGCAGATCGAGCGCGGCCAGGCGCGTGACAGCCAGGAAGCGCGCGAGCGCGAGGCTCGTTTCGCGCAGTCTCGCAGCGAGCAGCAGAACATGCTGAACCAGGCGCGCGCCGAGCGTTCACGTCAGGAGCAGGAGAGCGCAAGGCTCGAAGGCCTTTTCAACGAGAACCAGGAGCGTATCAGTTCGGCACGCGACGAGCTTGATCAGCGCCTAGGTGCGTTGAAAGAGCTGTTTGGCGTGCTGCAGACGGTATCGGGTGACGCCCAGGGCCGTTTCAATACTTCGCTGACGAACATCCAGTACCCGGATCGCGAAAGGTTCCTCGTCGAATTGGGCAGTAAGATGGCGGGTGCCAGCTCTCTGGCCTCGATCGAGGAGATCGAGCAGCTCTGGTATGAGCTGCAGCGCGAAGTTTCGGAGTCGGGCAAGATCGTCAAGTTCCCGCTCGAGATAACGCGGGCCAACGGTGAGGTAGTCACGACGGACGTCGTCCGTGTCGGCACGTTCAATATCGTCTTCGAAGACGGATACCTGGCGTACAGTGGCGGTGACAGTCAGGTTGCGGAACTGCAGCGCCAGCCTGAACAAGGTCGCTTTACGAGCTCGACGGGCGACATGGTGAGTTCGACGGCGCAAGACGTCGTAACCTTTGGTCTTGACGGTACTCGCGGCGGCATTCTGGCCCTGCTGGTCGAGTCGCCGACGATCGAGGATCGCATCAACCAGGGTGGTATTGTGGGTTACTGCATCATCGGCCTCGGCATTGTTGGCCTCCTGATCGCGTTCGTCCGTGCTGTCGGCCTGTCGAATGCAAATCGCAAGGTCAATGCGCAGCTGAAGAGTGACAGTGCCAGCACCGACAATCCGCTGGGCAGGGTACTTGCCGCGTACGAAGCGAACCAGAATGCCGATACCGAGACAATCGAGTTGAAACTATCCGAGGCTACGCTCAAGGAAATGCCGGATCTGACGAAGGGTCTGCTCTTCATCAAGGTCATCTCGGTTGTAGCGCCGCTGATGGGACTGCTCGGTACCGTTACCGGTATGATCAAAACCTTCCAGGTGATCACGCTGTTCGGCGCCGGTGACCCGAAGATGATGGCCGGTGGTATCTCGCAGGCACTTATGACGACGGTTCTCGGCCTGGTGGTGGCCATCCCGATGGTACTGATCCATACGCTGGTCGCCGGCCAGAGTCGCAAAATTGTCAACATTCTGCAGTCGCAGAGCGCTGGCATTGTGGCCGCCCATTCCGAGAAGCACGGTTAATGCCGGTCTGAGGAGCAGCCATGCTTTGGTTACAAGACAGTATCGAGGCCATTCGCGACTTCATGGAGTTGGGTGGTCCGGTCCTGCGCTGGATTGCTATCGCGATCTTTCTGATGTGGGTCCTCATTCTCGAGCGGATGTTATTTTTCCGCTTGTCGATGAAGTCCCTGTCAGAAAAGATCCACGATGCATGGGAGGCGCGGCCGGAACGGCGTTCCTGGAACGCGCACATGATACGCGAGCAGTTAATCTCGCAGTTTTCCATGGCGACGAACCAGTCCATTCCCATGATTCAGACCCTGGTGGCGCTTTGTCCGCTGCTGGGTCTGCTGGGGACGGTCACGGGCATGATCAAGGTATTCGAGGTCATGGCCGTATCAGGATCGGGCAACGTCCGCGCAATGGCCGCGGGCGTTTCCCAGGCCACTGTGCCGACGATGGCGGGAATGGTTGGGGCACTTTCCGGAGTTCTCCTTGTCACTTTGTTAAGCCGCCGAGCGGCGCGTGAAGTCGAGTTCCTCGAGGACTCGCTCACGATGGATCACTAAAAGGTACCTGACATGCGTAGATCAAATGCAGCTATGGGCCAGGATGAGGAAGAGAATGAAATCAACCTCACGCCGATGCTTGATGTCGTATTCATCATGCTCATCTTCTTCATTGTCACGGCCTCGTTCATCAAGGAAGCCGGTATCGACGTAAACCGCCCGGATGCACCAACGGCGGAATCCGTTGCTGATGCCAATATCCTTATCGCGATCAGCGCGAACGACGAGATCTGGATTGACCGGCGTCTCGTCGACCCGCGCGCCGTGCGGCCGAACATCGAGCGGCTGCACGCCGAGAATCCGAAAGGATCCGTGGTTATCCAGGCCGACAAGAAGTCCACCAATGAAACCTTGGTTACCGTCATGGATGCCGCACGGGCGGCAGGCGTTTACAATGTTTCGCTGGCGGCGAATAACTAGGATGAGGTAAGGAGCGCCGGGGTTGTTCCTGCAGCCCCGACGTTTACAACCAGCTAACGAGGCGGGAAACTTCGCTGAGGAGCGCTAAATATGATAGGTCGTTACATCTTTTCGATCATCGTCGGATCCGTCATTACGTTATCCCTGATTTTCGTAATGCACCTGCTGATTGAGTATGCCGAAGACGCGGTAACGAAAGAGAGGACAAAGCACCAGCTGGACTTTGTTCGCGTAAGGCGCAACGAGACGCTGAATACCGAGGACTTCACTCCCGAGAAACCACCCAAGCCACCTGAGACGCCACCCGAGGTGCCGCCGCAGGATACGGACTCGGTAGATCCTAATGCGCCGACGGTGAACATTCCGGCGCCCGAAGTTTCCAACACCGTCGATATCGGTGGGCCAGGAGGCATGAACATTGCCGAGGGCGACTACCTTCCGATCGTACGTGTTGCGCCGGTCTATCCGGCCCGCGCACTGTCGCGCGGTATCGAAGGGTACGTGGATCTGTCCTTTACCGTGACCACGACGGGCACTGTCAGGGATCCGGCCGTATTGTTTTCGACCAGCAGTCTTTTCGACCGAGCCGCTATCCGGGCCGTGCTGAAATTCAAGTACAAGCCCAGGGTCGTAGACGGCGTGCCAGTAGACGTACCAAACGTCAAAACGCGAATTACGTTCCAGATCGAAGAGTAGCCAGGATTTGCCGACCGGAAGCGCGGGATACTTCCAGAGGACGACTTTGAAAATGAACAGCATTAACGTTTTTGTAGAGCGACTGAGTATTCTCCTGATCTGCGGGGTCTTTGCACTCGGCACGGCCTATGCGCAGGAAGAAGACCGGGACGACACTAAGACCAAGCAGGCGCAGGCCGTCAGCAAAGAGGTCTACGACCGGATTCAGAAAGCGCAGGAGGAAATCGACGCCGGAAACGAGCGTGAAGCCCTCAGCATGCTGGAGGCCTTGCGTGGACGTAAAGGACTGACGGAATACGAACTCCAGAACGTACTCAACTATATCGGTTTCGTTCACTACAACATGGAGAATATTCCGGCGGCCATCGCGACTTACGAAGAGATGCTGCGCATCCCGAGTATCGAAGAGCAGATCAAGAAGCAGACGACCTACACGCTCGCGCAGTTCGCCACGATGCAGGAAGATTACGAAAAGGCACTGCGCTTGCTCGACGAATGGTTCGTACTGGAGACCAACCCGGCTCCTGAGCCTTACATCCTGTACGCGCAGAACCTCTACCAGGTGAATCGTTACGCCGATATGATCAAACCGATCGAAACGGCGATGGATGTCGCGCGCAAGCGCGGGCTGGATCTCAAGGAAGACTGGTACGTACTGCTGAATTTCGCCTACTTCCAGCAGGAAAACTACGCCAAGGTTAGAGACATCCAGAAGATCCTCCTTGTGCAGTGGCCCAAGAAGACCTACTGGTTCTCCCTGGCCGGGGCCTATACCGAACTCGGTGAAGACCAGAACCTGATCGCTGCCTACGATGCCGCACATGCACAGGGTCTGCTGGAGAAGGAAGCCGAGCTGGTGACGATGGCGCAGCTTTACATGCAGCACGAAGTACCTTACAAGGCGGCCACTCTCCTGGATGCTGAAATGATTCGGGGCCGAGTGCCGAAGGATGCGCGCAACTACCGTCTTCTGTCACAGGCATGGACACTCGCTGCCGAGGACGAGCAGGCAATTCCCGCCCTCCAGGAGGCCGCACGGCTTAGTGATGACGGCGAGTTGAACCTTCGTCTGGGCAACGCCTATCTCAATTTGAGCCAGTACGACAAGTGCGTGCCGGCCATTCGCGAGGGATTGAATAAAGGCGGCATCAAGAGCCCGGACAACGCTCAGATCTCTCTCGGCATGTGCCTGTACAATCTGCAGGAGTACCGTGACGCAATTACCGCTTTCCGCGAGGCCGGTAAAACACAGCGTTCGCGCCGCATTGCCAACCAGTGGGTAACGGTCATCGAGGCTGATATCGAGCGTAACGAGCAGATCAGGCTCGCCGAGGCAGCTGCGCAGAAGCAGCTTCGCGATCTCGCGAATCGTCGCCGGCAGGCAGAGCGAATCTAAGTCGATCGCTTGCTACATCCGGAACGGGCGCCACAGGCGCCCGTTTTTTTAAGCGCCGTACATTTTTGAAAACGTGCGTTGACGGCGTGACGCCGTCGCCAATAAAATCGCGCTATTTTGAGCCAGGATGACCCGATGCCGAAAATTATTTTCATTACACCGGACGGTGAAAAACACGAAGTCGAGGTTGAGAGCGGTTATTCGGTAATGGAAGCCGCCATCAACAACAACATCGAGGGCATCGTTGCTGAATGCGGCGGCGCTTGTGCATGCGCAACCTGCCACAGCTACATCGACGAAAGCTGGGCCGGCAGGATGCCTGAAATGGATGACATGGAAGACAGCATGCTCGACGCGGCCTATGATAGGCGCGACAACAGCCGCCTTACTTGTCAACTCGAAGTTCGGGATGACTGGGACGGGCTGATCGTCCACGTGGCCGAAAACGAATACTGAGCCAGGCAATGACGACGAGAATCAAAGAGGGCGACAGGCTGCCGGAAGGCAATTTCTGGGTCATGGATGCCAACGGCGTTGATACTGTATCGACGCACGAGCTATTTGCCGGCAAGAAAATCGTGTTCTTCGGTGTGCCGGGGGCATTCACTTCCACATGTTCGCGGTCCCATTTGCCGGGCTTTATAAATCATGCCGATGCAATTTTTGCGGCAGGGGCGGATGCCATCGCCTGCATGTCCGTGAACGACGCAGCGGTCATGCATGCCTGGGGAATCGATCGCGGGGTTGGCGACAAGATACTGATGCTGGCAGACGGTAACTGCGATTATGCGAACTCGCTGGGACTGTCCATCGACGCATCTGCCTTTGGCTCCGGCATGCGCAGCCTGCGCTTCGCCATGATCGTCGACGACGGCGCCGTCAGTTGGCTCAGGGTCGACGAGCCCGGCAAATTCGAACTGACCAGGGCCGAGGATGCGCTGGACGCACTGACGTCCGGTAACGGCTGATACAGGCCGCACCGAACGTCATCTGTTACAAACGTCGTCAGGAGTTGAGGGCGGCTTCCAGTTCCGGCACCACCTTGAACAGGTCGCCGACCAGTCCGATGTCCGAAACCTCGAAAATGGGCGCTTCGGCGTCTTTATTGATGGCAACAATCGTCCCGGCATCCTTTATTCCTGTCAAATGCTGGATGGCACCAGAAATGCCGATCGCTACGTAAAGAGCCGGGGCAATAATCTTGCCGGTCTGGCCCACCTGCATTTCGTTGGGCACGTACCCCGCATCGACGGCTGCGCGTGACGCGCCCACTGCGGCGCCGAACGCGTCGGCAAGTTTGTAGATCAGCTCGAAATTCTCAGCGCTTCCCAACGCTCGGCCACCCGAAACTACCTTGGCGGCCGTTTGCAGGTCCGGGCGATCCGAAGCGGCAGTCTTGCGTTCTACAAATCGTGAATGCGACGGGATCTCGGCATCGACGGTCATGCTCTCGATCGTAGCACTCCCACCAGCCTCCACGGCCTGGTACGAGGCCGTGCGCACTGTTGCTACAACGGGCATCCCAACCGGGGTTTCCACGGTGAGAATGGCATTTCCGGCGTAAATCGGTTTCCTGAACTGGTTGGTAGTGACGACTTCCATGACATCACTGACCTGGTTGACGCCGAGTCGAGCAGCGACCGCCGGCATCAGGTCTTTGCCAAACGTGGTTGACGGCCCGAGCAGATGCGAATAACCCTCCGCGATGGCCATCACCTGGGGCACCAGTTGCACTGTCACCGCATCGGCGTTGACTTCCGAATCGATACGCAGGACCCGCGAGACCGAGGCCAGCTCGGCAATCTGGCTGGCGAGTGCTTCACCGTCTGACGAGAAAATGGCGACGTCGATTTCGGCATCCGGAATCGTCGCGGCGCAGGCAACGCATTTAGCAACGCTCGGATTGATCTGGCCGTCAGCGTGCTCAGCAATAATCAGTACTTTTGCCATCAGAGTAACCCCTTGTCCTTAAGCGCGGCGACCAGGCCCGCTACGTCCTCTACCATGACGCCTTTCGATCTCTCCGCGGGCGGCTCGAAACTGACGTTCGTCAGCGCTGGTGCAAGCTCGATTCCCAGGTCGTCGAGAGCAATTTCGTCCAGGGGCTTCTTCTTGGCCTTCATGATGTCCGGCAGTTTCACGTAGCGGGGTTCGTTCAGCCGCAGGTCCGCCGTAATGACCGCAGGAAGGTCGATTTCGTGGACCTCGAGGCCGGTATCGATTTCCCTGGTAATCGTTGCTACAGGGCCGTTGAATTCGATTTTGGAGGCAAAAGTCCCTTGCGGGCGCCCCCAGAGCGACGCCAGCATCTGCCCGGTCTGGTTGTTGTCCCCGTCAATCGCCTGTTTGCCGAGTATCACGAGTTCGGGGTTTTCCCTGTCGATCAGGGCCCTGAAGACGCGAGCGCAGCTCAGCGGATCCAGCGGCTGTGCACTGCTGACCAGGATCGCCCGGTCCGCGCCCATTGCCAGGCCGGTGCGTAGCTGTTGCTGCGCTTCCGTGGAACCAATCGACACGACGATGACTTCGGCAGCTTCGCCTCTTTCACGGATTCTGAGCGCCTCTTCGAGGGCGATCTCGTCAAAGGGGTTGATGCTCATCTTGACGCCGTCGGTTTCCACGCCGCTGCCATCCGACTTGACGCGAATTCTGACGTTGTAATCGACCACACGTTTCAGGCCGACAAGGATCTTCTCCACGAACGGGGCTCCTGTACTTGTTTTGGGTTTAAGGGCGGCGCGGAACCTGCCGCGTTCGCGTATTGTCACCGACCCATTTCGCGTGTACAAGGCTGAATTCATGATTTGGGCCGCGCCAACACCGGACAAGAGATGAAAAAACAGTCGAGTTATACGGATCTGATCGGCGCCAGGGAGCTCAATGCACTGCTCCACGATCCCTCGTGCCGCATTGTCGACTGCCGCTTCGAACTTGCGGACCCCGCCAGAGGGCGTGCTCTGTATCGGGCCGGCCATATTCACGGCGCCGTGTTCGCGGACCTCGACAAAGACCTGGCCGGGACTGTCGGTCCGCAGTCCGGGCGGCATCCGCTGCCGGATGTCGAAGCGTTTCGGCAAATGCTCTGCGCATGGGGTATCGCCAATGACAGCCAGGTCGTCGCCTACGACCAGGGGGGCGGGGCATCGGCCTCACGTTTCTGGTGGATGCTGCGCTGGCTTGGCCACGAGCGGGTGGCGGTCCTCGACGGCGGTCTCGGCGCCTGGGAGGCATTCGGCGGCGAAATTGACGCTGACGAACTGCCCGTCGCCAGGAGCGAGTATATCGCCCGACCCAATGACACCATGGTTGCGACGACGCAGGAAATTGAAGCAAAGCTCGCGGCAGGCGAGCCGTGCTTGCTGGTAGACGCCCGCGATGAGCGACGCTTTCGTGGGGAGGTGGAGCCCATTGATCCGGTCGCCGGACGCATCCCGGGGTCGGTTAATCTGCCTTTTCAGAAGAACCTCGACGCGTCCGGGCTGTGGCGGTCCAGCGAAGAGTTGCGGGAAATATGGCGTTCCCACTGGCAGGGTGGGGACGCTGAATTGCCCATCACCCTGTGTGGTTCCGGCGTTACGGCTTGCCACCTGATTCTGGCTGCCAAACGTGCCGGTTTGCCATTGCCTAGGCTCTATGTGGGGTCCTGGAGCGAATGGATACGCGATCCGAATCGCCCGATTGCGCGTGGCTGACGGTGGTGGCGTGGCGCGGGTTCGATATGAACTTAATTTAAAAGTGGCTAGTCAAATAACGCAGGCCAGGACGCAGGGAGAAATTGCTCGAGTCCAATTTTGAGGATAAGTCGGGATGAAAAAAAGATATATTAAACAGTGCTTTCTGGCGTTTTGTTTAAGTGGTTTGGTAGCTGCGTGCGCCACCTCGGAAACCGAACCACGTGCTGAAACCGACATCGAATACAACGGTACCGATTGCATCTCGATTCGGACTATCCGAGACTATACGCCACTGGATAACCGCAACCTCCTCGTGGAGGCAGCAGGACGCAGACATTACCTCGTAACGCTGGTGATGACGTCTTTTGAACTGCGTTCATCGTTCAGGCTGGGCTTTCGTTCCAGGGACGACTGGCTGTGTCCATACGGCGGTGATCGGATCGTGTTTGAAGGGCTGGCGAACGACGAGATCAGTATTCGCTCGATCACTCGCCTGACCGCCGAACAGACAGAGGACCTTCTGGTCAGATACGGCAAGAAGGAGCCGACGGAACAACAGGACCCGCCGCCCCCTGATCTCAAGGGTGCCGAGGTCGAAGAGCTAGGCTCGGAGGTTGTCGAACCGGTCGAATGACCGCTCGGCGACGGCGAGCCGCGCAATCCGCAATCTCCGTGCGGACCCGGCCCGACCACCCCTGGGTGGTCGGGTTTTGTTTTGCTTGCGGTTGGCCCTGCATCGATCGACAATGCGGCCGCAATGACGAATAGCCCCGGCAAGCGAGATCATGGCCCTTTGTCCGGTGTGCGCGTGCTCGATCTGAGTCGCGTTCTCGCGGGTCCGTGGGCAGGGCAGTTGTTGGCGGACTACGACGCGGATGTCATCAAGGTCGAGCGGCCTGGTCGTGGCGATGACACGCGGCAATGGGGCCCGCCGTGGCTAAAAGACGGTGGCGGAACGTCGACGGGCGATTCAGCTTATTTCCTGGCCGCCAACCGCAACAAACGTTCCCTCGCGGCAGACCTGGCGCACCCGAAGGGAGCGGCCATCATACGGCAGCTGGCAGTGTCGGCGGACGTCGTTCTCGAGAATTTCCGTGTTGGCACAGCACACCGATTCGGTCTGGACTACGAGTCCCTGAGAAAGCTAAATCCCGGCCTGGTCTATTGCTCGATTTCGGCCTACGGCCAAACGGGTTCGCGGTCCAGGCAGGCGGGGTACGACGCCATGATTCAGGCTTCAGGCGGTCTCATGAGCATCACCGGTGCGCCGGACGAGGAGGGTGGCTCGCCCCAGAAAGTTGGCGTTGCCATCGCGGACATCATGGCCGGAATGTACGCCGTGACTGCCATCCTGGCCGCACTGCACCGACGTGAGACAACCGGTGAAGGCCAGCGAATCGACGTTCCGCTGTACGATTCCCAGATTGCCTGGCTCGCCAACCAGAACATGAACTACCTCATTGGGGGCGTCAATCCCGGGCGTTTGGGCACAGCCCACCCCAACCTGGTTCCCTACCGCGTTTTCCCGACCGCTGACGGGCATATCATGCTGGCCGTTGGCAATGATGCCCAATTCGCGCGCTGTGTCGAATGCCTGGGAGAAGCGGGGCTCGCAACGAATCCGGACTACGCCAACAATGCCGCAAGAGTCGCCAACCGCGAGGCTTTGGAAGCTGCGCTCAGCGAAGGCTTCCAACGGCGGACAAGCGCCGACTGGCTTGAGCGGCTGGCCGAGGCAGGGATACCGGCCGGGCCGATCAATACGATTGCTGATGTGTTCAATGAACCCTATGCCGAAGAACGCCAGCTTGTTCGTCGCGTCGCGCACCACTCTGCCGGGGAAATTCCCACGGTCGCAAACCCGGTCAGTTTTTCGGAAACTCCCGTCGCTTATCGCCTGGCACCGCCAGAGCTTGGTGAACACACTCGGGAGATCCTAGCCAATGAACTCGACTACTCGAGCGACGAAATCGACGAACTCGAGCGGGCAGGAGTAATCTGATCGGCAATACCCCCGCTCCTTACGCCTGGTTAACGCAGGCGGTATCCGAAGGCGCACAGATCGTAACCTCCGGTCGCCGCCTGGCACGCGACCTCAGGGCGCAGTTCGACCGGCAACAGCTCGCCGCCGGGCGCAGCGCCTGGGAAACTCCAGCAATCCTTACCCTCGACGATTGGGTTTCACAGCTGGCGCATCATCTGGCGGCGAGCAGCACAATACCCAGCAAGCTGGATCAGTATTCGAGTTTCCTCCTCTTCGACGAGTCCTTTCGACGCCACGCGCCAGAAGTGCTGCCCAACCCCGGTGGGCTTTCTCAGCAGGCGTTCAAAAGCTGGCTGCGCGCCTGTGAGTGGCGCGTGCCGATCGCGGAACTTCGACGAGGGGCCCGTAATGCGGACGAAATAGTGTTTGCTCGGGCGACTACCGAGTACCTTAAGCGCCTGGAAGAAAGTGTCTGGACCGATGCCGCGGGTCTTATGGACAGGGTTATCCGGCTAATCGAAGACGGCCGGGCGCCACCATTGCCGACGACATTGTTCGCTGGATTCGACAGGGTCAGCCCCGCCCTGGGCTCGCTACTGGCCGCGCTCGGTGATCAGGGTTGCGCCGCAGGTCTGGCGCCGGCCAGAGGCATCGCGCCGAGCGTTTCGCTCGCCCGTTTCGAGCGGTCGGACGAGGAATGGCGG
>Ga0224502_10000551_pt1 | contig 12557 bp, 22 predicted proteins | sample SF_Oct11_sed_USG_5_FD_169104 | JGI IMG/M metagenome (GOLD analysis project Ga0224502, IMG submission 169104) | Sediment microbial communities from San Francisco Bay, California, United States - SF_Oct11_sed_USGS_13 | ecosystem: Environmental > Aquatic > Marine > Sediment | place: USA... | reverse complement strand
GGCATTGAGGAGGACTCGGGGTATGAACTAATATAGGATGGTACAAGGTATCGGGGAGATATTCAAATGAATCTATTCCAACTGATAGGCAGCATCTTCAAGCCAGCCGCTGAGCTGATTGACAACGTGCACACCAGCACTGAGGAGAAGCTACAGCAGAAGGCCATCATGCTGGACACGCAGGTCAAGCTACTGGAGTACGCGCTCAACTACGAGCAGGAGCAGCTAACGCAAAAGGCCGCCATAATCACCGCCGAAGCCCAGAGCGAATCGTGGGTGACGAGATCATGGCGACCTATTACGATGCTGACGTTCGTAGCCTGTGTCGTGGGCTACTGGTTTGGGCTCACACCTGAGCTACCCCCCGAGTCAGTGGACTCTATGTTCTTGTTGGTCCAGATCGGAGTGGGTGGCTACGTTGCGGGCCGCTCGGCAGAGAAAGCTGTCTCCGGGATAACACGTGCCCTAAAGGAGCGGGAGCAGTCTTAGCCCTGAAGTCAACGTACACTACATTGGAAGGCCCCTTAACCGGGGCCTTTTCTTTGCCTGTCATTCGTCCTCCATTGCCGCTAGTGCGGCGTCCAAACCCTTGAGCTCTCTTCGGACTCCGTCGAGCTCTCGCTGGAGCTGCTCGGATCGTTCGAAGCACGCAGCTCGTCTAGCAGCAAGCTCTTCTCCGAAGGTGGCATATCGCGGAGCATGTCCTTCATGTGATCGAGCTGCCGCTTCATCAGTCGCCGGCGTAGCTTGCGCCGCTGCCACTTGTCCAAGTACTCCGAGCCCTCCACTGACTTCATCGCCGTCTGCACTATCAAGCGGTTGAGCCTTAGCAGCCGCCTGTTTAGCTCTTGCAGTGACTTGGTCGTCAGCGATGCGCTCTCGGATGAGTCCTCGGATGTAGTCTCCGTAGGCTCCGACTGCTGCTCGTCTCTTTCCTGCATCGTTCATTCCCTCCATCTTGACCGCAACCTCCCCGATGCCCCAAGGGAGGTCTATGGTCTTCGTTACCTTGCCGCCACCGTGCTCCTCGTCCTCGGCTGCTTGCCACAGCTTGTAGTCAGAGTTCATGATGTCGAGTGCGTCTTTAATCTCCATCTCGCTGCTCCTTGTCAAGGATGAAACACAGCGCGGACATAGCCGTCGTCCCCGCGCAGACCATGAGCACCGGAGTCGGCCAATGAGTCGCCGCAGCGACCACCAGCCACCCGTAGGTGCACAGCGACCAGATCCACCCAGCATTACGCCAAGACATGGGGGTTCTCCTTAGCCTTGGTCAGGGTGTTACGGCCCCGAGCATACTTGCCACAGTCCCCACACTTGTACTGCTGGTAAGCGTTGACCTTGGTGTAGCGCAGCTTGTGCTTCTTCACACGGTGTGAACCACAGTTGGGGCAGATCAGCTTGCCCTTGGCGTCGTTCACGAACAGCCCACAGTTGGGGTGCGGGTCAATCCAGCCCAGCAGGTACTCGTAGAACTCCTCTGTGCTCTTGACGTCCTGCTTGCAGTAGGCAGCCATGCGCTTCTGCGCTCCCTTGAGCTTGCTGAACACGACGTCCATCCACAGTCTCATGTTGGCGTTGTCTTCCAGCTTCGGGGTCAGCCCCAACTCCTTGAGCAGGTCCTTGAGCCGGTTGCTTGAGAAGGCAAAGTGCTTCTTGGCTTGAAGGAGCAGGTCCACCTTCTGGTACGGGGACGGTGCCTCCCAGCCCAGCCGGAGGAACTCAGCGTTGATACGCTTGATGTCGAACTTGTTGCTGTTGAACCCGACGACCACATCGGCCTCGTCCAGACAGTACCACAGGTGCTCCATCATACCCTCGAACCCGTCGTCCCACTCGGAGGCGAACTCCAGTCCCTTCTTACCGTACCACTTACCGGCCCAGCATAGCACCTGTGACTCCTCGATGGTGTTGGCCGCAGGGATGTTCTCCTGCCACCGCCGCCAGTGGAAGCTCAGGTGAGGGCTGGTCTCGATGTCCAGTGTGAATATCTTCATTCCGTCTCTCCCTTGATCCGTGTAAGTATCTCGCCCGCTATCTCAATGATCTCCTCGTCCTCGTCACTCAGTATCTCAGGATACCCTTCCCAGAGATCGAAAGCTAAGTCGTACAGTTTCTGCAACCAGTGCAGGTCAGGCTTCGTTATCTTTGGCATGTTCAAGCTCCTTCTGTAACAGCGCCAACGCACGCCACGCTACCTTGGTAGAATGTCGCACTCCATCCGTGTCCACGGTCCCTCTCTCCAGAAAGTGTCGCATAAGAGCGTCGCTCTCATCACCCGACTTGCTTCGGTCCCAGTGCAGTGGTGCTCCGGGGTTGTGCTGCTCGTTCCCAATCCTTGACAGCTCTGCAACAGCAGCAAGAGCGGCAGGGAAGTAATCAATACAGCCCGTGGCAATCGGTACATTCTTTCTCTCCTTTGCATCAGTTGGTAGGGTCATAGTTGTCCTCCAGTTCTAAGTCCTCGTCCTCAGGTTCGATGGCGATGTAGGTGAAGCCCTCGTTCCCGAAAGGGAGGAACCTCTTGCGCCACGTAGCCGTAGTGATCCACTTGTCGTCCGATAGATACTGCTTGCGCTGAAGCATATCGTAGAGGGCCTTCTCGAAGTTGTCCCCGTCCCCCATCGGCACTTCTATCTTCGACGTACGCGCACGTGGTATCGCGAAGAGCACGTTCACCTTGAGCGGGTACTCCAGTGGCTCCCCGTCGTACGTCGGTACGATGTTGTCTGCCGTGTCGCGCCATGTCTTATACGTCTTCGCGAAGTACGGCTTCCCGAACCTCGGTATCCGTGGACGACTTGCTGCTATCGGCTTCGTCCTCACCACTACCACTATCTTCATTGAGTGCCTCCTGTGCTCTCCGGGTGTCTGCGTTCCACTCGCACGTTACCGTGGCTGCTTCGCCGTACCTGCGGCTGGTCGTCTTGCCCTTCTCCACGTACGCCCCGTCGATGAGATCGTAGTTGAGCAGGTGCAACACGTAGCTGTACAGGCTGCGCTGCATGGCCGGGTTCTGCGGGAACAGGTTGGTGTCCTGCACCACAGCGGTGAAGAACTCACGTGTGATGATGTCCTGCTCCGGGGTCATGTTGTTCTTGGCCATTAGCTGTTCTCTCTTATGTTGTCGCGGATCAGCTCGTCGAGCAGGTCGGCCTCCTTCTGCGCGGACTCCTCAGGTGCGGGCATGTCGTTGAAGGCGTCCTCCATTGCCTTGACGATGTTCCGCATGGTCTGGCAGAGGAGCAGGACGTCCGGCTCAACCACTACCGGGTATGCGTCGAACCCATCCGAGTCACCTACCTCGTTCTGCGACATGAGATAGAACGGCTTCTTGCGTGAAAAGTATGCTCTCATTTCTTAACTCCTATGTATTTGTGATGGATGTACATGGATGCCAAGCACCCGAGCCCACCCCCTAGTCCAATGGCCACGATCATGGGCCACATGTCGAGGAAGTGATCGGCCTTCGTAGCCTCTAGCGCCACGGCACCGACCACCCCCACCTCCACTATGCCCATCGTGAACGATGTAGGCAGCACCCATGCGTAGTGCATGAAGGACACGTTCCGTTGCTGGAACGCCTTCAGGAAGATGAACATGAAGTTGGCCGTGCCAACAAGCAGCGTAGTCATAGCGTCAGTTCCTCCTCCGTCATGTCCCACTCGTCCTCAACTGTCGAGGCCGGGGGCAGCCACATCTCTCCGGGCTGTCGTCGTATCCACAGCAGCCGACCCATCTCAGTCAGGTACTCCTCCCACTCCGGGACGGGGGACCTCACGTGGTACTGGTAGGCTACCTCCTTCATCATGTCGTCGTACCCCTTGAGCCCGCTAAGGATCTTGGTGGCCTTGGCCTTCCCTACCTTGGGTAAGCCCACGATGTTATCCGTGGTGTCACCGGTCAGCATCTGCATGCAGAAGTTGTAGTCCCCCTCCTCCGGGGTGATCTCGTAAGCAACGTCGTGCATCCAGTTGTACTTCAGGCCAGGGACCTGATCCAAGTCCTTGTCCATCGTGATGATGATGCTCTGGTCGGGACCGAGCTTGGTCTGCCAGATCGCCAGTAGGTCGTCAGCCTCTTCATCCTCAGCGATGTACGTGGGGTAGTTCTCTATGATGTACTTGCGTATCTCCTTCTCGTAGGTGGGCCGATGCTCTGCCTTGCGGTTGCCCTTGTACGGACGGTAGCTGGCCTCACGGTGCCGGAACGTCTCTCCGCCCGGCGACAACATGACGACCATCTCCCTGTCCAAGTCGAGGGCGCACGCCTCAGCTAGCTTGGTCATGGTGCGCTTCACCCCGTGGAGGGCGTGGCTCAGTGGCTCAAGCTCACGCTCAGGCCACAGTGCGTAGTCCTTGCCCTCTTCCCTGCTGAACTTGCCGGGGAGTACCTTGTCCAGATGCTCCAGTGCCTCCCGTTTGTACTCGAAGGTCTTGCTCTCGCCGTCCCCCCAAGTCAGGTGCCACAGGTTCCTCTCCGCCGCGAAGCCGCAGCGGAACACGAGGATGTCACCGTCAACTAGGCCCTTCATCAGTTCGGCAGCACAGCCTCACCCGTCGGCACTGCGGTCAGCTCTGGCTTAGTGTCCAGCTGGCTCGACAGCATGTCGTCGAAGTGCACGGCCTGAAAGAGAGCGGCGGGCAAGCAGATCGTGCTATGCTCTACCACCAGCGTCTCATTGTTGATGATACCGTAGCCCTGTCCACCGTAATTGCCATCCTCTTGCATGGCCTCGGAGATGGGCTGCACGGTGTAGTACTTGAGCCCGTCGTTGAACTTGTCGATCTTCTCTTGGAACTTACTCATTGTTATCTACCTCCACTACGGCTGCTTCTTCTGCTGCTTCCAACTCGTTGATAAGGGTGGCTACCGCTGCGAACACCTGATTCATACGGCGTGCCCCCTCGGGCGTCACTTCGTACCTGCCCTGCGATGCCAGATTGGCAAGGGCTACTACTACTTCACTCTGCTTCATGCTGCTTCCTCCTGTCGTAAGAGTTCCTTGGTTACTTCCTCCACGTACCCCAACAGCAGGTCGAGGCGCTTGCCCTTCGCTGCGTTGGCCGGGTGGGGGAGGTGGTCGTTGGCCAGCGCCGCGCACACTATCCGTGCTGCGTCTGCCCGTGCTGCCTGCACCCTGATCCTGTGCCCTACGTCTACGGGCTCGGGCTTCGCGGATGCACTTGTAGCAGGTACCGTCTCCGACTGAGCCACCGCACCAGCCGGTGCATCTCTGACGGACGTCGGGTCCACCTGCCCGTTCTTCTCTGTGAATGTCACCCACTGACCCTCCTTAACACCGGGCTCGTGCTTGCCCGTCCTGTAGTACCGCTGGCTGCCCTCAAGCTGGAACGACCAGAGCTTGTACTTCTGGAAGTCCCGGCTCATCACCGAGCTAACCTGTCCCGTTACTTCTTGCATATCATGCCCTCCTTCTGTGCTTCTCTCATGAATAGCTCGTCGGGTGCCGTGTACACAACCTCCGAGTCCTTGGCCACCTTGTCTCCCCAATGGGAGGACACCATGACCCCCGCGCCCAGCGGCACGGTGAAGCGTACGCCATACAGCTTGTTGAGCAGCTCGTACACATCCTTGATGAGGCACTGCTTGGCTATCTCGTGCCAGAGCTCTACCTCATCCGGGTGCAGCTCTGCGATGATGCTGTCGTGCACGGTGTTGACCAGAAATGACTCCATGTCAGACATGCGGTGCCACGCACAGACCAGCGCAAGCGGGATGATCTCCGCTGTTGCGAACCCCTGCACCGGGTAGTTGTAGATGCTCGTCGTGTACTTGACGTAGCCGCTGCTTCCCATCGTGCAGTCGGGCCAGTAATGTATCAGCCCGTACTCAGTGACTAGCTTCTTGTTCTCCACTACCTCGTTCGCCCACCGTCGCTGCGTTGCTGCGATGCGGTTGTACTTCTGCCCGAAGGCTTGGTAGTACGCCTGCTGTGCCGGGGTGCCGGACTGCCCACCGTACAGTGGCTTGAACGTGTCGTTCTTTGCCGCCTGCCGCATGGGCCCGGTCACCGCCTCAAGCGTGACGTTGTTCAGTACCGATGCCGTGAAGCGGTGGATGTCCTCACCGTTCAGGATGTCCGACAAGCCCTTGGGGTCGCGGCCTAGGTGCACCGCTACCCTGAACTCAAGCTGCGCTCCGTCTGCCTCACCCATCAACCAGCCGTCGTTCCTCGATTTGAACATGGGCTTGAAGTCTCGGTTAAGGTTCTGGAACTGCACCTTGTAGGTCAGGCCGCTGCTGGACAGCCGGTGGGTTCGGGTGCTCGCCTGATTAAAGACCGCCCTCAACCTCCCACCTGCCTCGTCGCAGCACAGCTTGAACTTGCGTAGGTACTTCGTAACGTCGGAGTGCATTGCTCCCCACTCCTGTTGCTTCTTGAGCCACTCCTCCTGCTTCTTTGTCCTCGGTCGTAGCTTGGCTATGACCTCCGCAGCGATGCTGTAGCCTCCACTCTTGGCCCTCATCTCTCGGCCCCGGTAGTCCTTCGGCACCGCGAAGCCTAGCACATCGAACACGTACTTGGCCTTCTCGATGGTAGCCGAGGGGCTTACCCCATTCATGTACTCCTGAAACTCCGCCGTCTTCTTGGCGTACTCATCCTCAAGCTCATCCAGACCCTCCATGACCTTGGCGGGATCGAACTGCATTCCGTTCAGCTCAATGTCAGCCAGCGCCGGCGAGACCAGACACCGTTGGTAAAGTATATGTATGAGGTTACGCTTCCTTAGCTTCTCCCGCTGCAAGAGGAACAACTCCTCCGCTGCGTTGACGTCGCGTTCGCAGTACGACAGCAGCCAAGACTCTGGCATGTCCATCGTGTCGATGCCGACGTCGAACATCTTACCTATCAGATCCTCCTTGGGTTGTAGTCCGTACCGCTTGAGCGATGCCTTTAGACTAAGCTGCTGGAGATTAAACCTGTTGCCGCCAAGGACGTACTCGCCTAGGAGTGTATCATAGACGACCACCTTCCGTAGATCAACGCCACATCGTCGGAGCCAACCAAGCTCAAACTTGGCGTTGTGCGCGACGATGAAGTCAGCTTCCTCAACAGCTTTAACAAGCTCTCCCTGCTCGTACTCTGATCCAAAGCAATGCGCAACATTGCCCCGCTGTCCCCAACATGCAAGGACGATTCGATTCCCTTCGATGAGAGGAGATCCTTTATTGAGCGTAGACGTTTCAAAGTCAACAACCACATAGTTCGAACTCCAGTATAGGTTGGGGTCGGGCTCCGCGACATGCGCCGGGAGCCCTGCCAGATTACGCAACCGCTTTGGTGCGCCAGAAGTCACCGTCGCCCCCACCGCTGGACTGCTGCTGCTCGACAACGAAGACCGCACGCATTCGTAGGGTCACGCCTACCATGCCCGCTGCGTCGTTCGTGTACGGCACGATCTGCCCCTTCACCTGAATGATGCTGCCACCATACACCGGCCCCTCAAGGTCCTCACCCGTCGCTGCGTCGATGACCACCGGGGTCTGCTCGAACGGGTCACCGTCGCGGGGTTGTACGCGTGCCTTCAGCTTGAAGCGGAAGATCACGTTGCCCGTCGGCTCGCCTTCCCAGTTGTCCCGGATCGCCTTCTTCTCGTCTGCCGTGGCACCCTCTGGGTACTCAGGCCGTGTAAGCTCCTCGAAGTACACCGGACGGGGCGTGAGGGACTTCTGCTTGGCCAGAGGAAGGGTCTTGATGAAGTCGTTGCGCGCTCCCTCCAGCTGTGCGATGAACTCCTGCGCCTCGGTGAACGGTACGCTCAGGTCCGTCTTGTACACGCCGTTCTGGTCGTGCATCGTGTCGGGTGCCGTGATCCACGGGAACACAGCCTCACCGATGGGACTCAGGAATGCTTGCAGTGTTGCTCTTGCCATAGTTATTCTCCTTTAAGTTGGTTACGTGCACGTGTGATCCGCTTGCGTACTGCTTCGACGTTCTCACCGTTCGCCGCTGCGATGTCTTCGGGTGTGCGGCCCTCGACGTAGTACTCAATCAGGGTGGCCCGGTTCAGGGCCGAGAGTGAATCTAAAAGTGTACCAATGCTGTCCTCCATCTCCAGTATGTCAGAGGGGTCCTCACCCAAGTGTAGCTGGCGGTCGAACAACTCCTTGGCTATCGAGTCCGCGTTCTCACTCTCCAGACGTTTGCGGTTGGTCTCCTTGCGCGTCTCGTTCATGTGCATATGCAAGAGGCACTTGTTGGCCCACCGCTTAAACTCCGTGAGGTTGTTCGGCTCCGCGTCCAGTGTACCCTCCAGTACCTTTACCGCGAAGTCCTGCTTCAGGTCATCTGGCCAGCTCAGTTTGTCCAGCGCCTCTATTCGTTCTGCTGTTAATTCCATAGTATCTATCCTTAAAGGTAGTTGGGAGTATCCTTTTGGACACTCTCCTTGTATGACGAGCGCCGACCTAGCAGCTGCGTGGCGAACCACATCTCCCAGCTAGCCAGCTTCTCCCTGTCCTGCTCCTCCTGCACCATCCGTGCACGGTCCTCACCAAGCTCCTCGTTGAGCTTCCATACTCTCTCTATCTTACTCATTCTCGTACCTCCTCTAGCCGATTGAGACTATCTTGGATAGGTGCGGCTCCACCGCGCAGGCGAAGTACTCGTGTACTCCCGACACCTTGTTCTTGGGCAGAGAGAACACGACCTCCCCGTTCCGCTTGTGCTGGTCGTTGGCACCAATGCCGACCATGACATCCGCCTGAGACGGAATGCCGGTGTTGGAGTAGTCCACATCCCCCATACTCAGGACTGCCTTGCCGTCCGCACTGTCCCCGGCCTGTGTTACGCTTACCACCACGCAAGAGTATCGTTTGGCCCATTGCCGCGCCTGCTTTGCGGCGTTCTCCAGAGCTAGTACGTAGTTGTCCTGTGACATGTTGAGGTTACGGAGCTGGTCCAACACCAGCACTTCCGGTTGGTGCCTCTCAATGAGGGCCGTTATCTCCCTCGGTGTACCCGGCGCGAGGGCAGCCAGCACGATGTTCTCGTACCCCTGCTCTCGTGCCCGAGTGTCGGCCAAGTCCGGGTCCGCCATGACCGCGTCCTTGGGCATACCGCTGAGACGGTTGATGATGCGCATGTTGATGTCGTCAATGGGGTCCTCGTTGCCTATGTACAGGCAGGTAAGCCCTTGCCGGGCAAACCCGGCCATCATCTCAATGGTGCACATCGTCTTGCCCATCTCCGGGCGGGCGAATAGGATCAGGTGATGACCCGGTTTAACACCTCCGCCCAGACGCTTGTTGAGCGCTTCAGGCATGATCTTAATGAGGTTTTCAGGGTCGAACGTACCCGTGACAAGCTCTCTAACAGATAGGCCAACACGAGCCTCCTCTCGCTCGTCCTCGCCAAAGTCCTCTGCTGCCAGCAGGTCAGTGTACTCCTGTATGATGCGGGACGTATCCAGCCCTTCAAGGATAGCTGCGGCGAGCTGCTTCCCCACCCGCTCACGTTTGGTCTCCAGTAGGTCATGTACCACGTTTGCGGCGGACACTTCCATTCCACCGATCCCCTGTATAAGGTTCTCGAATAGGACTTTGTGCTTGTCGATGGCGATGTGCCGGGTGACGTTCCCTGCAAGTATGCCAACATCTGCGGACTTGGCGCTACCATCCAGCTCGTAGTAGTCAACGAGGGCTTTCCAGATGATGCCTCCTTGCTCGGTAAAGTCATCCCTGTGTACATGTCCGGCGATCCGGTCGAATGCTTCGCGGTCGTTGATGGCCGCACTGAGTACTTGTTTCTCACGCATGTCTCCTCCAGTCTGTGCCGGCGTGCGCGTAGAACCGTCGTATGACGGCCCCACTGTGTAGCTCGGCTTCAAAGTTCGTGTCGTGCAGGGCCACTATGGTTGCACGTACCCAAACGGGGTTAGTTCTCTGCTCAAATGGGCAGGCTTTGTTTACGTAGATGGTGTCACCCACACTGAGAGTATCTGGCATAGCTCATCCTCCTCCATGTTCTTCAGGTCCTTCCGTAGTACGAGTATCTCTGGCCCGTCCCACATCAGCCCGTACTTCTTTGCGTACCGGAAGCTCTTGGCCGTCGCGTCCTGATCCAGCGCCAGTATCACACGGTGTGAGTATGACGCAATCTCTGCCGCACGTGCAGCACCGATAGAAGTCCCAAGTAGCGCCACTGAATTCATGTACTTCGCGGCGCGTACGGCTGAGGGTATGTCCTCCACAACGATAGTTGGAGCATCGGGGTGATCTCTGTACCATGATAATGCCTCCTGTCCTTCTTCCATGTATGTCAGGGTCTTGCTCAAGGCCCTACCCGAGATGTCCCGTAGCACCCACCCACGATGGGTGTACTTTGGGCTCCTCACAGACATCGCCACACGCCCTCCGTAGTCCGATGTCCAGTACCAGTACGGTGGGTCAACTATTCCCCAAAGATGCCGTATGCGCTCTAGCGTTGGCTCAGAGAGAGCCTGTGTTACGCCATCGAACCTTGCCCGTGGCTTTGCAACCTTCTCCGCTGTCTTCACATACGATATAGCCGACCCATCCGTACCTCCTCTCTCAGTGCACGAGGCGCGGAAGCACTGCCATACAACATCATCGTCCCCTAGCCTCGTAATGCTGAGAGACTTCTCACCACTGCTGCCTCCCCCGCAGCGTGGGCACTGTACTCTTAGAGTATCGCCAAGCTGAAGATGAGTTGCTTCAAGTAAGACTGATGTTCTATAGTTCATGCTCTAGCGTCCTTATTCTCTGAGGTGAATCTTGTATCAGTTTGTGCTGACATATAGTAATATAGGTCGTGGGAAGCCCTGTTTTGGACTTCTTATACCTAAATCAGCACCCAACCAAGCGTTTGGACATTACTTTACCTTAAATAGTAGGCGCTTTAACTTATAATTACGCCGTACTTTGGCCTCTACGGGGGGTTCGACGAACGCCAAGAACTCTGGCCAGCCCTCCTTGAGCCGCTTCCGCACCGTAATTATAGGTAAATCATCAGGCGACAGCGCTCGATGCGCCTCCGCTATGGACTTGTACTGCTCTCCTGCTACAGTTACTGGTATCATATCGCTTCCTCCTCCAACATCTCGTCAAGATCCATCATCACATCATCAATGGACATCGAGTCGATTGTCTTGCCTGTAAAGAACATCTTGTAGTCAGACTTCTCACTTGGGAGCTTTCCCACAGTCTCCCACTCGACGCCCTCCTCTTTGTTGAAGATGAACGAAAAGCGCCCATCGTCCCACTGAACTGTCTTCTGCGTGGCGAGATTGGACTCCACGGTCCCCTCAACGCCCGTCTCCAGATCCTTCACACGGTGTGAAGGCTTAATTGTCATCAGTTTATACATGCTCATTCTCCTTGCTGCACTCCACGCACCGGCAATACGGACGCATGGGTGAGTCCTTAGGCCGCTTGCAGTGCGGACTGTTTCTGTGCTCGACGTACAAAGGCACCTCCATTGAGAGCAGGGATTGCCTCCTTGAACGCTTTTGCATACGTTTCGAGCGTGCTTCCTTCGAGACCCGGCGCTGTGTTGACTTCGTAGACAGTGGGTTCTCCTGCCTTATCGTTCCAGCCAAGATCCACAGCACCAAAGTCCAAGCCCAGAGCAGCCACAGCACGAATTGCAGCCTCTCGGGCGCTGTCAGGAGCCACAACGCCATCACGAGCGAACACAAAGCCGTTATGATTGTTTCGTATCTGCCAGTTGACCTTATCATCAGGCACCTCCAGTCGTCGCTTCTTCTGTTGGACATCCACCACCTTACCGAACGCGACATGTACTCGGTACTCGGTGGACTTCTTCACGTACTTCACGTAGAGCGGTGCGTAGGGGACGTTCTGTCCCGGTACAACAAGCACAATTCCTCGTCCTTGAGATGCTCGCAGGAGTGTTCTACACAGCACTGTGTGGCCTTCCTCTTGCCACACAAGCACATCCTTTCTGTCCGTAGTGTAGTCCGGGCTAGGCACCCCGTGCTCCCGTAGAGCCTCGGCTGTCCGTAGCTTATCAGATGCAACAGCCACCGCTTCAGGCGCGTTGATATACTTGGCATTGAACCTCCTCTCTGAGCGTCCCCAGTTGATGACGACATCGAAGTCGCCGTGTCGTCGTACCTGCCGGGGAGTGGCACGCAGTATCCCCACGTGCTCCCCCAGCGCCTTGGCCCCACCGGACCACAGCTTGTATGGTTCGATCCTTACTTTCATAACTACCTCCTCAATTCAGTGTGTCGGAGATGATACCTACCGTGGCATCCGCCACGCAGTCCGGGCAGAGTATGTCCCGCCCGTCGTTCACAATCAGCGAGTGCCGGATCTCGTCCTGTCCTATCTCACTGGAACAGCCAATGCAGCCACTCTCCAAGAGTGCGTCCAACTTGCCCGCCGGAAGATACTCCCCGCTTGGCCCCTCGACGTACACCCCGCTGTAGTCCGTGTCCTGCTCTGGCACTTTTGGGTCGTCTTGGGCCTCTTTGTTCAGGTGGTTCTTCTCGTAGTCCGACCAGTTGCAGTGCACCAGTTGGCCGAGCAGCGCCCCGAACTTGTCC
>Ga0224502_10000549_pt1 | contig 12597 bp, 8 predicted proteins | sample SF_Oct11_sed_USG_5_FD_169104 | JGI IMG/M metagenome (GOLD analysis project Ga0224502, IMG submission 169104) | Sediment microbial communities from San Francisco Bay, California, United States - SF_Oct11_sed_USGS_13 | ecosystem: Environmental > Aquatic > Marine > Sediment | place: USA: California... | reverse complement strand
CAACTCGGCAGCCGCCTGGGAAAGAATAATCCCGCCACCGGCAAAAATAATCGGTCTTTTGGATTGCTCGATCAGTTCGACGACTTTCCGCAATTGCTTCATGTTGGGATCATAGGTCGGGTTGTATGATTTTAGCCGAACCTCTTCTATCGGGGTATAATCAAAGGTTGCCTTGGCAACATTTTTGGGGATATCAACGAGCACCGGTCCCGGGCGCCCGGAGCGGGCCAGGTAAAATGCCTCTTTGATTATGCGGGGAAAGTCTTCGGTGGATTGCACGAGGTAATTATGCTTGGTGCAGGGGCGGGTGATGCCGACGATGTCAACTTCCTGGAAGGCGTCATTGCCGATCAACTGGGTGGGCACCTGGCCCGTAAAAATGACCATCGGTATCGAGTCCATATAGGCCGTCGCAATACCGGTAACCGTGTTGGTTGCCCCCGGACCCGAGGTCACCAGGCAGACCCCTGTTTTGCCGCTGGCGCGGGCATAACCGTCGGCTGCATGCACGGCTCCCTGTTCATGCCTGACCAATATATTTTGGATATCTGTTTTGGCCAGTTCGTCAAATAAATCAATTACCACTCCGCCCGGGAACCCGAAGATGGTGTCCACCCCTTCTTCTTTGAGCACCTCCATCATAATTTGAGCGCCGGTTAGTTTCATCTCATTCTCCTCTTTAAATATTTATAACGGTTACGGATATAATGCGTATAAGCGCGAATAAAAAAAACCGTTACCAGCCTCGAGGCTGATAACGGTTTTTGTTTTGAATTTGAATGATTCGGTTAGGCCATTATCAACCCCTTTGCTCGCAGCGGATAATAATTATTCCGCTGACGAGTACGAGAATAAGGCTAATAAGGTTTCTAATGACGCTAACGTTGTTCATGGCGATCCAGCTAGTTTGAATTTATGCTACTGTGTAGCAGCCTGAAAAAGCATTGTCAAGCATTATTAAAAAAAGATTCGTGCTAAAGGTTTTTTCGGTAACCGCATTCTTTCATAAGGCACGTTAAAAAAGTGCCATCCTTTTTGGTTGTTTTTTCAACCAATATCTTGGCACCGCATTCCGGGCATTCCCGGGCCACCGGTTTATCCCAGGTGGCAAACTCGCATTTCGGAAATTGGCTGCAACCATAAAATATCTTACCGCGCTTTGATTTCCTTTCAACGATTTCTCCAGCACAACTGTCTTGCGGACACTTCACACCGATTTTACTGTTGGCGCCATTGGAATTCAAAGATTGGGTATTTTTGCAATCCGGATAGGCGCTGCACGCCAGAAATTCTCCATAGCGGCCGCGTTTGATAACCATTGGACTGCCGCATTTATCGCAAGATTTGTCAACGACTTCATCGATTGAGGTTTCAATTGCCTGGATATTCCCTTTTTCATCGCGGGTGTAGTCTCTGGAGTAGTTGCAATCCGGATAGCCGCTGCATGCCAGAAAATGCCCGTTTTTTCCAACTTTTATGTGCAGCTGCTTGTCGCATTCGGGGCAGTTGAGGCCGGTGGGCAGTCCTACGCCTTTGACACTGAGCATACCTTCAGATGCAGCCTCCAGATCTTTTTTAAAAGGCTTATAAAATTGGGCTAAAATCTCGGCTGACTCGGCTTCTGAGGATTCAACGCGGTCCAGATTTTCTTCCATTCGAGCGGTAAATTCCACGTCAAAGACCTCCGGAAAGTTCTTTACCAGCAGATCGTTTACAATAAATCCCAGTTCGGTGGGTCTAAAATATCTGTTTTCCAGGTCCGCATATTCTTTTTCTCGAATGGTGGACAAAATACTGGCGTAGGTACTGGGGCGGCCGATTCCGTTCTCCTCAAGTTCTTTTACCAGCGAGGCCTCCGAAAATCTGGGGGGCGGCATCGTGAAATGCTGTTTGGGTTCCAGCTGCAGAAGCTTTAAAATCAAACCTTCCGCTAGCTCCGGCAGGGCCGTTGTTTTTTTCGGGTCTTTATTTGCGATTTCATCATCGACCGACATGTAAAGGGCCATAAAGCCCGGGAATTTAACCGTCGATCCGCTGGCCGCAAACTGATAGGGGCCGGCCGCAATTGTCACCGAAACCTGATTAATCAGGGCCTGTGACATCTGGGAAGCGACAAAGCGCTGCCAGATGAGACGGTATAAAGCCAGTTGGTCCTTCGATAAATGCGGGGCCACCTTTTCGGGGATGTGAGAAACCGCTGTCGGGCGAATGGCCTCATGGGCATCCTGCACTTTTTTGCGATTTTTAAAAAACCGGGGTTGCTCCAGGGCATATGCATGACCGAATTTTTCACGGATCAGTCGCAGGGCGTCTTCTGCGGCTTCTTTGGCGATGCGAGTGGAATCGGTGCGCATATAGGTGATAAGCCCGACGGGTTCACCCGGACCGAGCTCAATACCTTCATAGAGTTGCTGGGCAATCAGCATGGTTTTTTTGGCTGAAAATCGTAGTTTTCGAATCGCATCCTGTTGAAGTTTGCTGGTCGTAAAAGGCGGCAGCGGATTTTTGCGTGTCGTTTTTTTAACTATTTTTTTGACCACGAATTTCTCGTCTTCAAGATCCGCTAAAATCGCCTTGGTTTTTTCTTCATTTGGAATTTCGATTTTGTCATTATTTTTTTTGGTTAATTTTGCGGTAAACGGGGGAGGGGCTTCACCTTCAAGATGAGCGGTGACGGACCAGTATTCGCGGGATTCAAAAGCGTGGATAGCGCGTTCTCGCTCACAGACGATGCGCAGCGCAACAGATTGGACGCGACCGGCACTCAAACCGCCTTTTACCTTGCGCCATAACAGCGGTGATATCTGGTAGCCAACCAGCCGATCGAGTATCCTGCGCGCCTGCTGGGCTTCATATTTCGGGCGGTCAAGGCTCTCCGGAGAAGCCATGGCCCTGTGAATGGCATCTTTGGTCAATTCATGGAAAAGGACGCGGTAAAATTTACGGCCCTCTTTTTGAAGTACCTCGGAGGTATGCCATGCAATGGCTTCGCCCTCGCGATCCGGATCCGGCGCCAGATAAATGTCGGCCGCATCTCCGGCTGCCTGTTTTAAGGTCTTTATTATTTTTTGCTTTCCGGGAATACTTTTATATTTGGGTTTAAAACCATTTTCGATATCGATCCCCATTTCCTTATTCGGAAGATCTTTAATATGCCCCACAGTTGCGGCAACATTATAATCTTTACCCAGATACTTTTTTACCGTTCTGACTTTTGTGGGCGACTCCACAACGACAAGCGGTTTGGTCACGATTACTCCTAACTTTCTCTTTTTAATAAATTTCGATTGATTAATTTGTGCAATAGATTCTAATATAAGACAAATCGTTTTCCCGGCAACTGTTTCACCATTCCATTGAGTTCTAGTTGTAATAATATGCTCAAAAGCTTTCCGTGTTCGATCGTCGTTTTGCGTACAATTATGTCAATGTGCTCCGGATAAGGGCTGAGGAGCTTATACACGGCGAGTTCTTCCGGAGTCATTAAAGCTAAGTTTTGAGCCGTGCGGTTGGGGTCTTGATGCTTAATTGATTTCGGAACATCGATAAATGCGGAGAGCTCTTCAAGCACATCCTGTGCATTTTCGACCAGTTTGGCCCCCTGTTTAATCAGCGTGTGAGTGCCGGTGCTTTTAAAAGATTGAATGCTTCCCGGTACGGCAAACACTTCCCGATTCTGTTCCGCCGCAAGGCGCGCGGTGATCAGAGATCCGCTTTTTCGGGTTGCTTCCACGACAACCGTTCCAAGACTCATACCGCTGATGATCCTGTTTCTGATTGGGAAATTATGGGCTTCAGGCTTCGTGTCAAGCGCAAATTCTGAAATGACGGCGCCGCTTTCGGAAATTCGTTTAAACAGCTTTATGTTTTCAGATGGATAGATATTGTTCAGGCCGCTTCCCAGTACGGCAATGGTTTTGCCCCTTCCCGCCAAGGCCCCGTGGTGGGCGGCTGTATCAATCCCGACGGCCATTCCGCTGATAATGGTGATACCAAATGCAGATAAGTCCGCGCAAAGCTTTTGTGTCGTTGAAATGCCGTATTCGGTTGCGTTGCGTGAACCGACGACAGCAATATTTCTGGGGGACCCATCCAGATTTCCGGTAACATATAGGTAAGGCGGTGGATCCGGTATTTCCCGCAAAAGGGGCGGGTAGGCGGGATCGTTTAAGGTCGTGATGTTAACCTTTTTTTGATCCACCTCAGCCAGCTCGCGCTTGACGCTGTCAGGCGTTTTAAAATTCCGTATAGCGGTTACCTGGCGAGCAGATATGCCCTCAACCTGAAGCAATTCCTGCGCGGACGCCTGGAAAACCGACTCCGGTAAATTAAAGCGGTTTATCAGCCGTTTGAAAAGATGATTTCCGATTCCCGGAACACTTTTCAGACAAAACCAAGATAAAAGTTTATCCATCTCATGCATAAACGTTCAAAGGTTCAGGGTTCAGCGTTCAAGGTTGTCCGAACCCTGAACCCCTGAACCCTGAACCTCTGAACCCCTGAACGCTTACTCTTTTGTTTTAGGTCTCAATACGGTAATGGCGCTTCATTCAGGGCGACTGAAATATTGAGTATTACTTCTTGCCGCGACCCTGCCAGGCCAGCAATATCGGGCTCGCCACATAAATCGATGAATAGGTTCCGACCAGAACACCGATAATTAAGGCGAAGGCAAAGTCGTGGATGATGCCGCCGCCAAGAAGGAAAAGCGTCACCACGACAACCAAGGTTGTCAGCGAAGTCAAAATCGTTCTACTCAGCGTTTCGTTGATGCTGCGGTTGATGATAAATTCCAAAGGCCTTTTATGATGTTTTCTTGTGTTTTCGCGGATGCGGTCAAATATAATGATGGTATCGTTTAATGAATACCCTATAATCGTTAGCAATGCGGCGATGATTGGAAGCGTAAATTCTTTGTCGAATATGGAAAAAAGACCCACCGTTATAATGACATCATGCATTAAGGCAACAATGGCACCCATTGCAAATTTTAACTCCAGAAACCAGAAAACAATCAGCGAAACCATCAAAGCTGCACCGATCAAATAAGGGATACTCACATTAAATAAGTTGAAAATATAAACCGCTCCAATAAGTGCAGAGGCGACCACCCCGCTCAGGATCCATTTAAGCTCAAACCGGCCTGATATGTAGATCGTTATAAAAAGCAGCGCATAAAACATGGCAAACAACGCTTTTTTCTTCAAGTCTTCGCCGACCTGGGGACCGACCATTTCGACCCGGCGGATTTCCACCTGACCGCCGGCTGGTGATTCCAGCGCCTTTTTAATATCGGTTGTAAACCCCTCGCCGCTGCCATAGGTGCTTTCGGTTCGGATCAGAAATTCATTATCCGCCTTTTCGCCAAATTGCTGCACGGATGATTTGCCCAGGCCCACTGATTCAAGTCCGGATTTGATATCATCTATGCGTGCCGCTGAAGTGAATTTTACCTGTATGAGTGTCCCGCCGGCAAAGTCGATGCCCAACCTGGGACCCCTGTGAATGATCAGCGACACAAAGCTAATGGCGATACATGCAATCGATAAATAAAAGGCGATATTTTTTATGCCGATAAAATTGAAGTTGGTTTCAGTTTTTATAAACCGCATGGAATATCCCTCCCGCATCGAGCCTAACGCCCAATGCGGCGTTAATTGTTAACAGGCAACGGATGCCCTAAATGCTGAGTGTTTTAATTTTGCGACCCATGAGTATGTAATCAAAAACAAGACGTGACAGCACCAGGGCCGTAAACAGGCTGGCAAGCACACCCAGACTTAGGGTTACTGCAAATCCCTTGATCGCTCCGGTTCCGAACTGAAACAGCACCACGGCGGCTATCAGAGTCGTGACATTGGCATCCAGGATGGTCAATGTGGCACGATTGAAGCCGGCGTCGATCGCTGCACGCGGCGTGCGTCCCAATGTCAGTTCCTCCCGAATGCGTTCAAAAATAATAACGTTCGCATCAACCGCCATACCGATCGTTAGGATAATTCCAGCGATTCCTGGAAGCGTCAAGGTGGCCTTAAATGCGGCCAGGCCTCCGGCAATTAGGATGATGTTCAATATGAGCGCCACATCAGCAATCACACCGGCACCCTTGTAGTATACGATCATAAACAAAACAACCAGGATTCCCCCGATGCACATGGAGATAAGACCTTTTTGGATAGAGTCTGCTCCAAGAGAGGGCCCAACGGTACGCTCTTCCAGTATGTTGACCGGGGCCGGCAAAGCACCCGCGCGCAGCGCGATGGAGAGATCCTTGGCTTCTTCCAGCGTAAAATTGCCGGTAATACGGGCCTGACCGCCGGCTATCTTTTCCTGAATTACAGGTGCCGATGCAACGGTATCATCCAGCACGATCGCCAGCCGTTTGTTTACGTTCTCACCGGTGATGCGTTCAAAAACCCGCGCCCCTTTTTTGTCAAAGTTAATGGACACAAAAGGGATGTTGAACTGGTCAAAATCCACGCGGGCATTGGTCAGACTCGCACCGGTTAAAAGGGTGCGCTTTTTTAAAAGAAAAGGTACTTTTGAGGTTTTTCCGGTTTCAGCGTTCTCATCAACCCGATAAAGAACTTCTCTTCCTGCGGGAACATTGCCTTGCACAGCGGCATTGACATCCTGGTCGTCATCCACCAGCTTGAACTCCAAAAGTGCCGTTCGGCCGATCAGGTCCTTGGCGCGATCCGTATCTTTAATTCCGGGTAGCTGGATTAACATGCGCCTTTCGCCCTGGCGCCGGATATCGGGTTCGGCGACGCCAAATTGGTCGATGCGATTGCGGATCGTTTCCAGCGCCTGATCGACCGCCAGTTTTTCAATCTGGTCGGATTCTTCTTCGGTAAGCTCCATAATAACAGTTGTGACGCCATTTTCAGTCTTTGTCGAGCGCTTCAGAAAATCAAAGTTTTCTTTTAAGAGTTCATTAAATTTGTCGAGGATCTGAGGATCATTAATCGTGGCGGCAATTTTGGTTCCCTCGATTCGATCCAGGGAGACTTTCCGAATCCGCTCCTTTTTGAGCTGGTCACGGACTTCCTGTGAAATGCGTTCGACCTGGCCTTCCACGGCTTTGACGGTATCCACTTCCAAAACCAGGTGCATTCCGCCCTGAAGATCCAGCCCGAGGTTTATCTGGTTGTGCGGCCACAATCCCGGTTGAAATGTCGGTAAAACATAAACAATTGCCGCCACAATCACTCCAAAAACTAAAATCAGTTTCCATGAGAAGTTTTTCAATGGTGTGTTCCCTCTTCTTTATCTCCAAATAGACAAATGGTTGAACGCTTAAACAGCCATTCCATCGAACCGTTTAACCGATCAACCATTTCACAAGCCATAAATCGAATTCGAATTGAATCCACTGTAGATTTCGGCTACTTTTTTTCCGGTTGGGGCTGGGTGGCCGGCTGGACCATACCCGCTACATTGGAACGGCCAACCTTTACCCGGACCTTGTCTGCTATTTCTAAGGTTAATGTTGAATCGTCTATTCCCGTTATACGCCCGTGCAATCCACCGCTGGTAATAATACGGTCGCCTTTTTTCAGGTTAGTTATCATATTGCGCTGTTCTTTTTGTCTTTTTTGCTGGGGCCGGATCAGCAGGAAATAAAAAATGACGAACATCAAGATAATCGGGATAAATCCGCTAAATCCCGCAGCACCTTCTCCGCCTGCGCCGCCCATTGCATATGCGATATCGATCAAAATATTACCTCCTTGTGTTAGAATACATAAAATTCAGATTTTGCGCGCACATCAAATATCTAAAATTGTCAACATGCAATTGCAGTTTCGGATAAAAATGGCGCTCATATACAGCAATATATATATAGTGTCAACATCGAACTTGCGACCGCGTATGATTGGTTGTTTTTAACCGGGTGCTTTGCACGCGGTTATACGATTATACGGTCGCGCGGTTCCAGCGTGACCTTTGCACCCCTTAAAGCACCCGCTCTGCGGGCGACCGGTGACGCTTTAGTCGTTATATATGATCTTACTTTCGCCCGGGGTCATTGACAGGGCACCTTCTATCCCGACGCTGAGGGCGCGGCGTTCTTCCAGTTCGGCAATTTCTTTGCGCTTTTTATTTAAAAGATAAGCAGCTACATCAACCGGTACAACCCCCTTAACGGACGTGACTCCCGGCTTGAGGGTTTCAAGACTGAGTTTTCTGAGAAACCCCACTGCCAGGGTTTCGGTGGAGGCTACCAACCCTTTGCCCTGGCAATACCGGCAGGGGTGATAACTGCCGAATTCAATCGAAGGCCGGATTCGTTGGCGGGACATTTCCAATAAACCGAATCGTGAAATTTTCCCTACTTTCGTTTTGGCTTTGTCTTCACTGACACAGCTCCGCAGCCGGCGCTCAACTTTTGAACGATTTTTTAGATCTTGCATGTCAATGAAATCGACGACAATCAGACCGCCCAGGTCTCTTAGGCGAAGCTGACGGGCAGCCTCTTCAGCTGCTTCGAGATTGGTTAGGAATGCGGTCTTTTCGATGGATTTTTCTTGGGTGGATTTGCCTGAGTTTACATCGATGGATACCAGGGCTTCGGTTTGTTCAATGACAATGGATCCTCCCGATTTTAAGGTGACACGACTTTCGAATATCGGTGCAATTTGGTTTTCGATTTCAAATTTGGTAAAAATCGGTTTGACGCCCTTATATAACTTGACGATTTTGTGATGTTTGCGGGAAATAATTTTGATAAACTTCCTGACCTCCTGGTAAACGGCAGGATCATCGATAAGAATCTCGTTGACGTCGGGCGTAAAATAATCCCGGATTGACCGTAAAACGAGGTCTCTTTCCCTGTAAAGCAGCACAGGCGCCGGATCCTTCATTACGCTTTCTTTAATCGTTTTCCAAAGTCGCAGAAGGTATTTTAAATCGCGTGATAAAAGGGTTTTGGTGCTATTAATACCGACGGTTCGCACAATGAGACCGAATCCTTCCGGAGGCTTTAATTTATCTACCAAATCTTTCAATCGATTGCGTTCCTGTTCATCTTCAATCTTGCGGGAAATTCCGAGTTTATCGCTTCCCGGCATGAGAACAAGGTGTCTGCCCGCCAATGATATGTAGGTTGTCAGCATGGCGCCTTTTCTCATAAACGGCTCTTTGGTGACCTGCACCATGACTTCCTGCCCGCGCTTAACGATCTTTTCGATTGAATGATTTCCACCTTCATTGTCCCGATAATAGTCGCTGTGAATTTCAGGTTTTTGTAAAAATCCGTGTCGTTCGGCACCGTAGTCGACAAAAACCGCCTGGAGGCTTGGCTCGATTCGTGCGATGATGCCTTTATAGATATTCCCTTGGGTTATTTCGCGGGCCGCACTTTCAATATAAAATTCTTCCAGCTTGTCCGCTTTTACTTTGGCGACCCGGCATTCTTCCGGGTCAATGGCGTTTATAAGAATCTTTATACTCATGAAGGTTTAACCTTGAGATCCGTGGATGGGTTCAATTTTTAATGGGTCCTTTCATTACCGACGCTGGTCCTGGCAGATTTTCAATTGATAGCATCTCGAAATTTCCATAACAAGTCAAACGATTTCTCAGTTCGAGATCAACGGCCATTAGGTGACCGGTCTCACAAAGAGGATATGGGGCGTTAGATAACGAGAACGAGGACGACGATGCGTACGCGTACGAGGCGGCGGAACGTTGCATAACACTCGTACTCCTCCTCGTCCTCGATACCGGCATTTTTGAAAGATAAAATTGCGAATCGGTTACGCCTCTGTGTGAGTTGACTGACAGCCTTGCTATTGTTATCATTTTGTGGCATGGAAAAAAGACGCAAAAATTTTTCCCTGAGGCTCGGAGATGAGCTTCGGGGAAGTTTTATTTAGTCAACTTGAACTAAGGCAGGTAGCTGTAATGCACGCGAAATACGATCCGAAAAAAATTGAGCCCAAATGGCAGACCTACTGGGAGTCAACCAAACTGTTCAAGGTTGGGGAAGATCGGACTCAGAAAAAATATTATCTCCTAGAGATGTTTCCGTATCCTTCCGGCAACATTCACATGGGGCATGTCCGAAACTATACCATCGGTGATGTCGTCGCCCGATACAAGCGCATGCGCGGATTCAATGTGTTGCACCCCATGGGCTGGGATGCCTTCGGCATGCCGGCAGAAAACGCCGCCATTGCCAACAAGACCCATCCGGCCAAATGGACCTATGCCAACATTGATGCCATGCGTGCTCAGCTCAAGCAGCTGGGATTCTCCTATGATTGGAGCAGAGAAATTGCGACCTGCCGGCCTGAATACTATCGGTGGGAACAGTGGTTATTTTTGAAGATGTATGAAAACGGAATGGCCTATCGCAAGGAATCGTTTGTGAACTGGTGCGAATCTTGCCAGACGGTTCTGGCCAATGAACAGGTCGAAGACGGTTTGTGCTGGCGATGCAGTCAGCAGGTTCGCCAGAAAAGACTGTGGCAATGGTTTTTCAAAACAACGGCCTATGCGGATGACCTGCTCACGCATTCTGATCAGTTGCCCGGATGGCCGGAAAAAGTAACCACCATGCAGAAAAACTGGATCGGTAAAAGTTTCGGGGCTGAAATTCGTTTTGCGGTTGAAAACCAGGATCTCGTCATTCCGGTATTTACGACCCGCCACGATACGGTTTTCGGTGCAACCTTTATGTGCCTGGCGCCGGAACATCCGTTGACCGTTCAGCTTTCGCGGGGCACGACTCAGGAAGACCAGGTGGCGGCGTTTGTCGATAAGATGTCGATGCTGGATCGATCGGATAAAGCGGTGGATGAATATGAAAAGGAAGGCGTATTTCTGGGTGTCAACTGCATTAACCCCTTAAGCGGCAAGCGCATCCCGATTTATACGGCCAACTTTGCCCTTATGGAATACGGAACCGGTGCCGTGATGGCTGTTCCGGCCCATGATCAGCGCGATTTTGATTTTGCCAAGAAATATGGTCTGGACATCATCGTCGTCGTAAAACCTGAAGATGAAGATCTGGAGTCTGAAAGTCTTGCAGAGGCCTATGTGGGTCCGGGCATCATGGTGAATTCCGGTGATTTCAACGGAATGGAAAATAAAAAGGCGATGGCGGCGATTGCCGGGTTTCTGGAAAAAAATAACCTGGGACAGGCGGAGGTTAGCTTTCGGCTAAGGGATTGGGGTATTTCAAGGCAAAGATACTGGGGGGCACCGATTCCCATAATCCATTGCGATGGTTGTGGAATCGTACCCGTTCCGGAATCAGAACTTCCGGTCGTACTGCCTGAAAATGTCGAACTGCTGGAAGGCGGCAGGTCACCACTGCCTCAGCTGGATTCGTTTGTACAGGTGAAGTGTCCCGAATGCGGCCATCCGTCGGCACGTCGGGAGACCGACACCATGGATACATTTGTTGAATCATCCTGGTATTTTGACAGATATTGCAGCCCGCAATTTGATAAAGGCATGTTCGATCCGGAGGCGGTAGATTACTGGATGCCGGTTGATCAGTATATCGGCGGCGTTGAGCATGCCATTTTGCATCTGCTCTATTCACGCTATTATACCCGTGTTCTAAACGATCAGGGTCTGGTCAAGTTCAAAGAACCTTTCACGCGGTTGTTAACCCAGGGGATGGTTTGCAAAGAAACGGCTGCGTGCCCCAAACACGGCAATTTGCTCCCCAATGAAGTAAAGGTTGTGGAGGGAAGTCGTGTTTGTGTTCATTGCGATGCGCCCGTGACGCTGGGACGCGTAGAAAAGATGTCCAAATCGAAAAAGAATGTCATTGATCCCAATATTCTTTTGGAAAAATATGGTGCTGATACAACCCGGTTTTTTTGCCTGTTTGCGGCACCGCCTGAACGGGATCTTGAATGGAGCGAGCAGGGCGTTGAAGGGGGTTATCGGTTTTTAAACAGAGTGTGGCGTTTAGCGGCAGAATGGATGGATCAGGTAAAAGATGTCCCTGCGTTTGAAGACAGCCCCGTCGCCCTTGAGGGTGCCATACGGGAGCTCTCTAAAAAAACGCACCAAACCATAATGAAGGTTACGCACGATATCGAGGATCGCTACCATTTTAATACGGCGATAAGTGCCATAATGGAGCTTTTTAATGCGATGTCCGACATCAAGGGTGCTGAAAACAATGCACAACAGGCGCGTGTGATGCGGTTTGCCATGGAAACGCTTACGCTGCTGTTATCTCCGATCGTGCCCCATTTTGCCGAAGAGTTGTGGGAGACACTCGGCAATACCTCCAGCGTTTTGCTTGCGAAATGGCCGTCTTTTCTGGAAGAGGCCTTAGAAAAGGATGAACTTGTAATTGTTATACAGGTAAACGGTAAATTGAGAAGTAAATTCTCTGTGGATCCCGGTGTTGCCGAAGAAACCATCAAACAGATGGCGCTTGATGATGAGCGGGCTCAGAAATTTACGAACGGCAAAGAGATAAAGAAGGTTATTTATGTGAAGGGCAAGCTGGTCAATATTGTGGTCTAAAATTCAGGTGTCAGGTGTCAGATGTCAGATTTCAGGTGTCAGCAAACAGATGACGGGGGACAGAAAAAGCTACCTTTTTTCTTCTGTCATCTGTTT
>Ga0224502_10000548_pt1 | contig 12608 bp, 9 predicted proteins | sample SF_Oct11_sed_USG_5_FD_169104 | JGI IMG/M metagenome (GOLD analysis project Ga0224502, IMG submission 169104) | Sediment microbial communities from San Francisco Bay, California, United States - SF_Oct11_sed_USGS_13 | ecosystem: Environmental > Aquatic > Marine > Sediment | place: USA: California... | reverse complement strand
CAGATTTGCGATTGGTTTGCAGGGTGCCGGCCACCAGACGCTCTGTATCATAGCCGGCGTGAAAGGTATTGATGTCGGGTGCGCCCACACGCCCGATCGAATAGGTCAGCCATTGCACGGCTAAGACGAGATCAAGAAATTGCTGCAAAGGCTCATTGGTGGGTGGCAGATTCACCATCTCAATAGGGTTATTGGGGTGGACGGGCAAGTTAGGTTGGTCAAGCGATTCAGACTGGATCCAGATAATGCGTGCCTCAAAGAGCTCCTGGAGCACCGGGACTACTTCCGCCGCCCGGGCGGCAGTGTCGTCGTCGACAATGAGGAAAGCGACGATGTCGGACGTGCGGGTGATGAAATAATGAGTGTGGCAGTATTCCTCGATGCCAGTGAAGTGGGCCACCCGGTTGAATTCATGCATCTTGTAGCTGGCGAAACGGGCAACTATTCTTGCCCAGCCGCTGCCAAGAAAGAATGTTTGACCACTTTTGGCCCAGAGAGCGGCCTTGGAGAACAGCGGTTCGTGGAAAGCGGTTGACAGCAGACGGTGAGTATGGGCCAAAAGAATGTGCCAGTCCAGCTTGCTCTTCGCCGCTCGGATGAGGGTAAGAAGGACAGCCCAGAACGTTTTGGTTTGGGCGACATCATGGTGGTAACCTACGTATTGCTTTGCATGTTCATCTTTGTAGTTTGTCTGGTGGAGTTCCTCTGCGGGCGAGGCGTGGATAGGCCATACCACAGTTGCCAGTTGTGCCAGGGGGCTTTGCAGATTATCAGTGACTGCCACCACCGACGCGCCTGCGCTCAGAGCACGTTTTGCTCCCTCCAACACCCGTGCGGTACGGCCGGAGACACTGATGCCGATAAAGAGATCCCCTGGTTTCAAGTATTGGGCGGTTTTGCTGGCTTCCAGGGAGGACAACCCTGAGACCTGGCCACGCTTTTCCAACAGCCAATGGCCAAATAGGGCAGCGCAATGAGAATCCCCCGAGCCACTGATGATAATTTTCCCCGGTGCAGCAGGCCAGTCCGGCGCCGAGAGTGTATGGTGCAAGGCAGCGATTCTTTCCTGCTCAAGAATTTCTTGAAAGATATATTCACGACTGGGCATTGAAGGATCCACCTCCTGAAGAAGATTTTCTCTAAACTATCCATGGACAGAGCCAGCTGTCAAGGATCAGCCGTATTTTCCCGAAAGTGATTTGATCTTTTTTAACGATGTGCTACAACCTGACCTCCGTGTGACCTCCAGGGGGGGCGACTTCCTTTGTGGGGCGGTAAAGATTGCGAGCTGTTTTGGAGAACAGGAGGAATAGAAATTCCAAATAACAAATAACAAATAACAAACAAATCACAATGACCGAAATTTCAAATTCCAAACCTGTTTTGGTCATTGAGTATTGGAATTTGAGATTTGTTTGTAATTTGGTGCTTGGGATTTGATATTTTGCAATGCTCCATCACTCCAGCAGACTGCCGCAAAAGAGGAAAGACCATTGAAGCCCCTTCAGGGGGCGAACCAAAGCTCTTACTCAGTAGGTAGTGAACGTACCATGCAAAATCGGCGAACTCTCTTGAAAGATGGTTTTTTGGCCGGCGCCCGCAAGGGGTGGAGCGGTTTTGTCTGGATGATGAAGATTCTGGTTCCCATATCTTTGCTGACCGCTGTGCTGGCCTGGAGCGGCTGGATAGAAAAAGGTAATTTCCTCATCCAGCCGATCATGAGCCTACTCAGCTTGCCGGCTATGGCAGCTCTTCCTCTGCTGATCGGAACGCTTACCGGAATCTATGGTGCAATTGCCGCCATGGTAGTTCTGCCTTTTACCAAGGGGCAGATGAGCCTCATCGCCATCTTCCTTCTCATTGCCCACAATCTGATTCAGGAAGGGGTCATCCAGGGAAAATCAGGACTTCACCCCTTGAAAGCTACTCTCTTTCGCTTGATAGCAGCTACCTTGACGGTTATGGTTGCGGCTCGCTTCCTGGATGTTACCCCAACAGCTGCGCTCGTTGCGAAGACATCTGTTTCTGTGTCGCAGTCTTTTGGTGCAATGATGGGGAAGTGGCTCCTGGCCATGTCCCAGCTTGGTGTGAAGATATTTGTGATTATTATGACCCTGTTGATTCTCTTGGAAGTACTGAAGAGCCTTGGCTGGATAAACCAAATCGTCAAACTGAGCCGGCCTTTACTAAAGTGTTTGGGACTGAGTGAGAAAGCAGGGATTCTCTGGATGACCGCGGCCATTTTCGGCTTAGCTTACGGTGCGGCTGTGATCGTTGAGGAGGCCAAAGAGGGGCACCTGGGAAGGGAAGAACTGGAGGGACTCCACCTTTCCATCGGCATTAATCACGCTCTGGTTGAGGATCCTGCTCTGTTCTTGGCCTTGGGAGTAAACGCTTTCTGGCTCTGGGTTCCACGCTTGATCACGGCCATGCTTGCTGTTCGGCTTCTCACCTTATGGCAACACACTTCCAAAAAATTGCAGCTATCGAATATCTCAAATCCCTAAAGTCGTTGATTAGTTGAAATCGTTCAAAGCGCAAGATCGCGGCTGCCCTTCGACAAGCTCAGGACGGAAAAGCCGCTCCCACAGGAAAATCCCTTTCTTTTTTCTTCTGACTTCTGTCCTCTACCTATTACAATAAATGACAGCGAAGCGTAGTGACCCAATGACGGCGCAGCCACATGACGCGAAGCTCGATGAGAGCTGAGCACTGCTGCCCGCTCTATTTCCCTCTGCCCTATGCTATCCTCAATTCCTCAATCTCAAACCAAGCCTCTTCGGCATGCGGATTGCAACCCTCCCCGCCAGTTCCAAATTCCTCTGGTCCGGTAATGTTGTTGGCGAGTTGGTGGTACCCTGCACCAGTTCTTTCATAAAAGGAGTTTAGCGCGGTGAACTCAGTTGTTGTGCGAACTCTGTTCTCACTTTTCGTACCCGGTGGACTTGTGGTTTTTACCACGGCGATCCTTTTATACATGGGTACGCTGGACAAATCCTTGTCTGCTTTAGTGCACATTTACCCCTATGCAGTAGCGGCTGCAGGGTTATTGCTGGGCTGGCGTTTCAACCGCAGCCGATTGGTGTTCGCCATTCTGGTTCTGGCACTTGCTGACAGGGCATTACTGTACTTCTCCGCTGGCAGTCTTGCCTCAGCGGGGATGGGACGAACCCTTTACAATACTGTCGCCTTTCTGCTTCCCTTGAATCTTGCGGCTCTCTCCTTAATGCAGGAACGGGGGATTATAACCGTACACGGTATCGGGCGGTTGAGCTTCATTCTGTCACAAGCAGTAGTGGTGTACCTGATCTGTCGTTTCCCTCAGCTTGGTTTGGCTGGTTTTTTCAACTACTCCTTGGCGAAAGCACATTTGCTTTCCCGTCTCTCCTTGGCTCTGCCTGCTCTCATGGCATTCGGGACTGCGTTTTTTCTTCTCGCTATTCGTTTTATCCGACACGAGACCGTTCTTGAGAATGGTTTTTTCTGGGCCTTACTCTCGGTGTTCCTGGCTTTCGCTGCAGGTAAAATTGGTCCTTTCTCTACCATCTATTTCGCTACCGCTGGGGCCGTACTCGTCATCTCCGTGATCGAGACCTCCCACAGCATGGCATTTCAAGATGAGCTAACCGGGATTCCTGGGAGGCGAGCTTTGGACGAGGCTCTTCTCAAACTAACGGGCAACTATAGCGTGGCAATGCTTGATATCGATTTTTTCAAAAAGTTTAATGACCGGTACGGGCACGACGTTGGTGACCAGGTTCTCCGCTTGGTAGCCTCAAGGTTCACCCAGGTCTCTGGCGGGGGTAAGCCCTACCGTTACGGTGGTGAGGAGTTCACTGTTGTCTTTCCAGGAAAGACCGTTAGCGAAACTACACCCCATCTTGAGAGATTGAGAAAAGAACTGGCAAAGACCCGATTTATAGTGCGCGGTGGTGATCGACGTCGCAAGAAGCCTGAGAATCCGAAAAAGGGGGGGGGACCTCGAAAAAGAGTCAAGGTCACCATAAGCATCGGGGTAGCTGAACGGAACGAACGATATGGTAATCCGGCCCAGGTGATCCAAGCGGCGGACAAAGCTCTCTACCGCGCTAAGAAAAAGGGACGAAATCGGACCAGCACTTAAAGCCGCAATCCGAAATCACTTTCACTTCTTTTGCTTAGCCTCTTCCTGTAGTTTCTTGTCTTCTTCTTCTTGAATCACGGCCAATGCCGCACCGGCAGCTGCCTTCCGCATTTTCTCATCGACAGCGGTTGAGGGCTTGTCCTTGCTTTCGCTCTCTTCTTCAGACTTAGCTGAGTCGGTCTCCTGCGGCAGATAGACAGTAACGTTTCGATGGGCAAACTCTATGCCCTGTTCAGCAAAGGCCTCTTGCATGAGCCTGAACACCTCTTTGCGAATCACAAATTGCTGGCCGGGTACTGTCTTGAACTTCACCCGCATGATCATGGCAGAGTCATCCAGGGCTTTAACCCCCTGGGACTTTATCTTGTCTAGCAAACCTGCTGCGAGGATTTCGTCTTTTTGAATCTCCATATTTATCTTTTTAATGATCTTCCTGACCTTGTTAATGTCGGTGTCATAGCGGACCCGGAATTCAAGCTTCATGATTTGGTAATCACGGCTGTAATTTCCAACCGAGCTCATGGCGCCAAAGGGTATGGTGTGAATGGTGCCGCGATGGTGGCGAAGCCTCATTGAGCGTATAGATATCTGTTCCACGGTACCCCTTTGTCCAGCAGTTTCCACATAGTCGCCGATGCGAAAAGCATCATCGATGAGAAAAAAGACCCCTGAAATGATGTCTTTCACCAGGGTCTGAGCGCCGAAACCGATGGCAAGCCCGACGATGCCGGCGCCGGCAATCATGGGACCGATGTCAATACCCATTTCCGACAACACAATCATCGTTACTATTACCACCAGGACAATAAGGACGAATTTTCTCAGGAGCAACAGCAGGGTACCCTTCCGGGTGCCGCCGGCGCCACCCTCCTCCATCTCTTCGTCGTCCTCGGGAAATTCCTCCCGGAGTTTTCTGTCAATTAAGGTCTTGGAATACTCCCACAAAACCAGGCCGAGCAAAAGAGCCACAATGATGCTGAGTACAGTGGATGATAAGAACCTGGTAAAGGAAATATCAACGCCCCACAACCTGAGAACGACGAAGAACAAGGCCACTACCAGCACGATACGGAAAAGTCGCTTTGCAAAAGGGACATACTGGCCCAGAGGCGCTTTTTCATCCATTTGCGGTTCAAGGTCGGCAGTGACTTCGCCATCTGTGTCCGGCTCATCATCTTCGCTCAAATCTATGGTTTCAGGCAACTCACCTGAGGCGGCCTTCAATAATCGCTGCCCCCACTGATCAATTCCGATGAATAGGGGAATGACGAAAAGGCTGGCAATGAGTTTGATGATCTTGCCTTTCCCCGCAATCAGGGCGCTGATTTGCCAGAAGAATCCGACAAAGATTACGTAAAGAATGGCAAAAATATGCCAGCTTTTGGCGAACCCAGCCCGCAGGGGAGAGTGGTCACAGGTGGAGTCAGCAGCATCCCGGCAGATGGCCTGGGCCACCCGCTGTCGGCTTTGCCAGATCATTATGATGAATAACAGAAAAACGCTGAGGCCTGCCGCACTGTAGAGTAGCAGGTAGAGTTCTTCGCTGATTCGCATACTTTGGACAATTATGCTAGCTCCCGCAATCAAGGCTGCTGCTAACGTAATTCTGAAAAACCAGCGGTAGAGGAATGTTGCATCCTCATCCGCCATGGGCACCAGACGCATTCCGGGCTTTGCAGGGGATAGCACATGCCCGGCAAGGAAGACGATGATCCGGAAATAGTAGCTGGTAATCAGGTAGGTACCAATAATGATATATGCGGCGTTTCCCTTGTCAAAGAAAACGACAAAAAGGACCAAAGTGATCACTAGGTAAATGGCGAGTCCAAGACCGTCCAGGAGTAATCGGCATAAGGCATTACCTAATTTTTGCAGTGTTCCCCGGGGCATCGCGGTGAGCAGTTGCTGGTGAATGTCGTGGGCCAGCCGTAACAGCAGCCTTTCCGCCAAGAGGCCGGTTCCAATCAGTGCAATCAAGCCGACAAAGGTCATGAGTAGGGCAGCGGTCCCCTTGCCGTCTGATAATAGCCCGATAAGCGCGCGCCATTGCGACAAGACCGAAGCCGACTCACGAAAAATTTGCCGGATTCGCTTAAAAATCACAGAAGCCGTGCCATCGGTTTCGTCGAAGATCTGTCGTAGCCCGCTCCCTCTATCAGTGGGCTCACCAGCGTCTGTGGTTACTGTGCTCACCTCTGCCTTTTTTTTGAGTTCCTCAATGAGAAGGCGCCTGACCTGCTCGTCGCTGAGGGTGGCCATGAAGGCGTCGATCTGGTCGCCGGGGAGTTGCTCCGGTGGTTGGACCTCTTCCGTAGCTTCCCCTTTTTTCTGGCCTTTCATCATCTTCAGTTGCTGTGGAGTCACTGCCCAGGCTGGCTGTCCCCAGAAGAATGGAAGGGTGAGCAGAATAACGGTCAAAATTACAGTTGCTTTGACATGGGTGCGCATTTTCAATCCTTCCCTAACAGTATGAAGATCCTAGATCTTATGGACATCAATTCTTGCCTATGTAAGCATTTCTGTCAATAGCGTGTTTAGATTAAAAGGTTAGCATCCAGGTAGCAGAATCTGACAAAGTTTTGGAGTCGTCTTTATTGACTCTTACCAGGGGGTGTCTTAACATGACAGAAAGTTGAGATACGCTAGCCTGAGAATGTCATAGACGCCTTAAATTAAAAGATATTCAATAGAAACAAAGGAGAAGTAGAATGAGAAGAGCGAGCGTAGTAATTGTTTTCATAATGGCGGTGGCTGTTTTATTCGGATGCAGCCAGAAAATCGTCAAGCCGACACCCACACCTGTGCTTGACGGTATCGTGCAAAAAGGAGAACTGGTCGTGGGCACAGCCGCCAGCATGCCCCCGCTCAACATGACAACCAAGAAAGGGGAAATAATCGGTTTCGAAATTGACCTCGCCAGAATGATGGCCAGCGCTATGGGAGTAAAACTGAGGGTCGAACCCATGGAATTCTCTAAGCTGCTCCCGGCATTAGAGAACGGCAAGGTGGATATGGTCCTGTCCGGTATGACCATCACCCCCGCGCGCAATCTGAAAGTGGCATTTGTTGGACCGTATTTCATTTCCGGCAAGGCGTTTCTCACCAAAATAGAAACGATAGCGAAGGCAAAGGATGCCACTGAGGTCAATAGCCCTAATGTTAGACTTACCGCCCTCAGAGGCTCCACCAGCCAGTATTTCGTTGAACAAGTCCTGCCCAAGGTCCAGTTAGTCCCCGCCAAAAATTATGACGAGGCCGTGAAGCTGGTGATTCAGGGCAAGGTAAATGCAATGATAGCCGACTATCCTATTTGTGTGGTCTCTGTTTATCGTTACCCAAATGAGGGACTGCTTTCGGTGATCACCCCTCTCACCTATGAACCTCTTGGGATTGCTTTGCCCTCGTACGATCCTCATCTGGTTAATTGGCTAGAGAACTTTCTCAATAGCCTTGAGGCGACGGGTGGAATGGATGAGTTGAAGGCGCGCTGGCTCGGAGACGCTTCCTGGTTGGATCAGCTACCGTAGGCGGGCAGAGGGTAGATTGAAGATTTTAGATTGCAGATTGAGGAGAGGCGCAGGGCGTCATATGGCTGCGCCGTCATTGGGTCATTACGCTTCGCTGTCATTTGTTGTAATCGGTAGTGGGCGGGGGACAGACGACAGAGGACAGAATTTCGGATTTTTGAATTGAAAACTGTGTCGCAATCCGTCATCCCGGCCAAGTCCGCCGGCGGAGGACGCGAGCCGGGATCCAGACAACGTCCCCGCGAAGGCGGGGAACCAGACATCAAATGACGTCAGCGAACTTTCACTGGATTCCGGATCTCGCCCGCTTAAGCGGACTCATCCGGAATGACGGGTTCGGCGAATTGTGGAGTAGTTTCCAAGGGGAGAAAAGATTTTTGCGGAGTTAAGCGCATAAGCGTTTTCGAAATTTCAACCCTATGCTCTTTGCTCTACCTGTCCTGACACCTGAAACCTGACACCTGTCCTCTATTTCTTCCTCACTGCATCCTGCAAGGTCCAGATTATTTCGGTTGAATTTTTCGGTCGTATCTTGATTTTTCCTGAACCCTAATTCTTGACAACATAGACCTCTACTCCAGCTTTTGACATCCAGGCCCGACCTTCTTGCCTCAACTTCAAAAAGACAGCAGTATCATTGTTCAACAGACTTTGCTGGAACATATCCAGGTCTTCCTCGGTAGAGGCCATCGGATAGTTCTGTTTTGTCACATAAAGAGTGTCGTCCGCTGATGCCACACACACGAGCAACAACAAGAGAATCATCGACATGGCCACAACTGATTTTTTCATTACTGATCACCTTCTGCGTTGTTCATCTATGGCTATGACAATCCTAGCCGATGGAGGTCGGATACAGAATAGAGTAAGGCTTGAAAATTTACAAGAACATCAATATAATACCCTAGTTTCACAATAACCAAGCTTCTCCAACCGCCGCAGCTCATACCTGAAATACCACACTATACCTTTAAGGTATTTCGTCCATTATATATATATAAATTGAAGCTATTGCGTTGATTCACTAAAGTCTGGTGATTAGTCTAGTATTCATCCGGAAACCCAAGAGCCATGAGATTCTTCGTCATCCCGCCGCTGGCGGGACTCCTCAGAATGACAGCCGAAAAGTGAGTTTTCGGATATATATTAGACTAGCAATCTGAACACACATGGACGGTGCAATGCAAATGATGGCAGCACCAGGCGAGATGAGTTTTAGTCGGCCGACTGACGACACCCTGCTTGTCCGACTCGCCGGGGCCTGGACAATCAAAGAAGAACTTCCTTCGGTGGAAGAAATACTGAAGCAGGCCGATTCCGGGCCTCCACTCCAGCGCATCGCTTTTGACACCCACGATCTTGGCCGCTGGGACAGCGGTTTAATCACTTTCCTCATCAAGGTGTTTGATCAGTTCAGCCACAGACAGATCGATACCAACAGGGAAGGGCTGCCGGATGGGGTGCGACGGTTACTGGACCTTGCTGCCGCTGTTCCAGAAAAGAAAGACGCTCGCAAAGAGGCTTTGCGTGAACCGTTTTTGGTGCAAGTCGGCAGAGCCAGTATGGACATCGCCCGCCAAACTGGCGCCCTTGTCACATTTTTGGGCGAGTCCACCATAGCTTTCGGTAAGCTTTTTGTAGGCAAGGCCAAGTTCCGTCGCTCAGACCTTTGGTTGACAATCCAGCAATGTGGTGTCGACGCCCTGCCCATTGTCACCCTCATCAGTTTTCTCGTTGGTATGATCCTCGCTTTTGTGGGTGCGGTTCAATTGGCCATGTTCGGGGCGCAGATTTTTATTGCCAACCTGGTCGGTATTGCCATGGCCAGGGAGATGGCGGCAATAATGACCGGAATCATCATGGCCGGTCGCACCGGTGCTGCCTTTGCCGCCCAGATCGGGACGATGCAGGTGAACGAAGAGGTTGATGCTCTGATAACCATGGGAGTTTCTCCCATGGAGTTCTTGGTTTTGCCGCGCATGCTTGCTCTCATAGTGATGATGCCGCTTCTCTGCCTATACGCTAACTTGGTGGGCATACTGGGAGGGTTTGTTGTTGGCACTGGCATGTTCGATATTTCTTTTACCCAATACATGGAGCAGACCCGTCTTGCCCTCAACCTGACTCACTTCGGGCTCGGGATTTTTAAGAGCGCGGTCTTTGGCGTTCTGGTTGCCATAGCGGGCTGCCTTCGAGGCATGGAGTGCGGGCGAAGTGCCTCAGCAGTGGGAGATGCGGCCACCTCGGCGGTGGTTACCTCAATAGTACTGATTGTAGTTGTCGATGGCATTCTTGCGGTTATTACCAATATTATCGGTATTTAGCGCAGAGCGCATGGCGAAATTTCTAACTTAGATTGAAAAAACCCCCTAAATCCCCCTTTAAATAAGGGAGAGATTTTGAGGTGAATTCAATGATTCCCCCCCTTTAATAAAGGGGGGCTAGGGGGGATTTAAAGTCTGGGTGGAACGTTTAGTCGGAAAATATGAACAATAAAGAGCCCCACATTACGGTACATGATCTCACCATGGCCTACGGTGATTTCGTGCTCATGCGCGATCTCAACTTCACGGTCAACCGTGGCGACGTTTTTATCGTCATGGGTGGAAGCGGCTGCGGCAAGAGCACCCTGATGAAAATTATGGTGGGACTCAAATCGCCGGCAACGGGAAAGGTTCTTTATGAAGACACCAGCTTCTGGGAGACGAGCCCCGAGGAGCAAGAGCGGCTCATGGGGAACTTTGGCATACTCTACCAGAGTGGCGCCCTGTGGAGTTCCATGACCCTGGAGGAGAATGTGTCCTTACCTCTGGAGCAGTATACAGATTTAAACCCCAGCCAGATTCGCGAAGTGGTTTCTCTCAAGCTTTCACTGGTGGGGCTGGCGGGTTTTGAGGAATTCTATCCCTCTGAGATCAGCGGCGGGATGCGGAAGCGAGCCGGCCTGGCCCGGGCCATGGCACTCGATCCCGAGATCCTTTTCTTTGATGAGCCCTCGGCGGGACTGGACCCTATCAGCGCCCGACTCCTTGATGACTTGATTCTCGAGCTCACGGCAAGTCTCGGCGCAACAGTGGTGGTGGTGACGCACGAACTTGCCTCCATCTTTGCCATTGGCAACAACTCGATATTTCTCGATGTGGACAAGAGGACGATGACCGCCAGTGGGGACCCTAATAAACTGCTGGCCGAGTCTGAAGATCCAACCGTTCGCAGATTCCTCACCCGGGGAGAAGAAAAGGAGCAAGCGAGATAACCAAGAACGATTGCTTGATAAAACCTTTTATAATAATTTTGGTTAGGATGTGAGAGCTATGACTAAGAAAGCAAATCCCCAGCTCATCGGTGCTTTTGTACTTGGAGCTGTGGCGCTGGCGGCCATCGGAGTAGTAATTTTCGGTTCAGGAAGGTTCTTCGCTGAAAAGTTTGATTGGGTGCTTTACTTCCCCGGCTCGGTAAAAGGGTTGACCGTGGGAGCGCCGGTGACACTTGAGGGTGTGACCATAGGCACGGTAACAGATGTCAAGGTTGTATTCGATCGTCAGACCCTGAAGTTCTATACACCAGTGTACGTCGAAGTGTTTCCGGACAGGGTCAAGGATATAGGTGAGTACAGTGCGGAGCAACTGGAGGAGATTAAAACAGACCCAGACGAGGTTATTAAGTTGCTGGTGGAGAAAGGTCTGAGGGGCCAGCTGGATATGCAGAGCCTGCTCACGGGTAAGCTCCAGGTTGCACTCAGTATGCATCCGGGCTCGGAAGTCCACTACGCTGGTATTGATAAGGGCGTACCCGAAATCCCGACCCTTCCCACTACCATTCAACAATTAACCAAGGCGCTTGCGAATCTAGACATCAAAGGGATGGCTGAAGATCTACGGAAGACGCTGGCGGGGGTCGAACAATTGGCGACCTCTCCCGAGCTGGCGGAGGCTGTTACTTCTCTGAACAAAACCCTGCAAGACTTCGGCAAGCTGGCTCGTAACGTGGATAGTCGGGTCGGACCGCTAACCACCAGCATCGAGGAGACTCTGGGCGATACCCGCAAACTTGTAAACAACGTGGATACTCAGGTTGAGCCCACCTTTGCTGACCTGCAGAAGGCACTCAATTCTGCCGACCTAGCCCTGAAAGAGGCCAAGGTAACGGTCGCTTCATTGGACGATGCGGTTGGAGTGGATTCAGCTTTTATGTGGGAACTAAACAGCACCATTAGGGAACTCCAGAGCATGGCCCGACAAGTCAATGCCTTGGTAGGTCTTCTGCAGAGGCAACCAGATTCAATTATCCGTGGGAAAGCTTCTCTTGGGAGGTAAATGATGCGCCGTCATCGCTTTTGTCTGACTGGAACCGTTTTGATTATTGCCTTTATTATTTTGGGAGGCTGCCTAGGCAAGGGTACTCAGAAGGCCACGCGATTCTACCTGCTACAGCCCATTTCCGGCATCTCATCTGGGGAGAGGGCTTCAATGGAGGGTGAGGGTGTTATGCTGGCAATCGGTCCCGTAAGGGTGAGGGAGTATCTGAATCGGCCTCAAATTGTTACTCGTACTCAGGAAAACAAAATCATACTTGAAGACTTCCATTCCTGGGGAGAGCCCCTAGATAAGAATTTCGCTGCAGTTCTAGGGGGGAATCTTTCCAATCTGCTCGCTACTGATAGAATCGTATTTTTTCCCTGGAGAATGAGGCCAAGCTTCGACTACCAGGTCGTTGTGGATGTTATGCGTTTCGACGGCGATCTCGGAGGAGAAGCTTCACTTATAGTGCACTACTACATTTGGGCTGCCGGGGAAAGTGAAGGAGAGGAGAGACGAGTTGGGATTTGGAAGTCGAGTTTCAGCAGGCAAATAAAAGATGATAGCTACCAAGCCCTTGTTTCGGCCATGAGCGAACTGGTCGGTGACTTCAGTCGCGAAATTGCCGAAAAGATCAAAGATGCTTCTGGCTGAATGGGC
>Ga0224502_10000546_pt1 | contig 12622 bp, 10 predicted proteins | sample SF_Oct11_sed_USG_5_FD_169104 | JGI IMG/M metagenome (GOLD analysis project Ga0224502, IMG submission 169104) | Sediment microbial communities from San Francisco Bay, California, United States - SF_Oct11_sed_USGS_13 | ecosystem: Environmental > Aquatic > Marine > Sediment | place: USA... | reverse complement strand
CACCGCAAAACTGCCCGATAGCCCGCCAATCACGATATTCAACCAGGTCCTGCGCTTGAGCCATACCGTGTAGACGACCCCGTAGGTGAATGCACCGAGGAAGACGAACAGCGCCGCCAGCCAGTTCGTCGCCACGGCGGCAGCAAGCAGGGCGATCATCAGTGCCAGTACGATGCCGCCGTACCAATGCAGGTCGGCGTGAAAACGCCCGGTCGCGAACGGGCGCGCCTGCGTCCGCTGCATCCGCGCATCCAGGTCGCCCTCGTACAACTGGTTGAACGCGCCCGCCGCCGAGGAAGCAATGAGGGTTGCGAGCCCGAGCATGAAAACCTGCAAAGGACCGAGATCGTGGCCGGGAATAACGACGATCCCGGTCACCGCACATACGGTGATGAGGAACCCGAGCCGGACCTTGGCGGTGCGGTAGATCAGTTTGAGAGTCGCTACGTTCATCGATTCGGGACACCCCGGCAAAGGCGCGGTGCCGGCTAGCGCCGGCACCTCACCGTGACTAGCTCAGCGGCCATACCTCTGACAGGTACTTCCAGTTCACAAAGTAATAGAGAACAAAGGCCACGAAGAAGATGCCCACGAGCATTGCGGTGCCGGGTATCTTGAGCGTGCCGGCACTGCCGTGCTCTGCGACCGCTGCGGCGGCGGGCGGTATCTCCGGGTAGGGCGGCTTCTCGTCGATACCGAGCTTGCGGCCGAAGAACACGGAGCCCACGACGACGACGATAAACAATATGCCACCGAGGGCCGCCAGTATCGCAAAGATGCCGTTCAGCCCCATCATCAGGAACGCAGCCGACGGGTAATCGAACGGCAGCTGCGCATCGGCAAAGGTCATGTCCCAGTGGCGCCGTGATACGCCCAGCGTGCCAGCGCCCATCATGAAGACCGAGATGCCTGCGACGCCGATGCCGAACAGGTAAGGCTGCCACCGGGCGAGCCTCTGGAACATCAGCTCGCGGCGGAAGATCAATGGCACGAGCAGGTAGGTGATCGCCATGAACGCGAGCGTCGTGCCGGCGACAACGGTGCCGTGGAAGTGCCCGGGTACGTACAGCGTATTGTGCATGATCAGGTTGATCTGCTCGGTACCCATCACGACCCCGGAGATGCCGCCGATGAAGCCGAAGAACACCAATGACATGAACATGCCGGCGAAGGCCGGATTACCCCACGGTGCCTTGCGCAGCCATTCGAACAGGCCCTTGGTCAGCCCGCGGGCCCGCTGTGCGGCTTCGATCGAACCGGGAACCGTCATGCCGTGAATCATGCTGCCGAGTACCGCCAGGTACATGGCGTAACTGGTGTTGAAAATCTTCCACTCGGAACTGAAACCCGGTTCCACGAGCATGTGATGGGCGCTCGCGAGCTGCAGGAACAGGATGTACATCAGGAATGCCATGCGGCTGACTTTCTCGGAGATGGGCCGCGCGCCCAATACCATTGCCGCGATCGCGTACCAGACGGCGACATGCGCCGAGACGTTGATCTGTTGGGACGAGTGGCCCATGGCCCACCAGATCGTCTTGTACACCAGCGGATCGATGTGGCTGACGAGGCCGACAGACCAGAGCAACGTCGGGATCAGAATGATGGCGCCGGACGCGATCGTGAACACCGCGATGATCGCGGCCGTGATCGCGCCAAACGTCACGAGCGGAACGGAGCCCTCGTAGGTCCGTTCCTGCTTGGCGACAACGAGCGTGCCGAAGAACACGAAACAACCGATCAGTGCGCCGACCGCGAACAGTATGATACCCAGATAGAAGCCGGGCTCCGCCCGCATCGGGACGTAGGAGGTGAACATCACGCTCGACTGACCCTGCAGCACGACGACATTCGTCACCACTGCGCCGATCAGCATCAGCGCAAATCCTGTCCACGCCCATTTCGGACCGGCCAGTCGCGATCCGAGCAAGACCGCCGACGCGAAATACAATACGGCCATCTCGAAGAAGATGATCCAGACCAGGAGCACGTCGAAGCCATGGGCCGTGAGCGCCAGGTAGAACCAGTCCGCCGGCAGGAAGTGCACGGCCGGCCAGCGTGTCAGTGCAACGAGCAGACCGAACAGGCCGCCTATTGCAAGAAACACCACGGCGACGACGGCGTTTGCCTTGATGAGTTTCTCGGCAGCCAGGTCGACTTTCAGCCCGGTCGTCGGGCAGATACGGAATTCGGTTGTCTTTGACATGATGCTGCCCTCTTACTCGATCACGTAGATCTTGCCGACCATCATGTGGTGGCCGATGCCGCAGTATTCGTTACAGACAATGCCGTATTCGCCGGCTTGGTCCGGTTTGATCGTGACGACCATCTCGTAGCCGGGATGAACCTGAACGTTGATGTTGACCGGCTGCAGCGAGAATCCGTGCATCCAGTCGAGTGACGACAGGTGCAGGCGGTAGGTCTGATCCTTCTCCAACTCGAGTATCGGCCACCATTGCCACAGCCTGGCAATCAGGTAGACGTCGCTGCCCGCAGGCGGGTGAACCACGGGAAAGTGATTCTCCTCTCGCACCGTGTGTTCGTCGATCATCGCCTGTGCTTTTTCGGCGAATCTCTCGGGCGTTATCCTGTAGGCCTCGTTGGACAGGTTCTGCTCGCCGGCACCGTGCCAGTAAATCATCATGAAAAACATGATGAGGCCCCAGATGAAGGCGATGATGATCCAGGAGAGCTCGACCTTGGCGATCGGCTCTTTCCACCAGATTCGTTGTGGAGGCGGTGTGATTGCCATGGTTCTGCCCCCGTCAGTCCGCGATCGGAATCTGGGTGATCTCGATGATCCCCCAGATGATGTAGAAGACAGCCGGTACGGCCACACCGAGGAACAGCAGCAGGAACGGATTGTCCAGCACGCGCTGCATCAGCGGTATCGGTTCGTCTTCGGTCGACGGTGCGTCGCCAGGATTGTTGTAGTCAGCCATGCTGATCCCTCCCCTCAAAAACACTCGGTCCCGTTGCTCTGGCGGACCGTGCTGTCGCTGATTGCGGTGCCACGCTCACATTCCGGCGCCGCCTGCGTAGTGCTGGATGAGAGAAAAACTCGATAGAGCAAGCGTCAGCAGGATGGCAAAGAAGATGAGCGAACGATGCTCGAGCCTCCTGCCTGCTGCGATTTCCATCCGCTCCAGCAACCAGTCCGCGGCGAAATACAGAATGATCGCGACAATCGTGAAATAGACGATATTCATAGCTCGACCATTGGTAGCAGCAAGCACGCCGACGGCACTTTCAATGGTGTGGGGCGGCAGTGGAAATTACCTTGATCTACATCAAGGCGGTAGCCGGCCCGGCGAGAGGGCCCGGCACATGCCGATCAGTCGTAGGGCCGCAGACGCGACATGCTGTGAATGAATACCACCCGGTCGTCGACGGACACGATCCCTTCGTCCGTCAGGTTGCGGAGCAGGCGCGACAGGGTCTCCGGCTGGATGGACAGGCGCGAAGCGATAACATGCCGGGGCAGGTCGAGGCGGGCCGTCGCCTGGTCGTCAACGGGCGGCTCGAGCAGGTGGTCCACCAGGTAGCTGGTCAGGCGGGCTCGTGCATTCTGTATCGTCAGGTGTTCGATCTCCCTGACACGATCATGCAGGTGCCGCGAGATGTCCGCCAGCAGGCGCATCGAGGCGTCGCTGTTCGAGCGGATCAACTCGACGTAGGTATGGTTCGGAATCCGGCATAGCCGGGAGTCCTGGAGTGCCTCGGCGGTCACCGGGTACTTGTGTCCGCGCATGAACGCGACCGCTTCGCCGAAAGTACGGCCGGGCCCGACGACTTCCAGTGTCTTCTTGTCGCCGGTCGGCGCAATCAGGCTCAGTTCGATCAGCCCGGTATCGATGAGATAGAAGTACTCGGCCGCATCGCCGCGATGAAACAGGACTTCTCCCTTCTCGAGCGACATGGCGGCGATGTGCTTTGCGAGCTGCTCGAAATCGGCCTCATCGAGACCCGCGAACAGGTAGTGGTTTCGCAGCGATTCGTAAAGTGCGGAACATTCTTCCATGGGCACCGAGTCTAGCACCCCGGTTAACTCGTTGATCGTGCTCATCCTGCGCTGCCCCGGCCTTGTCTCGACGGGCTGTGCCGTCAACTGCGATTCCTGTTCATTGCAGAGTCTAGTCGCCGCCCGCGCGGCGTCCTTGATCTGAATCAAGGCCGAACGCCGCGGCAGAACCTAGCATGGAGCTCAGCCTCGGGAACAGCCGACGATCGGAAATGTCGCCGGCAAAGGGGGAAAGGCTATGCGAACAAGCGGTATTCCGGGCACCTGTGGTGTGCGTTTCGCGCTGTGGGTACCGGCGTTGTGCCTGCCGCTCGCAGTCGCTGCTGCCGGGGACTCCGGACTCGGATCGGAAGTGCAACTCCGGCAAGCGGACGTGGAGGAGATCGTGGTCGTGGCGCACAAGCATGCCCGCGCCCGCCGCGACGTCGCCGCGACCGTCAGTACTTTCTCGAGTGATGACATGCGTCTCGAACTGACGAGCTCGGTGGCCGATGTGTTCCGTTACGCCCCCGGCATCGACTACGAGGCGGCCGGCACGCGCTTCGGCGCCGAGAGCATCAACATACGCGGCATCAGCGGCAACCGTGTAGCCATACTGGTTGACGGGGTCCCGGTCAGCGACCAGTTCGATGTCGGCAGCTTTTCGAACGCGACACGCGACCTCGTCAGCGCCGGTTTCGTGGAGCAGGTCGAGGTGTTGCACGGTCCGGCGTCGGCGCTTTACGGCAGCTCGGCGATCGGCGGCGTCGTCGCGATGCAGACGGTCGAGCCAGCCCTGCGGAACGGGCGACCGGGCCAGGCCGGCCGGTTCGCCGGTACCTGGCGGGGCGATGACGCAAGCGTCCAGGCGACGGCCATACAGGGCATTGTCGGCGACGGATACTCGGTCCTGGCCGGTATTTACGGGCGCGCGGGCGAACAGGCCGACGCGGCGGCAGTCGATGACAATATCGATACGCGCGACTTCGAGAGCCGTGCCGGCCTGTTGAAAGTCGCCTTCGATGATCCATCGGGCAATGCCCTGCAGGCGAACCTGTATGTGCGGGACGGCAATGTTCGCACCGAACTGGAGTCGATGCTCGGCACAGGGCGATTTCGCAGCAACACCGCGCTGCGCGGCGACGATGATTACCGGACTCACATCGCCAGCCTCGAGTACCGATTCGACAGCGAGTCCCGCCTTGCCGACGAAGGCGTGATACGCGCGTATACGCAGGGCTCGAGCATCGAACAGGCAACCTACGATGAGCGCGGCCTCGCCACGCGACCCGTTGCGATCGACCGCTACTTCTCGTTCGAGCAACAGACTCATGGCATCGAGGGCAACCTGCAGAAGCAGTTCTCGACCGGCACGTTCGACCACCGGCTCGGCTTCGGGCTCGAGTACCGCAGGCGCGAGACGGAGGAATTCCGTGATGGTCTCGAGACCGGGCTCGTGGATGGGCAGCAAACGAACGTCCTGCTGGGCGAAGTCTTCCCGCTGCGCGACTTCCCCGTCAGCACGACGCACGAGTGGGGGGCTTACGTCGAGGATGCGATGACGCACGGACGGTGGTCGCTGATCGCGGCGCTGCGATGGGATGGCTACGACATGAATCCCCGCGTGGACGCGATGTACGCCGAGGACTACCCGTTTGCAAGCCCGGTCGACATCAGCGAGTCCGAACTTTCGCCCAAGCTGGGCGTCATCTATCATATTTCCGCATCGACCGAGCTGTTCCTGCAGTACTCGGAGGGTTTCCGCGCCCCGCCTTACGAAGACGCCAACCTCAGCCTCGAGCTGCCGCTGTTCAACATCCGGGCCGTGCCGAACCCCGAGCTGCGCTCCGAACGGTCGGAAGGCATCGACGCCGGCCTGCGCTGGCGCGGCGTGGGCAACTCGGCATACCTGTCGGCCTTCCGGACGAAATACGAAGACTTCATCGAGTCCAGGGTCCGCATTGGCACCGACCCGGAGAGCGGCCGGATCCTGTTCCAGTCGCAGAACCTGGAGGAAGCGGTCATCGAGGGAGTCGAGGCCGGCGCATCGCTCGACCTGGCGGGCATCCATGAAGGCCTGTCATTCGATACGGCGCTGTTCGTCGCGCGTAGCGAGAACCGCGATAACGGTCAGCCGCTGAATTCGGTAGGACCACCGCAGGCCGTCGCCGGCCTGGGCTGGTTGTCGCCCGGGCAGCGCTGGAAACTGTCGCTGCGCGGCACGTTCACGGACAGCTGGTCCGAGCGCGACGAGTCGGCGGGTGAGCTGTTCCAGCCGCCGGGCTATGCGACCTTCGACCTGTACGTCGCCTGGCGCCCCAATCCGAACGTGACGCTGCGCGGAGGCGTCATGAACCTCTCCGACCGGACGTACTGGTCGTGGACCGACGTTCGCGGGCTTTCGCCCGATGATCCGGTCATCCCCTATCTGTCACGCCCGGGTCTTGGTTTTTCCCTGGGCCTCGATATGAACTGGTAATTCAATGCAAGAACTCAAACACCGGGAGCAAGCTACCATGAACGGTTTAATCAGCAACAGGCATCTTTACGCCATCCTGGGTTGCCTTTTCCTGGCGTCGGCCTGCACGGAAGCCAACGGTCAGAAAGGCGACACCACGGCAGTCCACGCGGCCGAGACCGCGGCCGGGACGGTGGAGGAGATGATGGCCCATGGCAAGAAAGTCTACGAAGGCAATTGCGCTGCCTGTCACCAGGCTGACGGGCGCGGGCTGGCGGGCGCATTCCCGCCGCTTGCCGGATCCGACTACCTCCAGGGCGATCGCGAGCAGGTGCTCGCCGTCGCGCTGTTCGGCCTGTCCGGGCCGATCACAGTCAACGGCCAGGATTACAACGCCGTCATGCCCAGCATGGGCCACCTGAGCGATGCAGACCTTGCCGCGGCGCTAACCTACGTATTTGGCTCCTGGGGCAATTCGCTCGCGGCCGTTACCCCGGATGAAGTCGCGGCATTGCGCGTCAAGCTCGGGCACGAAGATCGCGCCGAGGGGCAACGCCACACGGGCGCGACCGAAGGAGAAATGCGCTACCGGGGAACGCCGTCGCCGATACCGGCCGACGAAACCCGGCAGATGCAGTCCGCCGAGGGTCCCGAACTAACCGAAGAACAATACGCGCAGGCAACCCAGCTCTACTTCGAGCGCTGCGCGGGCTGCCACGGCGTGCTGCGCAAAGGTGCGACGGGCAAGGCGCTCACGCCGGACATCACGCGCGAACGCGGTACGGAATACCTGAAGGCACTTATAACCTATGGTTCGCCGGCCGGCATGCCGAACTGGGGTACATCGGGCGAGTTGAGCCCGGAACAGGTGGACGTCATGGCCCGCTTCCTTCAACAGGAGCCGCCTTCACCACCCGAATTCGGACTCGAGGACATGAAGGCGACGTGGAAGGTGATGGTTGAACCGGGCGACCGGCCCGAACGGCCGCAGCACGACCGCAATATCGATAATTTCTTCTCGGTCACGCTGCGGGACAGCGGCCAGGTCGCCATTATCGACGGCGACACGAAAGAGATCTTCAGTATCCTGCCGACAGGCTACGCGGTACATATTTCGCGGCTATCCGCGTCCGGCCGCTACGTGTACACGATCGGCCGCGATGCCAAGGTCGACATGATAGACCTGTGGATGGACCCGCCGCAGATCGTTGCCGAGCTGAAGGTTGGCCTCGAAGCGAGATCGGTCGAGACGTCGAAGTACAAGGGTTATGAAGACAAGTACGCGATAGCGGGCTCGTACTGGCCACCGCAGTACGTGATCATGGATGGCGACACGCTCGAACCACTAAAGGTGGTGTCGACGCGCGGCATGACGGTGGACACCCAGGAATATCACCCGGAGCCCCGCGTCGCCGCGATCGTAGCGTCGCACGAGAACCCGGAGTTCATCGTCAACGTAAAGGAGACGGGCCACATCCTGCTCGTCAACTACAGCGACATCGATAACCTCACCGTCACCGACATCGGCGCGGCGAGATTCCTGCACGACGGCGGCTGGGACCGCAGCAAGCGTTACTTCCTCACCGCGGCCAACCAGTCCGACAAGATCGCGGTGGTGGACTCGCGGGAACGGAACCTCGAGGCCCTGATCGACGTCGACAAGATCCCGCACCCGGGCCGCGGCGCCAACCTCGACGACCCGGAGTTCGGCCCGGTCTGGGTAACGAGTGCGCTGGGTAACGACAAGGTCACGTTCATCGGCACGGACCCGGCGGGTCATCCGCAACATGCCTGGAAGGTCGTGCGCGTGCTGAATGGACAGGGCGGTGGATCGCTGTTCGTCAAGTCGCACCCGAAGTCGAAGAACCTCTGGGTCGACTCGCCGCTCAACCCGGAGGAGGCAATCAGCCAGAGCGTCGCGGTATTCGATGTCGAAAACCTGGAAGCCGGCTACGACGTCATACCGGTCGCCGAGTGGGCTGACCTCGGCCCGGGACCGAAGCGCGTGGTGCAGCCCGAGTACAACCAGGGCGGCGACGAGGTTTGGTTCTCGGTCTGGAGCGGCAAGGAAGAAGAATCGGCGATCGTCGTGGTCGATGACAAGACGCGCAAACTGAAGCACGTCATCAAGGGCCCGGACGTCATTACACCGACCGGCAAGTTCAACGTCCATAACACCGTTGAGGATATTTACTAGCAGGTTAGCTTGGGGCGGAGGAGAATGGGGCCGCAGTTGCGGCCCCTTTTTTTGGTCAACTTCGTCCCGGTCACTGAACAGTAGCCAGGGACAGAACGGTCCGCGCGGGGAGTCAGGCCGCATGGCGTTCCTCGTGCACATTTGTGTCAGTTAGACAATTTGTGACTATCGCACTTTGCGATGTAGTCTATCCTTGACATCGGACGTCGATGCTACCGACTTAGAGCGGGAAGATGTGCTCCCGGTCCGTTGTGGATTCGATGAGGATATATCGCAGAACTTCGAAGAAGGTGCCTCGATCTCGCAATGGTCTCGCGGCTTCGCATGCGGTCACGACTGGCTGGCCGAAGTATGGGAGGAATACCTGTTCGGGGAACTCGATGAGGAGTGCGGCGCAACCCTCATGGTCTTGTCCTTTTTGGAACCAGCCAGCTGGCTGAAGCCTGGTTCGACGACATGAAGCCCGGCAAACGCAAAAGGGGTGACGCTTCATTCGAGGAATTTGCAGAAAAGATGCGCGATAGAATTTCCTACCGTTTCCGGGGAGGCCGGAGTCGGTGTAGGCATTGAAGGCGCGCCGTCGATCCAGGGCGTGCCACCGGAGACCGTCCACGTCGGTGACGACCTGACATTCGAACCACAGGCATCCGACCCTGACGGCGACTCGCTGACCTTCTCGATCGAGAACAAGCCGGTCTGGGCAAAGTTCGACAAGAAGTCGGGGACGCCTGAAGGAAAGCCCGGCCAGGGCGACATCGACGCGTATCCGAACATCCGTATCATCGCCACTGACGGCGAAAATACCGCCAGCGTAGGTTTCACTATCGAGGTGGCGGCTGAAGGCGACGCCAGCGTGTCATTAACCTGGGTTCCGCCTACCGAGCACGAGGACGGCACCCCGCTCACGAATCTCGCCGGCTACTACATCTACTACGGCATCGAAGAGGGGGAGTACGACGAGGTTATCGAGATCGACGATCCCAGTATCTCGACCTACGTAGTCGACAAGCTGCTTCCCGGTACGTATTACTTCGTCGTGCGATCCTACGCCAAAGGCGACGTCCTGAGCCGCGAATCGAACGTTGCGGTCAAGGTCGCAATGTAGCAGGACCTGCCCTGCCACGACCGGCACGCTGTGCCGGTCGCGCTGATGGGATATTCCACTAGACGACGGCGTTCGCTATCTGCCCCCCGGCGGGCGTTCCTGCGAGGCGCACTGCTTATTCGACCGTCCTCCGCACCGAGTTCGATGGATCGCTGGAAACCCCTTTGCTATTCAGCGCAACGACAGTGAAATCGTAGGTACCCGGGGAGAGATTTTCTACGATGTACGTCGAGACGCTACTGTTGTTAACGCTGATCGAGCCCTTCGCAGTGCTGTTTCGTCGCTCCCAGTAGATGCGAAAACCATCCAGGTCAAGCAGCGGCGAGCCATCCGTATTCTGCGTTGGGATTTGCCACCTAAGCGTCACACCGCTGTTGCCCGGCTTGGAGACTTCGATTTCGAAAGGCCCCAGCTTCGATGTGGCCTCGCCATCGGAAACCGTGATCGAAATCTGGCCATGGACGCCGATGTCCCTGTCGACGGGCGTGCCGTACAGGCGGCAGCTGCTTCCCGAGAAACCGGCCCACGCGGGTTTGTTCGTGATTGAACAGCTCGTCTGATCGCCATCGGGGTCCGATATTGTCGGCCGGAAGTCGTAGGTCGAGCCGGCATTGACAGAGTTGGGCGGGTTGCCCGATATCGAAGGTGGTTGATTGCTACCGCCGCCGCCACCACCGCTCGAAGTCCCGTTTACGACGAGCTGAATCGGTGTGCCGCTCTCACGGCTCTTGAAATGGGCTGCTCCACTGGATGTCTTCAGCACAATTCCGAAATTCTGGGACCGGTTCGCAACGAGGTCCCGCGCAAGCTGGGTGGCATCCACGGTAATGGTCTTGCCGTTATCCGAATCGCTGATGCTGAAGCTGGCCAGCGCAGAACCGGTACCGGGCTGGTTCCCATGATTGATACTGCGCTCGTCCCAGGACTCAAGAACCCGATGCACCGTTATCGTTCCGGCGCCCCTGACGTCAATATTGGGAATGCGCAGCGTCGCCGAATCGACGGACGAGACCGACCCGATGTCGAACTTTACGAACGTCCGCATGTCCTGCCAGCGCTTCGTCATCAGCACACTGCTGGAGCCATAGTTCGAACTCGCCCTGTCTGCACGCGTGTAGGCGTCCTCGGTAGCACCAAGAGTGGCACCCTGCGCTGCTGGGGTAATTATCGAAACGAGAAGCGCGGTAGCGCCAATCTGGCTAAGAGCACGAACGGTGCGGTGCGCTCTGGCGTTCGGCATACGCTGCATATTTTTGCTCCTAACTGATGGTCATCCAAGGCCTGTCTGCCGCTAACGCGGACCAAAAGCCGTCCGTGGCATTGGTAGCAGCGCTACTGCCGTGAAATTCACTTTTTTGTCTTGAGGAATACCGAAGACGGTTCGGAACAAGGAGCGCCTAAACGAAGTGCACTGCGAACCTCTTCCCCCGTGTATTCCAGTCGGTTGTAGACCCCCGTGTCTGCAACCATCACGTAGCGGTATTTAGCCGCCCAAGAAATTTAGCATTCTTGAAAATAAAAAAAACCTGTCTCAATAAGCAGACGGACGACGCCAAAATTTTTGTAGGTGCAAATTGCAAGTTGCTGTTTAAAATAGTAAAAGTGCGTACTCATGAGAGTGTCTCAGAATGGCGACTGTCGCCATGTGGAGACAGCCTGGTAAAGATTTTCGTCGTTAATCTGCATCAATGATGATTCGATAACGCAATAAGAAGCCCCGCCGAAGCAGGGCTCTTTACGTTTCCTGAGAAACCTTGCGCTGCGCTAAATCTGTATCCGCCGGCGCCGTGCGGCGATGCCCGCAAAAACGAGACCACGGCCAAGAAGAGTAAGGCTGGCAGGCTCGGAAATCTTCATGCAGGGATCATCGGTGCAACCCGACCCGTAGTCACTGCCTTCACCGTCGCTTCCGGTCTGCTGCCAGCGCAGGAACGCATCGGTCACGCCGACGTTGGCACCAAAGGTGCCACCGAAAAAGAAGCTGCTAGTGGCGCCGGCCGCAATGCCGTCCTGCGGGTCCCCGCGGTTGATGTTCTAGCCGGTGATCGCATAGGTCTCGAGATTGACGTCAAACGTGCCGTTACCGCTGTCCGCGTCGGAAGAGTAACTCCACCCGCTGTCATCGCGCGTGCCCGTTACCGCCGTCAGTGAATTGGCCAGGCCGCCGAAAAGGCTGAACGCGAAACCCGTGCTAATGGCCGCAAAATTCGACGTATTCTCGAGCTCGACGAGGAATTGCGTGCTGCTTTGCCTGGTTGCCGTGAGATCAGCCGTATTATTTACCGGATCAATGATGCCTGTAATCGGAATCGCCGAAGAGGCCCCGAAAGCAAGCAGCAGCGCCGCGGTGAGTGGTGTCCTTTCCAGAAATCTTGTCTATCGCTCACGACGTGTTGATTTGTATCCAAAATTGACCCACTGATGGACTGAACCCCTGATTCTGGACCGGCCAAGGGGTCGAACTGATACGCCTGTCTGGCCATAACTTCGGAGAGAGTCCATGGCCAGAGGTCGATACCGGCGGCATAGCCCGCATTTCAAACTGCAGATTTGTTCAGATATTCGAACGGGCGTGATGGGATGCGGTGAGGCACAGAACACTTTTGAGCTCTCCGCCAACCTGATCCAGACGTGGCTGGCTCAGTACGATGCTGGAGAGATGACGGTTGCCGACATCGAGTCTCCGATGATCAACGAATACGAAGCGAAGATCGTGGCGCTCGAGCGCAAAGTCGGACAATTGACGATGTAGATCAACCTGCTCAATGAAGTCCGAGGCCCGATCCCGGCGAACTCAGCGACGACTCATCGATCGTAACCGGTCTGGCCATTGCTCCATCAGAAGGGGGTGCAACGTGATCG
>Ga0224502_10000545_pt1 | contig 12649 bp, 9 predicted proteins | sample SF_Oct11_sed_USG_5_FD_169104 | JGI IMG/M metagenome (GOLD analysis project Ga0224502, IMG submission 169104) | Sediment microbial communities from San Francisco Bay, California, United States - SF_Oct11_sed_USGS_13 | ecosystem: Environmental > Aquatic > Marine > Sediment | place: USA: California... | reverse complement strand
TCGACCCAGCGATACGCCTCCTGGGCTGCTTCGGCGGCGACCGCAAACAGGCAGAAGAACACCAAAACTGAGCGAAGTTCCATCTGAGTAGCATAGCAATTTAATCCCCTCTTGGGGCGGCAACCGGGCGGCCAAAAAGCCGCCCGGTTCACAGTTCTGATACCTCAGAGGCTGTAGTACATGTCGAATTCGACCGGATGCGTCGTCATGCGCAAGCGCGTGACGTTTTCCATCTTCAGGTCGATATAGGCGTCGATCAGGTCGTCGGTGAAGACGTCGCCCGCCTTGAGGAACTCGCGATCCGCGTCCAGCGCCTCGAGGGCTTCGTCGAGCGAGAACGCGACCAGCTGCAGGTGCTTCTCCTCTTCGGGCGGCAGGTCGTAGAGATCCTTGTCCATCGCCTCGCCGGGATGAATCTTGTTCTGAATGCCGTCCAGACCCGCCATCATCAGGGCCGAGAATGCAAGATACGGGTTCGCCATCGAGTCCGGGAAACGCACCTCGATGCGACGCCCCTTGGGGTTCGAGATGTAGGGGATGCGAATCGATGCCGAACGATTGCGCGCGGAGTAGGCAAGAATCGTGGGCGCCTCGAATCCCGGTACCAGCCGCTTGTAACTATTGGTGGACGGGTTGGTAAACGCGTTGAGCGCCTTGGCATGCTTGATGATGCCACCAATGTAGTACAACGCGGTATCCGAAAGTCCGCCGTAGCCATCGCCCGAGAACAGGTTGTCACCGTTCTTCCCGAGGGACTGGTGCACGTGCATGCCGTTGCCGTTATCGTTGACGAGGGGCTTCGGCATGAAGGTCGCCGTCTTGCCGTATGCATGCGCGACGTTGTGAACCACGTATTTGAGGATCTGTACCTCATCGGCCTTGTGAACGAGCGTGTTGAACTTGACGCCGATTTCGCACTGGCCGGCCGTAGCGACCTCGTGATGGTGGACCTCCGTTTCGAGGCCGAACTCCTCCAGCGCGAGACACATGGCCGAACGCAGGTCGTGCAGCGAATCGACCGGTGGCACGGGGAAATAGCCGCCCTTGACGGTCGGCCGGTGGCCAGTGTTGCCTTCCTCGAGGCTGCGGTTCTTGTTCCACGCACCTTCCTCGGAATCGACCTTGTAGAACGCGCCCTGCATCGAGTCGTCCCAGGAGACGTGATCGAATACGAAGAACTCGTTTTCGGGACCGAAGAACGCGGTGTCCGCGATGCCCGTCGACTTCAGGTACGCTTCGGCGCGCTCCGCGAGCGAACGCGGGCAGCGGTCGTAGCCCTGCATCGTCGACGGCTCGATCACGTTGCACCGCAGATTCATGGTGACCTCGTCGGTGAAGATGTCGACAACGGCCGACGCGGGGTCGGGCAGCAGAATCATGTCGGACTCGTTGATGCCTTTCCATCCCGAGATCGACGAACCGTCGAACATCTTGCCGTCTTCGAACAGGTCTTCGTCGACCGTGTGGGACGGCACGGTTACGTGCTGTTCTTTGCCTTTCGTGTCCGTGAACCGAAAGTCGACAAATTTGACCTCTTTCTCTTTGATGAGGCCGAGTACCTCTGCGGGCGTCATGGTTTCCTCCAAAAGTCGCTATGCACAAGAACGGCCAGCGGCTGCCGGCCCGATTTCCTGTAGCAGTGCATTAAGCGTGCCAAAATGGTGCTCGAGATAAGTACTTGTTTTTTCTGGAAACAAGAATCAACCGGGCCAAAAGCCCGCACCAGTATAGTGCACCCTGGGGGCACGGCGCACTGTTTTAGTGCGTAATTGTGCCCGCGCACCGTTTTGGCGGCGCTGCGGGTGACCTTTCTGTCCCGGCGGGCGGACGATCGAAATACCGTAGCGGCCCGAGCAACGCGCCGGCAGGAAAGCGCGTGGGCCCGGTGGTGTCCGAATCCGCCCAACTGCCCTATACTGCGCGGGTTTGCCGTAAGTGACCCCCGTTTCAATGAGTGCCAAGGACGCACAGTCGTTTCTTTCCTTCCAGGACCTGATTCTCAGCCTGCAGCAATATTGGGCGGAGCGTGGCTGCGTCGTCATGCAGCCGTACGACAAGGAGATGGGCGCCGGCACGTTTCATCCGGCGACGTTCCTGCGCGCGGTAGGTCCGGAGCCCTGGAGCGCGGCGTACGTGCAACCCAGCCGACGGCCCACGGACGGCCGCTACGGCGACAACCCCTTCCGCCTGCAGCATTACTACCAGTACCAGGTGGTCATCAAGCCGTCCCCCGACGATTTCCAGGACCTGTACATCAAGTCCCTGGAGGCGATCGGCATCGACACCCGCGTGCATGACATTCGTTTCGTCGAAGATAACTGGGAATCGCCGACGCTCGGCGCCTGGGGGCTGGGCTGGGAAGTCTGGCTGAACGGCATGGAGGTCACTCAGTTCACCTACTTCCAGCAGGTAGGCGGCCTCGAGTGCCGCCCGGTCACGGGCGAGATCACCTACGGTCTCGAACGCCTCGCGATGTATCTGCAGAACGTCGAGAGCATCTTCGACATCGTCTGGACCGACGGCCCACTGGGCCGGATCACTTACGGTGACGTGTATCACCAGAACGAGGTCGAACAGTCCCGTTACAACTTCGACGAGGCCGACGTGGATACGCTGTTCCACGACTTCGATCACGCCGAGCACGATTGCGAGCGCCTGATCGAGAAGAACCTGGCGCTGCCCGCTTACGAAAAGATGCTCGCGGCATCACACCTGTTCAACCTTCTCGACGCGCGCCAGGCGATCTCCGTAAGCGAGCGCCAGCGCTACATCCTGCGCGTCCGCGCCATGGCGCGCGCTGTCGCCGAGGCGTATTACAAGAGCCGCGAGAACCTGGGATTCCCGATGGTGGAATCGGTACGCGCCCGGAGCAAGAGCGCATGAGGGCGGCCGACCTGCTCGTCGAAATCGGTACCGAGGAGCTGCCCCCGAAGGCGCTTCGCGGACTGATGGAGGCCTTCGCGACGAATCTCGGCAACGAGATCGACGAGGCGCGGCTTGGGCACGGCACGCTACATGCTTACGCGAGCCCGCGGCGCCTGGCCGTGATCGTCGACGCGCTGGCCACCGGTCAGGACGACCGGCGCGTATCGCAGAAGGGCCCGCCCGTCTCGGTCGCCTACGACGATGACGGCAGCCCGTTACCGCCGGCCACCGCTTTTGCAAAAAAATGCGGTATCGATGTCACCGGACTGGGCCGCATAGAAACGGACAAGGGTGCGTGGCTCGTTGCCGAAACCGTGGAGCAAGGCAGGACGACGGCGGACCTGCTGCCCGCGTTGATCGAGAAGGCGCTCGCCGATCTGCCGATTCCGCGCCGCATGCGCTGGGGCGACGGCGACGCTGAGTTCGTGCGGCCGGTTCACTGGGTCGTTCTGCTGCACGGCACCGATGTTGTCACGGGCACCATCATGGGCGTGCCCTGCGGCAACACCACGATGGGGCACCGCTTTCATTCCGGGGGCCCCATCAAGATCGCGCAGCCGGCCGCCTACCTGGAGACCCTCGAGAAACAGGGCCATGTCATTGCCGATTTCTCCGTCCGCCGGCAGCTTGTCCGCGACGCCGTCGAGGCAATGGCCGCGCGTGCGAAAGGCCACGTGGTCGAGGGCGCCGCGCTTCTCGACGAGGTGGCGGCACTCGTGGAATGGCCGGTGCCAGTGCTCGGCCGTTTCGACGAGGCATTTCTGGAGCTACCGCGCGAAGTGGTGGTGTCAACGCTGACCGGCCACCAGCGCTATTTCCCTGTCGCTGACGACAGCGGCAAGCTCCTGCCCAGCTTCGTAACGGTGGCAAACCTCGAAAGCAAGGAGCCGGACAAGGTCCGTGACGGCAACGAGCGCGTGATTCACCCACGGCTCGCAGATGCCGCATTCTTCTGGGACAGCGACCGCCGTAAACCGCTGTCGATCCGCCGCGAAGCACTGCGAGACGTGGTCTACCAGCGCGGCCTGGGGAGCCTCTACGACAAGAGTGCGCGAACCGCCGAGCTGGCGGCCTGGATCGCAGAAAGCCTGGGCTTGGAGAGCGCGGCCGTGGAGCGGGCCGCCGGGCTCTGCAAGTGCGACCTGCTGACGGGAATGGTGGGGGAATTTCCCGATCTGCAGGGCACGATGGGACGGTACTACGCCATCTCGGACGGCGAGCCGGATAACGTCGCGACGGCCATCGGCGAGCACTACCAGCCGCGGTTCGCCGGTGATGACCTGCCGGCGACCGAGGAAGGCCGTGTGCTGGCGATCGCGGACAAGCTCGATACCCTCGCCGGCATCTTCACGATAGGCAAGAAGCCTTCGGGCAACCGCGACCCGTTCGGTCTGCGGCGCGCGGCGCTCGGCGTCATCCGCTTGTCGATCGAGTGCCGGCTGGACCTCGACCTCAAGGCGCTCATCGCGAATTCGCTCGAGCTGCAGCCGTCCGGCACGGGAGATCCCGCGGCGCTGCAGGAATCGCTGTACACGTTCATCACCGACCGCCTGCGCCGTTACGTCCTCGACCGCGACCCTGGTCTGGACACCGAGACCTTCGATGCCGTGATGGCGCGGCAGCCGGCGTCGCTGGTCGATTTCGAGCTGCGACTGCAGGCGGTGCAGCATTTCCTGGGGCTGGATGAGGCGCAGAGCCTGGCCTCCGCCAACAAGCGCATCGCCAATATCCTCAGGCAAGCCGACGTTTCGGAAACCGGTGACGTCAGCGAGAAGCGCTTCGAGGAGGATGCTGAACGGGCGCTCTACGACGCGCTCGTTGCTGCCGGGCAGGCGGTTCGGCCACTGCTCGATGGGCGCGATTACACCCGGGCCCTGCAGGCGCTCGCCGCACTTCGCGAGCCCGTGGATCGGTTCTTCGACGACGTCATGGTCATGGCCGACGATGTGGCCGTAAGGGCCAACCGCCTCGCGCTGCTCGGCGCACTCAGGGCGCTGTTTCTCGACGTTGCCGATATCTCGCGACTGTCCATCGCCTGACGATGCGTGCGGAGAGCCTCGGCAGGGGTCTGGTCATCCTGGATCGAGACGGCGTGATCAACCACGACTCCGCGGCGTTCATAAAGAACGAGGCCGAGTGGTGGCCGATCCCGGGCAGCGTCGAGGCCATCGCGGCCCTGACAAAAGCCGGTTTTACCCTGGCCGTCGCCAGCAACCAGTCGGGCATCGCGCGGGGATTGTTCGACCAGGCCGCGCTGGACAGGATGCACGCGAAAATGCTCGGCCTGATTAGCAAGGCCGGGGGCCATATCAGCCGCATCGTCGTCTGCCCACACGGCCCGGACGACGCCTGCGACTGCCGCAAACCGAGACCCGGGATGCTCGTACAACTGGCCCGCCACTTCGATACGTCGCTCGAGGGCGTTGCCGTCATCGGCGATGCGCTGCGCGACCTCGAAGCCGCGGCAGCGGTCGGTGCGAGGCCCATTCTGGTGCGCACCGGTAAGGGGCGCGATACCGAAGGGGCGCTCCCAGAGCGTTTCGCCAGCGTACCCGTTTTCAACGACCTCGCCGCGGCGGCGCAAGCGCTGATCGGCGAGACCGACTGATATGCTGTTCCTCCGCTCATTGCTGTTCACCGCGTTCGGCGGCATCAGCGTCGCAATCGGCGCCTTGCTCGTGCTGCTCACATTCTGGGCACCTGCCAGGGTGCACTGGGCGATCACGCTCGGCTACTGCCGGCTCGCGGTCTGGGCGGGGCGGTTCTTCTGCGGCATGGACCCCGTGGTCGAAGGCCTCGAGAACCTGCCGGACGAACCAAGCGTCATCATGATCAAGCACACCTCGACGCTGGAAACTTACTGGCACGTCACCGTGTTCCCGAAGACGGCCTGGGTCATCAAGCGCGAGGTCATGTGGGTGCCGCTGCTCGGCTGGGCAATGAAGCTGATGCTGGACCCCATATTCATCAATCGCGGCGCCGGCCGCAGCGCGGTCAAACAGGTGATCAGGGACGGCAAGAAGAAGCTCGGCGCTGGCATCTGGGTAACGATCTTCCCGGAGGGTACGCGCATGCCGCCGGGCGAAACGCGCCGCTATGGCGTGAGCGGCGCAGCGCTTGCCCGCGATGCCGGGTGCAAGATCGTGCCGGTGGCGCATAACGCCGGTGATTTCTGGGGGCGCCGCAGCATCATCAAGCGACCCGGCAAGGTGCGCTTCTGCATCGGCCCGCCCATCGATGCCGCCGGGCGCGACCCCAAGGACACCAACCTCATCGTGCAGGACTGGATCGAGACCAGGATGTTCGAGATCAGCGCCGTCTATAAGCAGCAGGCCGCGCAACGCGCTGCAGTGGAGCGCAACCCCGCGCTTGATCGCGCTCCGAGAAACACCCGGGGAAACCAGCCGTAGGAGCGCGCCTCGGCGCGCGACGATTGTCTCATCGCGAGTCGAGAGCCGCCCCTGCGGCACGGCGACCTGTTACCAGATCTTGACCCGTTCCTCCGGCGGCAGGTACAGGGCGTCCCCTTCCTTGACGTCGAAAGCCTCGTAGAACTCGGGCACGTTCCTGACCGCACCATTGGCGCGGTACATCGACGGCGAGTGCGGGTTGGTCATGATCAACTGCCTGAGCGCCTCGTCCCGGTACTTGTTGCGCCATATCTGCCCGTAGCCGAGGAAGACCCGCTGGACGCCGGTGAAGCCGTCGATCACTGGCGGCTCTTCACCGTTCAGGGACATGTTGTAGGCGAGCAGCCCGATGCTGATTCCGCCGAGGTCGCCGATATTCTCGCCGAGCGTGAACTCGCCGTTTACCGTCAGGTCCTCGAAGGGTGCGTACTCGTCATACTGGCTGACGAGTTCCGCCGTGCGGGACTCGAACTCGGTGCGATCGGTTTCCGTCCACCAGTTGCGCATCACGCCGTCACCGTCGAAGGTGCTGCCCGTGTCGTCGAACCCGTGCCCGATCTCGTGGCCGATCACCGCGCCGATGGCGCCGTAGTTGACGGCATCGTCGGCTTCCAGGTTGAAGAACGGAGGCTGCAGGATCGCGGCGGGGAATACGATCTCGTTGAGCGGCGGCATGTAATACGCGTTGACCGTCTGCGGGTTCATCGCCCACTCTTCACGATCGACGGGCCCACCCTGGCGCGCCAGCTCTCGTGCGTACTCGGCGACAGTGGCACGCTCGATGTTGCCGAACAGGTCGTCCGCTTCGATATCAACTGCCGAGTAGTCGCGCCACACGTCCGGATAGCCAATCTTCGGGCGGAACTTGGAGAGCTTGTCCAGTGCCTGGGCCTTGGTCTCGTCGGACATCCAGTCCAGCTCCTTAATGCTCTTCTCATACGCTTTGATCAGGTTGCCAACGAGTTCGAGCATGCGCTCCTTCGCTTCGGGCGGGAAGTATTCTTTCACGTAAACCTTGCCGACCACCTCGCCCAGCAGGCCATTGACGGTGGTGACGGCCCGCCGCCACGGTTCTCGCTGCTGTTCGCGGCCGGAGAGGATCTTGCCGTAGAACTCGAAGTCCTGGTTGTCGAGCGGCGCATCGAGCGCGTTTGCTTTCGAGTTCAGCGCCACCCACCGCAGGTACGTCCGCCAGGTTTCGATCGGGGTCTCGGCGATGATCGCGTCGAGTTCCTCGAAATACGAAGTCATCATAAGGACCAGGCCGTCGATAGCCCCGATGCCTGCCTCGTCGACATACCGCTGCCAGCTGAAGTTCGGCATAACGTCGTTGAGCTTCCCGAGCGCAACCTTGTTGTAGTTATTCGGCCAGTCTCGCGCCGCCTCCTTGGTGATGTGCGCGCCGGCGATGCGCGTCTCGAGATCCATGATCGCGCCGGCCGCGGCAGCGCCGTTGTCGAAACCGGCCAGGTCGAACATGGTCTCGATGTGCTCGACGTACTTCTCCCGGATCGCGGCAGACGCTTCGTCATTCTTGAAGTAGTACTCGCGATCCGGCAGGCCGAGACCGCTCTGCCAGGCATAAATCATGTAGCGCTTCGGGTCCTTGAAGTCCGCGACCTGGCCGATATTGACTGGTACCGGGTAACCGCGACGGCCGGCTGCGGCGAAATACACGGCGAGCGCCTCGTGGTTTTCTATCGCGGCGATACGGTCGAGTTCCGGCTCGAGCGGCGCGATACCCTTTGCGTTGCGCGTCTCCATGTCGAGGTAGGACTTGTAGAGGTCACCGACCTTCTGTTCGTCGGTGCCCCTGGCGAAATCGCCGGTCGCGGACCGCTCAATGATGGCCTTGACGTCATCTTCGGCCTCGTCGGCGAGAATGCCGAAGCCCCCGTAGCTTGCCTTGTCGGCCGGAATCTCCGTCTCGGCGATCCACTTGCCGTTGACGTAAGCAAAGAAGTCGTCCCCGGGCCGGACACTGAGGTCCATATTGTCGAGGGTGATGCCGGATTTCAGCGCGGCCGGCGCCTCTGTCGTGGTCGTAGGAGCCTGTTGCTGGCCGCAGGCCGTCAGGGCCACCATCGCGGCGGCCGCCAGTATTCTGTGTCTCACTCTAGTCCCCTGTGTTGCTGTCCTGTGTTCATTCAAGGCTGCGCCCGTGTCGCCGGCGCGCCATCGCTACCGGGTAGACAGGCTGTCGCCGTATTAGTTTCCGCGGCCGGCCGTCTTCACCAGCGCCTCGATTTCGAGCACCTGGGCCTCGGTCAGCGGGTACATCCTGTCGATGCGGCAGCCGCGCAGCGTATCGATGCGACGGCGCATCACGTTGTGGTCGTAACGCCAGTCGGGCGTGATCGATGTATTGTCGTACATCTCATGGCACACGCGGGCGAACTCGAGCAGGACGTTGCCGTCGCGCCCCTTGTACATCGCAAAGTGTCGCGTCAACGGGGCCCACGCGTCGCTGCCGTGCGTCCGGACCTGGTCGACCTGCACGAGTTCCCCGACTTCGATATAGTCGCGGACAGCCACCGTATCCGCCGGTATTTCGGGCGTTGCGGCGCAGGCGGCGATCAGCGTCAGTGCCGCCAGGAGAATACTTGTCTTCATGGTTTCGGTACCTCGGTTCGCTGCGAAGCGTACAGGTGTTCTATAAAACGGGTGACTCGCGGGTAATCATCAACCCACCGCTCGATGTCCGCGCGCATCGCTGCGGGTGCGCGAGCGCGCTCGATGCGGATCGCCACGCCACCGCCATAGCCTGCTGGTTGCAGCCATGCACCATGAATGGCCGCGAAAGCGAGGTCTGTGTAGTTGAGGGTGCGGCCGCCGAGGATGGAACGCCGGCCATCGGCGAGAGCCGCTTCCGTCTCCGCGAGCAGGCTTTCGACGCGGTCGCAGCTCTTGCGGTAATGACTCTCGTTGACGCGAAACGCTCTGCGGATCATGAAAGCCTGCACCGGGAACAGCACCCGGATCAGCTTGCGCTGCCAGGCCGGGACGGCCTCGCTGTCGACGCCCCATGCGTGTTTGCAGAGCTCGGGGTCACCCAGCAGGTGGTAATAGATCCAGACCTGCAGGCTAATGCCACAACGGTCGATACGCCGCTCTAACTCCAGGCGCTCTGCCGTCGGCTCGAGAAACGCGGCGGTGTCGCCGTGCGTCGCGCTACAGACCCCCCAGAGGTAACGCAGGATCTCGGGCGAATTGCCAATCTGTGAGTGCACCGCGCCCGTTCTGAAATGCAGTCGCGGCACGGTACGCCCGAGGTAGAACGCGCCGAGAGTTCCACACCACGGCACCTCCTCGTAGTCGAGGCCCAGGCGATCCATGCACCAGCGGACCTTTTCGACAAAGTGACTCGCGGAGATGGTTTCCAGCACCAGGTCGGGGCCCGGTGCCGGCCGCAGCATCCCCTGCAGCACGATTGCCCAGCGCCACAGGATTGCGAGCAGAACCAGCGACAGCGCCGTCCACACGGACCAGCCGAAAGCCGCCACAAGAACCGGCAGCAGCAGGACGAATGCGGCGTGCAGGACTAATCGTTTGTCGGGCATTGGCTGACCTTACCGGGCATGGCTGGTCCGGTTGTTCGCTGTGTCCTGGAACCGCTAGATGTCGAGGTTCGACACTGTGAGCGCGTTCTTCTCGATGAACTCGCGCCGGGGCTCGACCTGGTCACCCATCAGGGTCGTGAAAATCTCGTCGGCCTTGACCGCGTCCTCGATCTTCACCTGCATCAGCCGGCGCGTCTCCGGATTGACCGTCGTGTCCCAAAGCTGGTCCGGGTTCATCTCGCCGAGACCCTTGTAGCGCTGCACGCTCTGGCCGCGGCGCGCCTCGCCCATGAGCCACTCGATGGCTGTCGAAAACGCCGTTACGGCCATGTTCCGATCGCCGCGGCTCACATAGGCACCCTCGCCCAGCAGGCCGTCGAGCTTCTCCGAAAGCGCGATGATGTGCGCATATTCGTTGGTTTCGAAAAACTCCCGCGGCAGATATCGCGTCGTGCCGACACCGTGCTGAACCCGGGTAATCGCGATACGCACGCCCTCTCCATCCACGTCGCCGCGATCGAGCGTTGCCGCATACATCGCGCCGTTACCGTTGCGGTGGGCGCGGTCGCCGCTGGCTTTCGGTAGCTGCGCCGAGAGCTTGTGCGTCCACGCCTCCAGGCGATCGAGGTCCTCCGCGACATCGCCGGTCACCTCCGGGAGCCGCGCCAGCTCCCGCAGCACCTGTGCGTCGTAACGGCTGTCGAGCCGGGCAAACAGGTTTTGGACCGCGATGTATTCTTTCGCCAGGGACTCCAGCGCCACGCCGGACAGCGGCGGCGCATCCCCGGTAACGTGCAGCGCCGCGTTTTCGAGAGCGGTCGACAACAGATAGGCGTTCAGCTCCGTGTCGTCCTTGACGTAAACCTCCTGCTTGCCGCGCTTGATCTTGTAAAGCGGTGGCTGGGCAATGTACACGTGACCGCGCTCTATCAGCTCCGGCATCTGGCGGTAGAAGAACGTGAGCAGCAGTGTCCGTATGTGCGAGCCGTCCACGTCAGCGTCGGTCATGATGATGATGCGGTGATAACGCAGCTTATCAGGATCGAAGTCGTCCCGGCCGATGCCACAGCCGAGCGCCGTGATCAGCGTTCCGACCTCGACCGACGACAGCATCTTGTCGAAGCGCGCTTTTTCGACGTTCAGGATCTTGCCTTTCAGCGGCAGAATAGCCTGGGTCCGGCGGTCCCGACCCTGCTTGGCGGAGCCGCCGGCGGAATCGCCCTCGACAAGGAACAGCTCGGAGCGCGCGGGATCCTTTTCCTGGCAATCAGCGAGCTTGCCCGGCAGCCCGGCGACATCCAGAGCGCCCTTGCGCCGGGTCATCTCGCGTGCCTTCCGTGCCGCTTCGCGCGCGCGCGCGGCGTCAATAATCTTGGCGATGATGGCCTTGGCTTCCTGCGGCTGTTCGAGCAGGTACTCCTCGAGACGCGCGGACATCGCCTGTTCCACGATGGACTTGATTTCAGATGAAACCAATTTGTCCTTGGTCTGTGACGAGAACTTCGGGTCCGGCACTTTCACGGAGAGCACGGCGGTGAGGCCTTCCCGGGCATCGTCGCCGGTCGGCGCCGCCTTTTCCTTGCGACCGCTGAGTTCCTTTTCGATGTAGGCATTCATCGTGCGGGTCAGCGCACTGCGAAAACCGGCGAGGTGTGTACCGCCGTCCCGCTGCGGGATGTTGTTGGTGTAGCAGAACATGTTTTCCTGGTAGGCGTCGTTCCACTGCAGCGCAACCTCGACACCGACATCGTCTTGCATGCTCGAGAAATGAAATACCGTCGGGTGTATCGGGTTCTTGTTCTTGTTCAGGTGTTCAACAAAGGCGCAGATGCCGCCCTCGTACTGGAAAAGGTCTTCGCGCTCGTCGCGCTCGTCGATCAGGCGGATACGGACGCCCGAATTCAGGAACGACAGTTCACGCAGTCGCCGCGCGAGGATGTCGTAGTGGAATTCGATATTGGTGAAGGTCCTGGCGCTTGGCTTGAATCGAAGGATCGTGCCCGTGCGGTTCGTGTCGCCGACTTCCGCCAGGGGCGCCAGTGGCTCGCCATAAGCATATTCCTGCTGGTAGGTCTTGCCATCACGATGAATCGTCAGCAGCAGTTGCTCCGACAGGGCGTTGACCACCGACACGCCGACGCCGTGCAGGCCACCGGAGACCTTGTACGAGTTGTCGTCGAACTTGCCGCCCGCGTGAAGCACAGTCATGATGACTTCCGCGGCGGAACGCCCCTCCTCCGGGTGCTCGTCGACGGGGATACCGCGGCCATCGTCGGCGATGGTGACCGACTCGTCAGCGTGAATGGTCACGGTGATGACGCTGCAATGGCCCGCTAATGCCTCGTCGATAGAGTTATCGACAACCTCGAAAACCATGTGGTGCAGACCGGTGCCATCATCGGTGTCGCCGATGTACATTCCCGGCCGTTTGCGCACGGCCTCGAGGCCCTTTAAGACCTTGATATTACTGGAAGTATATTCCTTCGCGTCGGCCATCCCGTTTCCTCGAATAAAAACCGACATATTGTATCAAAATCAGGGCTTTAAACGAGCCTGAAAGGGTTCTTTTTTGGTGAGTTTCCGGGCTTGTCGGGCCGCCGGGCAACCACGGCCTCAGGCGCCGCGCCGACCCTCCTGGAGGACGCCCTGTTCCACGTGAAACACGCGCGGCGCCGCCGCGAACGGCAGCTCGTCACGCGCCAGGCTCGTCGCGATAACCTGGCTCCCGAGCCCGGCCACCTGCTGCATCAATCG
>Ga0224502_10000544_pt1 | contig 12668 bp, 10 predicted proteins | sample SF_Oct11_sed_USG_5_FD_169104 | JGI IMG/M metagenome (GOLD analysis project Ga0224502, IMG submission 169104) | Sediment microbial communities from San Francisco Bay, California, United States - SF_Oct11_sed_USGS_13 | ecosystem: Environmental > Aquatic > Marine > Sediment | place: USA... | reverse complement strand
CCGCCAGTTGCGGTACCACGCCGAAGCTGATGACAGTCCCCTCGGGGTGCCCGGGGCCGGCGGCGCGAACCCCCGTGGTCGTGAGCAACACACCCAGCAGGACGATGGTAGAGAGGGTATTCAGGCAGTGTTTCATGGGATGGCCTCGTCGAGATAGCGGGTCGGTTTATGGTTATCGGCGTGGTTTGTGTAAAACTTTACCAAAATTAACAACAAGTTATATGTGGCCGGGTGCCGGTTTCAGTCCGCGTTTCCAGGTAGTCGCGGACGTGCGACTCCAGTGCCAGTTGCAAGGCGGAGACGGGTGCGAAAAAGCCCGCTTCCACCACCTCGCGGTGGTCGATGGCCAGTCGCGGTGGACGCTCGGCATGGTATTCGTAGATGTCGTCATGCCCCTCGAGGCGTCCGCAGCTATAGGTCCAGGCAAAGCTGAAATCCAGTTCGCCGGCCGCTACCCGGATCCCGGTCTCCTCGTGCAGCTCGCGACCCGCGGTCAGGGCGGTGGGCTCGCCCTGGCGCCGGTAGCCGCCCGGAAAGGTGTAGGTGTCACGGTAGGAATTCCGGACCAGCAGTACCTCGCTGTCATACCACACGGCCACCTGTGCGCCCTGGGTGCGTGATCCAATCACGCGCAGGTAGAGACGCCAGATGGGGTAGACGATCCGGTAGGTCACGCGGAAGAGGGCATCCGTGATGGCCATGGTTCGGTTCTCCTTGGGCAGGGCGGTTTCCATGTTCTCGGTCCTGGGGTTGTCCGGTGGTGATGGTCGAAGCCCTAGTGGGTGTCTAACAGGAAAGGACACCGGGTATGAGATCTGTGATGTTTGCGGCAGATGTGCCAATGCCGCTGCCGTTATTGCGGTCCTTGAGGATATCCCTGACTGTCAGGGTGAGCCCGTCACCGAGCTGGGTCTCTGCCCTGATCCCCAGCAGTTCGATGGCGCGTGATGGATCACCCACCCGGGTGCAGATGAAATCGCTTCCGGAGGGTTGCTTGATGATATGCAGCGGGCGGTAATAGATGGTCGCCAGGATACCTGCAAGCTGTTTGTAGGAGGTCATCCTGCCGGTGCAGGCGTTGATGACCTCGTGGACCTGCATTGGCAGTTGCATGGTGGCAACAAGCATCCTGACAGTATCATCGACGTAGATGAAGTCCAGTTCCTGTTCGCCGAGGTCCGGCAGTGTCACGGGTTTGCCCTGTGCCAACTGGTCGATGATGCGGTTGATGATGCCGGAATAGGGTGAATCGGGATGCTGGCGCGGACCGTAGACATTGAACAGGCGCAGACCCATGCTTGGCAGCTTATCCATCACAGATAGCATTCGGGCATAGTATTCGCAGGCCAGTTTGTCAGCCCCATAGGCGGTCAGTGGACATGGCCGGGCGCGCTCCGACAGAGGCAACGTCGCATTGTTGCCATAGACCTCCGCAGAAGAGGTATAGACCACCGGTGTCGAGTTATGACGGGCCGCGGCATTGAAAACATTCACCGTGCCGACCAGGTTGACCTGGTGGTTATCCTGCCAGGTGCCGTCGGCATAAGCGGCTGGGTTGGCCGCCGCCAGGTGGAAGCAGCCGTCCACAGCGTGCATGGCGGCATCGACCGTATCGCTGTCGGTTATGTCACCGATGATGAGTTCACATTGCTGTGGAATATTTTCGCGCTTGCCGCGGGAGAGATTGTCGAGGATGCATACCTTGTGACCGCTCGCAACCAGTGCTTCGGCAAGATGTGATCCGACGAAACCGCAACCGCCGGTAACCAGATAGCGAGACATTTTATTTCTCCTCCTTCATCGAAGTGTAGGTAGTCAGCTGACCGGGAACGCCAGCCCGACTGGCTGTGCCTGGCGGTGTCATGTGCTCAGGCGCAGGTCTTACAGGCAGAGATCAGGCGTTTCCCAAGGCTGTGCCGGCGTTTGCTGTCGCGGTTCACCGGCGTGATGTCGGCAAGAATGTGCTTGTCGCCGATTTCGGTGACCACGCCGGTGTCGACGCGGATCAGCAGGTTGCCCCGGACGATGCTGTTGGTCAGGTCGGTAAAGGCGCCCACATAGGTGTTGGGCAGGATCACCGTATCGGCGAGCCGTGCCTGGCGATCGATCAGTACCCGCTCGCTGATGACGGCATCACCTGTGATAGTGACGTTTTCGTGCGCATGGCTGGCCGTACCGACAAAGATGTTCCCGGACTTCACGCAGTCCTTGGACAAGGTGGCACCGGGCTCAGACCAGATCCCGTAGCTCAATTCAATGCCCGCAGGTGTCAGGTGCCGGTAACTCCCCCGCATCACATCCATGTTTGCCCGGTGGTAGGCCTGCAGGGAATCCAGGTTGTTGGAACCGTTCTCAGGCAATGCCAGATGCAAATTATTCTCCAGCGTGTCATCCACTTCGGCGCTGCAGTGCATCCACACGGCCACGGTAGAGCCGTGCACAGTTTTGACCATGACGTTCCGTCCCTGGTCGCGCATCTTTCGTATGATGCTGTCGAGATCCAGGTCGGCAAGCTCATCGCCACGTACCATCAGCAATCCATCCTCGGCATGCGTGTTGCCCACGCTCTCCATGAGCCCGGTCCTGGGCTGGATATCCAGTTGCATGCCCCACGGAGTGCCACCGGCCAGGTAGCTGTCGAGCAGTTCCCTGTTGGGGCCTGCGAGTACCGTCGCCTCGCGGATACCGGCACGGTAGAGGATTTCGAGGGTATGGGCGATGACGGGCTTGCCGGCTACCGGCAGCAGTGCCTTGCAGCTCCCGTCGGTTAAAGGTTTCAGTTCGTTGCCGTGTGCATCGGCAAAAATGATCGTTTTCATTGTAATTTTCCTTGTTGGTTCAATAGGCGCCTTGGCCCTGGAATACCGCGGGGATTGTTTTCAGGATTAGCCTGATGTCGCGGAAGAAGGACTGTGAATAGATGTATTCGACATCCAGCTTGACCTGCTCCTGAAATGGCAGCCTGGAGCGGCCGCTGACCTGCCAGATGCAGGTGATACCCGGGGTGGCCTCGAGCCGCATACGTTCCTCGAGAGTGTATTCGCGCACCTCTTCCGGCAGGGCCGGGCGCGGACCGACCAGTGACATGTCGCCGATGAGTACATTCCAGAGTTGTGGCAATTCGTCGATGGAAGAGCGGCGCAGGAAACGGCCGACGCGCGTAATGCGGGGGTCGTCCTTAATCTTGAACAGCGTACCGCCTTCCATCTCGTTGGCGGAGGCCAGTTCCGCCTTGCGTGCTTCGGCGTCAATCACCATGGAGCGGAATTTCCACATGCGGAACAGTCGGCCGCGCCGGCCAACCCGAAGCTGAGAGAAGAAAACCGGGCCGGCAGACTCCATGCGGATCAGCGCTGCCACGCCCAGCAGAAGGGGTGACAGTGTCGCCAGCAGGGCGGCCGACAGCGTGGTGTCGATGATGCGCTTGAGGACATGGGAACTGCGGATGGCGCCCGCCCATCTAAGCCGAGTCAGGTGGAAGTGCATGCGCTGGCGCAACGCATAGATGCCAATGTTCTGAAAGTGGTTGAGCAGCTCGCTGCGTCCCGCGCTCCTTGACGAGGTGCTTGCATGGGCCGTAGTGGTGCCGAATACCTTCTGTCTCCAGATGCGGAAAATGAACAGTGGGTTGCCGACCAGGTAGCGGCGCCACATACGCCCGGGTTCCTGCAACAGGCGCCAGATCCATTCCAGTCCCAGTTCGCGCAGCCATTGGGGGGCGCGCGGAATACGGTCGGAGTAAAAGTCGAACAGGCCGCCGACGCCCAGGCGGACGGGCGGCTGCAGGGCATGACGGTGTTCCTGCACCCAGAGTTCCTGACGCGGGGCGCCGAGTGCAACCAGCAACAAGTCGGCACCCGAGCGGTTGATCCGCTCGATTACCCCGGGTTCCTCCTCGTGCGAGAAATAGCCGTGGTGCGTGCCCGCTACTTTCAGGCCTGGAAAGCGCAGTTGCATCTTTTCCGCGCTGATCCCAGCGATACCGGGGCGTGCACCCAGCAGGAAGATCGATAGCGGGGTATCCGCGAGCCGCCGGCAAAGTTCCGGAAACAGGTCGGTGCCGTTGACGTTCTCACGCAGCGACAGGTCGAGCATGCGTGCGCCAATATTGATACCGATGCCGTCAGGCAGGACGCAATCGGCCTGGTTAAGGGTACGGTGGTACTCACTGTAAATGTAGGCCTTGTTCAGGCAGTCGGCGTTCACGAACGCCACGTTGCTGGTCTGACGTGCGGCGGCACGCGTCAGCAGCCAGTCGATGGCCTCGCTCATGGTGGTGTTGGTAATGGAGATGCCGAACAGTGTCAGGCGCGCGGGTGTAATGCGTGCCGTCTTGTAACCCATCAGGCTGACGCTGCTGCAGCGTGCAATCAGGCCCAGGTAGGCCTTCAGCGACCAGTTTGCCAGGAACTCGCGGTCGGTGGTCCATTCATTCTGGTAGGCGATGCCGGTGCGCTCGCGCAGGTGGTAGGTTGAGAAGATCCCCGGCTGGCACGCCCGGCGCCACGCCAGGGGGCCGGTGAGAGTTGCCGCCGTGTCCTTGTCCAGCGGACGTGGTCCGGCCATGGCCAGGTCGCCGCGCAGCACATTGAACAGGCGCGCCAGGCCGCGCCCGGGCGCACTGCCCGTGAAGTTCAGCTGCTGGAAAGGTTCACCGCCGGTGCCGATGAACGCCTGTCGTTCAAACAGGCGCCCGGTCTGCAGCGCTCCCCAGAGAGCACGTAGCAGCAACAGCGGTGACAACAGGACGAGAAGGCAGCTCGCCATGACCAGGTCGGCGCCCCGTTGCAGGCGCATGGCGCCCTGCAGTTCAACGGCCATGTTGTCTGCCGATATGGTGATCGATGTGTCACAGTGACTGCCCATCGGTACTGGCTCCTTGTTGCGAATTCATGTGTTGCCAGTGACTACAGCAAGTGCAATGCCAAGTTTGCGTGGTTGTCCCCTGTGGCGCGGTTATCAAGCCAGTAATTTTTTTACTAACAATTACTTGCGTTTGTTGAATATTTTCCTGACGGGCCTTGTTCGGTTGTTTGGCGACCCGGTCGGGGGTGTCTGGGCCGGTCGCGGTTTGCGTACTGCGAGCGGCCTTGCCGATTGCAAATCAGTTGTTTGCACGGCCACTGCCGGCGCAGGCATTTTGCGAGAGATTTTGCAATTTGCATTGCCTCGCGGCGTCCGTAATGCCGCCGTAGAGGTCTGGGTCACGCACCGGGGGATGTGTCCGTCTTCCGTGCCCTGACCGCAAATAGCGATGATTTCTCGCTGCCTCACACTGAACCGGCAATTTATTGATGTCATTGCCTGCCGCACTGCCGCCCCGCCGGCATCACCGGTGAGGCCCGGTTGAAGACATGGCACGCCGCTTGCAGTTGCCTTGTAGGCATCTTCAGCAGCGACAAGGTAAAGACTGATGACACATGACTTCACTGAAACATATCGAATGTCGGGCAGTGCGCCGGACTGCAAGGACGATGGCAGGTCCCGGGCGGGCAAGGTACACGACATGATGCCCGTGTCCGTGATCATCCCGATGTACAACGTCGAGACCACGCTCGCCGCGGCGATTGACAGTGTCCTGGCACAGACATTTCGGGACTTCGAAGTACTAGTCGTCAATGACGGGTCCAGCGATGCTTCGTCGATGATCTGCCAGTCATATGAAGACACCCGGGTACACGAAATCCGCCAGGCCAACCGCGGTCTTGCGGGGGCGCGCAACACCGGTATCCGCCATGCCCGTGGACGCTATCTGGCCTTTCTGGATGCAGACGATCTGTGGGAGCCGGACAAGCTGGAACGCCACCTGGAGCACCTGGAGCAGAACCCGGGCGTGGGCGTAAGTTACTGCCAGTCGAGTTTCATGGACGACGCCGGACGGCCCATGGGTCTGCAGCAGAAACCGAAGCTCAGCGGCGTAACCACGGTCGATATTCTGTGCCGCAACCCGATCGGTAACGGTTCTGCAGCCGTGATCCGGCGCGAAGTGTTCGAGGACATCGCCTTTCGCGACACGCTGTACGGGGTGGAGGAGGATTTTTACTTCGATGAATCCTTCCGGCAGTCCGAGGACATCGAGTGCTGGATCCGGATTGCCGCCAGCACCGACTGGCGCTTCGAGGGGATTGACAGGCCCCTGACCTGGTACCGCACCAATGCCGGCGGCCTGTCGGCCAACCTCGAGGCGCAGTATGAAAGCTGGAACCGGGCGATCGTTAAGGCGCGCAGTTATGCGCCGGGCCTGATCGATGCCTGGGTCGACCGTGCCCGTGCCTACCAGTTGCGCTACCTGGCCCGACGGGCCGTGCACTCGCGCAATGCCGGGGTGGCCGTGGCGCTGATGCACCGTGCATTGCGCACCGATGCCCGCATCCTCCTGCTGGAGCCTGGCCGGACACTGCTGACACTGGGCACGGCCTGGTTGCAGTACCTGCTGCCACGGGGCCTGTACCAGCAGCTCGAGGCGCTGGCGATGTCGGTGGCTGGCGCCTTTAACCGCCGTGCCGCTGCCTGAGCCGGCTTGTAAACCAATAATCCAATCAACACGGGACAACACTATGTCGTATTCACCACAGCTCAGCCTGATTATCTGTACGCGCAACCGCGCGGCCTCCCTGAAACGGGCGCTTGCCGCCATTCGCGCTGACGACATGATCGAGGCGCAGGCCGAACTGGTCCTGGTCAACAACGCTTCGACCGATGCAACCGGGGCCGTTATACGGGCCTTCCAGGCCACTGCCGACTTTCCGGTCAGCGTGGTGATGGAACCGCGTCCGGGCCTGGGCCTGGCGCGCAACAGCGGCCTTGAACACGCGCGCGGCGATATCCTGGTGTTCACCGACGACGACTGTTACCTGCAGGCAGGCTATCTCCCGCGGGTAGTGGCGGTATTCGCGGACGGCCGCTTCCAGTATTGCGGCGGGCGGATCCTGCTGCATGATCCGACGGATGCCATGATCGCCGTGGACTACCGGGAGACCTTCCGGCTCATCAAGCCCCGCAGTTTCGTCCCGGCAGGGGAAATACAGGGTGCCAGCATGATCATACGGCGCGCGGTGTTCGATGCCGTCGGTGGCTTCGACGCCGAACTCGGTGCCGGCAGGGAATTCCGCTGCGAGGACGCGGAGTTCGTTGCGCGGGCCTCGATGCATGGTTACACCGGTGCGCATGTGCCGGAGCTGGTGGTCTATCACCACCACGGCCGCAAGGCGTCCGATCTGTCCGAATACAGAACGGCAAACAACTTCGCGCGCGGCGCCTACTACGCCATCATGCTCGGGCACGGCCAGTGGAAGTACCTGGCGGGTGGACTGCTGCGCTGTCTGGTGCCGCGTCCTTCCAGCATCAGGCAGTTCGGCTATTTCAACCGCCTGCGGCACGAGTTGCGCGGTGCCTGGCGTTATCTTCAGGCAAATCGCCGGGTGGCCGTGTCGGCTACGGGGAGGCCGGCATGAAACAACTGGTCTTTCTGGTCGGCTGCCAGCGCAGCGGGACCACCTGGCTGCAAAAGGTCCTGGGCGGGCATCCGCAGATCGGGACCGCGCAGGAATCGCATGTCTTTGACCAGTTCATCGGTCCGGCGGTGCGCTTCTGGGAGCGGGTTGTCAGCGTCGACATCGGGCGCGGTGGCGTGGGTCTGCCGGCCTACCTGACACGGGAAGAGTTCGATGCCCTCGGCCGCGAACTCGTGGAACGGGTACTGGCGCACGCCGATGAGTACCACGACAAGCCGGTGTTCCTGGAGAAGACCCCGGACCACGTGCGATATGTCGACGTGATCCACCGTCTGTTTCCCGAGGCACGGATGGTGATGGTGGTGCGACGACCCGAGGATGTTGTCGAATCCATGCTGGCGGCGGGGAAGGACTGGGGACGCAACTGGGCACCGCGTTCCGTCCTGCGTGCCGCCTGGCACTGGCGACGTGCCGTCAAGGAGGGCCTGGCGCAGCTGGAGACCGTTCGCGCGGACCGGCAACTGCTGCTGCGCTACGAGGACATGAAACAGGACCCCGCTGAACAGACGCGCCGGGTGCTGGAATTCATCGGGGTCGATGCCGACCCGGAACTCGTGACGCGCCTGTGCGAGTCTCCGGTCGAACTGAAAAAGTACGGCCATTTCGCCCGGCTGAGCGGCCATGTGGTGCAGGAGCCGGTGGCCTTCAGGCGCGCCCGCAAGGGCAGGCTCAATCCCCTGCAGAACCTGCTGGTCCGGCTGGTCAGCCGGGGCCAGGCCCGGCAGTTCGGTTACTAGCGGGACTGGACACCGCGGATGGGAATCGGCGTGCGCTTCAGGGACCGCTTTGTGCGTAATGCCGGCTGGATCGGTACCGCGGAGATGATGGCGCGGGTGTCGCGCCTGCTCACCGCCGTGGTGCTGGCGCGCTGCCTGGAACCGGTCGAGTTCGGCGTGGCGGCGATTGCCATGACGACCTACGAGCTGATCCGAGAATTCAACCAGAACGGCATCGGCGCGAAGATCGTACAGGTCGATGCGGCCAGCCTGGAGGCGACCTGCAATACCGCCTGGCGGCTGAACTGGATCGTCGCCATCGGCCTGGTGCTGGTGCAGTGCCTGCTGGCCTTCCCGGTGGCCTGGTATTATGACCACGCCAGCCTGGCCTGGATGGTGATGCTGCTGGCCGGAGTCTACCTGCTGATCCCGCTGTCCCAGGTGCAGGTGTTCCTAATCCAGCGCCAGAACCGCCTCAAGCCCATCGCCCTGCTGTCGGGCGCCCAGGTGACCGTCGACAACCTGCTCACCGCCGCGCTGGCGATCGCCGGGCTCGGCGCCTGGGCGGTGGTCCTGCCCAAGCTGCTGGTCACCCCGGTCTGGGTGTTCGGTATCCGCCGTTTCCAGTACTGGCGGCCGCAGCGCGGCGCGGGCCTGGGGCCGTGGCGCGAGATCGTGCGCTTCGGCAAGCATGTGCTCGGCGTCGAGGTGCTGAAGGCCATGCGCCTGCACCTGGACAACCTGGTCATCGGCCGCTTCCTGGGGCTGGAGGCGCTGGGCATCTACTACTTCGCCCGCAATGCCGGCCTGGGGATCAGCCTGTCGCTGATCAACTCCTTCAATACCGCCCTGTACCCGCATTTCTGCGAGGCCCGGGGTAACGCATCACAGCTGCGCGATAAGTTTCACTCCTCCCTGCAGACCATCGCCCTGATCGTGCCGCCGCTCATCATCCTGCAGGCCGCACTGGCGCCCTGGTATGTGCCGCTGGTGTTTGGCGAGCAGTGGTCAACGGCGGTGCCGGTGCTGATGCTGCTGTGCCTGTCGGCGCTGCCGCGCCCCTTTGGCGAGGGGGCCTCGCAGATGATGCGGGCGCTGGATCGTCCCGACGTGGATTTCTACTGGGGCGTGCTGTTCACCGGACTGTTCGTCAGTGCCGTGGTTGCCGGCCTGTCCGGTGGTGTAACCGGTGTCGCGCTCGCGGTGCTGCTGGTGCATGTGCTGGCGCTGCCGGCCTACACCCTGTGGGTGGAACGCCGCTTCCTGCCGGCGGGTGCGCCGGGCTGATGGGCGCTGAGGCCGGCCAGCCTCTGGTGCCGGTCGCGGAAGGGAGTACGACGGCCCCGCTGCGGATCGTACACCTGGCGGATACGCCCGGGCGAGGGGGGATCCACACCGTCATCGAGGCCCTCCAGCAGTCGCAGGCGGCCACCGGACGGCACTCTGTGCAGTGCACCGGACCGGGCGTCGGTGCCTTGCGGCGGTACCGGGCCGACGTCATCCTGCTGCACGCGGCCAGCCGCTGGCAGCGACTCCCGTGGCTGGTTTGCCTGCGCCTCCTGAACCCGCGGGCCCGGCTGATCCTGCATGAACACCATTACACCGCGGATGCGGAACAGCGTGCGCCCAGCCGGGTGCGTCTGCATGCCTTGCTGCGGGCCAGCTATCGGCTGGTGGACGCCGTGGTCGCGGTGTCCCGGGCCCAGGGTGACTGGCTGCGGGAACGGCGTCTGCTGCCCGACAACCGGCTGCACGTGATCCCGCCATGCCGCGACCTTGCCGGATTCCGGCAGGTGGCCTTGCCGGACTTCGGCCGGCCGCTGGTGCTGGGCGCCTACGGTCGCCTGCACCGGCAAAAGGGATTTGACCTGCTGATCGATGCGCTGCGGCGCCTGGCACCGGGCAGCGTGTACCTGCTGATCGGCGGCAGCGGGCCGGAGGAAGCGGCGCTCAGGCGGCGCGCGGCCGAGCTGCCGTGTGTGGAATTTACCGGTGCCCTGGATGACGTGCCCGCCTTCCTGGCGCGCTGCGATATCGTCGTGGTGCCGTCACGCTACGAGCCCTACGGGCTGGTGTGTCTGGAGGCACGGGCCGCCGGCCGGCCGGTGGTCGTCAGCGCCGTGGACGGGTTGCCGGAACAGCTTGCCGACTGCGGCCTGGCGGTGCCGCCCGGTGACAGCGTGGCGCTGGCCGGCGCGCTTGAGTCACTTGTCAAACAGCCGCTGCCGTTCTGGGCCGTCAATGCCCGGATCTCGACCCTGGGTGCCTGGACGCGCTACCAGGCAGCCTGGCAGTCGCTGCTGTTGAACAAGGCCAAGGAAAATCTGATCATGTCGTCATTCGGGGCGGAGCTGAGCCAAGACCCGGAATCCAGTAGTTGCTAATCAGGCGTTTACTGGATTCCGGCTGTCGCCGGAATGACGGAAGCCGGGGGGGCAAAAAATAGCCACGGAATCCACGGAAGGACACGGAACGATAAAATCATTAAGTGCCAGATAAAAGGTTGGCAGGCGTCTCGCAGGCGCGAACCAGCTTACCGAAGAAGTGAGAAGTAAAGAGTTAGAAGTCGAGGCACTTCTCTGCGCCCTCGACTTCTCTCGGCAACTGCGTCCTGCGTTGCTCCACCTCCTGCATCCATGTAGTCGTGCGGTGAATTGGGAGTTCAGCCGATCACGACTGGATTCCGGCGTTCGCCGGAATGACGATAGATGCGTGGATTGGGTCCTTCCTGACGCAGGCAGGTCACCACTTCCAGTGGCCGGAATGCACCGGCCGGGTCCAGTTGTCCGCGGGCCGCTTGTGCCAGTCGGTGTTCGTGTTTCTGCCGGAGAAGATGAAGTCCAGGTATTCCGGGTAGGCCTTGCCGAGGTCGTTGTACTCGCTGGGCAGCCGCCAGTCCTGCGGGAATACCTGCGCGAAGGGGTAGCCGTTGGCATCGCTGAAGCCGGTCAGGCCGTCCTGCTGGTTGCGCGAGCCGGCCAGCACCGGGGCCTTGTCCTGGCGGTGGATCTCGTAGCCCGTGTTGCGCACGTAGAGGTAGGGATCAAACGGCGGGCTCTCCAGCGCGGACAGGGCAAGCGGGTTGTCCAGCGTCACGTGCAGGGTGAACCGGTGGCCCCTGAGCAGGGGTCGCCGCCAGTCGGTGTTGACGAAGTACTCGATCCCGGTGTCGGGGTCAATATCGGACCACAGGTTGCGGGTGTCCTCGAAGGGGGCGATATCGAGGTCACCGAGCAGGTTGATCGCGACGGGGTAGCCGGGCAGGGTGGTATTACCGGGATCGAAGACGCTGATGCTGCCGCTGCCCGTGACGGCGGCGGGCAGCCCGATGCGCAGGTGCCAATCATGGCTGTAGTCCGAACCGCGTGCCACCAGGTAGCCCTCGGCACCGATGGCGGTGATGTTGCCGCCCTGGTCCAGGTCGGTGTACACGCGGTAGGCCACCACCAGGTCGTTGAAATCATAGTCACCGCGATACGGGAACAGGTCCTCGTAGGCCGCAAGGTAATGCCCGGTCGATGACGGGTAGTAGGCACGACCGTTGCCACCCCCGGTGAAAAAGGTCTCTGCCGGCAACAGCAGCGGCGCCTCGGTGGTACCGGGGGCCAGTGCGTCCAGGTAGGCAGCATCCACTGCAGTGAGGATGGCCACGTCCTCGAAGCCGTTGCTGTAGTCGTAGAAGGCCTCCGGGTCACCCAGCGCCGCGTGGGTGTCGAGCAGCTCCACGACCAGGCGCGCCTGGGTCGCGCTGCTGATGTCCCGGTCCACGGCGAAGCGCAGGGTGGCGTCGAAGACCGTGACCAGGTCAGAGGTGGGGCCGGTGGTGATGCGGTTGCTGCCGGCATCCCCGATCAGGGTGTAGTAGGGCAGGCGGTTGGTGCTGCCCTGGGTTGCCACCAGTGTGCGGGTTTGCGTTGCAAAAACGGTGTACTGGTAATCGATGCCATCGAGGGTGAACAGCAGGGTGGCCGAGGCGACGGTGATGCCCTGGCAGGAGGCCTTCTCGGAACCCTCGGCCGCCTCGTTGACGTCCACCGCGAACACCAGATCGCCGCCGTTATCGAGACGCAGCTGTTCGAGGTTGGTGGCGCTGGTGTCCTTGAACAGGTCGATGTCACCATTGCCGTTGCTCTTGATGACGTCGGTGAGCTGCACGGATTCGGCCGCGACGGCATGGCCGGGAGGCCCGGGCAGCAGTGACAGGAACAGGGCTGCGATCAGGTACGGTTTCATAACAGGATTTCTCCAAAGACGGTGTCATCGAGTGGCGACTCCGTGAACACCTCGTAGCGCAGGTGGTCGTCGCCCGGTACCAGATGCACGGACAGGTCATAGGGTTGAGTGGGGTCGACCTCGCCGAGGAACAGCAACTCGCCATCCGGCCGGCTCAGTTTCAGATAGGTGTGCTGTCCGGAGAACACGTACTGGTTCAGGGCAA
>Ga0224502_10000538_pt1 | contig 12700 bp, 12 predicted proteins | sample SF_Oct11_sed_USG_5_FD_169104 | JGI IMG/M metagenome (GOLD analysis project Ga0224502, IMG submission 169104) | Sediment microbial communities from San Francisco Bay, California, United States - SF_Oct11_sed_USGS_13 | ecosystem: Environmental > Aquatic > Marine > Sediment | place: USA... | reverse complement strand
ACCGGACGCTTCCGAAGCCTTGAAGATGACGCCCTCTACTACGCGTTCTTCATGAGCCTTGAAGGCATTAGTGAATGAAGAAGCCAGCCAGTGGCTATGCACTCGCCCTGCACGGTGGTGCAGGCGCGGTAGCCGGCAAGGACTACACCAAGACCGAGAAGCACCTGTTTTCGCTCGCGACTGCGTGTCGCAAGCGCCTTGTGCAGGGGGACAAGGCGCTCGACGTCGTCGAATACGCCGTCAACGAACTGGAGACCTGTGGCCTGTATGTTGCCGGACGAGGCTCGGCGCCCAACAGTGCCGGTCACGTTGAACTCGATGCGTCGATCATGGACGGCGCCACGCGCGACGCCGGCGCTGTCGCGGCACTGCAGGACTTCGTGAGTCCAATCAACGTTGCACGTGGCGTCATGGAGAAGACCCCACACGTAATGCTCGCAGGAACAGGGGCCGTCGCGTTCGCCCGCCGGGCGGGTTATGAGGAAGTCAGCAACCCGGCTGACTATTACACGCTGCCGGTTGGCGTAACCAAGGATGATATTGGCGGCATCGCGCACGGCACGGTCGGCGCGGTCGTCCTGGACACGTCAGGCGGACTCGCCGCGGCGACCTCGACGGGTGGCACGTTCGGCAAACTGCACGGCCGTATCGGGGACACGCCGCTGATCGGCCCGGGAACCTGGGCCGATGACAATATCGCCGTATCGTGCACGGGTATCGGTGAACACATAATCCGTGCCGGTGGAGCGTCGTCGGTTGCATTTCGCTACAAGTCGGGGATTCCGCTGCAAGAGGCCGTGCAGGAGCTGCTCGATGAAATCAAAAGACTCGGCGGCGATGCCGGCCTCATCGCTGTGACACGCGAAGGTGAGATCGCAATGCCCTACAACTCGGATGGGATGAAGCGTGCGTCGGCATCTTCGGATAGCGAACTGACTGTCGCAACGTTTGCATAGCAGAAAACCCCGGCGCGATTACCGGCGACAAAATCGACTTGCCCGGCGTTTTTCGTTCCCTTTTCCTTGCCGCTCAACGGTCGATTGCGAACCGACAGGCGCCTTATAGTGGACCCCGTCATCCTGTTTTTCGGCCTCGGTGTGGCCGCCGGACTCCTACGCTCCGAGCTCCGGCTGCCGCCCGCCATTTACGATCTGTTGAGTACCTTGTTGCTGCTCTACCCGGCCATTCGGCGATCCCTAGATCGGCAACGCGGTCGTGTGCTTTGTATCGGACAACACGATACTCGAAGTCACTTCCTGTATGCCCGGCAGTTGTGAGAGCTTCTCGAAAAAGAAGCGCTCGTACGCCTTGATGTCCTCGGCGACAATGCGCAGCAGGAAGTCGACGTTGCCGAGCAGCACATAGCAATCCATTACTTCGGGAAAACTTTTCACAGCTTCGGCAAATGCGGACAGGTTACTACGACCATGAGAGGTAAGCTTGACATGCGCGAAGACCATCGTCGTAAGGCCGACCTTTTCTCGGTCGAGTACCACGGGCTGGTCCTTGATGACGCCCTCCTCGCGCAGCCGCTGGATTCGACGCCAGCAGGCGGATTGCGACAGGCCAATGCGCTCACCAACGGCCGATGCATTGATGCCAGACTCGGTTTGCAGCAAGGCGAGGATCTTGCGGTCGATCTGATCAAGCGAAACAGGTTGCATAATCTATGCATTATTCGGTAATTATTTGTTTCGATTATGCTTGTTTTTTAACTTAGGTGAAACTTTTTGCACGTTTTATTGCGTTTTTTCGTTATATATTAGCTAAATAATTCAGTGCTCTGCTGGGGGCAGAAATGAGCGTTTTCGACCATCTCGAGTTCGACAATCACGAATCCCTGCACTATTTCAACGATGACAAGACCGGCCTGAGAGCGATCGTCGCCGTGCACTCGACGGCGCTCGGGCCTGCCGCCGGCGGCACGCGTCGCTGGGTCTATGAGAACGATGCAGATGCGTTGACCGACGTCCTGCGTCTTTCCCGCGGCATGTCATACAAGAATGCCGTTGCCGGGCTGAAGTTCGGCGGCGGTAAAGCCGTCATCCTCGCCAGCCACGATGCCCCCAAGTCGCCGGAACTGTTCCGGACTTTCGGTCGCTGCGTGAACTCGATCGGCGGTGACTATGTGACTGCCGAAGACGTCGGTTGCAGCGTCGACGACATGCGCTACGTACACGAGGTAACCGAGTACGTCTCCGGCTTGCCGCAAAGCGGGCACGATGCCGGTGGCGACCCGTCGCCCTGGACCGCGCTCGGCTGCTTCCAGGGCATCAAGGCTGCGGGCGCGGCGCGTCTTGGCTCGGAGTCTCTCGAGGGTCTGCGAATCGCCGTGCAAGGTGTCGGCCATGTGGGCCTGCATCTTTGCCGCTTGCTCCACGAGGCCGGCGCAGAGCTGCTCATATCGGATGTCAATCGCGACAATCTCAAAATGGCAACCGATGAGATACCAGCCACGGTCGTTGCACCTAACGAACTGCTGTTCGCCGACGTTGACGTGCTCGCGCCTTGTGCTCTTGGCAACGTCCTGACGTCGACGACCATTCCGAAGATCAAGGCGAAGATCATCGCCGGCGCTGCGAACAACCAGCTTTCGACGGCTGAGGACGGCGTACGGCTTGCCGGGCGCGATATCCTTTATGCGCCGGACTATGTGATCAACGCTGGTGGCATAATCAGTGTTGCCGCCGAGTACTACGGCAACAGTTCCGAAGACGATGTGCGTGCCGACGTAGGGCGCATCAAGGACCGCTTGCAGGAAATATTCAGAGAGGCAAAAGATACGGGACGGCCAACGAATGAACTGGCCGATGAACTTGCCCGCAAATTAATTGCAGCGGCCAAATAAATACACACGGAGTTCTCCGTATGATTGAGAAATCGCGACTGCAAATACCGCGTCCCTCGGCGCGGCCCGGCGATGAGCCGGACTTCAGTTATCTTGAATTGTCGCCGGCCGGTGCCGTGGACAAACCTGCCATAGGCGCACGCACGCGTGATATTGAAAATCTGAGCAGCGAGCTCGTACGCGTACTCGATGACGATCATGAGGCCAAGGGTCCCTGGGACCCGAACCTCGATCCCGAGCAACTGCAGGTGGCGCTGCGCTGGATGATGCTTAATCGTGTCTTCGATGACCGCATGTGGCAGATCCAGCGACAGGGCCGCATTTCCTTCTATATGCAGGCGCGCGGCGAAGAGGCCATCTCCATCGCGCAGGGCATGGCGCTGCGCGCTGGTGACATGTGTTTCCCGTCCTACCGCAACCAGGGTTTGTACATGTACCGCGGCATGAAGCTCGTCGACATGATGTGCCAGTGCCTGTCTAACACGCGCGACATGTGCAAAGGCCGGCAGCTGCCGATCATGTACCACAGCAAGGCCGGCAACGTGTTTTCGATCTCCGGCAATCTTGCCACCCAGGCCCCGCACGCAGTCGGCTGGGCGATGGCATCGGCGCTCAAGGGAGAAGACCACATTGCCGCCACCTGGGTGGGCGACGGCAGCACGGCCGAAGCCGATTTTCACCACGCTTTGACGTTTGCCGCTGTTTACCAGGCGCCGGTCATTATTAACGTCGTCAATAACCAGTGGGCGATCTCGACATTCCAGGGAACAGCCGGTGGCCAGCGACGCCCGTTTGCTGCTCGCGGCCTCGGCCTCGGCATCCCCGGACTGCGTGTCGACGGCAATGACTTCCTCGCGGTTTATTCCGCCACGCTGTGGGCGGCCGACCGCGCACGGCGCGGCGGTGGTCCGACACTGATTGAACTCGTCACTTATCGTGGTGGCGCGCACTCCACGAGTGACGACCCGTCAAAGTATCGCCCGAAGGACGAATGGGATGCGTTTCCGCTGGGCGATCCGATTGAGCGCCTTAAGCAACACCTGATTACCGAAGGAAACTGGAGCGACGCAAAACACGCGGCACTCGAAGACCAGCTGCGCGATGAAGTCATGAGCGCGTGGAAGGAAGCGCAGAAGTACGGCACGATGACGGAAGGTCCATGGCTGGATCCGTCGACAATGTTCGACGACGTTTATGCCGAAATTCCGGCGCACCTCGAGTCGCAACGTCGACGCCTGCTCGAAATTCTGGACGGAGACTGAGTCATGGCACAGATGAATATGATCGAAGCCATCCGCTCGGCCCACGACGTAATGATGGAGCGCGATTCGTCAGTCGTCGTTCTCGGTGAGGATGTCGGCTATTTCGGCGGCGTATTCCGTTGCACCGACGGATTGCAGCGCAAATATGGCGAGCATCGGGTCATCGATGCACCGATTACTGAAGGCGGCATTATCGGCGCCGCGATCGGCATGGGCGTCAACGGCCTGCGCCCGGTCGCGGAAATCCAGTTCGCTGACTACATCTACCCGGGCTTCGACCAGATCGTCTCGGAACTTGCGCGGCTACGCTATCGCTCCTGCGGCGAATTCTTCTCGCCGGTGACCATTCGTACACCTTGTGGTGGCGGTATTCGCGGTGGCCAGACACACTCGCAGTCGCCTGAGGGCATCTTTACGCACGTCAGCGGCATCAAGACGGTGATGCCATCGAACCCTTACGACGCGAAAGGACTTCTCATCGCCGCCATCGAATCCGACGACCCGGTCGTCTTTTTCGAGCCCAAACGAATCTACAACGGCCCGTTCGATGGCGACCCCGAAAAACCGGGTGTCTCCTGGGCCTCACACCCGAAAGGCGAAGTACCAGAAGGCTATTACACGGTCCCGCTTGGTACTGCCGAGATTGCGTTGCCCGGCGACGAGTTGACGATCATCACCTACGGCACGCTCGTGCACGTGGCGATCGCGGCGGCAGAGGCAACCGGCGTCGATGCAGAAGTCATTGATGTGCGTACTATGGCGCCACTCGACGTCAAGACATTGGCGGATTCCGTCAAGAAAACCGGCCGCTGCCTGGTCGCGCACGAAGCAACACGCTTCGGCGGCTATGGCGCCGAACTCGCTGCGACGATACAGAAAGAGTGCTTCTACCATCTCGAAGCACCGATCGGCCGTGTCGCCGGTTGGGATACGCCTTATCCGCACGCATTCGAGTGGCAATATTTTCCGGGCCTGAAACGCCTGTCGGCCGGCATCCGACGTGTCATGGAGGCAGAATGAGCGAGTATATTTTCAAGCTGCCCGACCTCGGCGAAGGGACCGTCGAATCCGAAATCGGCGAATGGTTTGTCAAGGTCGGAGACGAGGTCAGGGAAGAGGACATTATCGGCACGGTTATGACGGACAAGGCAGCCGTTGAAGTGTCGAGCCCCGTCTCCGGCAAGGTTGTGAAACTGGCTGGCGAGCCCGGTGACATTATCGCCGTCGGTGCGATGCTCGTGGTCATCGATACTGTCGGTACGGCGGATGAAGGCAGGACCACTGGTGCAGGCGAGAGTGCCGCTGCACCCGTTGAAGAGGCTGCAGAACAACCCGTAACGCCCGTGGAAACGCCAGTCGAACCTGAGGTTGCTGCGGCAGCACCAGCAGGTACCGAACTTACCTCCGCAAGAATCGTCACGTCACCTGCCATCCGCCGCCGCGCGAAAGAAGCCGACGTCGACCTGGCGCTGGTACCCGGTTCCGGACCGGGCGGCCGCATCGTTCGCAAGGACTTTGATCGCTACCTCAAAGCCCGTGCCACCGGCGCCACTGTCGCAGCACCCACAATGCCGTCGACCCGGGTTAAGGAAATCAAGATTATCGGTGTGCGGCGCATTATCGCCGAGCGCATGCAGTCCGCGAAACTCGAGATCCCCCACTTCGCCTACGTCGAGGAAATCGACATCACCGAACTCGAGTCTCTCCGCACGCATCTCAATGCGAAGAAGGTTGGATCTGATAGGCTGACCGTATTGCCGTTCCTCGGACTCGCACTGATCCGGGCGCTCAGAGAGTTCCCGCAGTGTAACGTTACGCACGACAAGGACCGCAACCTGCTGCTGCAGCATGACGCCGTGCATGTCGGCATCGCAACACAGACGCCGGACGGTCTCAAGGTGCCGGTAATTCGGCACGCTGAAATGATGTCGCTCGATGGCCTTGCCGCTGAAATTCGGCGCCTGTCGGAAGCCGCGAGGACCAACAAGGCGAAGCGCGAGGAACTCTCGGGATCGACAATCACGATTACGAGCCTGGGCAAACTCGGCGGCATTGCCTCGACGCCCGTCATCAATGCCCCCGAAGTGGCGATTATCGGGGTTAATCGCGCCGTCGAACGCCCGGTCGTCCTTAATGGCCAGGTGCAGGTGCGTCTGATGATGAATCTGTCATCGTCTTTCGACCACCGCTTTGTTGATGGCTACGACGCAGCCGCCATGATTCAGCGCATCAAGGAACTGCTCGAGCACCCCGCGACAATTTTCCTGCCATAGAATTCGGCCGGAATTTGCGCCTGTGCAGCCACGCGGGGCGCATGAATGGTTACACTAACCCTGAAACGATAACGGGACACAGGAAATCGGCCATGTCACTTACGACCATCAGCCTCGAGCCTCCATTTCTTCTCTACCTGGGTGACGTCGCCGATGACGATCACGCCAAGACAGGGCACGGGCTCGCCTACTGGCGGCCCGAGCGTTGCGCGGGGCAGATGCGATTCCCGGACTGCCCGGTCGACCTGGGCCTCCCGGAGATGAATGTCGCGGAGGCTGTTAAGGCGGGAGTGAATACGGCCATCGTCGGGGTCGCGCCGGTTGGTGGGCAGATTCCCGATCACTGGTTGCCCCATCTCATCGAACTCGCACAGGCCGGAATAGGCATTGCTGCGGGTATGCACAGCAAGCTGAAGACAATGCCCGACCTCGTCGCGGCCGCCTACAAGGGTGGTGCAACCTTGACCGATGTTCGCGTGCCGCCAGCCAACATTCCTGTCGGCCAGGGACGCCCGCGCAGCGGCAAGCGCGTACTAACCGTCGGCACGGACTGCGCCGTGGGCAAAAAGTACACCGCACTCGCATTGCATCGTGAACTGGAACAGCGGGACATGAAAACGACATTTCGCGCAACGGGCCAGACGGGCATCATGATCGCCGGTGAAGGTATTCCCATCGATGCCGTCGTCTCGGATTTTGTTTCGGGCGCTGCCGAGATCCTTTCACCGGACAACGACGATGATCACTGGGACATAATCGAAGGTCAGGGATCCCTGCTGAACCCGAGTTACTCCGGTGTCTCGCTCGGGCTTTTACATGGATCGCAGCCTGATGCAGTCATCCTGTGCCACGACGCCGCGCGTACAGAGATTCTGGAAGTTTTTGGCGACTACCCGATCCCGGAACTTGACGAAGTCATCGACGATGCATTGCGCTTTGCCCGCCGCACGAGACCACGCTGTTTCTGCGCCGGCGTAAGCATCAACACCTCATCGATGACGGACTTCGAGCGCGAAGCCTACCTCGGCAAGATGCAGGATCATCTGGGCATACCCTGTGTCGATCCGGTTGCCATGAGCATGACACCGATTGCCAACTTCCTCCTCAAACACGTAGCATGAGACGCAATATCACGATACGCATGGAATCGTGGCCAGCGATCATTCCGTTTCGAATTTCGAACCATGTCTGGGATGATTTTCCATGCGTAGTCTGTGAAATCGAACAAGGCGGCCTGTTGGGACGCGGCGAAGCTCTCGGCGTCTACTACCTGGACGAAACGAGCGATTCGATGGCCGCCGAACTCGAAGCAATCATTCCGGAACTTGAGACCGGTGCAGACCAGCAGCGTTTGCTTGAGCTGTTGCCGCCGGGCGGTGCGCGCATGGCAGCCGATGCGGCGCTTTGGGACCTCGAAACGCAGATAACCGGGCGCAGTGCATGGTCGAAGGCGGGTGTCGGAGAAGAACCGATCGAAACTGTATTTACGATCGGGCTCGAGGACACCCCCGAAGCGATGGCCGCCAAGGCTGCGGCGGCGGCCGACATATCGCTGTTCAAGGTGAAGCTCGGTGCCGATCGTCCGGTGGAACGCATCACTGCGATTCGCGAGGCGCGTCCGGACGCCCGCATGGTCGTCGATATCAACCAGGGCTGGACCTTCGACGAATTACAGCAACATGCCCCAGCGCTGCAGGCGCTCGGCGTAAGCATGATTGAACAGCCATTACCGCGTGGCGGTGACAGCGACCTCGAAGGCTATGAGCCACCGTTGCCACTGTGCGGCGATGAGTCATGCCTGCACCTTGGCGAACTGGAAGACGCCGCCAGGCGCTACCAAATGATCAACATCAAGCTCGATAAGACGGGCGGGCTCACTCACGGACTCGAACTGGCACACGCAGCTCGCGAGAAAGGCCTTCGCCTGATGGTTGGCTGCATGGGAGGCACGTCATTGGCGATGGCGCCTCACCACGTCATTGCACAACTCTGTGACTTCGTGGATATCGACGGTCCACTCCTGATCAAGGAAGACCGGCCGGGCGGTCTCCATTACGACAAGGGTATTGTCACGCTACCCGAGCGACCGTTCTGGGGTCAGCCAGGTCGGTAAGCCTTGCTGCAAATAAACGATAGTAAGAAATCAAACATGGCAGACACATCGATTAAAGAAGTCGCAAGGCTCGCTGGCGTATCCATTGCGACTGTCTCCCGATGCATCAACAAGCCGGAAAAAGTCACGGAACAGACTCGACTCAAGGTTGCGAGTGCCATCGAGAACACTGGCTACACACCAAATCTGCTTGCGCAACGATTTCGCAGTGGCAAGACCAACCAGATTCTCGTCGCTGTTCCCTCCATCGGTGATCCCTTTTTCACGAAAGTCATGCGAGGTGTTCGCTCCGCAGCCAATGCGTTGGACTACGCAATCGTCATTCGCGAGACCCGACAGAGCATGATGTCTGCGGATGAAATCAACGCGACCCTGGAGTCAAAGCAGGCTGACGGGCTCGTCCTTCTGAACAACATGACGTTTGTCGCCCGACAGCTTGACGGGGCAAATCACCCTCACCTACAGCCGCCCGCTGTGCAGATAGACAATGCGGCGGCGGCCCGGGAAATGACGGAATACCTGATCGGTCAGGGACACCGGCACATCGGCATGATCTGCGGCAGGAAGAAGCCTTCATTCGCAGAACGCGAACGCGGCTTCCGAAAGACGATGCAAGAGGCAAGGCTGAAGATAAACAATAGCTGGATTTTCGATTCAGAGAACTCTCTTGACGGCGCCAGGAGTGCAGCTCGCCGGATCCTCGCGTGCGGCAACCGACCAACGGCCATGTTTTGTGTCAGCGATGAACTGGCAATCGGTTGCATGCACGAATTCCAACTTGCTGGCCTGAGCGTTCCCGACGATATATCTGTTGTTGGTTTCGACGACATTCGCTACGCCGAAGTTACCAATCCGCCATTAACCACCGTCCGGCAACCGGCCGAGGAAATGGGTGCAAGAATCGTCGAGAAGCTATGTGCTGCCATTCGGGACGAGAAATCCGGCGAGCCGGAAACGCAAATCGTCTCGCATCAACTGGTGACCAGGAAATCCGTTGCCCTTCTAAACGCCTGAACCTGCTCCCGGGTGACGTCGCCCGCTAGTAACGAAACGTATACGACACCTTGAGGTTTATGTCGCTTTGCGCACTCGACAGCTGGTTTGCAGAATCCACATCCGCCGCGTGATTCAGGACGAGGACCACCTCTCTGCCTGCTTCCGGGATGTATCGTAACCGGCTGTTAACCCCAATCCGCTCGGCCGTGTTGTCGTATTGCAGCACATTGCTCCATGACCAACGCGAGTTGAATGCGATGTCTGAGCGCAGGCTCGCGAGGTGCGACGTGAAACTGCCGTCCGCCAGGTCGACGTCGTTCTCGGTGAACCCGGCAGCCACGAAGAAATGTGCGGACTGGCGCCACTGGACCTCAACATGCTTCAGAAGACGGTCACCGCCGAAGAAGCCACCGTCCTCAACAGCCAGTACCAGGCGCACGGGTCGTTGCCAGCCCGTACCGAGCTCCGCTCGGTAACGATCGAACTCGTACTCGCCGGCCGGGACATTCAGGCGGTCAAACAACTCGAATTCCTCGCGAACGACCTCCTTGCTCCGTGACCAGTTGAAGAACAGGTAATCATCTTGATTCGAATACAGCCCGATGGGCTCTATTTCCAGCCGTTGGGATAACAACGAGTTGCCCATGTCTGTCACGAGCACATAATCGATCTTGTGGTTTATTGCCCGCCAGAACCCGGTTTCCGGCCGCGTTCGGTACCGTGTGCCCACACCATAACGGCGAATGCCGGCGCGGTTGACAAAACCGAGCGCGGGCCGGAAGTCTTCCCCAATCTGCTGCAGATCCATGTAGGCCAACAGCTTGTCGCTCGGGATCTCGAGGTTTACGCCGAACGCCTGCTCATCGCCATCGAGGTCGGAGGAACGACTCTGCTGTGCCCAGAACCTGCCCGTCAGGATTTCGCCGAATGGACCCTCGCTGTTGCGATACAGGAAATCCAAGCCGGCAACGGAATTCGACTCGTTCGATGTCGGATCGCCGTGCGTCATGATGAAGCCCACTGCCGACTCGTCCAACACGTTGTAGGAACCTCGAGCTACGAAGAGGTCCTTGGCTGAAATGTCGCCATTCGCATCCTGGCGTATCGCCAGTGCTCCCACGTTAAAGTCGCCGATTCGACCCGTAAGCTTGACGCCGCCATCGATCCCGACCGGCTCGCCGTCATCACTAAGCCCGATGCGTCGCGAGAAAAACGGTCGGCCGTTGGTATCGATGTTGCCGAATTCGAAGATACCTGCGTCCTGCAGGAAAAAATCACGTTTCTCGGGAAAAAACAGCGAGAATCGATCGAGCGCGACCTGCTGCTCGTCGATCTCCGCTGTCGAAAAGTCGGTGTTCAGGGTCAGCGTCGCGCTCAGCGATGGTGTGATGCGGTAGCGCACATCCAGAGACGGCTCAAAGTCGTTTTTGCTGTCGTTCAGCACGAGGTCTCGTTGCTGGGTCAGGTTAACCGAGGGAACGACGTCCAGGCCGAGCCCCTGCTCGATTTCCTCGATCCCCTGCACTTCCCCACCGTATGCTGGCCACCATTCGCGCTGGTAGGAAGACCAGATTGTGTATTCCTGTTTCCGCACGACGCCCCGCCCGAAGTTGATTCCCCACGTATCCGATTCCGGCGCAAACGAAATTGATTTGAAAGGAATCGCAATCTCGGTGGACCAGCCATCCGGATGCCTCTGCGATTCCGCTTGCCAGATCGTGGCCCATTCATCGATAAAACGCGCATTGTTCTCACGCAGTGCATCGCGGCGCACACCGTTGGCATTGACCTGGAAAAAATAGTCGTTGCGCTTGTTATTGAAGCTATCGAGCGTAACCCAGAACCGGTCATCCGAGCGGAACAACTGCCCCTGGATCATTTGTTTTGCCTGGATAGCCTGCGGTTCACTGTCAAGCATATTGGCCGCGATATAGAGGAACTCATCATCGTACGTCACGCGCACTACGGTTCGCTCCGTCGGCGCAGTTCCGTCACCGGGCGAGGTCTGGTGAAAGTCATCGACGTACTCGGTGGCCCGCCAGACAGCATCGTCCAGCTTGCCGTCAATGATCGGCGGTGAGTCGGTGCGGAAAATTTCAAAGGACTTGCGCGCACCATCCGCGGCGTAAGCGCCTGCCGCTTCGGTAGCAAACAGCAACAAGGTTGTCACACAAAGCAAACGTAGTTTCATGTCCAATCCCCGAGAGCGGTGATGCAATGCCCTTTAGAGGAACGGGGAGTAGTATTCGTTGCGTCACTTGCGACGAGCGGTTTTTATCCCGCGACGAATGGTGTCTGCGGCACCGGACATGACTAGATGCGATTGGCGAGGCGCTCGAGATTACCCTTATATTTGCGGCTCAATTTCAATTCGGCCTCCCCCCCGAGCCGCAGAAAGTACTCGCCATTGCGGTGCGGTCGCATTGACGTTACGCGGTGACGGTTAACGATCGCCGAACGATGGACGCGCACAAATATCTCCGGGTCCAGGAGGTCTTCCAGGTGTTTCATCGTGCCGCGCATTACGAAGGTGTCGCCGTTCGCATGAACGCACATGTAGTCGCCGGCCGCGTCGATCCAGTCTATCGATTCGACATCTACACAGTTCGTCGCTGAACCGTCGCGAATGGCTATTCGCCGCGGGTGCACCCGATGGTCGCCGGTTGCCGCTGCCAGCGCTGAGTCCAGTGTCAGCTCTCGTCCGGTCAATTCACAGACAAACTTGAGCAGCTTGTCGCGTTGTTCATCGGCATGTTTTTCGTCGCTGTTTTTTCGTGCACGCTCGATGGCCTCACGCAGGCGGTCATCATTGAGCGGTTTCAACAGGTAGTCGAGCGCATTGGCATCAAATGCTTTCAGTGCAAACTCGTCATAAGCTGTAACGAAAACAACCTCAGGCATGCGGCTGCCCGACAAACGTCGCAGAACTTCGAACCCATCCATGCCCGGCATCTGGACATCGAGAAATATCAGGTCAGGGGAATGTTCGCGTACCGCGGCAATTGCCTCACGGCCATTGCGCGCCTGGCCACAGATCCGGATGTCGTCATACTCCGCGAGCCGGATCTCGAGACCACGGCGCGCCAGCTCTTCGTCGTCAACGATCAGTGCGCTAAGCATCTCTTTCCTCGAAGGGAATATTGATTGTAACAGTCAGGCCTGTTGGTTCGTTCGGCGCCAGCGTGAATGCCTGTGCGTCGCCGTACAG